>Ga0209068_10000094_pt1 | contig 53071 bp, 48 predicted proteins | sample ColStrG_CSR_2012_FD_187200 | JGI IMG/M metagenome (GOLD analysis project Ga0209068, IMG submission 187200) | Freshwater sediment microbial communities in response to fracking from Pennsylvania, USA - Cold Stream Run_MetaG_CSR_2012 (SPAdes)... | ecosystem: Environmental > Aquatic > Freshwater >...
AAGACCATGTACGGGTATTCTGGCGAGGCCGCCTATCACATTCCGCTCGGTACGATCCTCAACAGCGAATGGGAGGCGGTTCCATTCTACCGCTACACCTACCAGAACCTGCAGACGAGCGGGTTCGTCGGAACCGATGCAGACGCGCCTACCGGTACAGGGCAGACGCAATTCCACACCGCAGGCATAGCCGTATTCCCGTCGCCCAAGCTCGTGCTCAAGGCAACCTACCGGAAGGTGATAAATCGTGATCCGGCCGGGGCAAATTCCGATTCGGTCCTCGGCGGTGTTGGATTTTTCTTCTGATGGCCGCACCTACAGAGCAGTGCACCTAACAGGGCGACTTTGTGATCGACGCCCGGCCCGACGGATAATCCAGTGGGAGCAAATGAAAGATGGCTGAATGGATGCGATGGACTGCGCCAGGCGTGGTCGCGATTTCGGTTAGTGCGCCGGCACATGCCGTTCAATATCTCTCCGTCGGCGAAGCTCAGCGACTAGCGTTCCCGTCAGCGAGCTTTACCGAGGTCCAGCCCGGCCGCGTGTGGAAAGCCAGCACCGGCGGAATTTTTGTTCTCGACCATGTGATCGGAAAACATCTCTACATCGACTATGTGGTCTCGATCGAGCCCAGCGGGCACATCCGCCGTGTGGATATCCTGCAGTATCGCGAATCGTATGGCGGCGAGGTCAGAAGCTCGAGTTGGCTCGCGCAATTTGTAGGCAAGACCATTGGCGATCCACTGAAGCTCGGCAGCGATATCCGCAACATCTCGGGCGCAACTCTGTCGTCGACGCACGTGACTGAGGGCGTGAAGAGGATTTTGACCGCTTATGGACGCGTCCCATAGCATCCGCCGAGCGCAGCCGCTGCTTGGCACATTCGTGGAGATCACCGCTGCCGGTGCGGATCGTTCCGACGTGGAAAAAGCCATGGAGTCGGCGTTCGCGGCCATCACGCAAGTGCATCGACTTATGAGTTTCCACGATCCGGACAGCGATGTCAGCCGCCTAAATCGCGACGCCAGCGCGCGGGGCGTCAGAGTGCATCCCTGGACCTTTCATGTGCTAAAAACGGCAGCTGAACTGCATTATCGTTCGACGGGAGCGTTTGACATTACTGTCGCGCCAGTTCTGCAAAAGATGGGTTTGCTTCCACATCTTGGGGATGATTTATCATCGACCTGGATGGGGACGCCAAAGGCTGAAGCTATTAAATTGCTTTCTGATTACCACATCCAATTTCAACATCCCGGCGTCAGGATCGACCTGGGAGGCATTGCCAAGGGCTTTGCCGTCGACCGCGCGATCGACGTGCTGCAAAGTCAGGGTATATCAAGCGGCATGGTGAATGCCGGTGGCGATCTCGCGGCGTTCGGGCCAGATTTTCATGCGGCCTATATTCGGGATCCGCGGAATCCGCATCGGTTAATGTGTCGAGTGAAGGTGAACAACGAAGCGCTTGCTTCCACCGGAGCCTGCTTCGATCCGTTCCAGTCTTCGGACACAACGGGGTCGGCGGTCATTGATCCCGGTACTCAAGTATCGGTACGTACAATCGAAGGAGCCACTGTCCGCGCACCGTCCTGTATGGTCGCCGATGCGCTGACTAAAATTGTCATGATCGCGGGCGAGTCCGCAGCCGCGGTGCTCGACCATTACCACGCAAGTGCCCTATTGGTTCTGGCGGGTGGCGATATCCGAGTCACTTTCGACTGGCAGAGTGCTGTACACCTTGCAGCTTAATCCTCGCTTTCGCTTTGCGCTTTACAGCGCTTTCTCAGCGCTTTTTGTCACGGGTGCCGCGTGGCTGGTGGCGGATGGGCTGAAGGATACTTCCAGCGGAGACCTGTGGCAGGTGATCGCCGCAAACCTGCTCATGTTGCATGGTGGCGCTGCCATGGTGACGCTGATGTTATTGGGCGCCCTTGTTCCGTTGCACGTCGCGCGCGCTTGGCGAACCAAGCGAAACCGGGTCACGGGAACAGCCATGGTAACGTTCAACGCGGTACTCATCGCGACTGCCTTCGGACTCTACTATCTTGGATCGGACGCGGTGCGGCCGTGGATAAGCAACGTGCATATCGGCGTTGGGCTCTCACTGCCCATTTTACTCCTAGTCCATATCTTCTTCGGAAAGCGCAGCTCTTAAAACCCGTCTCCTTCTCTTACGATGTGTCAATCGGCGTCCGGATTGATGGACACCAAGCGATACAGCTGGATAAAGAACCAGCGATCGTTGTTCGTGAGGCGGGCCCGGCCGCGCATCTTATGCCAAATCCCTGAGATTCTGAACTCGTTGGGCGATTCCAAAATCAGTCCAGCTCTGAATCAACACGGCGAACGAAGAAGGTTCGCCGTGTCGGTTCCGATACGATTGCGTGCGCATTTTGAGACGGCGCAGCTCCGCGGCTTGGCGAAGAAGACGAACGATGGCCCGCAGGCCCAACGGCTTCTAGCACTTGCGGCCATCTATGATGGCGCCACGCGCACCGAGGTAGCGAAGAATGATGGCATGAGTGCGCCTCGCATGCCCTGGTGCGCGTTACACGAGCTACGACCCGACCCGGTCCAACGCGGCTTTCAGCCCCTTGGCCAAGCTTACGGCATCGCCATAGGCCCAGAAGTGCATGAAAACCATCGGTGGTTGATTATCCAGCAGGTGATTGTGAACGGAGGCCACCTCGATGCCGTTGGCTCGCAGCGCCTTGATCACTGGATTGAGCTCGGCGGGAAGCAGCATGAAATCGCCATTCACGGCTGCATTCTTGCCCTCCAACTGGAAATTGAAGGGAGTATTCATGCCCATGCTGCCAGGCAGCATGGCGCCCATCATCGCTACGTGGACATCATTCCGCGGCACCGTGATGTGGAACACGTCTCCGCCCATGCTGCCTTGGTAACCAATGATCCGTTCGATCTCGGTGGCGATTTCAGGTTTTGTCTCGGGCTTCGACGTGGCCGGGCCCAGGGGAGTCTTGGTGAGTGCCAGTGCATCCCGAATCCCCTTCGCCATGCCCACCTCGTCGCCGCGGCCGACGAAGTGGATATACATGATCCGAGGAGTCTCGTGCAGGAGATGATTATGGACGGCTGACACCTCCACGCCTCCCTCCTCAAGCTTGCTGATCACAGGATTGAGCTCGTCTTCAAGCAGCACAAGGTCGCCATAGGTTATCGCAGTACTGCCCGATTTTATGAAACCAGCCCAGGCTATCAGCGATAAGGCCGGTTTGATCGCGACGTCATTCACCTTGACCGCTAAATCCGACCTCGGGAAAGAGACCTTGTACATCTCTCCGGTGAGGTCTCCTTCTCTTCCCATGGCTTTTGCGATGCCATCGGTATTCAGCCGTTGGAGGTTGCTTTGGGCAAATGCAGGGGTTGCTAACAAGATGACGCCCAGCAGTAGCCCTGACACCAGCTTATCGCGTTTCATCTTTCTCTCCTTGGTTGCGCGACCTGAAATCGGTCGCTAAATGGCCAATTTGCATCGTGAACCGGCTTCGATTGTTCGCGCAAATTCATCTCTCGGCCCCACATCTGCTTTATTGATCTGGATCAAAGACCGCGCATTCTTGGCGCGTGGCCGGGCCGCGCCCGGCGATCTTCGCCAGCAGGTAGTCGGCAAGAATCTCCACTTCACGCTTCGGCAATGCTGTGCTCGGCGGCAGATTCGGCGTGCGCTCGCCGAGCTCCGCTTACGGTCATGCCGTAGCAGCGCTTGTCCGTGTAGACCTGATCATCGAACTAAGGCATTGCGGTGTCCGGGATGTCGCACTTGATCACCGTGATGAGCTGGTCGCAATTTAACCGGGTTTGCCGCAGATTTGCGGATCTGCCGACGGCCTGCGGATGACCGGCTCCGTCGCCGGCCCAGCCATGACAAAATGCGTAGTCCGCCTTGTCGAGAAAGATGCGGCGCCCATAGGTGAAATCGTCGGCGCTCGAGCTCGCACCAGTCCCGAAGAGAGCGGCGAGCGCGAACAGAGCCGCAACGGCGCAACGCGCAAGACTCCGCCTGCTCTCCGGAACTGTATGAACCATTTTGTCGATCATGATTGGCTTCTCACTTCTCAGCCGGCATTCACCGGCGTGACGGTCAGGTCGTCGAAGGCGGTGATCGAGTCGGCCTTCGTCCAGAGACCGATGCGGCCGGACTTGAACCGGCTGTCTCTCCGATCGATGAGCGCTTGATCGTTGAGCCAGCCCTGGATGCGGTCGCCAACAGCCGTGACCCGCAGCTTATGCCATTGACCGAGCGCAGGCGCCTTGACGCTCGCGTCGGAGAGCTGACGACGGCCCCGGTCGTAGTAGTAGAAGGTGAAGTTATCCTCCAGCGCATTGGCGCGGATCACGTAGTAGCGGCCTTCCGAGAAGCGAAAGACGATGCCGGCCGACGCGTCCTCACGCCCAGACATCGGCTTGAAGCGCACCGAAACGTCGACATTGTCGTACGGACCGCCGGGCGCGACGATCACGTTGAATTCGTTCTCAGTCGCCCGCTGGACCAGGGCGCGCCCAGCTTGGGAAGCGCCCGGCACGTCTTCGATGGCCCACTTGCCGGAAACCGTCGTCCAGCCATCGAGCGGCTTGGTGAAATCAAAGCTCCGCTCCGACGCGGACCAAGCAAATCGCTTACCGATTGACATTGATGCCCCCGCTACCGCGGCAGCCGTCATGAGATGACGGCGCGTCACCTTTGTCGCCGCTGGCCTTACATGAACAGCACACATGGTTATCGCCTCCTTGAATCGGGCTCACTCCCCGATTGTTATCCCGCCCAGATTTCCGGACACTCGTCAAAAGCCGATCAGCGCTACTCCCACCTGAAGGGTCGACGCAGGCTCCCGCTTCGGCGCCAAGGCCCATTGATAGGCGTGCACGCGATAGGAGTGCACGACTGAACGTCGACCACGTCCCGCGCCGATGCGGAGCAAAGCATGCAAATCGAGCTGGGAAATTAAGGGAGCGATGGTTTCGTCCATGCGCAATCCCCTCGACAAAGTCGAGTGTTGCGCAGAGCTTGGACGGTTTACGTCTCACGGGGAGTCTGCAAATCCCCATCAAGCGTGTTTAAGCTAGTCGCATCGTGAGGAGAGTGCAAGTGGGCTAAATTCAGATTGGCCGAATTCAGATACCTCGATGACCTGCTCTCAGTCACACGTCGACTTTGTAACCGAACTGTCTCAGACCAAGCATCGGGGAGAGCGGCGGCCGTGATGTCTGGAGCGCTGATCGCTTATGTCATCCGTCGCGGTCATCTCAGTAGGATTTTTCGTAGGCGGTGATTTTTCTCTTCGCTCTGTGCGAGCGATCCGTCGGTCGCGGCCCGATGTCGATCGGTCGATTGAACTTGGCCGCTGGCCCAAAACCATCCAGAAAGCCTTCTGTCCCTCGCCAGCGATCATGGCGACTTCACCTGCCGGGGTGATGACGCGAATGCGATAATTGTTGCGGTCGGCAACGTAGATTATTCCGTCAGCAGCCACGATCCGCCTGGTCGGATTGTTGAAGCGGGATTGGGGAACCTTGCCGCCTGCGAATCCGCTCTGCGCAGTGCCAGCGACCGCGCCGGACGTCTTCGCTGTCGGGGGCTAGGCGTTGCCCTCCGAAGGCAAAGGTCGGAAGTTCGAATCTTCTCGGGCGCGCCACGATTTCAATGACTTAGCAGGATTTGCCAAAGAGCCGCTCATCGCCGCGGAAGCAGCACGGAAGCACTCGACGGGAAGTAATCGGACAGTTTGTCGCACTCCTGTCGGCAACGAGCTTGCGTCGGATGAACTGCGCACAAGGGGGTGTGCAGCGCTGACCGGGCCAGTACGATTGTGCGCAGAACACACGGCGGCTTGTACACGTGGAGATCGTGATCTCTGCTTAGAATGAAAATCGATGGCGCGCGTTGCGCACGCACCTGCGCGCGACTCAAAACCGGGCGATTTTCTCCGTGCCGGGAGCGATTGCGAGCGAGCGCAGATTCAAATCACGGGAGCGCAACCAACGATTCTTGCGATTGGTTGAACGCCCAATTCCACGATTGGCGGCATAGTGATCTGTCGCATTGCGGTTACTCTGTCGCCTCAAATACCTCGGGCTCCCACGAAGGACGAAGGTTCGAATCCCCTCGGGCGCGCCACTTCAGAATACGCTATCGACGCCGAATGCCGCCGGTTGTGCGTCCTTTGCGGGATGTCGGTGGCGACAATGACGAGGTTGGTCAGGCCAACGAGGCCCCAATCATAACCAAGCAGCGTGCCGGAAGCGTAGCGATCGGAGGTGACGCAATCTCGTCGCGCATTTAGCCAGTCCATAACGAATGACCCGAAGGAGACATCTATCGCCGTTGACCAATTAAGACCGGGCTAACGATTGTGACCCACTATTTCCTCTTGCCATCGGTTTCACAACGGTGCGCGCGCATTCGATGAAGCGTTGAGCGACGGGGCTCAGCGTTCGATGTTTGAGGCTCATAATCGCGACGGGACGGGGCTGAATTGGCAATTTGATCGGCAGCACTTTTAGCAGCCGATCCGTTCCGCTGAAGTGCAAGATCGAACGGGGCAGCATTGCGACAAAGCGGCCCGTGACAACTAGCTGCAGGGAAAGGTGAATGGATAGCGTGGTGAGTGGAGCCTCCGGTATGTCTACGCCGCTCGCGCGGAACACCTCGGCGGTCGACACTCCGGGCAAGCTGTCCGCTGGCGGCAGAATCCATTGCTCTTGACTTAAATTCGCAAGTTCGAGCCGACGAGACCTGGCCCAGCGAGCCTGCCTACCCGACACGACAACAAGCTGATCGTCGCACAGCACCTCGACCTCCAGATCGTCCTCCGTAAATGGCGCATAATTCCGGCCCAGCAGCAGGTCGACGCTGCGCTCGCGCAGCTCGCGGTATTGCATTGTTGCGAACACGGCCTGAACCACAGTCAGTACCACTCGCGGATATTGACGCGAAAACCGGTCGATGATCGCCGGCAGTAAGCCGGCCGCCATGCTCTCTGAACTGCCGATGCGCAACTCTCCGACGGTGGGATCGGCCAAAAAGTCGAGCTCCTGTGCGGCTTGCTTGAGCTCATCAAAAATTGTCATTCCGCGCTCGATGAGAACACGTCCATACGTCGTCGGCTCTATGCCGTGCCGCGTGCGGTCGAGCAGGCGTAGGCCGAGCGTGTGTTCCATGTCGGCGATCGCTTTGGAGACGGCCGGTTGGGAGATCGCAAGCTCGGTAGCGGCCTTTGCCATGCTGCCGCGCTGCACCACGGCGAGCAGAATGTGCAGGTCGCGCAGCTTGAGCCTGCGCCCGATGCGGTCATGCCATTGCATGCCAAGCTCCCTATCGAAATGGTTATGCAAGTATCAGATAATAGAATTATTCACTCATGTCAGTATCCGCTATTGTCGCGCCATTGAGGAGGCCCACCAGGCGGAGGCGCAAATGCTCGGCATTCGAACGGCTCATCGCAGGCGGTCGCACATCATGGCGTCCGCCGCCGCCCTCGCGGTCACCATGATCCTGATGCCGACTTTATCGCACGCGGGATCGTGGCCGGAGCGCATCGTTCGGATCACGACGGCGAGCGCCCCAGGCAGCTCCGTCGACGTGGTGGCCCGGTTGTTTGCGGAGCGGCTGGCGGAACGCTGGCGACAGCCGGTCATTATCGACGGCCGTCCCGGCGCGGACGGTATCCTCGCCGTTCAAGCCTTCCTCCACGCAAACGACGGGCACAATCTGCTTTTTACGTTTCCAGGCACCGTCACGGTGGTCCCGTTGCTGCATGAAAGCCTCCCCTATGATCCGGTCGGCGATCTCGCTCCTATCAGCTCGGCCGCTTACGACTTCGGAACTGTCGCTGTGACCGCTACGCTTCCCGTTTCGTCCCTTGCCGAGCTCGTGGCATTCGCAAAAGCACGACCGGGCAGCCTAAACTGGGCCGCCTCGCCTGGCGCCCCTTACCTCACCTTTCTCGAATTCCAGCGGCGCGCCGGGTTCGCAATGACTTACGTGTCCTACCGCACCGCCGTACTTGCATTACCCGATCTGATGGCCGGCCAGATCCAGTTGACAATCATGCCGCTAGGGGCCGCTCTTCCTCTGGCCCGAGATGGCCGGATCAAGCTGCTTGCGGTCACCACGCCAGAGCGAGCCGTGGTAGCGCCCGATCTCCCGACTGCCATCGAGGCGGGATTCCCGGAGCTTACGGTGGAAGCACCCCTGGGACTTTTCGGACCCAAGACGATGTCGATGGAGCTGCGTGAACGCATTGCGGGCGACGTGCGCCTGCTGGCGAGCGATCCAACGATCAAGCAGCGATTGAGCGACTTCGGAATGGTCGCGCGGGGCAGTACACCAACCGAATATGCCGCCATGCTCGCCGAGCAGAGCGCGAAATGGGCCGCCTTCGCGCGAATACACGGCGTGCGCCCACAGCCGTGAGGTCGGAGCAGCGTTTTTCAATGGGCAATCGGCAATCAGTCGAAGCTGTACCGCAGCCACGACAAATCAGGACGAAAACGCAAATTGTCATGCTCGGGACCGGAACGCCCGGTCCCGATCCGGTGCGTTCCGGGCCCGCGACGGCAATCGTCGTGAATGGGACCCCTTACCTTGTCGACTTCGGCCCCGGAGTCGTTCGCCGCGCCGCCGCGGCCTATCAGAAGGGAGTGCTGGCTTTCGGCGCCGGCGTCAACAACCTGCAAACCGCTTTTCTGACTCATCTGCATGCGGACCATACGGCAGGCTATCCGGACCTGATCCTCACACCGTGGATCATGGGCAGAAAGGCGCCGCTTGACGTCTATGGCCCGAAAGGCATCAAGGCCATGACCAAGCACGTTCTGAAAGCCTGGGAGCTCGACATCGCCAATCGCGTGGATGGAATGGAAAGAGGAACCCTTTCCGGTTGTCGCGTGAATGCGCATGAGATCGACGCAGGTCCCATCTACACGGATGCGAATATTCGCGTCACGGCATTTCCCGTGAACCATGGCGAAATGGACAATGCGTTCGGCTTTCGATTCGAAACCGCCGACAGGACGATCGTCATATCCGGCGACACGGCCCCAACGGCAGCAATCGTCGAGAACTGCAACGGCTGCGACGTTCTGATCCACGAAGCCTACTCACAACAGACATACGGCAGAGTATCACGAAAATGGCAGGCTTATCGCCGGAAATATCATACCTCATCGAAAGAGTTGGCGGAGCTTGCAAAACGAGTGAACCCCGGACTGCTGGTGCTTTATCACCGAGCTAACCCCGGCGGCGGCATCGCAGTTCCAAACCCGGAAGACGTGCTGTTGGATGAAATCCGGCAATTGTATAAAGGCACGGTGGTGACTGGCCACGACTTGGATGTTTTCTGAACAGCAATCGTTTTGGCGAGGCGTTTTTTGAATCTCAACGAGCGGCGGGTATCTATCAGATCATGCGGCAACCGCTCAGAAGTATCGCAGAGCGTCTCCTCCCGGCGCATCGCGTCAATCCCTGGGTCGCCAGGCATGGCCGCTATCGAAACGGAACCGGACCACCCTGCGAAATCGGAAAGACAGCCGCCCGTGAGGTGTAGTGCAAAGGCGCAGGCCGTCGCAGATTTACCGATTGGAGCGCGTGGCGGGCCGCGGCATCATAGTGCCACGGCGAACGAATAGTGCCCAGTTTCATCGACCGCGGCGCGCCAGTTCGGAATACGCTACCGCAGCCAAACGCCGCCGATTTTGCGCGCACTATCCGGTGAAGCAGCCAACACGCCGCGTTCTTGAACCCGACGCGAATGACCCAGACGCGTCCAACAGAAGGGTCACTACCGACCCTTGCGTTCCAGTTGACAGCCGTGAATGATCCAGCGGTAATCAGGCTGATTTCCGGCGAATTGCCACCGCCCTTGCGCCCAGTTTGGAACCGGAGTTGGGAGCTGTTCATGTCCAGTTTTAGAGTCTGCTGCAACTTGCTGTCGACCGCGGCGGCGCTCCGCCGCAAGGGCGGCCAGAAGATCATGCCCCCAGCCCCCACAGTTTATGTTGCGCTGCTGCTGGCGAGCGTCAGCGCGCTGTCGAGCGGGCAAGGGCTGCGGAGCGCGTTCGCCGCCGAGCACACGCTCATGCCCACCCCGCAGACGGTGCATATTGGAAATTTCAACGCCGCACTCAAACCGGTGCTGAGCATCGACTCCGGCGACATCGTCACGCTGGAAAGCGCGTGCGCGATCGAGCCGGCCGATGTCGATGCATCCGGCGTGGTTCCTCGCGGCGCAGTGCCTGATTACACGCGCGCCATCTATCGAGAGGTCCAGGACCGCGGTCCCGGCCCGCACATTCTCACCGGACCAATCTTCGTAAAAGGAGCGATACCGGGAGACGTGCTGGAGGTTCGTATCCTGGAGGTTGATCTCGCCGTGCCGTATGGGTTCAACCGCCAACGTCCTAACGCCGGTACGCTGCCCGATGAGTTCCCGGCCTTGTGGCAACGGATCATCCCCATCAATCGCGAGGCCAAGACAGCCATCCTGGTGCCCGGTGTCGTGGTGCCACTCAGGCGTCCATTCTTCGGGACCATGGGCGTGGCTCCCCCTCCCGCGTCAGGCCGGATCAGTAGCGCGCCGCCGGGCGTACACACCGGCAATATTGACAACAAGGATCTCGTGGCAGGCACCGTTCTATACATGCCGGTGCACGCGCCGGGGGCGCTTTTCTCTGCCGGGGACGGGCATGCGGCTCAGGGCGATGGCGAGGTGGATCTCACTGGCGTCGAGACTGGTCTGCGTGGGAAATTCCAGTTTGTCGTCCGAAAGGACATGAATCTGACATGGCTACGCGCCGAGACGCCTACGCACTGGATCGTGATGGGACTTCACTCAAACCTGGAAGAGGCCATGAAGATCGCCGTTCGCGAAACGATCAACTTCATCACCAATCGTTTCCCCAAGGTCACGCGCGAAGAAGCCTACATGATCGCGAGCGTCGCCGTCGATTACCACGTCACCCAAGTGGTCGACGGCACCAAAGGCATCCACGGGATGATCCCCAAGGCTATTTTTGCCGGACAGTGAGTCCTCGCGGGAGTGAACGAGTTTCGTTCTTCGGCCAAGCGATTGTAACTGATCTCGTCAGCGCGCAGTTCGGGGATGAGAACGCAGCTAATTCTGGTTAAAAATTCCGAGCAAGGGCCCAGACTTGCCTAAGGCCGCTTTTGGCACATCACGTCATCCCGGGGCTTGCTCGGCACGGCCGCTATCGAATGGTAATCGGACCGCCCCGCGAGATCGGAAAGTCAGCCGCCCCAAAAGGCGTAGTGCAACATCGCAGGCGGTCGCAGATTTGCCGACTGGAGCGCGTCGCAGGCTCCTGCATCATAGGGGAACGGCGAAACAGTATTGCCCATTTTCGTCGACCGTGGCGCGCCACTTCGGAATACGCTATTGGCGCCGAATGCCGCCGATTTCCCGATGCGCGTGAAGCATGCGTGAAACAGCGACGACCTTACGCCAGATACCGGGTCTCCGCCTCCGCCGCAAAAAACGACTATCGCGGTAGGGACGCGCATTGCTGCGCGCCCCCCGCACAGATCCGTACGGGCCCGATTAAGGCATACGGCTCCCACCTTGGATGTTTGACGGCAAACCGCTTGCTGGGCCAAGGATGCAGGATACGTGGTTTAGGCAGCCATTGCGCTTCGAGCTTTGCCATCAGGCGCCACGTGACAGCCGAGCGCTGGCTGCGCTGCCGAAGCGAACGAAGCCAGATTTGGCTGACATGGTACCTGAACGTGCTCAAAGCCGCGCTGTTGGTCGGCACGGCGTGATAGGCGAAGTAGCCGGTCACGACTCGCCGCAGCCAGCAGCCCTGTTCCGGAATGGGAGCGTGGAGGTGCCGTCGCAGTTCCTGTTTGATCGACGCGAGCTTGGCTCGCATGCGATCACGCCGCGTTTTCCTTCGAAGCTGGAAGGCGCCACGCCGGGATTTCCCGCAAATATGCGTGAACCCGAGGAATGCGAAGGTCTCCGGCTTGCCCTGCCCGCGCCGCTCGCGATCGATCGCCGCGCGGCGACCGAACTCGATCAGGCGGGTCTTTTCCGGATGCAGGCTCAGCACAAACTGCTCCATCCGTTCGCGTAGTGCCGCCCAGAACGCGACGGCGTCGGCCTCGTGCTCAAAGCCGGCGACAATGTCGTCGGCGTAGCGCACGATGATGACGTCACCCTGGGCGTGGCGTTGCCGCCATTGCTGTGCCCAGAGGTCGAAGACGTAGTGCAGATAGATGTTCGCCAGCAGTGGCGAGATCACCGCACCTTGCGGCGTTCCGATCGACGTCGGCGTCGTCTTTCCGTCTTCCGTCACTCCGGCCTTGAGCCATTTGCGGATCAGGCGGATCACGCGGCGGTCGCCGATGCGATGCTCGACGAGACGGATCAGCCATTCATGGTCGACCGTATCGAAGAACGCTCGAATGTCGGCGTCCAGTATCCAGTTCACCGCTGTGCGTTCGATCCCGACCGCAAGCGCATCCAGCGCATCGTGCTGGCTGCGTCCCGGTCGGAACCCGTACGAGAACCCGAGGAAGTCTTCCTCGTAGATCGCGTTCAGCACCTCGACCAGCGCCCGCTGGACGATCTTGTCCTCCAGCGACGCTATGCCGAGCGGGCGTTGTCGGCCGTCCGGCTTCGGAATGTACGTCCGCCGCGACGGCCGTGCCCGATACGCGCCCCGATGCACGCGTGCGCAAAGGTCCTCAAGTCGCTGCTCGAGGCCTTCGCCGTACGCGTGCCACGTCACGCCATCCACTCCGGACGCTGCATCCCGTCTAAGCTCGGAATAGGCATCGCCCAGAAGGTCAACAGTGACGTGATGGAGCAGTGCGGTGAACCGCACCTTCTTGTCCAGCCGTGCGGCTGTCCGTACGCGATCCAGTCCGTTGGACATGCTGTCCCGGCTCGGTGTCCGGAGCATGCCGTCCCGACTCGCGTTCTCCTCGGCCCCCGCCCTTCGCTCCACCGGCTCCGCTGCGGATTGCTCCGCTTTGTTCGCCGGCTTCTCCGCTACTACGGCGGGGTCTGACTTCTCTCCATCGTGCGTCATCGGCTTCGGCTCATCGCCTTCCCGATGCGGACCAGATCGGCTCGCGCCGCTGGCCGACGAAGAGACCTCCCGGTTCCCGTGCAAAGAGTGTGCGTACATGCCAGGGTCTCAGACCACGCAGAGCCGATCGCATGCTCGCGTTGACGCATACGATCGTGTTGCCTTCCGCAGGTCAGACGGCGTCGGCGCTCCGATCGAAGCTTTCGCGGCTCAATGGCTGGCCTATACGTTCCCTTGCCGACGCTTCGCGTCCGGCCTCGCGACCGGAACACGCACGGCTCAGGGCCGATGTGGATCGCTACTCCTTCATCGCAGTGGACTTTCACCACCTACTCCTTGCCGGTCTCCCGGCGCACCTGACCCCACTTATCTTCGAAGGCGCGAGCGAAGTCATGAAGATGGTCATCGCCCGCCACGTGCTGAAGGTTTACGGCTGAGGTGGGGCGGACGCATCCCGCGCGCGCTGACCGATCCACCGGGGCCTAGAGGATTGAGCTTTGTGCCGCCTAAATTTCCGCATGCCGCTGGCTCCGGGGTTCCCCTGAGCTGATCTCGGAGGAAGCGGCATCCCCGGCCACCCTTCCGTCGTATCAACGTGTTACGAAACCTTTTGCCGTCAGTACCGCCTCTGCGGCGGGTGAAGAAAGGAAAGTGACCAACGCCTTCCCCACGTCGACCTGACTGCTGGCGGCGCCGATCCCAGCGGCAAACAATGTGTAGCCCTGAATTGCAGGGGGAAGCGGACCGAGGAAATCGACGCTCGGCTGAGCCAGGATTTCGCTGATTTGGTTGAATCCGATATCGATTTCTCCGTTGGCAACGCTCTCGTACAACGACAGCTGGCCTAATTTGGTCTTGGGCTTCATTTCCACAGCAATGCCGAGGCGCTCGAACAAACTAGCCAAGTAGATGCCAGTGGCACCGCCGTTGGCGGGATCAGGATAGGCAATCAACCTTGCGGCCAAGAGCGATCGTTTGAAGGCATCGGCCGAACTGATGTCAGGCTTTGCGGCACCCTTGCGCACGACCGCACCCACGCCGACCTTGGCGATATCGACGCGACTGCCTGAGACGACTTTGCCTTGCTTTTGAAGTTCGTCGATCTGCGGTCCGGTCACGATTACGACGTCAGAGACTTCCCCTTTTTGAATACGATCCGTGAGGGCGCCTGCCGTCCCGTAGGTGACCATCACCTTGCTTCCCGTCGATTTTTCGAAATCCGCGATGAGCCCGGCAATTCCCAGCTGCAATGCAACGGCACTTAGAAGCTTGATTTCAGCGGCACTTGCGACTCCGACCGCGTTAACAACGAGCAGAACACATGAAATCGCGGTCCCGATGGTCTTGATCGATATCCCGATCATTAGTTGCTCCCCTTGCTATTACTGTCGGTGGCTCGAGAGTTCAGTGAATCCCGTCATGGGCGGCGGCGTACCAAAGTCATCCCATCCGCGACGGGGAGGACGACTCGGTCGACCCGCTCGTCGTCGGCAATTTTGGCGTTGAGCTTTCGCACCGCCACCGGATCCGGATCGGTCTCATACGGGTCTGCAACCCGACCAAGTCGGAACATGTTATCGAGGACGATCAGGCCGCCCGGGCGGATCAGACGGAGAGCGCTCTCATAGTAGCGGTCGTATTCCACTTTGTCGGCATCGATGAAGGCAAGATCGAAAGCATCGATCGTTTCACTCTCGAGCCGTTCCAACGTGGCGCAAGCCGGTCCGATCACGACCTCGATCTTTTCCGCAACCCCCGCCCGCTCCCAATGGGGGCGACCAATATTGGCCCACTCCTCTTTTACATCGCAGGTTACCACCCGCCCGTTCGGCGGCAACGCCAGAGCCACGGCCAATGCGCTGTAGCCGGTAAACGTCCCCAACTCGAGCGTGCGGCGCGCACCGATCAGCCGCGCGAGAAAGGCGAGGAAGTGACCTTGCTCGACCGCGATCTGCATGCGAGCGTCGGGCATTGTTTGCGTTCGCTTACGCAATTCGCGCAGTTCCTCATGCTCGGGCGGCTCGCTCGTCAGCAGATAGTCGTGGAGCTGCTCGTTCATCGCTATGTGGATATGGTTCACGGCAGGCCCTCGCGTCGACGTTCATTGCTGCATCTTGATTCCGGAATCGCGCACGACTTTTCCCCAATGGGCCAATTGGGACCTCACCAGCTCCCCGAATTCGGCCGGGGTGCCGCCCGCGGGTTCCGCGCCGAGCTTGGCGAAGGATTCACGGACCTTGGGCTTCGCCAGCGCCTTGTTGATGGCCCGGTTGAGCAGGGCGATGGTGTCGCTCGGTGATCCACTTTTGACGGCAAAGCCGACCCAATCCTCGGTAACCAGATTCGGGAAACCCTCCTCGACGATCGTGGGGACATCTTTTAGAGCCGGCACCCGCTTCGAGCCGGTCACCGCCAAGGCGCGCAGCTTGCCGGAATTGACGAGATCAACGACCGGCAGCATCGTGACGAACATGTACTGGTTGACGCCGCCGAGCAGATCGCCGATCGCCTGCGGGAGCCCCTGGTAGGGAACATGGGTGGCGCGAACTCCAGTTTGCAGCTTGAACATCTCGCCGATCAGGTGCGACGGCGCTCCAAAGCCGGCCGAGGAAAACGTCAGCTTGTCGGGCTGGCTCTTGATGAGCGCAAGGAGCTCGGAGACGGACTTGGCCTGAACGGAGGGGTTCACTACCAGAACGTTGTACGATGTTGAAATCCTGATCACCGGGGCAAAGTCGGTATCCGGCCGCAGCCCCATTTCCGGAAGAAGCGCCGGAGTGGCCATCGCACCCACGCTCATCGCAAAAATGGAGTATCCATCCGCAGGTTGCTTCAAGACATCGCCCATGCCGATCGTTTGGAGGGCGCCCGGCCGATTCTCGACCACCAACGTCCAGCCCTCGCTTTCGGAGACTTCGGACGCTATGACGCGACTGATAATGTCCGGCGGCGTGCCTGCCGTGGTCGGAACAACGATGCGGATGACTTTCGACGGAAAAGACTGGGCCCGAGCCTCACCGGGCGCGCCGAGGACGCTCAACGCCAGGAGCAAGAACCCACCTTGCGAAAGGTGACGGAGCGTTCGGTTGGCAATCATCTGATCCCTCCCTCTGAAGACGAGGCCGGCCCTCCAATTCGCACTTGAACTATGTTCGGCTTTTCTATAGCAAACAAATTCTATTTTGCGCTATCGCTATGCCTATTTTGCTATGGATAGAAGATGCAGTGGGCAGATCGCATCGGCCGTCGCCTCAAGTTGCAGGACATGCACGTCCTGCTGGCCACGGTGCAGTGGGGCAGCATGGCGAAGGCGGCCGATCGGCTCGGCATCTCGCAACCGGTCGTGTCAAGGTCCATTGCCAGCTTGGAGCATGCGCTCGGCGTGCGCCTTCTCGATCGCAGCCGCAACGGTGTCGAACCCACGATGTATGGCCGGGCTCTGCTCGCCCACGGCGTCGCCGCCTTCAACGAGCTCAAGCAAGGCGTGAAGGCGATCGAGTTCCTGGCCGATCCGACGGCGGGAGAATTGCGGATCGGAAGCCCGGAGCCCACGCAGGCAGGGCTGCTCAGCGCCATCATCGATCAGCTGTCGACGCGGTACCCGCGCCTGGACTTTCACGTCATCGAGGGCGAGCCGCCGAATTTGCAAGATCGTGAGCTGCCCGCGCGCACCATCGACCTGATGATCGGGCGGCTGCCGGGCGCCGGCTCGGCCCAAGAAATCGAGGTCGAAGTTCTGCTCCGCGAACGCGCTTTTGTAGTAGCAGGATTGCAAAGTCGCTGGACTCGTCGCCGCAAGATCGAGCTTGCCGAGCTCGTCAACGAGCGGTGGTGCCTTCCGCCGCCTGAAACTTTTCCCGGCTCGCTGATCGCCGAGGCATTTCAGGCGCGCGGCTTGGACGTCCCGCGAACCAGCGTAGCCGCCCTTTCCATCCACATGCAAAACGCGCTGCTCGCAACCGGTCGCTTTCTCACGATTCTGCCGGGCACTATGTTGCACTTCAGCGCGAAACGCCTGGGGCTCAAAATTCTGCCCGTCGATTTGCCCTTCAAACCTTGGCCAGTCGGGATCGTCACGTTGAAGAATCGAACACTCAGCCCGGTGGTGCAGCTCTTCATCGATTGCGCCCGCAAGATCGCCGAGCCGCTTGCGAAGGCCGATTGAAGTGGAATGGCTACACAGCTTTGTTGGAAGAGGTGCGCCCCAATGGCCGCTTTTGGCACATCACGTCGATGTTGGGATCGATCGTGATGGCCGCCATCGAAGGGAACCGGACCACCCCTGCGAAATTAGGAAGACAGCCGCCCGTGAGGTGTAGTGCAAAGGCGCAGGCCGTCGCAGATTTGCCGAGTGGAGCGCGTCGCGGGCTGCGGCATCATAGGGGCACAGCGAACGAATAGTGCCCATTTTCGTCGACCGTGGCGCGCCAGTTCGGAATACGCTATCGCCGCCGAATACCACCGATTTCCCGACGCAAGCCGTCAAGCGACGAGTTACGATGACAGAGCGAGAACGAATGCAGTGCCACTGAAATGCGAATGGTTGAATCAGCGGTGACGGGTCGGCCCGTTTGCAGAAATTGCCCGGACGAAGTTGTGAAGGTGAGCGAATGAACCGCTCAACTGCCGGGCTCAGGGTTCGATCCTTCAGCGTAAAGATCGCAAATGGCCAATCGGGGCCGCCGCGCGGGTCATGACTTGCGGGATTGTGACGTGCCAGCTATCGACTTCGCAACCTCGCGAGCGCAGTCGATGAAACGCTCGACCACCGGGCTCAGGGTTCGATTCTTCAGCGTGACCAGGATCACGGGCCAAGGCTGTTTCGGCATGTCAATCGGCAGTATCTTCAACCCGAGCCGGTCGCCGTAAATGCGCAGAACCGATTTCGGGAAGACTGTGACGAATTCGCCGGTGGTAAGCAAGTTCGTGCGCAGAAGAACCGAAAGTGTCTTTAATCCAATCTTCGGGGTATCGAGACCGCACACCCGAAATGCCTCCGCCACCGTCTTGGAGTTCGTGCCGCCGGGCGTGGTCAGGATCCAAGTTTCGTTGGCCAGCTCTGCTAGATTGATTTTGCGGCGGCGAGCCCATCGGCTCTGCCGTCCCACGGCAATGACCAATTCGTCGTCGACAAGAATTTCCACGCTGAAGTCATTCGCATATTGGCCGTTGGCGAACGCCGCCTCGCCGTGGACGATGGCCAGATCAACGCTGCGGTCGTGCAGTTTCGGCGGAAAGGTCAGCGCGCTGACATCATGATGCACATCAAGAACGACGCCGGGAAATTGCCGGGTGAATCGCCGGATGATCGGCGGCAGTATCGCAGCCGAAATGGATTCTCCGCATCCGATCCGCAGCTCTCCAACCGTCGGGTCCGCCAGAAATTCAATGTCTCTAATGCTTTGTTTCAATTCGTCGAATACCGCAATGCACCTCTTGCACAGCGCATTGCCGTAAATCGTCGGATCGACGCCCTGATGGCGTCGATCGAGCAAGCGCACGCCAAGTGCATTTTCGAGGTTGGCGATCACCTCCGAAACCGCGGGCTGCGAAACGCCGAGCTGCAGTGCCGCCTTGGCCATGGTGCCGCATTGAACCACCGTGAAGAACACATGCAGGTCGCGCAACTTGAGTCGACGGCCGATCTGGCTTTCCAAATCGATATTTTTCGGCATAGGGGGGAACCATATAGACATATAATAAGATGGGGAATTGTAGGTTTAACGACAACCAAATAGGAATGCAATTGAGGCGCCCGTTGTGGTGGCGCGTGCCGACACGATCATCGCCGCAATCGTGGAGCAGGACCAGGATCTCGACGAGCCATATCGGCTAGTGCCACGATTTCGAGCTGGGGGAGGAAGCTGAATGTTGCGTTTGTCCATGCACACGACGGGACTGGCTGTCGCCGCCGCGCTGCTTGCATGCGCGGCGCCGGTGACGGCGCAGCAGCTTCCGCCGCGTCTGATCCGTATGGTCGTGCCGTTTGCACCCGGCGCGTTTATAGATCGCATTGCCCGCGTGATCGCCAATGAAATGTCGGAGACGCATCCGCAACGCGTCATTGTCGAGAACAAGCCCGGTGCCGGAGGAATACCCGGGGCGGCGAGTGTAGCAAAAGCGCGGCCCGATGGCTCAACGCTCCTGATGTGGTCCTTGCCGACTCTTGTCATCCGACCGCTGATCAATTCCCGGCCTGACTTCCGGCCGATCGAGGACTTCAGCCACATCGCTTATATCGGCGGTCCGCCGAACGCGTTTGTCGTAGCATCGACCAGCAAGATTCACACATTCGCCGATCTGATGCGCGTCGCGAAAGACACGCCGCAAAATTACGGGACCACCGGCGTTGGGTCCGTTAGTCACTTGAATGCCGCCTATGTCGAGCGGAAGGCCAACATCAAGCTGACACATATTCCCTACAATGGCCCAATGATCGGCGATATTCTTTCCGGTGTCGTCGATTTCGGTTCGCTATCGGCTTCGACCGTGTTGGGAAACGTCGACGGTGGCACGCTGCGCGCGCTCGCCGTGGGAACCGAAAAACGCATTTCGAGATATTCGCAGGTTCCCACATTCAAGGAATTGGGCTTTGACATCGCCCCGATCGCCTGGCTGGCGATTTCCGGACCTGCCGGCATGTCACCCGAGCTACAGATCGAGTTGAACAAACAGATCGGGGAAATACTTGCGCGGCCGAGGGTAAAGGAAATCCTGCAACAAGAACTGATAGAGCCGATCGCGATGTCACCGCAGGAATTGACCGCATTCATCAGGAAGGAAATTGCAAACTGGACTCCAATCGTGGAGTCGGTCGGGCTGCGACAATGATTTGTCAAATCAGAATGCGTGGGCCAACTTGTCGCATACCAGCAATTGGCACGCTCGTCAGCTATTGGCGAGACACGATTCCTAGCTGCGCCAACCGGGTCCGGCTTCCGGGTGCTGCGGTTTTCGCCGAGCCGCCTATACGCAGATCGAATGAATCGGCGACAACCCCGATGTCGACCAAGCCTCGAAGGGTGCCGGACCATGTTTCGTAATCGGGAAGATTTCCGCCAGCAAGGCATAGCGTGAAATCGCAGGCCATCGCAGATTCACCGGTTGGATCGCAACGAAGGCTCCCACATCATGGCGCCACGGCGAACGCGTATTGCCCATCTTCATCGACCGCGGCGCGTCACTCGCAATCAAGCGGGGCCGGCAAAGGGCGCCGATCGCGATTGACTCTCCGGATGGTCAGTGAACTCGATAGAACATTTATTCGGCCTGGATGTTCGCCGCCTTGATGATCGGCCACCACTTCTCGATCTCGGCCTTGTGGTAGGCGCCGAGCGCTTCCGGCGTCTGCTGATCGCGCGGAAAAATCTCCTGCCCGAGGTCGGTGAGCCGCGATCGCACCGCCATATCGGCCAAGGCATCGACAACTGCGGCATTGAGCATGTCGATGATGGTCTTCGGGGTGCGTGCGGGAGCCCAGAGCCCGAACCAGTTGGAAGTGTAGAACTCGGGCAGTCCTGCCTCGTCCGCCGTTGGGATGTCGGGTGCCACTGACAATCGGGTCTTGGCAGTGACAGCATAGGCCTTGATCGCGCCCTCACGCACTCGCGGGAGGGAGGTCACCGGCGTGTCGACTATCATGTCGATCCGGCCGGCCACCAAATCCTGCATGGCCATGACAAGGCCGCGATAGGGTACGAACAGAAAGCGGGTACCGGTAGCTTTCTGAAAAAAAGCAGCGACGACGTGCCCTGGGGAACCCACGCCGGAGGTCCCCAGCAATGCCTTGTCAGGGTTGTCCTTCAACCGAGCGATGAGACCCTTCAGGTCATTTGCAGGCATGGCATTCTTTGCGACGATCAGCTGAGGATTGCTCGAAAGCAGGGCGATGGGCGCAAAATCCTTTAGCAGGTCGTACGAAAGCGCGTAGGTTGCTCCGGTCACGACGTGCGTGCCCCATTGGCCGATGCTGAGGGTGTAGCCATCGGGTGCCGCGCGGGCAGCCCGGCCGACGGCGATGGTGCCGCCCGCGCCAGGCAGGTTGTCAATGATGACCGGTTGACCCAGCGATCCCCGCAAGCGCTCGGCGATGATGCGTCCGATCACGTCCGTCGGCCCGCCCGCAGGGCCTGGCACGATCATCGTGATTGGGCGCGAAGGGTAGACCGTCGCGGCCGATGTCCCCCCGATCGTTGCCGCAACAACGAGTGCAGCCAATGTCAGGCGACGAACGCGCATCATCACGACCTTCCATGTCGGAATCACTGGCGCCTAAGCTGCGGAGCGGCGGCAAAGACAACCCGATGTGTGGATGGCCAAGCTAGTCATTTCCAGAATTAAGGGAATTCCATTATTCGCTTAGACATGTTAGGTATTTTCCTTATGCCCAGAATCGTTCAATGGGAACGTCTGATCGGCCGGCGCCTGCAGCTTCGCGATCTATTCGTATTTTTCACGGTGGTCAGCTGCGGCAGCATGGCCAAGGCTGCCGCCCAACTCGGCGTTTCAACGCCCTCTATTTCGGAAATCATCGCTGCCCTCGAACATGCGCTCGGAGTTCGCCTGCTTGATCGAAGCCACCGGGGCGTCCATACGACCCCCTCCGGCCAGGCCTTGTTGAGGCGCGGCCATGCGGCCTTCGACGAATTGCGTCAGGGAATAAGGGACATCGAACTTTTGGGTGATCCGAATTCGGGAGAAGTGCGGATCGCATGCCAAGGTACCTTTGCAGCCACGATCCTGCCGCTAGTGGTCGAACGCTTTATTCAAAGATATCCGCACGTGGTCGTGCACCATTACGAGCTGACATCTCTCGCGGCGCAATTGTCGGAGTTGCGAGATCGAAAATATGATTTCATCATGGCAAGAATGGTGGGGCCGCTCGAGGGGGATGACTTGAATGTGGACGTCCTCTTCAACGACCGGATGGTCTTGATCGCTGGCATGCAGACCCGATGGGCCCGCCGGCGCAAGATTGATCTCGCTGAGCTCGTCGACCAACCATGGATTCTATCGGCGCCTGATACCTGGAACTATGCGCGTCTAGCGGAGGCCTTCCAAGCGCGGGGGCTTCCATGCCGAAGGCAAGTCTGGTGACCGTTTCCACGCCCCTTCGGGCGCATTTGCTTGCCAACGGGTCCTACATCGCGCCCATTGCGAAATCTGCGTTGCTGGAGGTTGTGCCTGACCGTTATGCTCTCAAGGTGTTACCCGTCGACTTGCCGGACCGACCCTGGCCAGTCGCGATCGTGACGCTCAAGAATCGAACTTTGAGCCCAGTGGTCGAGCGCTTCATCGAATGCGCCCGCAAGGTTGCAAACGCGATTACCGTCCAGCCGCGATCTCGCAAGTCATGATTGACGTATCCCTTCGGGCAGCCATCACGTCGCCCTATCCTATATAGAAAGACTTCCGCTTCTAACCGTAGTAGAAACTCGCGGGCCGTCCACCCTTGTAGGTTGGCGGCACAGTGTTTGCGGGCTCGCCCGCGGACTTCGGTAAGCTCATCGCCACAGAGACTGGGAAGTGGGGCAAGGTGGTGCGGGCGGCCAACATCAAGCCGGAATGAGGCCTGCATGCACGGTGCGCCGATTCGCGAATTGCACGGTTCTTCAGACAGAGAGCAAAATCATGATCACGAAACGACACCTTTTATCGATTGCGGGCGCCGGCGGCGTTGCGTGCGCGGCACCGGCAGCGTGGCAATCGGCGCAACCGCAGGCGGTTGACTGGCCGACTCGTCCATTGACTATGGTGGTTTCCAACCCTGCCGGCGGCTCGGCCGATGTCTTGGGACGCATCCTTGCGCCGCGCCTCGCCGAGTTGCTGGGTCAGCAGGTGCTCATCGAAAACGTCGGCGGGGCGGGTGGCATGACCGGTACCTCGCGCGTGGCGAAGGCTCGCGCCGATGGCTACGAGTTTGTCGTCGGCAACGTCGGTACTTTTGCGATGAACCAGACGCTCTACAAAAATCCGCCCTACAACGCTGCGACCGATTTCGCGCCCGTGGCACTGTTCGTGGAAACGCCGATCGTGCTGGTCACGCGCAAGGATTTTCCCGCTAGCAATCTTCAGGAGTTCATTGCCTATGCGAAAGCAAACCAGACGAAAATGCGGTTCGGTTCGGCGGGGCCGGGTTCCGCGTCTCATCTTATCTGCGTGCTCGTCAATGCGGCAATCGGCGTCAATTCCACGCACTCTCCCTCTGGCGGCGGCGGGCCGGCGATGCAGGACTTGATCGCCGGCAGGACCGACTATTGGTGCCCTGATACGTCGAACGCGATTCCTCACATCGAAAGCAAGGCGGTCAAGGCGATCGCGATCCTGTCCCGCGACCGTTCGCCGAGCCTGCCCTCCCTGGCATCCGCCCATGAGCAAGGGCTGACCAATTTCGAGGCGTCTAACTGGTTCGCCTTCTTCTTACCCAGGGGCACGCCCGCGGCCATTGTTCAGAAGCTCCACGATGCCGCGGGCGCGACCTTGAACACCCCGGCGGTACAGACGCGGATTAAGGAGGTAGGCGCCGATCTGGTCGCACCCGAGCGCCGCTCGCCGGAGTACCTGCAAGAATTTGTCAAAAGCGAGATTGAAAAATGGGGAGCCGTTATCAAGGCGGCTGGCGTGAGCGCGAATTAAGTGAAGCGCGCGAAAAGAGCGAATCGACAGTGCTCGTTATCATTGCGGTATTTTGATTTGGGCCTCTTTCACAACGTTTCCCCAATAGACGAGTTGGGATTTAATCAGGCTTCCGAACTCGGCCGGGGTTCCGCCAACAGGCTCGACGCCGAGGGCTGCATAAGCGTCGCGGACCTTCGGTTTGGTGAGTGCCTTATTCACCGCTTGGTTCAGGCGCGTGACGATGTCGTTCGGCGTCCCGCTTCTGACCACAAATCCCATCCAGTCTTCGCCAGGCGCCACGAGGTCCGGGAACCCCTGCTCGGCGATTGTCGGCACATCTTCCAACGCTGGGATGCGCTTTGGCGCGGTCACGGCGAGCGCCCGCAGTTTGCCGGCGGCGATGAGGTTGACGACGGCCGGCGTGTTGTAAAACGACAAATGGGTTGTCCCGCTGAGCAGGTCGGCAAGACGCTGCTGCACGTCCTTATAGGGGACAATTGTCGCGCGCACGCCGGTCTGCAGCTTGAACACCTCTCCGAGGAGGTGAGATGGTGTTCCATAGGCCCCGGCAGATATATTGAACTTGTTCGGTTGGCTCCTGAGAACGGCAACAAGCTCGGCGGTTGATTGCACGGATAGAGACGGGGTCACGACCAGCGCTGTATAGGATTTTGAAATCTTGACCACCGGGGCAAAGTCGGTGCCGAGCCGCAGACCCGTGTTCGGGAGTAGGGCCGGAATGCCCATCAAACCCCCGAGCATCGGCAAAATGGAGTGTCCGTCTGCAGGTTGTTTCAGGACATCGGACATTGCAAGCGTTCCGAGGGCGCCTGGCCGGTTCTCGATCACCACCCGCCAGCCCTCACTTTCGGCAAGCTCGGTCGCAATGATGCGACTGAGGACGTCGGGCAGCGAGCCTGCAGTCGACGAAGCGAAGATCCGAATGGTGCTCGACGGAAAAGTCTGAGCCCGGGCCTCACCAAGCGCACCAAGGGCGAGCAACGCCAAAAGCGAGCGCGCACCCAAGGGTATATGACGAAAAGCTTGATTAATCATTTGAATGTCCTCTCTAGAAGCCGCCTCTGCTCTCCGGATCACGATGGAAATCTGGCTCGTTGTCGCAGGCGCGGGTCGGCAAGGACTCACCGCGGATTGGATCGAGCATAAGCAAAATGCGATATGAGGCGTGAGCGCCATCTTGTACTATCCATATGAGGATTCCTCATGGAGGATGACGATGAATCTGCACGAACGTATCAGCCGCCGGCTCAAGCTGCGCGACCTGCGCCTGCTACTGGCGGTGGCGGAATCGGGCAGCATGGCTAAGGCGGCCACCCATATTAATCTCACGCAATCGGCGGTTTCGAGAGCAATCGGGGAGCTCGAACACACGCTTGGTGTTCGTCTCTTCGATCGAACCCCGCAAGGTGTCGAACCGACGATTTACGGCCGGGCGCTGCTCAAAGGAGGAGTGGCGGTCTTCGACGATCTCAGAACAAGCGTCAACGAGATCGAGTTCCTGTCCGATCCGACGGCAGGCGAATTACGGATCGGAACGAGTGAGGCGACGGGCTTCGGGGTTGTCCCCGTTCTCATCGATCTCCTCGCGAGACAGTACCCGCGCGCGGTCTTCGAGGTGGTGCAGGCCGACACGAAGACACTGATGGAGCATGAACTCCGCGGGCGCAGAATCGAGCTTGCAATCACACGGATGGCGACCAGCGGCGATGAGGACCTAGAGGGGACGATCCTTTACAGCGATCGCCTACGCGTGGTGGCAGGTTTGAGCAGTCCTTGGGCCAGCCGCCGCAGAATTGCGTTGTCCGATCTAGTGAACGAACGCTGGTGTTTGCCGCCCCCAGGTCACCCTGTCACATCGCAGGTCACAGAAGCCTTCCGCCGCTGTGGTTTGGAGCCGCCACGGAGAAGCGCGACCGTGGCGTCGGCCCAGTTTGTAAGCAACTTGGTCGCGAAGGGCTATTTCCTCGGAGTCCACGGCACTGTGTACCTTCGTTTACATCCCGCGAGCGGTTCTTTGAAGGTTTTGCCAGTCGAACTCCCCATTCCCTTGGCGCCGGTCAGTGTCGTCAGTTTGAAGAACCGCACGCTGAGCCCGCTCGCACAGATCTTCATCGAACGTGCCCGCGAGGTCACAAAACCGATGGCGAAGCTCGCGTAGCCTTGGATTGGGCGACAGGTCCCCTCTGGAAGGGTGACCGGACCGTCCTGCGAAATCGGGGGCTACCCGCCCGTGAGGCATAGCGCAGGATCGCAGGTTATCGCAGATTTACCGATTGGAGCGCGCTGTGGGTTGCGGCATCATATGGCTACGGCGAAGGAATATTGCCCACTTTCATCGACCGCGGCGCGCCACTTCGGAATACGCTATTGCCGCCGAACGCCGCCGATTTAGCGCTCGGAATTATGGTGACGACTACCTTTCGCGGAATGTTGAAACTGGTAAGGTGTCACCGCTTCCGTATTGCCCCCTCTGAAAGTTTTGTCGTGCGCAGTCACCGATTACCTAACGCGGGCTACTCGACGCCCGCGGCGACAAATATCGCCTTCGCCGCCGGGGTCCCCAGGAAGCGGACGAAGGCCAGAACGGCTTCGGATTTTGATGCTGGTTCTGCGGCATAACTGGTGACAACCTGAATGTCGGCCGGCAGCGAACCGACAAGTTGCAACCCCTTGCCGCGATAAAGCAAAATCTCCGTGACCGGACTAAAGCCTAACTCCTTACCCTTGCCTTTGATGACATGCTCCATCATCTCCGAACCAGGATAGCGCGTCGTCTTCGCCTGGGTTTGTTCGGCCAAGCCCAACCGCTGCAGCAGTCCTTCGACGATGAGCCCACTTGACGCCCGATTATAGACAAGGGAGTCGGCGTCGAGCACCGCAAGTTTGAACGCCTCTGTGGTCGAAATATCGGGCTTCGTAACGCCATCGCGAACCGCAACCCCGATGCCGACGCGGCCCACCAGCACCCGCGCCTTGCCGTCGAGTTTGCCGGATTTCACAAGGTCGTCGAGGATTGCAGGAGGTGCAATCACCACATCGGGCGTTTCACCGGAGCCAACCCTCTGACGAATCTCTGGGGCGGGGGCAAACCTGATTTTGACCTCGTTGCCGGTCTCCTTGCGGAAGGCGTCGGCGGCTGCGACCAACCCTGGCTCTATCGCCCCGCCGCTGAGCACGTTGACCTCTGCGGCCAGTGCCGGAAAGGCAAACACAAACGAAACGACTGGGACAAATAGCCAGTTCCACATTGTCTCCTCCTCCTCCTCAAAAGAATAGGTGAGTCTACCACGGCGAGCACCGGCACAACAGCACGCTCGACCTGACGGTCTGCGACCTAGTTCACCCAAGAGAGTCGCGCACGGCGGCCCTCTGGTGCTAGGACTTGCTGCAACCGCTCACGGCAGCTCCTGGCCCCATAGGAGAGGGGTCCTAATCGCGCTAAATAGGCCGCTTGTTGGGTACTTCGGCCATGGCAGTGGGCCGGCGCGTGATCGCAGATGGGACCGCACCGTTACTGAGTGCGCGAGCCGCCATCGTGGTGATGAAGCGGAGCAAGCAATCGCAGGCCGTCGCATTTTCAGCGGCGGCAGCGTGCCATAGGCTCCGACGTCATAGCGCTATGGCGAACGAGTATTGCCCATCTTCGTCGACCGTGGCGCCCCAGTTCGGAATACGCTATTGCGGCCAATAACCGCCGATTTCCCGACGCAAGCCGTCAAGCGGCGAGTTGCGATGACAGAGCGAGAGCTAATGCAGTGTCACCGAAATGCGAATGGTTCAATCAGCGGTGACGGGTCGGCCCGTTTGCAGGGTTTGCCCGGACGAAGTTGTGAAGGTGAGCGATGAACCGGTCAACTGCCGGGCTCAGGGTTCGATCCTTCAGCGTAAAGATCGCAAATGGCCAAGGCCGAACTGGCAACTCGACCGGCAATATTTTCACTGGCGATTGGGAGGCGAGTGACATCGGCATAGCCGCGATGAACTGCCCGGTGAGAAGGAAATGGGTTCGAAGGGGCACGGAAAGGGTCTCCAAAGCGACATTTGGCACGCCGAGCCCCCGTGCTCGGAACGCCTCCGCGATGTGCGCGTAGTTCGCGGTACTGGGTGACCCGAGTATCCAAGGCTCGGCGAGAAGCTCAGCGAGGTCGATCTTGCGACGGCTAGCCCATCGGGATTGCAGCCCAGCCGTAACGACCAAATGGTCGTCGAATAAGACTTCAACATTCACATCATTTCCGACATCATCGCGGGCGAATGGCGGCACGCACCATTCCAAGTGAATGTCGTGTCTACGCTCACGTAGCCCGGAATAGGATGCAACAGGCACTTCGCCGATGCGCAAGACGACTCTTGGATAGGCATGTGAATACTCTTGGATGAGCCGAAGCAGGAACGTGGCCAAAGCAGCCGCTGGACAGCCGATCCGCACCTCCCCGACCGTCGGGTCGGACAGAGCCTCGATGTCGTTGACGCCTTGCCTCAATTCATCGAATACGGCTCGCGTGCGCGTCAGCAGTGCCCTTCCGTACAGGGTGGGCTCGACGCCGCGTGGGCGGCGGTCAAATAGTCGGGCGTCCAACGTCTGTTCAAGATTGGCAATCACCTCGGACACGGAAGGCTGCGATATCCCGAGCTGCGCGGCTGCCTTTGCCATGCTCCCGTGCTGCACGACCGTGAAAAACAAATGCAGGTCCCGTAGTGTGAGACGCCGACCGATTTGACTATCAGAATCGAGCTTTCTTGGCATAGGCAAAACTGGATAGCACAAGAGGAAATTAGGGAATTGTCCAATAGCAGAGGCGGCTTACTCTCGCAATCAGGCTGCAGCCACAGCACCACTGCAATAGGAGATTACATCATGTCCCGATTCTTGCTCAGTGCCTTGGTCGCGGCCACCCAACTCGCCATGGCCTCTGTTGGCGTGGCGGCCGCCGAGACAAGCTTTCCGATCAAACCCGTCAGAATCATCCTGCCGCTTCCCGCCGGCAGCGCTCTCGATGTCATCACGCGCGTGGCCGCGGAGGGGTTGACCAGCCGGTGGGGTCAACAGGTCATCGTGGAAAACCGGCCGGGTGCCGGCGGCGCGCTCGCCGCGCAGGCGGTAGCATCCGCGACGCCAGATGGTTACACGCTACTAGGCGCCGCGGGGTCGATCTTTCAGATTCTGCCGGCCCAAAGGGAAAAGATCTCGATCGATGTCAATCGCGATTTCGTGCAGGTCGGCATGGTCGCTTGCTGCAATCCGATGTTTGTCGCCGTTCCCCCACGGCTCGGCGTCACAACCTTCCCGCAATTCGTGGCGCTCGCCAAATCCAAGCCGCAGGAAATCCTGGTGGGCACCAACGGCACCGGATCGCTGCCGAATTTCGCCGCTCTGGCCATCGCGAGAACCGGCAATATTCCGATTACCGTCATACCCTATGGCCAGGGTGGCACAATTGCAGCAATCACGGACATTATGGGTGGCCGCGTCCATGCGACGATCGAGGCGATCGCCGGCTTGCGCGGTCAGCTGCAATCCGGTGACCTGAAGCTCATTGGCGTGATGTCGGACAAACGCGATCCCGAGTACCCTGAGGTACCCGCCATCGCGGAGACGCTTCCGGGCCTCACCGCCATCGGCTTCATGAGCCTCGTTGCACCGGCGGGAACGCCCCGCGACATCGTAGGCCGACTGAACGAGGCCCTCAATCAGGCGCTGGAGACGACGAGCGTCAAGCAGCGCTTCGCCGAGCTATCAATGCCGATAAAGATCATGACGCCGGAAGGGACCAAGTCCTTTGTCGAGAACGAGAAGAAGCTTTGGTGGCCAATGGTTCGGGAGTTTGAACCGAAGTGATGTCATTCGGCCGCAGAGCACCGCGCCGGCCTAGCGCAGGCAGACGAAAGGTCTGCCTGCGCAGACACGATTCGAACCACCACCGAATTCAATCTTTGAGCGGGTTTACCGATGCATCGATATGTCATGTCGGATTCCACCAGGAAGCGCCTGTTACGCCGGCAAGGCAGGCTGACGAGTCGCGAGCCGTTCGCTGCCGGACGCACCGCGCTGCTCGTAATCGATATGCAGAACTATTTCGTCGCCGAGGGCTTTCCCGGCGAGGTGCCGCTCTCCCGCGAGATCGTACCCACCATCAATCGGTTGGCGAGCGCCGTGCGCGCCTCCGGCGCGACTGTCTTATGGATACAGACCACCGCAGGCGGGGCGCTTGAACACTGGAGCAACTACCACACACACATGCTGACGCCCGAGCGCAAGACAATAAGGCTCGAAAACCTCGATGATTCCGGCGAAGGGTTCCGCCTCTATCCGGAGCTCGACGTTCTGCCGGCAGACTTACGCATCAAGAAGATAAAATATTCCGCATTCATTGCCGGTTCCTCCGATATTGACACAAAGCTCAAGAGCCGCGGCATCGATACGCTTCTAATCGCCGGAACAGCGACCAACGTGTGCTGCGAATCGAGTGCCCGTGACGCGATGATGCTCAACTATCGCGTCACCATGCTGTCCGATGCGACCGCGACCTGGACCGACGAAGAACATGCCGCGACACTGAAGACCTTCCTGTTGTTCTTCGGGGACGTCATGGCGACCGACGAGGCAATCGGTCAACTCGTTCCAGTCGAGAGCGTCAGGACCGGCTGAGGATGCCGAGGCGACAGTGCATGGTGTGAGAGGCCGACTTCCGGATTTGGCCGTGGGCGGGAAGCGGCGATTTCGGCGGCGCCGGAATATCGTCGCGAGCCTTTGCCGCCCGCGATGCCCCGCCGGTACTGCCCCAGAGCCATCGCGCAAAATCATAGGCCGTCGCACCCTTGCGGGTGGGAGCGCATGGTAGGCTTCCGCATCATAGCGCGATGGCGAAGCAATAGATCCCAATTTCGTCGACCGTGGCGCGCCAGTTCGGAATACGCTATCGCCGCCGAATGCCGCCGATTTTGCGTTTGGAATTACGGCGGCAGCCTTTCGCGAATGCTGAAATAGGTAAGGCGTCGCCGTAATTCCAGACATGGGTTTTGGTCAAATTCCCTGTGCTGAGGCCGTGGAATCGCGTGGCTCATGGCGTACGGCCTTGTGGCCGGGCAGCCATCGATTTCGCAAGCTCGTGGGCGCACTCGATGAAGAGCTGGGCCACCGGGCTCAGCGTTCGGTTCTTCAGGGTAATGATGGCGACAGGCAACGACCAGCGCGGGAGTGAGACGGGCAGCACCTTGAGCGACGTGCGCTCGCGGCCCAACCGCAGTACCGAACCGGGGGCCACGGTGAGATACCGCCCGGTGGCCATTAAGTTAGCTCGCAGGTTGAGGGAAAAGACCAAAACTTTTGCTCGGGGGACTTCCAATCCGATCGCGCGGAAGGCCTCGAAGACAGGCCCGCCGGGTTCAATCTCGACGGGCGCTAAGATCCAGGGCTCATCGATGAGTTCGGCGAGCTCAAGGTTGCGGCGCCCAAGCCATTTGTTGCGTGGCCCAGCCGTAACAAAGACCTGCTCGTGGAAAAGGGGTTCCGCATCCATGTCCGGCTCCGGCGTGAGCGCCAACATCCGAGCGATCACGAGATCGCATTTGCGCTCGCGCAAGGAACGAAGCTGCAGCTTGGCCGAACTCCCCAGCTCCAATTGAAAGGCCAACTGCGCATATCGACGGGAGAGCCGGTCAATGACGGCAGGTACAAACCCCCCTGCCATGGGCTCGGTACAACCAATGCGCAGCTCGCCCGCTGTCGGATTGGCGAGAAACTCGATCTCCTTCACGCCTTGTTGCAAGTCGTCGAAGACGGCGACGGCCCACTTGAGCAGTGCGCGACCATAAAGCGTCGGCTCGACGCCCTTTGGGCTGCGATCGAGCAGCGGAACGCCGAGCGTTTGTTCCAAGCCGGCAATCGTCTTCGATACGACCGGCCGCGAGATCGCCAGGCTCTCGGCCGCCTTCGAGATATTGCCTTGCTCGACCACCGCCATGAATACGTGGAGATCGCGCGGCTTGAGGCGGCGACCGATACGGTCCGTCCATTGCATTGCCATTGTACCCAAAAAGCTACGCTGATGGCGCGCGCCGGCGTTGAACGACCTGCTGGCGGAGCAAGTGGACCTTTTCGTTGTCCCTCTCTCTATCAGCATCTCCCTCATCCAGGCGGGAAAGCTGAAGCTTCTAGCAAGCACGGGCCACACCCGTCTCCAAACTTTTTCGAACGTGCCCGCCCTTGCGGAATTGGTCCCGGGGCTGGAAGCGGAGGCATGGACGGCCATTGCGGCACCACCTGGTACGCCAAAGAGCATCACCGGCACACTTTCGAACGCGGTCGCGAAGGTTGTCGAGATGCCCGACGTAAAAGGCCGCTTCTCCGATTTGCAGGTCGAGCCATTAGGTACGTCGCCGGAGGGAATGCGAGAAATGATCCGCCGCGATACCGAACAATGGGGTCGAGTTATTGCTGCAGCAAAGATCAGCATGGACTAAACTTATCGCCGCAGTCGCCGCTCATTCCGCCGCCAGATTGACATGCGTTCGCTACGCAAGGATGCTCAGCTCCGATTTGACCACCAAAGCTGACCTTGCGTGAAACTTGCTGATACCAGCGGTCATGGCACGTCTCATTGATCTTCCGGATGGATTGGAGGGCGGCTATCAAAGGTAAGCGGACGGTTTGGCGATACCGGAAGACTTCCCCTATAAGCCGTAGCGCAAATTCGCAGGCCCTCGCAGTCTTGACAATCGGAGCGCGCAACAGGCCCTTGCATCATAGCGGCACGGCGAACGAGTATTGCCCATCTTCGTCGACCGTGGCGCGCCACTGTACGCCAGAGCACGCCGTGGTCACCGGACTTACGCCAAGCTTGCACGCAGCCGTCCCGTGCCTTCCCGGCAGCGGCGCAGGCCCGCCTATTCGCCGCTCTCGTCGTCGGCAAATGGCAGGTGGCGCTGCAAGCCGGCAGCCCGATAATCGGCCGTTTTAACGCACAGCGGTCTCGCGTGGATAGTGGCGCGTATTGAGGGGCTTCGGCGTGAACTCCGGAAGATAGCGGCACGGACCGTTGAGGTTCGCCCGCAATTCCTCGCAAGCCGCCGCAATCGACTGCGGCGTCGGTTTGGCGCCGGTCTCTATCCACCGCATCAGCGCATCGCGCGCGGCGGTGAGTTCCGGTTCGCTTAGCCCGACGTGAACGTGCGCGTCAATGAAGGCCTGTACGAGGCGGTCGCCGCTGCCGGCGGCCCTAACGGCATCCCGATAGGCGGACTCTTCCTCGACCACCACATCCGGATCGCCGATCCCGTGGATCGTCACCACCGGAACAGGCAGCACGCCGGTCGGGTCACCGTCCGCCCTGACCGCCCCAGCCGCCGCAGGGTCGGCGGCGAATCGCGCGACATCGCGGTTCAGCGTCGCATCGTCGGTCGATCCCGTGTAGCGCACGCCGACGTTCGAGAACGGATTGCGTCCGCCAGCCGTCCGTTGCACGAGGTCGCGGACGTCGAACGCCGATTCCGTTATCGAGACCGGCAGCTGGCTCTCCGGAATAAGAAGGACATTGACGATGTTCGCGAGATTCTGCTTCTGAAGCTCGCTCCGCGCCCCCGGCGCTTGGGCGACGCCGGTGCATGCATCAACCCGCGCCTCGATGTCCTCCTTCGTGATCCTGGAATCGGCGGGGAGGCCGGACCACAGCGGATACTGCGGTTCGTCGGGGCGCGGCAGGTTGTTGCAATAATGTTGATAGACCACGCGCTGATGGACATTTTGCGCCCAGTCCGCCGCGATCCCCGCAACCACGCCGCTGATCAAGAGGGCGCCGTCGAAATTCGTGCTGCCATCCATCTTCGCATAGGTCTCGACGAGCTTCGCTCCGACGGCCCCGCCATAGGAGACGCCGTACAGGATGGTGCGCTCCGGCGTGGCGATGCGGGCGATGAAGAACTTGCGCACATCGTCGGAATCCTCCACTGCCATACGGACCCCGAACCCCTCGCGCCGATACGACGATGCAATCCAGGCAAAGCCGCGCTTGACCGCGACCGCGCTCCCAATGACTGAGGGATTACGCTGGAGCGATGTCTCGGTCGGCGGCGTGCGGCTCGGCCCGCCATGCGCGAACACGACGAGGTTGCCGTTCCAGTTCTTCGGCATGGCGGCAAAGAGATAGGCCCCCGTCTCATGCCTGGCCGTGTAGCAGGTCGCGATTGTGGCAATCGATTCGGGGCAGGGCGCGGTGTCGGGAAGCGCGGCCCGGACCGCGTTCTGGCCGAGCACCGCGCCGGCCGTTATCGCCAATGCGCCGCACGCGAGGCCTGTGGATTTTATGTGCTGGGCGATGTGCCGCATGGGTGTCCCCCCTTTCATCCGCACCGATGGTCATCTTAAAAGACGTCGGCCGGGGACCGTGACGCCCGCGGACGGACGGTCACAGTGTCACCGATCTCGAACGACATCAGATCCTCCCCGATCTCGAGCGGGCCGCCGTAGGTCTGTCGAGTCTCTGTGATGATATCGGCAACCGTCGGTGACGGAACATGACCGCTGCCGAGACAGACAAGGTGCGTGAAGGCCGCGAGCTTCGGTTTGGCCCGTGCGAACACCATGCCGGCTTCGCGCGGCGTGGTGTGGTGGGCCATAATTCGTTGGACGTAGTCTTCTGACATGAGCTCCGGGCCTGCAACTGCCACCTCGTGGATCAACAAATCGGCGCCGGTTCCGTATCTGATGACGCTCTCGTTATAGCGGGTGTCGCCCGATAGCACTGCGACGCGGCCGCCGTACTCGATGCGATATCCGTAGGCGGGCTTGATATGCTGCCCATGGTCGACCGCGAAAGCGACGACCCTCACACCGTTTTTCTCGTAGACGGTCCCGTCCTCCCGGAACTCCTCGACCGCCACGGCTATCCCCTCGGGGGGGAGCTTTTCGTCAGCGATGCGAATCTCGATGTCGAGCGCATAAGCCCGTTCAAGATTGGACATCAGAGTCTTCGCTCCGACCGGACCAATAACCCGGAACGGCGTCCGCCGCGCGCCGAAGAACGAGGTCAGCCAGCCCGTGAGCCAGATGTCCGGTATCCCGGTTGTATGGTCGGAATGGTAATGCGTGAGCAAGAGCGCATCGATCGTGCCGATCGGCACCTTGAGCTGATACAGGCGAATTGAAGCGCCTCGCCCTGCATCAATCAGCAGTCTCTGATCGCCGGCCTCAACCAGCGTGGATGGCCCAAGCCGATCCGGGTCCGGAACCGGCGTGCCGGTCCCGAGCAACGTCACCCTGAAATCGCCTTTATTGGTCATTGTTGGATCTTGATGTCCGCCTCTTTGATAACCTTGCCCCAGAGGGCAATCTGCGATCTGACGAGCTCGCCGTATTCGGACGGGGTTCCGCCCGCAGGCTGCGCCCCGAGACGAGCAAGCACTTCCCCGACGTTCGGCTTCGTCAGTACCTTGTTGATCGACGCGTTCAGCCGCGAAACGATTTCGTTCGGCGTTCCAGCCTTGACCGAAAATCCGACCCAATCCTCAACTTCGAGGCCCGGGAATCCCGCCTCAATGATGGTAGGCACCTCCGGCAACGCCGGCACCCGTCTGGGCCCGGTGACCGCCAAGGCGCGCAGCTTGCCGGTTTTGATGAGATCCACGACCGGCAGCATAGCGATGAATTGGTATTGGTTTGTTCCGGCCACGAGATCGCCGATCGCCTGCGGCATTTGCTGATAGGGAACGTGTGTGGCCCGAACGCCCGCCTGCAGCTTGAACATTTCTCCGATGAGGTGCGCGGGCGTGCCAAAGCCGTTGGAGGAAAACGTGAGCTTATCCGGCTGCCCCTTCAGCAACGCGACGAGCTCAGATACCGATTTCGCCGGAACGGAGGGATTGACGACAAGGACGTTGTAGGAGACGGACGCTTTGACGACTGGAGCGAAGTCCTGCCCAAGGGAGAACGAGATGTTGGGCATCAGGGCCGGTGCTGCCGTTACCGGCAGGGCCATTGCAAAGAGGGAGTAGCCATCCGCCGGCTGCTTTAGGACATCGCTCCCCCCGAGAGTCATGAGCGCGCCGGGTCGGTTTTCGACGATTACGCTCCAGTTCTCGCTGCCGGACAGCTCGTTCGCGATTACGCGGCTGATAATGTTGGGTGGTGTGCTCACGGCAGTGGGCACGACGATGCGAATGGACCTAGAGGGATACGGCTCCGCTTCGGCGACCGAGCCGATGGCCGTGAGGCCGAGTGCAAGCAGCAACGATCCGATACCGTACAGGCGATCACATCGGCGATCTTTCATCGGACTCTCCCGTGCAAGCGGGCCGGCTGCGCGACCGGCGATGGATGGCGATGCGGTGATCGCCGACCTTGGCGACCGCCGCGGAGTACTTTCGCGCAACAACAACCGTAGCGGACCCACTCATAAACAGGTAATAGAATTACCGACTGATGTCATATCTAATGGGAATGAGTGTTCGTGATGCCCTGGGACGATCGCACCAGACGCCGCCTCAAGCTGCGAAACCTGGAGATCCTGATGGCGGTAATACGGGCGGGCAGCATGGGCAAAGCGGCCGACCAGCTCAACCTGTCCCAGCCCGCCGTTTCAAAGGGAATCGCCGACCTGGAGCACGCGCTCGGCTTTCCGCTGCTCGACCGCTCGCGCCAGGGCGTCGAGCCGACGCCCTACGGTCTCGCTCTCATGAAGCGAGGTGTGGCGGCGTTCGACGAATTGCGACAGAGCGTGCAGGACATCGAGTTCCTGGCCGATCCGACGACGGGGGAATTGCGCATCGGGGCGACGGCGCCGGTTGCCAGAGTCATCATATCGGCGGTCATCGACCAGCTTTCGCGGAAGCATCCGCGCATGACCTTCCATCTCCTCTTGGGCGATACGGTCACGCTGTACAGTGACTTGATCGAGCGAAAGATTGAGCTGGCAATCGCGCGAATCACGGAACCCTTGCCGGATGAGCATTTGAGCGTCGAGACGCTCTTTCACGATACCTTGGTCGTGGCGGCCGCGGCGCGGAATCCCTGGACTCGGCGACGCAAGATCGAGTTGGCCGAATTGACGAACGAGCCCTGGGCTTCGGTGCCGTGGGACAGCTTCTTCGGGTCGCTTGTGGCGGCGGCTTTTCGCGCCGCCGGTCTCACACCGCCGCGATTGACGGTGTCGAGCTCGCCCGCCCAAATGTTCGACGAGTTGCTGGCGACCGGCCGTTTTCTCACTGTGGTGCCGGGCTTCTCGCTAAAGCTTTTCCCCAAGAATGCCGTCCTCAAGGCTCTAGCGGTGACATTGCCCAATACCCGTCAGCCGATCGGAATTATCACTTTGAAGAATCGAACCCTGAGCCCGCTCGCCCAGCTTTTCATCGACCGGGTCCGTGAGACTGTCAAACCGCTGGCGCAGGATCGAACGCGTGCACCCAGAGACCGTCGCGAGGCGTAGCGCAATATCGCAGGCTGTCGCAGCATCACCAAGCGGAGCGCGTGGCGGGCCGCGGCATCATAGCGGCACGGCGAACGAATAGTTCCCATCTTCATCGACCGTGGCGCGCCACTTCGGAATACGCTATTGGCGCCGAATGCCGCCGATTTCCCGATGCAGGCTTATGCCGCCATGAGCAGTCGACGGTCTGCTCCCCATCGCAATAACTGAATAACCCTTCCCGACAGGCGGCTCCGCGATTCGCTTATCGGGAGATTATGGAATGTCCAGCATTCACTCCGCCTTGATATTCGCGGCCTTGATGATGGGCCACCACTTCTCGATTTCGGCCTTCTGATAAACGGCGAGGGCCTCAGGCGTCTGCTGGTCGCGTGGGTAAACCTCCTGCCCGAGGTCGGCGAGCCGCGCGCGCACCGTCTTGTCAGCGAGGGCCGCCACGGCGGCACCATTGAGCCTGGCGATGACATCCTTTGGCGTACGCGCTGGCGCCCAAAGGGCCTTCCAGTTGGAAAAATAGAGCCCAGGCAAGCCGGCCTCGTCCACCGTCGGGATATCAGGTGCCGCCGCCATGCGGCTCCTGGCCGTGACGGCATAGGCCTTAATGGTGCCGGCACGCAGCTGCGGCAGGGAATTGGCGGGGTTATCGATCACCATGTCGATCTGCCCAGCGACCAGATCCTGTATGTACGGGCCGCCACCGCGGTAGGGTACAAATTGCAAGCGGGCGGCCGTGGCGTTCTGAAGTAAGACGCCGCCGAGGTGCGGCGGGCTGCCCACGCCGGCGGTCCCCACCAAGGCGTTGCCCGGGTTCGCCTTCAACCAGGCGATGAGACCCTTGAGGTCATTCGCCGACATCGATTTCCTAGTGACGACAAGATAAGGATTGCTCACGAGTAAGGCGATTGGCTCGAAGTCCTTCAGCGCGTCGTACTGAAGCGCGTAGATTGCTCCATTCACGACATGCGTGCTCCAGTCACCGATGCTGAGCGTGTAGCCATCACCTACCGTACGCGCAACCCGGCCGACACCGATGCTACCCTGCGCGCCACCCACATTCTCTATAATGATGGGTTGACCGAGTGATGCCCGCATGCCCTCGGCCACGATGCGCCCGATAACATCCGTCGGCCCGCCTGCGGCATACGGCACGACCATCGTGATGGGCTTCGTCGGATAGGCTTGCGCTCTTGCGTTGTGTGAGACAGCCGGGAACGCGGCAGCGCCCGCGGCCAGATGCAGAAAATTTCGTCTCGAAGAATTCATAGCCTGGCCTTTAGCCGATACGGTCACGATGGTTGAGTGAGCCGCCCGATGCATCGGGATCGCGAACCTGATGCCAGTTCGTTTAGCATTCGGTGTTGAGGAATATAAGTAGACAGTAGTATCTTCAGACGATACTTTTAGTTGGCGATGGATACTAGATTCATTGAGACTTTTTTGATGGTGATCGACAACGGTTCGATCGCCGAAGCTGCACGTCGGCTCAATTTGACCGCTGCGGCGGTTGCAAAGCGTATCCACGCTCTCGAAAGCGAGATCGGTTCTGTTCTCGTCATGCGTTCCGGCCGAACGATCAGGCCAACTGAGGCGGGTGCCGCGATCATCGAGCGTGCAAGGCGGTTTCTGGCTGAGGCCCGCGATTTCAAATCAATCGCAGTAGCCGACCGACCGTCAGGTCAATTGCGTCTGGGCGCAATTTCAACCGCATTGTCCGGGCTGTTGCCAGACATTCTGGCCTTGATGAAGGAGAATTACCCGCAGATCGATGTCAACATCGCGGTGGGACACTCGGGAGGACTATATCGCAAGGTGCTAGACGGTGATGATCTCGACGCCGCAGTCATCACAGAGCCACCGTTTGCAACCCCGAAGAGCTGTGCTTGGCGAATGTTGCGAGAAGAGCCGTTGATTGTGCTGACACGAGCACCAGCGCGATCTCGAAAGCCGCATGCCATTTTGGCATCCGAACCATTTATTCGATTGGATCGTAAACTTTGGCCAGGACGCCTCGTGGACGACTATCTCCGCAAAGTCGGGATACGGCCACGAGAACTCTTCGAGATCGACCAGTTTGATCCGATCGCCGCCATGGTGGATCGAGGGCTGGGGGTGTCACTCTTGCCCGATTGGAGGTCACCATGGCCAGAGAGCCCGTCGCTTCTCAAACTGCCGGTGCCAGGGGGCCGTTCCTTCGCCCGGCGCATCGGGCTCATATGGCCCAGAGCTTCGCTGCGGCTCCGATTAGTGAAGGCATTTCTCGAACAGGCGGCAGCGATACGCGCGCAAGGTACCGCACGAACGACTGTTGGCCCGAAGCGATAAGTTCTTGGCCGTCACGGCGCTTCTGGCCCATCACGTCGATCCGTGGACTGATCGAGAGGGCCGCTATCGGGGGGTAACCAGACCACCCTGCGGAATCGGGAAGACGGCCGCGCCTGCGGCGTAGTGCAAAATCGCGGGCCGTCGCGGATTTGCCGGTTGGAGCGCGTGGCGGGCTGCGGCATCATAGGGCTACGGCGAACGCGTAGTGCCCATCTTCATCGACCGTGGCGCGCCAGTCCGGAATACGCTATTGGCGCCGAGCGCCGCCGATTTTGCGCTTGATACTTTATCGGTGCGGGCGGGTGGCTCACGGCACGACGGTCACTTGCCGGCCGGCTACTTGTTGATCACGAAAACCCTGCCTCCCGTAGGGCTTCGATCATATGCTCGGAGTCCTGCGGATTGCGGTAGAGCGCGGGTGCGGTCCAGCGGGTGACCATATTTGGTGCCCGATTCAAGACCTCCGCGATGATTTCTCTTGCCTCTGCGCGCTGCCCCAGCCGTATCAGCGTGGCGGCAAGCCACACGTGGCCCAACAGGACTTGTGGACCGCGGCGGATGCTTTCGCGGAGCGGCGTGACCGCTTCGACATAGCGCCTGAGCGTGTATAATGCATGGCCCTGGTGGGCGTGCACATGGGGCGGATGGAAGGGATCCGACCGGACGTGCGCTTGCACGACGTCCAGGGCTCGCGACGCCGCGCCAGCATATACGAGAACTCCGGCAAATCTCCAATCCCAGAAGTTTGGATTGAGAGCCAGGGCTATCTCGTACTCCCGCACCGCGGCATCGGGCTCGCGCAGCCAGCTGAGCGTCCATCCAAGAAGGGCGCGCGGCAAGGGCAGGTTTGCATCGAGGCCGACGGCTTTGCTCAATAATTCGTAGCCATGCTTGAGAACACCAGCGTCGCCGAGTTCTGGGATCGTCGGATCGGCATGCGCGCGGGCGTATGTATAGCCCAACATGGCGCATATCCTGGCGTTGTCCGGATCGGACTTGTGCGCCTCTGCGAAGTGTCCCCGGGCCTTATAAAGGTGGTTCGGCTCCCAGGACTGCTCATACGCCTGCAACGCCTGATTACCTCGCATGAGCAGATCGTAGGCCGTCCAGGAACTCGGTGGCTTTTGCGAGACGCGCTCCCCCTCGGCATTGCCGAGATGTGCAACGACGATCCTGACAATCGAATGCGTAATCTCATCCTGGATCGCAAAGATGTCGCCTAGCGCACGGTCGAACCGCTCGGCCCATCGCCGAACGCCCGACTGCGCATCGACGAGCTCCGCGGTGATCCTGATCCGGTCGCCCATCCGGCGCACACTACCTTCAACGATGTAGCGGACACCGAGCTGCAGGCCGACCTCGCGCACGTCAATCGCACGGCCCTTGTAGCTGAAGGATGAACTGCGCGCGATCACCGCAAGGTCGGAAAAGTATGAGAGGCCATTGATGATATCTTCGGTAATGCCGTCGCTAAGATACTCCTGCGAGGTGTCGCCGCTCAGATTTGCAAACGGCAGAACGGCGATCGAAGGGTCGTCCAAAACCCGAGGGGCCGATCGCGGCGACGGGGCCGCTTCTCGCCCGCCGTGCAACTCGCTATTGACCGGCACCGCGAAAACATAGCCGCGTTTCGGCACGGTCTTGATGATACGCTGCCCGGGATCGCCGAGCGCGTTTCGCACCTCGCTAACGCATTGGGTCAAGGATTCTTCCGTCACGATCACGTCGGGCCACACGGCTTTGAGCAAATCGTCGCGTGAAACCAGCCGACCCGCGTTTTCGATCAGAAACCGCAAGACTTCGAGACTTTTCGGGCGCAGCGCGACTTCGCCAGTCTCCGCCGTCAGCGTCCCGCGGCTACAGTCGAGGATGCATCCTTCGAACGAATAGAGCAGATCCGGCATCGGCTGTCCGATCGCGTCCCGCGTCGCGGGCTCCCGCCCCTACAGCCTTGATATATCCTTGAGAGGAATTTCAGAAGCCTTTCAGGCCAAATCGAACCAAAACGTGGTTATTTCAGCCTGGCCGGTCACCCAAATAGCCGGATAGTCCTAGCCTCGTATGGAGATTGAAATGTCCTGTTCTGTTCCCGCGGCCACCACTCTGGCCGTAATGCTTGCCGCAACCTCGATGGGGCTGGCTCCTGCCACCGCGCAGGACGCTTTTCCGACCAGACCCATCAGAATCGTCATGCCGCTTCCTCCCGGAACCGCACCGGATGTTGTGACCCGGGTAGTTGCCGCACATCTGTCGGGCCGCTGGGGGCAGCAGGTTTTTGTTGAGAATCGGCCCGGAGCAGGCGGCCGAATCGCCGCACAGGTTGTCGCCAGCGCAACGCCCGATGGCTACACCCTGCTCGGCGGGGTTACCTCAATCTTCACGATCTTGCCCGCACAGCGGGAGCAGATCCCGATCGACGTCAATCGGGACTTCGTCCAGATCGGCATGATCGGCGCCGGCACCCCGATGTATCTCGCCGTTTCGCCCAAGCTCGGCGTCGCGTCGTTCGCCGAGTTCGTTGCGCTCGCGAAATCAAGGCCAAAAGAAATCGTGATCGGCACCAATGGTGCCGGAACGCTCCCGCATTTCGCCGGTCTCGCCTTGGCGAAGATGGGGAACATTCCCGTCACCATCGTTCCATACAACCAGGGCGGCACGCAGGCTGCAATAACGGACATCATGGGCGGTCGGGTCCATGCCACGATCGAAGCCGTATTCGGGCTGCGGGGTTCGCTGCAATCAGGAGACCTGAAGCTCATTGGCGTGATGTCGCGCGAACCCGATCCGGACTTTCCCGACGTGCCCGTCGTCGCTGCGACCGTTCCGGGCTTCAGCGCCCTAGGCTTCGTGAACCTCGCGGCTCCCGCGGGAACGCCCCAGTGGATAGTGCGACGCCTCAGTGAAGGACTTCGCGATGCGCTCGAGACGCCCAACGTCAAGCGGCGCCTGGAAGATCTCGGGATGCGGGCCACGCCTATGACGCCGGCTGAAACCACCGCCTTCATCGAGAATGAAGAGAAGCTTTGGTGGCCGATCGTGAAAGAGAACGAGCAGAAGTGATGCGACATTGCCCAATTCGCAACGCCGAAGCACGAAGCGATAACCAGCGGCGAGACTGCCCAATGCCAACGCATAAGGCCAGAGCCGACCTCCTTCGACTGATCAACGGCTTCCATGCGAGTCAGGCGATCCATGTGGCCGCGACCCTTGGGTTGGCCGATCTCCTGGGCTCTGGTCCCAGGACCACAGCCGAGCTTGCGGCTGCGACCAAGGCGCATCCTACAGCGCTCTACCGGTTGATGCGCGCTTTGGCTTCGATCGGTGTGTTTCATGAGGACGATGACCGCAGTTTTTCGTTGACGCCGGTCGGCGATTTTCTGCGGACCGACGTCGCGGGCACGCACGCGCCGATGGCACAATTGATCGGGCGGCCGAACTACTGGCAAGCATGGGGTGCTCTCCTTTACGCCGTGCGAAGTGGCACCACCGCATTCGATCACGTCCACGGCAGCGGCGTTTGGGAGTATCGGGCGCAGCGTCCCGAAGAGACATTCATCTTCGATCGTGCAATGGCTTCGGGCACCGAACGGTTTGCGGAGGCAGTGCTCGAAGTGTGCGACTTTGGTCGCTTCCACAATGTCATCGATGTCGGAGGCGGCGACGGCATGTTCCTTGCCAAAATATTGGCGGCCTATCCGAGCCTTCTCGGCACTCTTTTTGATCAACCACACGTGACCACCAAAGCTGCAATCTCACTTGAAGCTCTCGGGCTTTCGGGCCGTTGCCAGGCAATTGCCGGCAATTTTTTTCTCAACGTACCTGAGGGAGGAGATGTCTATCTCCTGAAATGGATATTGCATGATTGGGATGACACGGCCGCGATTGGTATCTTGCGGTCGTGTCGCCGTGCCATGAAGCCATCCAGCAGGCTGCTTGTGGTGGAACACGTCATAGGATTGCCGAATGCCTCGCCCGACGGGAAGTTCATGGACCTCGCCATGATGGTTGTCACCGGCGGGCGTGAACGCACCGAGGACGAGTTTGCGATTCTCCTTGCCGAAGCAGGCTTTCAATTGATCTCGGTGACTCCGACTGTGCCGCCACTAAGCCTCATAGAAGGTGCGCTCAAGGGGGCCTAATCTCCCCTCGATATTGCTTGGCTGTAACCGATCGGCCGTTTCCGGCACATCGCGTCGACTTCTGGATGAATCGGACGGCAGCTATCAGGGCAACTGGAACGGTCCAGCGATATCTGAAGACTTCCGCCCATGAGCCGTAGAGTAAAGTCGCAGGCCGTCGCAGATTTGCCGATTGGAGCGCGCGGTGGGCTGCGGCATCATAGCGCCACGGCGAAGCAGTATTGCCCAGTTTCATCGACCGCGGCGCGCCAGTTCGGAATGGCTATCGATGCCAAATACCGCCGATTCAACGCCGCGGCCTGTCACGCTGCGTCCGTAGGGCGCACGCGCCTCGCGATCTCGGCGCCGTGTTCCCCCTCGGTCACTGTTCGATTATATTACTCGGGCTTGATGTTGCCCGCCCGGATCACCTTGGCCCACTTCTCGGTCTCATCGGCGATCAGCTTCCCGAAGTCGGCTGGCGAGCCCGCAAGCACCGCGCCACCCAGGTCGGCAAGCCGCGCTTTCAACTTGGGGTCGGCCAGCCCCGCATTGATCTGCGTGTTGAGCCGATCGATGATTTCGGGGGGCGTATTTCTGGGCGCTGCGAGGCCATTCCAAAGGCTCACCTCAAAGCCTGGTATGAATTCGCTTACGGCGGGGATATCCGGCAAACCATCCCAGCGTGTCGCGCCGGTTACTGCCAGCGCACGCAATCTGCCCGTCCTGATGTGCTCGATTGATGCGGGCATGGTGGCGAACATCACCTGCACCTGTCCCCCGAGCAGGTCAGTGACAGCGGGTGGTGTGCCCCGGTAGGGCACGTGAACCATATTGACGCCAGCCATCATCTTGAACAACTCGCCCGCAATGTGGTTGATGGTGCCGTTGCCAGCGGACGCCATATTGGTCTTGCCCGGATTTGCCTTGGCATAGGCGATGAACTCCGGAACGGTCTTGGCCGAGAATGAGGGATTGACCACCATAACAATAGGCCCGCGGACGATGCCCGCAACCGGCGCGATGTCACGGGTGAAATTAAAGTTGAGCTTGTCGTACAGCGTCGCGTTGATGGCGTCACTTGAGCCGGGCAGACCAAGCGTGTAGCCGTCTGCTGGTGCTCTTACGACCGCCTCGGTCCCGACAATACCGCCCGCTCCCGGCCGGGTCTCGATGACGAATGGTTGGCCGAGCTTCTCGGACAGCCATTGACCTATCAGCCGCGCAGTCAGGTCGCCCGCGCTGCCAGCCGGAAAGTTGACGACAATTCGTACCGGCCGAGTCGGATAGGATTGCGCCATCGCTGCTCGCGATACGGCCGGCAGCGCGACCGCGCCCATGACCAAGTGCAGGAATTTTCGGCGTGGAAGTTTCATGTTCATCATGGTGTCCCCCAGGGGCCGTGGCGCGACGGCGATCTGTTTGCGGAACATAGCCGCTCTCCTCTTCTGGACGGCGATCGGTCTCGGTTGACGGTCCTAGGGTCCCGCACTAGCGGTTGCAGTTTGCACGAATGTGTCGTAGCTTGAAGTTCTATTTTTCGTCATCGCTGTAGCTTTTAGGAACAGGCCGACGGCATGCTGAGGACAGACAAGTTTGGCGGCCGCATCAAACTGCGGCACCTGCAAGTTCTCATGGCCGTTGCACAATCCGGCAGCATGGCGAAGGCGGCTGACAGCCTCGCGATCTCGCACCCTGTCATATCAAAGGCGATCGCAGAGCTGGAGCAAACCCTCGGCGTGCGCTTGTTCGACCGTGGTTCGCAGGGCGTCGAGCCCACCATGTACGGTCGGGCATTGGTTAAGTGCGGAGTTGCAGTCTTCGATGAACTTCGCCAGGGGGTAAACCAGGTAGAGTTTCTTGCCGATCCTACGGTCGGGCAATTGCGCATCGGCTGTTCCGAGCCCATGGCGGCTGGCCTCGTGCCGGCGATTACCGAACGCCTGTTGCGGCAATATCCGGGGGTGGTCCTGCACGCCATCCATGCCGAAACTGCGATGCCGCAGTACGGTGAACTGCGGGGGCGCAATGTTGAATTGTTGCTAGGTCGAATTAGGACTCCCTTCGCAGAGGAGGACCTGTGCGCCGAAACTCTGTTCGACGAGCAGATGTTGGTGGCGGCCGGAATGCGAAGCCCATGGGCGCGGCGTCGCCGAATTGAACTTGGCGAACTGATCAACGAGCCCTGGGTTCTGGCACCTCCTGAAAGCCTGCCCGGGCAGCTGTACGAAGAGACGTTCCGCATGAGCGGCTTGGCCGTCCCACGCCCAAGCGTGGTAACCTTGTCCATACACTTGTGCAGCACCATGGTCGCGACGGGGCGCTTTATCGCTTTGCTTCCCGGCTCTTTGCTGCGGTTGGCTGCCGAGCGGCTATCGCTCAGTATCTTGCCGGTTGACCTACCTTCGCTTCCGAGGCCCGTTGGGGTCGTCACGGTCAAGAACCGAACGCTGAGCCCCTTTGCGGAAAGGTTCATCGAGTGCGCCCGCGAGGTCGCAAAATCGTTTGCCGCCCCAGGTAGGCGTCTTCGCTCAAGTTGAGTCCGGTGTTGGTGCATCGCGTCAATCCCGGGTTGCCCGGCTTGGTCGCTACCGAAGGGTAACCGGACCACCCCGCGACATCGGGAAGACAGCCGCCACGAGGAGTAGCAGGAAATCGCAGGTCGTCGCAGCACTACCGGTGGAGCGCGTAACAGGCTCCCGCATCATAGCGCCGCGGCGAAGCAGTATTGCCCACTTTCGTCGACGTGGCGCGTCACTTTGGAATACGCTATCGCCGCCAAATACCGTCGATCTTGCGCTTGAGACTACGGTGAAACGTTTCGCGGAATGTTGAAATAGGTAAGGTGTCACCGTAATTCCGGTTTCTGGGTGAACCTGCCGTGCCCGCAGCGCGGTGGCGGGCTGTTATTACCTACAGCGGGCAGTCTGGTGTCGACTGCCACACCGAATTCACCTTCGCCAAACGCGGCGCTCAGTCGACCGTGATGTTGAGCGCCTCGCTGGCTTCAGCTTTCTCCACCGCGCTATCGTCTCGCTCGTGATCGACCGGCTCACCCTCGCCATTCCGTGCATCACTCCGGCTTGATGCCGACTGCTTCCACCAGATCCGCCGATGTCTTCGCGGTAGCCGCAATGACGGCCGCAAAATTTTTCACGGAGCCGCCTTTTGCCTCTGCACCCAACTTCTTCAAGCTCGCCTGAATGTCGGCTGACTTCAGCGCGTCGTTGGCCGCTGCGTTAAGCTTGTCGACAATGCTCGCCGGAGTGCCCGCAGGCGCATATAACCCCTGCGTGAAGGTGACCTGAAGCTTGGGGAATCCACTCTCTACCGCGGTCGACACCTCGGGAAGATAGACACTGCGGGTCTCGCTCGCGACAGCGAGCGCGCGCAACGTTCCGGCTTCAATGTTGGGAAGCAGACTCGTGATGGTCTCGACATACATTTGCACTTGTCCCGCCAGCAGGTCGCTGACGGCCGGTGCGACCCCCCGGTAGGGAACGTGGATGATTTCAGCGCCGGTGGTCCGCTTGAAGAGCTCACCCATCAGGTGGGGATAGGTTCCGTGACCCGGAGACGCGAAGCTTATCTTTCCCGGATTGGCTTTCGCGTAGGTCGCGAGCTCCTGGAGAGTCCTCACGGGAACAGCCGGATTGACGGCGATCACGTAGGGGCTGGTCGTTAGCAAAGCGATCGGAGCGAAGCTCGTGATCGGATCGTAGGTGATGTTCTTGTAGACCAATGGCACCTGGGTCAATACGTCCACGGGAGACAGCAACAACGTGTAGCCATCGGGATCGGCGGTGGCGACGGCATTTGCGCCGATGCTGCCGCCGGCACCGCCTGGGCGATTCTCGACGATTACGGTCTGCCCGAGGGCTGGAGAGAGTTTGTCCGCCAGGAGACGAGCCATGACATCGGTCGGCCCTCCCGCGGGAAATGGCACGATGATCCTGATCAGGCGAGAGGGATAGCTTTGCGCCGCCGCGGTCGCAATGACGGCCGGGACAAGGCCGATCGCAAGGATCGAAGACAGGAAGATGCGCTTCGTTATCAAGGCGTTCTCCTTTGGATTGCCCTATTGGCAACTGGCGATTGAAACTATGCCCGCTTTTGCCATAAACAGGCGGGGCCGGTCCTGAAAGAACTGTCCGAATTGGCTCAAGAAGGCTCAGCTTAGGCTGAAATTTATGCATATCATCAACCGGGCCGGGAAAGCCCGCAGGACCACCGTGGCGACAAAGATGTTCCGTTTCGACGCCTTCACGCTCGATATCGCGCGCGGTTGCCTGCAAAGCGCAGATCGCGAGGTAGCGCTGCGCCCGAAGAGCTTCGAAGTCTTGCGCTATCTCGTGGAGAATGCCGGCCGCCTCGTGTCAAAGGACGAGATCATCAAGACGGTCTGGCCGAATGTGCTCGTGACCGATGAGTCGCTCACACAATGTGTCAGCGAGGTGCGTCAGGCAATCGGCGACGGCGACCAAAAGGTCATCAAGACTGTGCCCCGCCGCGGCTACCGGTTCGCTGCGCCCGTCTCGCAGCTTTGCGCGGATTCCGAAACGTTGTCGCAACGAACGGACGCAGCCGCTGACCGGGAGCGAGCTGATCCTGATGCCGGCCAGGCGCTTGCGCCGCTTACTGATCTGCCCTCCATCGCAGTGCTGCCGTTCCTCAATCTCAGTGGCGATGCGCAGCAGGAGTATTTCACGGATGGCATGACCGAGGACATTATCACCGAGCTGTCGCGGTTCTCGGAACTCTTGGTGATCGCGCGCAATTCGACGTTCCAGTACAAGGGCAAGGCGGTCGACATTCGACAGACCGGGCGGGAGCTGGGCGCGCGCTATATCCTAGAAGGCAGCATTCGGCGGACCGGCGACCGCGTCCGCATCAATGCGCAGCTCATCGATGCCGTCACCGGCGCTCACCGCTGGGCCGAACGGTACGATCGAGAGATCAGGGACGTTTTTGCCGTCCAGGACGAGGTCGCCCGCTCGATCGTCACGATCCTTGCCGCCCATGTGAACAAGGCCGAAGCAGAGCGCACGCTGTTGAAACCGCCCGCAACCTGGGAGGCCTATGACTATTACATGCGCGGTGCGGAAGCCTTTCTGGTTCATGCCAGAGAACGCACGGCGGCGTCGCTCTACGAGACGCGGCGTCTCCTCGAACGATCTCTATCGATCGATCCCTGCTACGCGCGGGCCTATGCACTGCTCTCGCGGACATACGTGCTGGGATATCTCGAACCGGTCGATGATGCTTATCTGAACCCCGCGGGGCTCGACCGCGCCCACGAGCTGGCCATGAAGGCGGTGCAGCTCGACGGCAATTTGCCGATGGCTCATTCCCAGCTTGGATGGGTTTTGATCAACAAGGGCCGCCACGATGTCGGGATTGCTGAATTCGAGCGAGCGATCTCGCTTAATCCCAATTTCACTGATTATCAATTTGGCCATGGCTTGGTGTTTGCAGGGCAAGCAGCAAGAGCCATCGAAGAAATCCAAGTGAATTTGCGCCTTGACCCATTTCAGAACGCCGCCCGGCTGGGGTATATGGGCCACGCCTATTACATGCTTAAGCGCTACGCGGAAGCCGTGCCGCCGCTGCGTGAATGCGCGGCGCGCATGCCCAATTTGCGAATTGTCCATCTTTGGCAGGCTGCCGCATGCGCTCAGTTGGCTCAATTTACCGAGGCGAGGTCGGCGGTGGCGGAGGTGCTGCGGATCGAGCCTGGTTTCACTATTGATCGATGGAAATCCACCGCGCCCTACAAGAACCCCGATGATGCCGAGCATCTATTCGACGGGCTGCGCAAGGCGGGGCTGCCGGAACGTTGAGACTCAATCTAGGCTGCATCGGGTTGGCCGGCTCCCTGAACGTCCGGAGTGACACATCGCGTCGTTCCCCGGGATGGATCGGCACGTCGGTTATCGAGGGGTACCCGGACGCTCTCGACGCCGGAAGACTCCCACCCAATGAGGCGTCGTGCGAAATCGAAAGCACTCGCAGTCTTTCGGGTTGGAGCGCGTGCAGGGCGCGCATATCATAGCGCCACCGCGCCAGCTCGGAATACGCTATCGACGCCAAACGCCGGCGATTTCGCGCGCTTTGTTCGCGGCAAGCTTGAATCAGGTCAAAAACTCGACTCTGACTGCATTTACGGAACTTTGTGCCCTGCTGGACCGGCAGGTCGGCAGGCCTCTCCCCCCTGAGAAATGCGGCCGGTGTAGATGCTGATGCCGATACGCGTCGTTGAACCCAACCAGGCGACCAACGGCGGCCATCAGCCAATCCCGTTGAGCCTATAAAAGCGTGCGGCAGTTCCGGCGAAGAGATCAGCCCTCTCCGTTCCGCTCGCGCCTCTCGTGAGCAGCTTGCAGGCGTTCCAGTAGACCGGGTAGCTGAAGCCTTCCTTGTCAGGCGGGAAGTTGCTTTCAAACATTGAACGCCGCGTCCCGAAGGTTTCGATGCAGGTCTCGACATAGGGGCGCATCGCGCTCGCCACCATCTCGGACGACGGCGGTTCGGCTTGCTTCTCAAATCCGAGCCCGTTGACGGCCTGGCCAAGTCCGCCGACTTTGACATAGACATTTTCGTGCGCAGCCAGCGCCTTGATCGATGCGGCCCAGAGGGGGAATTGCTCACGCATTTTACCGGCGTAAGCGCCTATCCCCACCAGCCTGCCGACGTGGTTGAGGACGATTTTCGTGTCCGGGAATGCACCTGCAAGGTTCGCGACGTCGCTCAGTTGCGGGTGAAGGACCAAAGCATCGAACGAGAGTCCGAGAGGGCCGAGGACCGCGAATCCCTCCCGAAACGTCTTGTCGCCGAGCAGCCCGGGCGGCGCCGGATTGTTTGGATTGAGGAGTGAAGTATCGGCGTCCCAAGCCGCGCCAAAGCGAACTCCGCGGAATCGGTCGCCGCCGGCACGCAGAAGCGCAGCAAGCACCGGCTCGACGCGGCTGCCCAACCTCAGATCAGCGTATCCGACAATGCCGGCGGCGACTTTGGTTTTGCCGCAATATCCGCTGTCGCATATCGCCGCCATGCCGTTCACGAATTCGGTTTCGCCGACCGGGCGCATCTCGATCGGACCAGAGTTCCGGTACATCGAGTTCGCCTGCACAAATACCGTTGCAACAATGTTGTGACCAGTACCGGCATCAGCCAGGAAGTCGTCCAGCATGTAGCGCCATCCGGGCCGGACCCAGAGGTGGTGATGAGGGTCTACGATAGGCAGTTCGGGTTCGAGTGCAGGCTCCTTGTGCTGATCCAACCAATCCTGGCGCACCGGGCTTGGCGGTGCCGGCTGCTGTGCGGATGCGGTGAGCGGAAAGGTAGCCGCTGCGCCGCCGAGAAGAGCAATGAACTCGCGCCTTTTCATCGTTGCCTCCCTCCCGTTGCGGTGACGGGCTTTTATGTTGGTTCCTCAGCGCCGGCAGCGCATCGCTGCTTCATCGCGAGGCTTCGGATGCTCCGCTTGCACCTTGTGGAAAGCTACACCCTTTGGTCGATGTTCGGAAAGGGAGGGCCATGATGAATAGGTGCCAGTTCGTATGCGCATTTGCCGCGTCTGCCGCGACGCCGTCGCCGGCTGTCAGCGAGGCTTTGCCAGCGTGTGGCGAGCTTTAGCCTTGCCAGGCGGGTCTGGTCATTGGGGTCAAGCGGCTGTCGTCACAGCCCGCCAGAAACGGCGCGATTGACCCGGACCCGACGTGCTCCGCGCCAACAGCGTTCCGGTCACTCCCCGCTCCTGATCGAGGAGCTACACTCGGGGACGCTCCGGCAGCTAGCAGGACGTTGCCCATTTGCGCACGAAGCTGTGTAGCTGCGATCGTCGCGATGCGTGGTCCTGTTAACTGTGAAAGATCTCATCTCCTCAATCCATGAACCGAGATAGATTGAAGAGCGACTACTCACTTACCTTAGGACGGTGCCTAATCAAAACATTCGGTCGTGCGCGTTGAGTGTTGGAGAATTCAAGATCTCTGCAAGCAAGTCATCGTCCAAGCCCGCACCGGGATCTCCAGCCATTAACTTTATCTCCGTCGCACATGCTCTCGTGGTTGGGGAGTGCCTGAGCTTTAGAGGCGCCGCCAAAGTGCTTGGCATACGGCAATCATCCGTGAGCCGAGGCGTTCGGGCACTCGAGGACAAGCTGGGTGTGTCGCTCTTCGAGCGGCACCCCGGCGGCGTGCGGATTACCAACGCCGGCGCTCGCTTTTTGCAGCAAGCACGCGACGGGCTTCTTCAACTCGACAACGCAGTCAGGACTGCCGGAGCAGCTGGCCGCGGTACAGTCGGCCGACTGAACATCGGCATTCTGTCTTCAATGGCGTCTGGATTTCTTCGCGAGTTGATTGAGGCCTATTCCGCGCGGCATCCAGATGTGAGTATTCAGGTTCACGAGGGCAACTCAGCGGAGCAGATCGCGCTCATTCGGAGAAGACAGCTGGATGTTGCTTTTGTGGTGGATGCGACCGGCAGCACGGATTGCGACGTGGCGCCGCTGTGGAAGGAGCGTCTTTTCGTCGTGCTTCCTCATGGTCACGTCCTGTGCGACCAAAAGGAAGTCGAATGGCAGGTACTTCGCAAGGAACACTTCATCACCCGCCAACCGGAGCATAGTCCCGCTGTTTGTGAGCGCCTCACAAAACGCCTCTCTGATGGCGGCCACAAACCAAAAGTGCAAAAGCTCGATGTAGGGCGCGAGACCCTGATGCATCTCGTTGCGCTGGGCTTGGGAGTGAGCCTGACGAGCGAAGCGACCGTCGCCACCTCGTTTCCAGACGTGGTATTCCGTCCGATCGTAGGCGATGACGAGTCGGTGCAATTCTATGCCGTATGGCTGTCCAACAACGACAACCCGGCGCTGCGGCGGTTCTTGAGCCTGGCGCGGGCGCAGGCGAAGCAAAAGAAACGGGATACCGGCATTGCTTCAGCGGGAGCCGCGCGCAGTCCAATTGCGTTTAGCGGAATCAGCCTGTCTTTTGGCTTTCTCGCCGCATTCGCCCGAAGGCTCGGTCGTCGACATGAATCGTGCCAGCATCGGTGCCACGAGCTTCGCGGGCTCAAGGGCTTGTCCAGTCTCCCGCCCGAGTACCTCGGCGTACGCAACGAGGTCGCGATGGATCGCGGCCGGCAGGTCGACGGTGAGCTTTACTGGCTTGTCGTCCGGCAGAGTGGAGAGCTTGAGCCTCGTCATCGCGATCCTTTCAGATCTGATACGGCGCCAGCACGAGGTCGCGATTGACGATCACGCGGACCGGGAAGCCGGGACGGATCGTAAGGGTCGGCTGGATGTTGAGGTTGCGGCGTACGACCTGTTGGCCGGTCTGATTGAGAGAGTCGCTGCTGCCGCGACGGAGCGCCGCCACGATCGAGTTGTCGTTGTTGGTGGCCGTATGGTCAAAATAATGATCCGTGGGTCCTGTCTGTTCAATGCAACAATTGATCTGCGTTTTATCGCTGTCCCAGTCCGTCACCGCCCGATAGGTTGAC
>Ga0209068_10000095_pt1 | contig 52775 bp, 68 predicted proteins | sample ColStrG_CSR_2012_FD_187200 | JGI IMG/M metagenome (GOLD analysis project Ga0209068, IMG submission 187200) | Freshwater sediment microbial communities in response to fracking from Pennsylvania, USA - Cold Stream Run_MetaG_CSR_2012 (SPAdes)... | ecosystem: Environmental > Aquatic > Freshwater >...
GCCTGAACTGCCAAATTTGGCAGTTCAGGCTGCGCTTATACGCATGGCAAAACGTGAAGATCATTAAGCAGCGGACAATAAAGATGAGCCCACAGCGCATTCAACGAAAGAGGACGAGGGGTTGGCGGATGCCGGAAGGAGCGGTCTATGTCGGTCGCGGCTCTATATGGGGCAATCCGTTCGTTGTCGGGCAGCCTTGCGGAATTTTTGACGGCAAGGATGGTCGGCCACTCGGAATGCACGATCAGATTGAAATTCTGATTCCGGCGCTGACGCTCGATCAAGCCGTCGAACTATATGGGGATATGGTGCGCGGATTCATCAGACCGGAAATGTACCCATATGGCCACAAGTGGTCCGATACCATGCACAAACGATTCCACGGCCATCCTTCGGAAATAGCCCGCAACTTTCTTAAAGGCAGAAACCTAGCCTGCTGGTGTAATCTGGACCAACGATGCCACGCGGACGTGCTGTTAGAAATTGCAAATTGTTAATCGACGATTAGGATAACCGACGATGCCGAAGTCAGAACTTTTTGATCTAGCAGCCGAAGTGAAGGGCGAGACTGACAAGGCATGGCGCTTGTTCGACGGCATAAAAACTGAGTGGGTGCCGAAGTCACAGGTTGAGGACAACGGCAACGGTACATTCACAATGCCGGAATGGCTGGCAAAAGATAAAGGGTTCATCTGATGGTCGAGCGCGTCCACATTCCCTACAGCGACAAAATCGCGCCCGGCCATTGGTACGTTTCGACTGAGGGCGATCTTTGGCACCGCTGTCCTAAATGCAAGACCGCAAGTGCAATGGTCAATCATTCCGTTACGGCGGGGGGTGAGGTCAACGCTTCAATCGCCTGCTTTCCGCCGTGCGACTATCACGTTTGGGGCATCCTCGATGGGTGGACGCGCGGTGAGAAGGAAGCCGGAAAACAAGTAAACTGTGAACATGGCCTAGTAAACTGCTCAACTTGTAGAGCCGACTGATACTAAGGAGAGGACAATGGTAGCCGTCGAAGAAAAACCACGCTTTGAACTTCGCCATGGAAAGTTCGGTGCATATTTTCACGACACAAAGCGCGGCGGCAAAGACGGCTTCCAAATGCCGCTTGATCATGTGCTGGATAAACTGAATCGACTTGAAGAATATACGAAACGCCTAGCGCGGGCGAACAAGGGCCGAAAAAATACGTTCTGAAAACCCTTATGGGGTGGAGAATATCGATGACAGAAAGAGAAAAAGTAGTACGAGAATTGATGGATGCTTGGCATCAAAAAGTTCTCGACGATTTTTTAGAAAACATTGTGGGAATTATCGCCAATCTCCCACTTGAAAAAACCGCACCTGAAATGCGCTTAGCTGCCGTAAACGCCGTTCGCAACTTAGTAATTGGCATCGGCTAACAGTGTTAATGACGCGACACCATCTTTAAAGGGATTGAAATGACAGAACTTAAAACAATGCCAATCACCTACTATTGCAACTCAGATGGCGAGCCATGGGCACTATTTACCGAAGGTCATGTTAGCCTTGATTCCTTCAAATCTGCCGTCGCAAACCGAAACGGTGAATTTCCAGATGAGCGCGAGATTGGCATGGCAGAGCTTGGCCATTTTTATATGTGTGACGTTGGAGACGAAAACGACGATGACCACGACCCGGATTATTCATGGCATTGGTGTGCCAAGGATGATCCGGGGGCCATCGCAGTAACGGGATACAAGTTCTGAGATTTGTTGTTGCGCCCTAAGCATCAAGGAGAGTGAAATGAGCAGCGGATTTTCATACGTCTTCACAGGGCTTGGTGGGGCACTGGCAACAGGAACCATGCTGCTGCTACGGTAAACGACACCAGAACATGCGCTGTTCTTTTTAGGAGGAGCCGTATGTGCTCTCGCTATCCATTGGGCCGGGTCGCGTCCCGGGTCGCTTGGGCAAATGCGCAAACCGCCGCATAAGGATTTACACGATGTGGGTTTTAGCCTCTGACGATGAGCTGCCAAGCCGCTTTTCAAATCCACGCTGCGAGGACTTTCGCGTGATATGCAGCAACGGTTTTGATGGCAACATTTCGCTCGGTTCGGCTTTTCTACACAGGCCGAGTAGTTGGCCCCAGTGCTTTCCAAAAGGCACGGACGATGATGCGTGCTGCACAACTGTCATAATTCGGCGCGTGCCGGATGCTATTGGCTAGGAAATGCGGATGACCGAATACAAATTGAACGACGAGCAATGGTGCTTCCTCGATCTGCTTATGCGGGCGCGTCAGAAGGGCATCCAGAAGCTCAGCCGCCTTGAAATACTCAATTCACCACAACTACCGCATGGAGCCGCACTGAAGCTAACATGGGCGGCCCTGACCATGCCGAGTGATCTAGTGATCATGATCGGGCAGCATGACTTTTCCATCACTGCGGCAGGTGTGAGCCTGTACAACCTTCGCTTTGGCACAGCAGTTAAAGCAGCAACCCCGACCGAGATCGCCGACGCGGTGAACTATCTGCCGGGACCGGAGCACTACCAGAACTGAATTATACTTTCGTGTCGTAATGATCGCCCGCAAATTAAAAATTTAGTTCCCCTGTAGCGTTGCGTTGATCTGAAAATTAGCCGCAACCGAGGACGCGCGCGCATGAGCTCGCAGCCTGCCGCTACAGTATTGCCCTACGTCTCGCCGGATACCGACGAGCCGGATGAGGCCGACAATCCGTTCGCGCCGATCGTCATGGTGCCGATCGCCGGCGGCTTTCGGGCGATGCTTGGCTCCAATGAGCTCGGCCAGGTGCGGGAACACGATGCTGGCAAATTTCTCGCCTTCTGGCGTTCGTTCCTGCCAAGCGATGATCGCACGCCACGGCCGGTTTCCTCGATCGAGTTCGGTCAGCAGCGGCTCGCTGAGGCGGTGCGCGACTGGTTTGCCCGCTGCGGTCATCCGCTGCCGAAGCCAGGAGATCGGCGGTGACCGACAAGCCAGCCACGCGCGCGCTGCAGGTCGAGATCCCCGACGGCATGGATCCGGCGCTCGCCAAGTTTGTCGAGCGCTTTGCGCAGGCCATGGCGCGCGAGCTGCACGCTGCGGAGCAGGTTTTTAGTCACCACGACGTCGTGATCGAGATTGAAGAGGTGCGGGCATGACGGAAACAAATGTCGCCGCGCCGATGACCTTCGCGCGCATGCGCGATCGCTTGCTGCTCGATATAGCCGCCGCCGAGCAATCACTGGCGATCGTGGCGAGCCTCGAGGCGAAAGGCACGCCGGCGGATCCAGTGCCGGCGCGTGCCTGTTTGGTTGAGCGTGAGGCGCTGCTGCGGCTGTTCGATAAGGCAACCGGCGACAAAGCAATCCGCGATCTGCTCAACGGGAAAAAATCATGACCGCGCAGATCTACGTTAAGCCGCGAACGCGGATCTGGATGCGGTCATGCGATGGCGCGCTGCCTTCGGTGACGCCGTGCTGGAAAAACAAAGTGTACGCCTATGCGCTACAATGTTTTTGGGTCGCCGCTGGCCCCGATCGTCAGCGCTATTGGGACTATCTGCCCTATGCCGACAATGACGGCGATCCGATGGGGTGCATGTGACGTCAGCGCGTATCACCGAAGCCGAGCTCGAGGATCTAAAGCAGCGCAATCCGTGCGATGTGGTCGCTGGCGCTTGGGTCAGCTTGCGCCGGCACGGCCAGAAGATGATCGGGCCGTGCCCGCTGCATTCGCCGGATCCGCACGCGCGGGATTCAACGAGCTTTGAATGCGACGCCGATGGCTGGGTCTGTGCCACATGCGCCGATGGCGGCGACGTCATCAAGCTGGTGGCGCTGCGCGAGAACCTCGACCCGCAAAAGGACTTCCGCAAGGTCATCGAAATCCTCGGCGGTAAACGCGAGCTGGTGCCGGGCGAGGCGGCGCTGGCCGACGCGCACCGCGCCGAGCTGCGCGCCCAGCGTGATCGCGAAAACCAGAACTACCGCGAACGCGAGCGGCAACGGCTGTGGCGGGATATTTGGGCGCTGGCGATCGGCATCGCTAATACGCCGGCCGAGGCCTACCTGACCTTGCGCCAGGTGGTGGCGCCGGCGACCTCGCCGATGCGGCTCAAATATCTCGCCAACTGTCCCATGTACGCGACCGGGTCGCCGGGCGCCAAGCCGGTGCACACAGGGCCGGCCTTGCTGGCGGCGATCGTCGGCGCCGACGGACGCTTTTGCGGTCTGCACATCACTTGGCTCGATCTCGATCGTCCGAAAGGCAAGGCCGAGATTGTGGATCCCGCCGGCGCCGTGCTTTTGCCGGCCAAGAAGGTGCGCGGTTCGAAGGCGGGCGGGCGCATTGAGCTCTTGCCGCGGTCGGCACCGCGGCGCCTGGTGATCGGCGAAGGCATCGAGAAGGTGCTCGCCGTCTTGAACGCGCACGAGCGCGGCGGCCGCGATATCGCCGACACGGCGTTCTGGTCGTGCGTCGATCTCGGCAACATGGGCGGCAAGGCGGCCGAGACGGTGCCGCACCCGACGCTGAAAGACGCCGCCAACCGCACCCGGCGCATACCCGGGCCACTGCCGGATCTGACAAAGCCCGGGCTTACCATTCCTGAATCCGTCGACGACATCGTGCTGCTCGGCGACTCGACTTCCGATCGCTTCCTGACCGAATGCACGATCGCTCGCGCCGCGGCGCGCTTTGCCAAGCAAGGCCGCAATGTGCGCGTCGCCTGGGCACTGGCGGGCCAGGATTTTGACGAAACGCTCGGCGAGGAAGCTGGCGCCGACAAGATCCTGGCGATCATCGATGCCGCGGCGCCACCCGTGCCGATCGTCATGTCGACCCCCGCACCCCTGCAATCGCGTACACTTCGAAAGAAAGCCAAACCCTCCCAAATGGGAGGCGGTGCTGTAGAGCAGCCTGACAAGGGGAGCGGGGGCGACGACGATCTTGACGAGCGGCTGGCCTTTTATCCGCAGACTGACTTGGGCAACGCCGAACGCTTCCGCGAGCGCAACGTCGGCAAGATCCTGTGGTGTCCGGCGCTCGGCTGGCTCGCCTGGGACGGCAAGCGCTGGTCGCGCGAGGCCGCCGAAGAGGCGGTCAAGATCGCCGAGCACAAGACGGTGCGCGCGATCCAGAACGAGTCGAAGGCGGTCAAGGGCACCAAGCTCGACAAGCTTATGGGCTACGAGCGCGACGGCAAGCCGATCTATCTGTCCGACAAGCTGAAAAAATGGGGCCGGGCCTCGGAAGCCGCCAACAAGTTGAACGCGATCTCGCGCCGCGCCGGGCCCTACATGCACATCGCGCCGTCGAAACTCGATGCCGACCGCTTCATGATCAACTGCAACAACGGCACCCTGGTGGTGCGGCGCAATCTGGACGGCGATTGCATTTCGTTCGTGCCGCACAACCCAGCCGACCTGATCACCAAGCTGATCCCGGTCGACTACGACCCGGCCGCGACCTGCCCGCATTACGATAAATTCCTGGCCGAGGTGCAGCCGCGCGACAGCGCCCGCATCTTCCTGCACCAATGGTTCGGCCTATCTCTGACCGGCGACACCACTGAGCAAAAGCTCTTGTTCCTGCACGGCAAGGGCAAGAACGGTAAGACCACGCTGCTGCAGGTCATCGGCCACGTCGCCGGCGACTATTCCAAGGCACTGCCGATCGAGACGTTTCTCGACCAGGGCCGCGGCCGCAACGCTGGCCAGGCGACGCCCGATCTCGCGATCCTGCCCGGCGTGCGTTACCTGCAGACGTCGGAACCGGAACGCGGGGCGAAACTCGCCGAGGCGCTGATCAAGCTGGCGACCGGCGGCGATCCGATCCAGGCGCGTCATCTGCAGCGCGACTATTTCGAGTTCATGCCGCAGTTCAAGCTGACCATGTCGGGCAACTACAAGCCCAAGATCGAGGGCACCGACGAGGGCATCTGGCGCCGCGTGGTGCTAGTGCCGTGGGAAGTCACGATCGAGAAGCCCGATAAGGAACTGCTCGGCAAACTGCGGCTCGAGGCCTCGGGTATTCTTAACAGGCTGCTGGACGGCCTCAGAGATTGGCTGGATCGCGGCCTGGTGCTGCCGGCAGAGGTGGTGCAGGCCACGCAAGAATTCCGCGCCGACAGCGATCCGATTGGCCGCTTTCTCGCCGCCTGCACCCGGGCCACGCCCGGCAGCCGTACCCAAGGCAGTGAACTGCACAAGGTCTTTCTGGCCTGGGCCAAAGCCAGCGGCGAGCGGGAATCGACCGTCACCTATTTCGGCCGTGCCTTAAGCGAGCGCGGCATCGCCTGGAAACATTCAAACGTCAACTGGTGGCTCGGCATCGAGCTCGTGAAAAGCGTCAACGACTTTGTCGATCACGAAGGCAATCCGCTGCGGCTGACCGATAAGCCGTCAACCGAAACGACAGTCAGAGAGGACGAATTCATCGGCTGAACTATCCCAACTATCCCAATTTGGGACAGTTAGCGATTTTTCTAAGTGCCTGATCGGTCAGGCAACGGGACAGTTCGGGATAGTTGGGACAGTTTTGCAGCAATGGACTCACATGCGCGCGTGTGTGTGAAGAACATAAGCAAATAACTATCCCAACTATCCCAAACTCTCCCGTCAATTCAAAAAGTCCTTGGTTTTATTGGGCTTTTTGCATGCGGGACAGTAGCCGTGCGTTTTAAGAGTGGGACACAAACTATCCCGTCGATCACTGGTGGCAAATTGCCACCAGTGATCGCCAGCAAAAAGAGGTTGAGGATGATGGACAAGCAAGCGGTTGCGCGTACCGCGCTGGTGGCGGCGGCGGAAGAGGACGAGCGGCACCATGCCCAGCAACGCGCCGAGAACGACGCGCTGCGATCGTGGCATCTGGTGCAGATATCGGCCAAGCAGTCGACACTGGCCAAACATCACCTCGAGCGCAGCGGCTACGGGTTTTATTATCCGCAGTTGCGCACGTTGTTCGTGCCGCCAGCGCGCAAGCTCTCGCGCGCCCAGCGCAAGATGCGCCACCTGATGGTGCGCGAGAAGATCGAACCGTTCTTCCCCGGCTACAGTTTCGTACGCTTCGACGTGCAGCGCGACCCTTGGCACGACATTTTCAAGCTGGTCGGCGTCTATGGCATCGCCTGCGAGCAGAACATGCCGCGCGTCATGTCGGACGAATTCATTAGCCAGCTCAAAAACCGGGAGGTTAACGGTGCCATTCCGGGCGAGACGCCGGTCGAGGAAATATTCTTGCGTGTCGGCGATGAGGCGCGGTTTCACTCGGGCCCGCTCAGCGGGTTCACAGGCCGGGTTGACCATATAGACAGCAACGGGAGAATCAGATTACTACTGCCCCTGTTCGGAAGCGTTGAAACATTCCTAGACGAAGTCGACAAGGCACCAGCCACACACCTAGCCACGGGGTAGCCACCAGTTGGCCACTCTAATGGCTGCGCACGAGAGAAAGCCCGCCCATTGTGGCGGGCTTTTCGCGTCATAGGGTAGGGGCGTTGTCGAGAGCGGCGCCTCGATGCGACACCCGCCATGTTACATGGCTAGGAGGGCAGCAAAGGAGCGCACGAGTACAGCGCTTGTTTGCACAATGGCTAGGGACGAAAGCCGGGCGCAGCGATGCGTCCGGCTTTTTCGTTCATAGGGTAGGACCTGGCTGGTGATTGCTGGCCTTGTCTGTTTTCACGTTCTCCCTAAGCCTTGGACCGCTTGCCAACGCGCGCGGTCCTTTTTTCCCCGCGGGGCAAAGCCGATGGCCGACGATGCGCCGATGAAGACCTATGTGCCGAGCAAGCGCGCCAAAGGCATGGAAGCCGGCGGGCGCATGCCCGTGAAAATGCCGATGAAGGGCAAAATGCCGCGCAAGGCGATGCGCAAGCGCATGACGATCGGCCACGGCGGCAGGCGAGGTTACTGATGGCGATCAACATCAAGCCGTCGCACAAGGGCCTGCTGCACAAGGATCTGCACGTTGCGGCGGGCCACAAGATCCCTGCCGCCAAGCTGCAGGCTGCCAAACATTCGCGCGATCCGGCGGTGCGTAAGCGCGCCACGTTCGCCATCAATGCCAAGGGCTTCAACCACAAGCGACGCCGCACCATCGCGGGCTGATTTGAGTCCGCAATGTGGCAAACAGGACTCCTTTTGACTCCCAGGACGCGGTTTATGTGATGGCAAAAGAATTAACGCCGCGGCAAAAAATCTACTATCGCGAGCGTGCCGTCGGCGTCGGCCGGCTCGAGGCGCAGACCATTGCCGGTTACAAACCGGACAAGGGCAACGCCAAGCGGCTGGACCATCGGCCCGAGGGGCGCGCCTACATGCAGGAGATTGCGACCGAGGCCGCCGAGCTCGCCGGCGTGCACCTCGGTCGCGTGCTGCTCGAGCTGGCGCATATCGGCTACGCCAACATGGCGGACTACACCAAGGCCGTCGACGGCATTGGTGGCAGAGGCGGCCGATTGGTCCATGATCTGTCGAATCTAACGCGCGAGCAGGCTGCGGCGATCAAGGAATATGCTTTCGACAGCAAGGGCAGGCCGAAGCTGACCTTGCACGACAAGCGCGCAGCGCTGGCCGATCTATTGAAATTCCTGGCGCCCGGTAAGGTTGGCGATGGCAATCAGCCGGCGCCGGATGTGATGAATTTCAATCTGATGCAGATCATCGCCAAGTTCGACGGCATGTCCGAGCTCGAGATTGCGCGCCGCATTGCCTTCGCCATGCAGGCCGGCAGCCGTCAGATCGACGGTCAAGCCAATCCGCCAACCCCGCCGCCGGCTGATCAGCCGGCCTCGCAAGGAGCGAGCCAATGACCATAAGCCCCGGACCGCTTAGCGTCGTTCCGCTTAACGAGCCCGACGAAAATCCAACGAATCCGCCGGCCTATGTGTCGGCGCGCGCGCTGGGTGCTAACTCGGCGGAAACGATTACGGTGCCGGCCGGCGCGCGCTTTGTCAGGCTTGCCGGCAACGCCGATTTTTACGTCGCCTATGGCGCCGGCGTGACAGCCGTGGTGCCGGTCGACACCGATGATGGCAGCTCAAACGAGCTGATCAAAAACAATGGCGGCGGCGCCGTTTGGCGCAGCGTGCAGGGCCTCACTGCGCTCAGCGTGATTTCGGCCGCCAGCGCCAGCATCGTTACGGCAAGTTTTTATACCTAGTCGCCAGGCGTCCGCCGCCGCGCGGTCACGCGGCACCTCCACCAGCAAATGCAACAAGCAAGCACAAGGAGATAAGCCATGACTGTTATGCGCACCTCGATCCACGGTCGACGCTTCGGCCTCGGCCCCGACGATGAACTGGTATCGAACGAGATCCGGCTGTCCTCGCCCGCGGTCGACTGTTCGATTAGCGTGGCCGCCTCGCAGACCTCGCCGCGCGCGGTGACCCTGCAGCTGAAAAATGCCCGCGGTGAAAACGTCAACGAGGCAACGCCGCTCAGGCTGTTTCTGTTTCTCGATGCCGGCATGGTGGCGTTTGCCGCGACTGGCGGCTCGACCGGCATTGCCGCATCGGTTGGTATCGTCGAGGCGATTATTGCCAAGCTGTTGTTCCAGGCGGTCACCAATACCAGCGGCGCAATGACGCTGTCGTGGACCGACACCGCGCATGAGGTTGCTTTCCTCGGCGTGCAGCTGCCGAACGGCCGCATCGTTATGTCGCCGGCGCTGACCACGGCGTAACATCAATGGTGAGAATGGCGTGACGTTACTCGACGACGTTCTCACTAGGCTGAACGAAAAGCCGCCGGCGGTTCGCGAACAAGCGATCGCCGGCGCGCTCAAGGCAACCGCGCATCTGCCCTGGGTGCCTAATCCCGGGCCGCAAACGGAAGCGTTCTACTGCGAGGCCGACGAGTTGTTGTTCGGCGGCCAAGCCGGCGGCGGCAAGTCCGATCTGCTGCTAGGGCTGGGGCTGGCATCGCACCAGCAGTCGCTGATCCTGCGGCGCGTCAACGTCGACGTCGAGAAGGTTGGCGGGCTCGGGCCCCGTTTGGTGTCGATCCTCGGCAGTGCCGAGGGCTACAACGCGCAGAAGCACGTCTATAGCGCCGGCAGGCGGGAGATCGAGCTCGGCGGTTGCGAGCAAGAGAAAGACAAAGAACGCTACAAGGGCCGCCCACATGATCTGATCGGCTTTGACGAGCTGGCCGACTTCCTCGAGAGTCAATACCGTTTCATTATCGGCTGGAACCGATCGACCGATCCAAAGCAGCGCTGCCGCATCGTGGCGGCGTCCAATCCGCCGACCACGCCAGAAGGTCAATGGATCGTGCGGCGCTGGGCGCCCTGGCTCGACAAGAGCTATCCCAACCCGGCCAAGGACGGCGAGCTGCGCTGGTTTTTGACCATCAACGACAACGACATTCCGGTCGACGGGCCCGGCCCGCACCAGGTCGAAGGCCGCAAGAAGCCGGTGCGCGCTACTTCGCGCACCTTCATCCGCTCGACGCTCGAGGATAACCCGGATCTGACGCACGGCGATGGATCCTACGAGGCGCGGCTCGAGGGCCATACCGAGGCGCTGCGGCGGGCCTATCGCGACGGCGACTTTTCGGTCGCGCTGCAGGACGACGAATGGCAGGTGTTTCCGGTCGGCTGGATCGAAGCGGCGATGCAGCGCTGGCAGAACAAGCAGCCGAAAGGCGTGGCGCAGACCGCCATGGCGATCGATATCGCGCAAGGCGGCGACGACCAGACCGTGATTTCTTACCGTTATGGCGGCTGGTACGCGCCGCTTGACGTGACGCCAGGCTCCGAGACGCGTGAAGGTTATCAGGTGACGGCGCGCGTGGTGCGCTTTCGCCGTGATCGCTGTCCGGTCATTCCCGACATTGGCGGCGGCTTTGGCGCCGACGCGCTGGTGTCGATGAAAGAGAACGGCATTGCGGTCTACCCGCACAACGGCGTGCTGGCTTCGACCGCGCGATCGCAAGACGGTCAATACAAATTCAAGAACAAGCGCGCCGAGGTGCACTGGCGCTTTCGCGAGGCACTTAATCCCGAGCAGGAAGGCGGCAGCATCGTCGAGTTGCCGAACGATCCGCTGCTCAAGGCCGATCTGGCGTCGGTACATTACCAGCTGACGCGCGAGGGCATCCTGATTGAAGAAAAAAAGGCGATCAAGAAGCGCATCGGCCGCTCGCCCGATCGCGGCGATTCCGTGGTGATGTGCTGGGGCGAGGGCGAGAAAGCGGTTGCGCGTACCATTAGGATCGCCCGCAACTCGGCGCGCAGTCAGCAAAACAACATCGGCTACGCCAAATTAAAACAAGGACCGGGCTATGGCGGGCGCTGACATCGGGAAAACGGTGGCCGATCTACTCGCTCGCGCGCAACAGCGCGCGGCAATCGTTGAAAGCGCGGTCGACAAGATGCTGCGCGCGGTCGAGACGGAAGCCGATGGCGAGACGATTAAGCCCGGCCAGAGTGTGACCATTACCTGGACGGTGTCGGAACTGTGCGCGGTCTGCGAAACGCTGTCGGGGCGATGAAATGAGCCGCTTCGACGACGCTGGCGGACCGGCCATTCCCTATTCCGACAAGCACCCCGAGCGCTGCCAGCCGGCGCCCGGTCCGGCGTTTGTACTGCCAGGCGACGACGAGGCGCGTGTTGCTTATGAGGCGCAGCTCGCTGACTTACCGGAAGAGCAGCGAGAGGCGTATTGTGCAAGTAACTTTCCGGACGGTGCCGCCCGGCAATGTGGTGATGATCCGGCGATGCCGCCGGCGGGCGGCCAGCCGCATTGGCGGCGCGACGTCAACATCGGCTACGCGCATCTGAAAGGACGATCCTGATGACGCAAATGTTTACCAAGGCCATGCCGGCGCCGCCGACTCCATTGCCGCCGCCGACCATGCCCGATCCGATGGGCCCGGGTGCGCAGGAAGCCGCGCGCAAGGCGGCGCAGGATGCTGCGACGCGCGGCGGGCGATCGTCGACCATCCTCACTACGGTAGCAAATCGTAGTCGGCAAACCGTCGCCGGCGGTGCCCAGCCGGGCGCGCCCTACAGTTCCCCTAATTTGGCAGCGAGTTGATCATGGCAAAAGACAAGACGGCAAAGAGCGATCCGATGCTGGCGGCGCTGATCAACAAACTGCCGGCGACCGGCGAACCGTGGCCGCTGGCCCAGCGTGTCGAGTGGCTCAACATGATCGCCATGAGCTTCAACATGGTGTTCGGCCAGGCCGAACCGATCCACATCGGCACCACGCGCGTGAACTATACCCGCGATGCGGTGATGATGGCGCGGGAAGCCTCCGATCTGGTGAGCAAGATTGTCCTTGATACGGCGCGACCTGTCGTCGCCAAGCCCAACCCGCCGCGCTTCTTCATCGACAAGCAAGGCTATGCCCGCAAGGATCCGGGCGGCATCCGCATCATGCCCGGCAATATCGATGCCGGCGAGGTGCTGTTCGACGATCGCGGTGAACACGGCGACCTAGCCACCATCACTTGGTCGGATGACAGCCAAGGCGTGCTCGGCCTGCAGCTCGATATTTCCGCAACGCCTGACCAAGCGAAAGCCGTCTGATCATGGCCGCTGCGGTCGCGCCCGTCATGCGCCAGCGCGTGCGCGACCTGATCAAGCAGGGCGACGGCATGTTTACGACCGGCGCCCCGCGCCTGTCGCTGTGGCAGACGCTGGCCGAAAACTTCCATGTCATGCGCGCCGACTTCACGCGCGTGCGCTATATCTCCGAAGAATTCGGCAGCTACCTGATGACCGGCCGGCCGGCGATGGCCTGCCGCGATCTGACCAATTCGATCCCTGCCATGCTGCGGCCGCGCGGGCAACAATGGTTCAAGCAGCGCACGCATGCCAAGCGGGTCAACGATAACGTCGCCTGCCGGCAGTGGCTCGATTGGGCGTCCGAGACGCAATACAACGGCATGTATGCGCGCCGCGCCAAGCTGATGCGCGCCACCAAGGAATGCGATGGTGATTACGCCGCCTTCGGCAATGGCGTGATTACCTGCGAGCCCAACCGCACGCGCGACACGCTGTTGTATCGCAACTGGCATCTGCGCGACGTGGTGTGGGCGGAAAACGCCGAGCTCGAGATCGACCGGGTCAATTTCAAGTGGAGTCCCGAGTGCCAGGTGCTCGCCGAAATGTTCCCCAAGTTTATCGACCCCAAGGTCGAGCTGGCGCGCAAGGACAATCCGTTCAAGACAATCCAATGCCGGCGCATCATCATCGATGCCGACGACTACGACATGCCGCGGGCGCAGCGCAAAGACCGCAAGTGGATCTCGATTTACGTTGATTGCGAGAACGAGACGCTGCTCGAGGAAGTGCCGGTCAGGGTCAATCCTGCCATCATCCCGCGCTGGGCGACCGTGTCGGGCTCGCCTTACGCCTATTCGCCGGCGGCAATCTACGGGCTGCCCGACGGCCGCATGCTGCAGCAGATCACGCTGACCATCCTCGAGGCCGGGCAAAAGGTGGTGGATCCGCCGATGATCGCCGTCGGCGAGGCCATCAACGGCGGCGTCAATAGCGGCGCTGGCATGGTGACCTGGGCGGACGCCGATTACGACGAGCGCATGGGCGAGGTGCTGCGGCCGATCACGCTCAAGCCGGAAGGCCTGGCGTTCGGCGCGCAGCGCGAAGAGCGCATCGAGAAGATGCTCGACAACGCATTCTTCCTCAATCAGCTGCGCATGCCGCAGGTCACCAAGGAAATGACCGCCGACGAAACCGAGCGGGTCTACGAGGAATTCATGCGGCAATCGCTGCCGCTGCTCGAGCCGATCGAAGAAGAATATTCCGGCCAGCTGTGCGAGACAAGTTTCGAGCAGATGCGCGACATGGGGTCGTTCGGCTCGGTGTACGACATGCCGCAGCAGCTGCGCGGCGCCGATCTCAAGTGGGAATTCACCTCACCGCTGCAGGCCGCCAAGGACAAGATCAAGATCGGCAAGTTCCAGCAGGCGATCCAGATTGTTGTCGGTGCGATGCAGATCAACAAAAATGCTGCTGACAATTTGGATCTCGATAAAGGCGTGCGCGACGGTCTTTTGGCGGCCGATGGCGCCGACTGGATTGTCGACGAGAAGCAGCGCGATCAGCGGCGGCAAAATGATGCCGCACAGCAGCAGGCTCTGGAAGCAGCACAAGCAGTGGCACATGGCGCCGATGCGGCAACGCGGGTTGCCGGTGCGGTCAGCAGTGGCCAGGACGCCATGCAGAAGCTGCAGCAGGCCGGTTTTAGCGCGCCGGGCGCCTGATGGCCGACAAGCCCGCGGCGACTAAAAAAGCAAAAGCATCGTGGCCGTGGTTTCCGGTCGAGTTTGAAGACGCCGATGTGTTCGCGTTGCAGGCGCTCGAGGCCGGTGTGGCCAATGAAGGCCAGCAAAAGCGCGCCATGACGTTCGTCCGCGAAAAGTTGTGTGAGGAAAACCGTCTGGAATTCTGGCCTGGTGGTGAAGACGGCCGCCGCGCCAGTGACTTCGCCGGCGGCAAGCGGTTTGTCGCGCTGCAGATCCGCCGGCTGCTGCGGCTAAAGCCTGTCGTAACGACGGCCCGCGGTGCGCCGCCGCCGATGCCAGGCGAGAAGGCAGCGTCTTAAGTCAAGTTTCATCGGCACCCGTTCCATGCTGCGCGGATCGGGCCGCACTCAGCACAACCACGCTTTCGATCCGTGGGTGCCGCCGCGCCGACTGGTAGGCCAGCGCGGGATGTAGAGACGGAAATCGAAAGAAGAAAACGCCGTAGCGCCTCGAGCCCGCAATCCGGCGGGAGTTGGAAACTTGGCGTCGGTCCATTTAATTCAACGAAGGAAAATTGTCATGTCCGATCCAGTTGTACCTGCTCCTGCCCCGACACCCGCACCAGCGCCGGCTCCTGCACCGGCACCGGCACCGGCTCCTGCACCGGCGCCTGGCGCTCCGACCATTGCCGGCGGCGGCGAACCAAAGCCGGCTCCCGGCACGGTTCCCGGCAAATGGCCGGAAACGTGGCGGCAGGATCTGGCTGGCGACGACAAGGCCTATCTGAAAACGCTCGAGCGCTATGATTCGCCGGTCGCGGTCGCCGCGGCGTTGAAGGAATTGCGCGGCAAGGTATCCGCGGGCGAGCTCAAGGCGGTCAGCGAGCCGCCGGAAAACGCCACGCCCGAGCAACTGGTCGAATGGAAAAAGGAGCAGGGCCTGCCGGTCAAGCCGGAAGGCTACATCGTCGATCTCAAATTGCCTGAGGGCGTCGTGCCGGGCGAGGCCGACAAGCCGCTGCTCGATGGCGTCGCCAAGATGGCGTTCGAGAACAATATCCCGCAGGACACCGTCAACAAGTTCGCCAGCTGGTTTTACCAGACGCAGGATATGGTCGCCGCGCAACGTGACGAGGACGACGGGAAATTCCACGATGAAGCGCTCGGCGTGCTGGCGCAGGAATGGGGCAAGGAACTCAAGACAAACCAGAACTATATCGGCAGTCTCGGCGCGGTATTCCCGCAAGGCAACGAGAACGAGGCCGGCGCCTGGGATCGGTTGTTGAGCGCGCGCACCATGGACGGCAAGATCGTCGGCGACGATCCGGCGATCCTGCGCGGACTGGTGGCGCTGGCGCGCGAAGCCTTCCCGGCCGCGAGCGTCGTGCCGGCCGGCCAGCAGAATCCGCCGGTTGCCATTGCCGAGCGCAAGGCCACGCTCGAGGGCATGATGGGCGATCCGCGCAGCGACTATAACCGCGGGCCGAAAGCGGCGGCCTTGCAAAAGGAATATGCCGAGCTGGTCGACGCCGAGCTCAAGATGCAGAACAAGAGCCGCGCGGCCTAACGTGCGTGTGGTCTATTCCGCGCCGCCGATGATCGACGAGATCGACGCGGTGTTCGGTGTCAAAGGCAAGCCGATCATCTTTGCGTGGGGTGACCGGATCTACAATCCGATGGCGGTCGATGTGCGACCGGAATTACTCGCGCACGAGCGCGTGCATGGTGATCGGCAGAAGCTGTTGCATGTTGATCTGGCGACCGCCGTCGAGATCTGGTGGCGCCGCTATCTGTTTGATCGGGACTGGCGCTTGGCCGAAGAGATACCTGCGCACCGCGCGGAATATGACCGGCTGGTGGAGATCCACGGCAACAATCGCAACGTGCGCCGGCAATGCCTAGCACATGTTGCGCTGAAACTCGCGGCGCCGCTGTACGGCAAGCTGATCACGGTCACCGCCGCCAAGAAAGCAATTCTGGCATCTGAGCCAGTTTAAGTTTCGTCCGCGCCTAACCGCGCGGCGATTATCGCAGCGAGCGACCGGACACCCCGCCAAAAGCGGCCCCGGTCGTCGGTGCACCTCACCCGCCCATGTGACGCCCCGTCGGGCAGCGATTGCGGCCCCGCCGACTTGATCGGCGGTCACCCCGCGCCGTCGCTGCGCTGCCGGATACCCGGAACGAAAGGCACAGCAATGATGATCCAAAAGGTGATTGCCGAATGGCAACCGACCAAGCCTTACAAATTCAATACCGTAAGGAAGCGATCATGGGGTTCGAGTTCGGCATGTCCGATCTGCGATCCTCCGTTACGACCGAAGCGGTCATCAAGGGAAACCAAGCGGTCTTCCTTGTAGCTGACTCCGGCGGCGCTTCCGCAACGACCCGCGGTGCCAATGGTCTGATCCCGGCGCGTGCCGACGATCTCAACCAGTACACCGCGACCCTCGCCGAATGGCACGACCTGGTGCGTCGCACCAGTTTCAACCTCTTCACCTCGCAGGGTGATGGCAAGAGGATCATGCAGGCCACCACCCGCAAGGTGATGAACCGCAAGATCGATCTCGACATTATCTCCGCGCTGGTGAACGGCACCAACCACACCAACACGACCGGCGCCGGCGTTACCGCCAGTCTCAACCTGGTGACCAAGGCGCTGACGATCCTTGGCAATAACCAGGTGCCGGCGGAAGAGGAAGATAATATGTTCTTCCTCGCCACGTATGCGTTCCGCGCCTACCTGATGCAGATCCCCGAATTCACCAAAGGCGGGGAATACGTCGATGTGAAGCCGCTGGTCGGCCCGCAACGGCGTTTCTATCGTTGGGCGGGTTTCAACTGGATCTTCTCGCCGCTGGTGACCGGCGTGGCGACCAACAACGAAACTTGCGTGGCCTTCCATCGCGATGCGATCGGCCATGCCGTGAACACTGGCGAAATGCAGGCCCTCGCCGGCTATCACGAAGAGCAAGACTATTCTTGGGCACGCACCACCTGCTTCATGGGTTCGCAGCTGCTGCAGAACAAGGGCGTTGTCCTTGTCCCGCACGACGGCTCGGCCTTTGCAGCGGTTTAAGGGAGGGATCTGATCATGTCTTATACGACCTCAACCCTCTCCATCATCGACCAGGATATCGAGGGCGGCCAGAAGGAATTTTGGTACCGCACCGCAGACACCATCCAGCAGGTGCTGGCGACGGGCTACTTTACCGACGCCTTGCAAAAACGGATGGGGATCGGCGACCTGGTCTTTGTGCTGTCGGGTACGCCTGCTACCGCCACCCTCACGGAAGGCGCAGCGGTGTTCCCGAATACGGTCGGCCTCGGCGGCGACTTCGCCTCGGCGCCGACCTTGCAACCCTGCATCGTGAGTTCGATCAGTGCCGGCGCGGCGATGGTTGTCCCGTGTCTGAGCATTCCGACCGATCTTGCGGACTTCCCGCGCAACCTGATCGATGGCGGCGACTTCACCGTCAATCCCTGGCAGCGCGGTACTGCGATCAACGCGATCGCCAACACCCTGACCTATACCGCAGATCGTTTCTTCGCGATCTCCGGCGCGTCGGCCTCGGTGCAGGTGTCGAAACAGGCTAACACTGACGTTGCAGGCTTTAGCCAAGCCCTGCAGCTGCAGCGGTCCTCGACCGACACCCATACCAGCGGCATCACGCTCGGCCAGGTGTTCGAGACGATCGATTCCGTGCGGGCCCAAGGTCTGCCGGTGACGCTGTCGTTCTGGGCCAAGGCAGGTGCGAACTTTGCCGCCGGCTCGAACGGTCAGATCACCGCGATGGTGTCCGGCGGTACCGGCACGGATGACTCGGCTGCCAACCTGGTGGCCGGATCATGGACGACGCAGGCGAGCGTGATCTCGTCGGCACAAGCGATCACCGCGACGATGACGCGCTACTCGTTCACGGGCACCGTGCCCGCGACGATGACGCAGCTCGGCGTGATGCTCGCCTACACGCCGGCGGCTGGTACCACGGCCGGTGCGAATGAGTGGGTGCAATTTATGGGTGTCCAGCTCGAAGTGGGGGCGCGAGCCACCAATTACGAGCACCAGGATGCTCAGATCGCACTCGAGATCGCGCAGCGGTACTACTACCAGCTGAACGAAGGGACGACTGGCCAGATCGGCGGCGTCGGCTCGGCGTTCACGGCCTCGACCGGCCAGATCATGATTCCGTTGCCAGTGCAAATGCGCATTGCGCCGACGGTCACGGTCTCGATCGGCGGTTTCCGTCTGTCGGACGGTGCCGGCACCGGACACTTGATCTCGTCGGCAGGCTCGGCAGCGACGACGCACAGCGTCAACGCGGTCGGCTTGAACTTGACGGCGGCGGCGACGCTGACCGCCGGCCAGACGGCGTTGCTCGTGGGTCAGACCACGAACAACGGCAAGATCCAGGTGAGTGCCGAATACTAACGGCCCAGGCTTGTGGCGTGTTGCCCCGCCGTCTATCCCGGGCGGCGGGGCTTTTCCCTTTACGAGGAATTCAATGGACGTTGCACACGAGTCCGCGCAGCTTGCGAATTTTCTCAATAACATCGGCGTCAGTCTCTGCCAGGAAGGCAAGCTCGCCGCTGGCATCGCGGCGATGCGCCGTTCGGTCAATGTCAATCCGCACAATCCGGTCTGGCGGTTGAATCTCGCCGCCTATCTGGCGATGGATTGCGACGTGCATGCGGCCGCGGCGATCGCGGAAAAGGCAATCGAAGAGGATCCGACGCTCAAGCTCGGCTGGGACGTGCTCGGGCTGCATGCGACGATCCTTGGCGATCACGACAAGGCGATCAAGTGTTATGAGCGCGCGGCAGCCCTCGGCGCCGTCGGCGCGCCACAAAGCGCGTTCGATGCGACCTGCGCCCGCCTGCGCGCCGGCATGTTCGCCGAAGGCTGGCGCGGCTTTGAAGGCCGCGGCGCGTTGCGCCCGTCGTTTACGCCGTCCCCCTTGCCGCGCTGGAATGGCGCGGCCAAAGGTCATGTTTATGTGTGGGCCGAGGAAGGCGTCGGCGACAAGATCCAGTTTGCGCGGTTCCTGCCGTGGGTAAAGGAAACTGCCGGACAGGTGACCTTTGCCACGGATCCGTCGACGTTAAGCCTGTTTTGGGGCTACACGCGCGGCCAGATCAATGTCATCGAGGGGGCCGCGGCAGCGCCCGAGGGCTGCGATTACCAGATCGGCATCGCCAGTCTGCCCGGCCTCTACGGTGTCGATCTCGATCGTCTGCCGCCGGACCCGGGCCTGCTAACTTATTCGGACGTCAATGGCCGGATTGAGGCCAGCGGCTTGCGCGTCGGCATCGTATGGGCCGGCAACGCCAAGCACCCGAACGACAGGTGGCGCTCGCTGCCGTTCGAGCTGCTGCTTGAGCTCGCCAGTGACCCGCGCACGGATCTATTCAGCCTGCAATGCGGGCCGCGCGCTGGCGACATTGCCGCCGCGCGGGCGCAGCGGCTGGTGACGGACCTGTCGGGCTTGATCGAGTTCGACTGGTCGCAATGCGCCAGCCTGATCAAGTCGCAGATCGACCTGCTGGTGACGGCTGACACGGGCGTCGCGCACGTCGCAGCCGCGCTCAACGTGCCGACGTTTGTGCTGCTGTCGCGGCATTCCGACTGGCGCTGGCTTTGGGATCGCGACGATAGTCCTTGGTATCCGTCGATCCGGCTGTTCCGCCAGGACAAGTTCGGCGACTGGAAACCCGTGGTGGCGCGCGTGCGTGCGCTGATCGCCGAGATCCATCGCAATCGAGTGTTGTTGCAAGCGGCCTCGCGTAATGCGGTCCAGGCAGAAATCCTATGAACCCGACCAAAATCCGCCTCAATGGCGCGACCGCACCGCTGACCTTCCAGATGCTGCTGGAAGGCGGCGTCGTTACCGACGACCAGATTGGCGCTTATCTCAGGGCCGGTTCACCCTACGAGCCGGAAGTGACGGCCTTGTTTTGCCGGTTGCTGCGGCCTGGCGATACCGTGATCGACGTCGGCGCTAATGTCGGGTGGTTCACGATGCTGGCCGCGGCGCTGGTCGGGCCGCAAGGCCGCGTCGTGGCGTTCGAGCCCGGCCCGGATAACGTCGTCAAGCTCAAGCGCAACATCATCGTCAACGGCTTTGAGAATGTTGCCGTGGTGGCGCAGCCGGCCGGCGATCAGCTTGGTCCGGTGACCTTCCACCTTAATGCCGATGGCAATGGTGGTCATTCGCTGTGGGATCCGGCTGAGTTTCCGGGCAATGAAAAGTCGCGCGCTAATCCGCGCTCTATCGAGATCGAAGCGACCACGCTCGATCAATGCGTGGCGACGGCTGCGCTGCAGCCGCGTTTGATCAAGCTTGACACTGAGGGCAACGAGCAGCGCGTGCTTGAGGGTGCCCGTGAACTGCTGGCGCAAAGTTTTCCGCCGTTCGTGATCGCCGAGATGCACGAGTTCGGCCTCGCCAAGATGGGCGACAGTCAGGCGACGCTGCGTGGCACCATGGATGCACTCGGCTATTCAACCTTTCTGGTCTTCGCTGACGGCTCCTTGCCCGTGCTGATCCCGCCGGCGACCGTGATCAGGTCTGAGTTGATCCTCAATCTGTTGTTTTCGACGCCCAAGGACGTCGGCCAGGCCTGGCCGCAATTCGATTTGTCGCCGCAAGCAGCGGCGACCGGCCGACCGCTGCATGGCTATCTCGCCGGCGAAGCGATGCGGCGCGCACGGCAGGGCGCTGCCAAATGAAACTGGCGTTTGATTGGGGCGTTTCGTCCTATTACGGCTGGGGAGTCTACGGGCTCAACCTGGCGCTCGAACTCGCCGACTCGCCGGTCGAAGCGCTGACCACGCAAGTCGTCGATCGCAAACGGCTGGGCATTGACGCGCTGCGGCTCAAGGCGATCGAGCCTTTTCTCAAACGCTCGGCGTTGGCGCCGATCGCGGATCTATCCGACGTGCTCATGTTGCATGCCCTTGGTAACGATGTGTTGCCGGAAAGCACGGCGAAGGTTGGCGTAATTTTCTTCGAGGAAATGCTGACGTCACAAGCCGTCGAACGCGCCAAGCGCTATGATCTGATCGTTACCGGCTCGTCGTGGAATGAGGATGTGCTGCGCCGTCACGGCATCGACCAGGTCAAGACGGTGTTGCAGGGCGTCGATCCGACGTTGTTTCATCCGGCGCCGCGTTGCGACCTGTTCGATGATCGCTTTGTGATTTTCTCGGGCGGCAAGGCCGAGCCGCGCAAAGGCCAGGATCTGGTCGTCAAGGCGTTCCGGCGCTTTGCCGCGCGCCATTCCGATGCGCTGCTGGTGACCGCTTGGCACTCGCCCTGGCCGGCGCTCGCGGCCGGCATGGATCTGGATCTGTCCGAATGCACCGATCAGGTGATCGACGTTGGCGCGGTCCCGAATACGCAAATGGCGCAGGTCTATCGCGAATGCAATGTCGCGCTGTTCCCCAATCGTGCTGAGGGCGGCACCAATTTGGTTGCGATGGAATGCCTGGCGTGCGGCGTGCCGAGCATCCTGTCGGCTAATACCGGCCATCGCGATTTGCTCGCGTTGCCCGGCGTCCATGCGATTGGTGAGCGCGAAAGCGATTATTGGTGCGGATGGGGAGAATGTGACGTCGACGAGATCGTCGCCGCGCTCGAACTTGCCTATCAAAAAAACTGGCAGCCAACGTCTTCGGCGGTGTTTCCGTTGACCTGGCGACGCACGGTTGCCGAACTTCTTGAAGCCGTCGCGCCGTATCAACCGGCAAAGTCCATCGCGGCCTGAACTGCCGCACAACCTTGAAAGGTGATCTATGAGTGAAGCGAAAACTGAGGCACGGCCTGCCGATCCGAAAACCGACAAGCAGCCCGGAATGACTGGCGTTGGCGCAGCGGCGCCGGTCAAGGTTGCGCCACTGGCCGCTGATCGCTGGCAGCTCGGCGAATTCCTCAACGCGCGCCATGCCGTCTGCCTGCCGGCCGCCACGCCGTTCGACAACGTCCTGCGCCCGGAATTTTGGGCCAACATCGTGCGGCTCAAACCCGACGATATCATCGAGGTGCGCACCGAAGACCGCAAGTTCTATGCCGAGCTGATCGTGTTGGCGCGCGGCCGCAATTGGGCGACCGTCGCCGTGATCCGCGAGCCGATCGAGTTGAAGGCCGCCGCGCTGCCGCCATCGCAGACCTCGGCCTATAAGGTCGAATATGCCGGCAGCCACGCGCAATGGCGGGTGGTGCGCAATTCCGACAATGCCGTGGTGCGCGACAAGATCCCGACCGAGGATGCCGCGGTGCTGTGGGTCAAGAACACCGAACGCGCGCAGGCGGCGTAAGGCCGCCATGCCACTCAAGGCCGGCAAGAGCAAGCAGACTTTCGTCGGCGATATTCGCGAGTTGATGCACGCCTATGCGGCGACCGGCCGCATTGGCAATTCACGGCCAGCGAACAAGGCGAAGGCGGACAAGCAGGCCGTTGCCATCGCTTACCGCAAACGCAGAACGATCGGACACGGGCGATGACCGACAGGCTGACCCTCTACAATCTGGCGCTCGGTCATCTGCGCGAAGGCAAGATTGCCTCGCTCAGTGAAAACCGCGAGCCGCGTCGCGTGCTCGACGACTATTGGGACAACAATCTGGCCTATTGTCTCGAGCGCAAGCTATGGAATTTTGCCAAACGCGCGGTCGCGATCGATGCCTCGACCACGGTCACGCCGGGCTTTGGTTACAAATACGCTTTCAAGATCCCGGCCGACTGGATCCGCACCGTCGTCGTGTCCGGCGAACAGACCTGCCAGCAGCCATTGCTGCGGTATATCGAAGAGACTGGCTATTGGTACGCCGACATGACGCCGCTTTATGTCATCTACACCTCGAGAGATCCGCTCTACGGGCTCAATCTCGGTGAGTGGCCGGCCTCGATGGAAGCCTATGTCGCGTTGCGGCTGGCTTGCGAGAGTTGCGGCCGCATTACCAATTCGACCGAGCTGCTCAAGGGCGAGGAAGGCCTCTTAAAGCGCTCGGACAAGGCCTACAAGGTCGCGATCGCCAATTGCACCATGAACGATCCCCCGGCCTATCTGCCGCTCGGCACCTGGGCCAAATCGCGCCGCGGCAACATGACCCGCATCGGTGGCGGCGGTGACAATCCGGGTGGGAGTCTGCTCGGGTGAGTTTCGGCCGCGCGGTATGTTTCCCGGCCTGTTTCCAACAAGAAGAAACCGACGCACAACGCACGCGCCGTGAAATGGCGGCGTTTGATGAGCTGTCGCCGGAAGCGCGCGCGGCCTTTCGCGACGCGCGCCAGCAGTTCGGTGTGCGCGACGTCGTCTCGCTGGTGCAATCGCGCGGCTGCCCGCCGGCAGTCAAGCAAGCGCTCGAGCAGCGCGGCTTGCTGCCCTACCAAGTCGAGGGTGACTGGATTGTTGCCGAAACGGTGCGGCAGCTCGACGCCAAACATACCAACGACGCGAACGGAGCAAAGGGCCTTTAATGGCGAAAATCAACGCGCCGTTTTATTCGTTCAATCAGGGCGAAGTCTCCAAGCTGGCGCTCGGCCGCGTCGACGTGGTCAAGCTGCGGCTCGCCGCCGAATGCCAGCTCAACTGGCTGCCCTGGGTGCTCGGCCCGATGATGCTGCGGCCGGGCTGGATCAAGGTCGGCGAGATCTACAACGATCTGGCCTGCAAGATGCTGCGCTTTGTGTTTGCCAAGACCGATACGGCCAGCATTGAGTTGACGCCGAACCTGATGCGGATCCGCGTCAACGACGCGCTGGTCAGCCGTGTTGCGGTGTCGACCGTGGTGTCCGATGCCAATTTTGCCGGTGGTGGCACCTGGGCGACAACCGGTACGACGTCGGGGGCTTCGGCAACCGTCGGGTCTGGATTGTGTACGTTGAGTTGCCCGCCGGTCGGCGGCCTGGCGCAGATCCAGCAGGCGATCGCGGTCGGCGCCGGCGATTACGGCAAGGAACACGGCCTGCGCATTGTCGTGAGCAACGGCCCGGTGACCGTGCGTGGCGGCTCGTCGATGGGTCTGTCCGATTTGATTCCGCAGAGCGTGCTCGATACCGGCACGCATTCGCTGGCCTGCACGCCGTCGTCGAATATCAATCTGCAGATTTCCTCGATTGACGCCCGCAACAAAACGCTCACCTCGGTGTCGATCGATAATCCCTCGTCGGGCGCTGCCGTGCCGCTGACAATTCCGACGCCCTGGGGTGCCGGCGATCTCGCCAATATCCGCTACGATCAATCGGGCGATATCATCTTTGCTGCCAGCTATGGGCTGCAGCAATACAAGATCGAGCGGCGTTCGGTGAATGGTTGGTCGGTCGTGTTGTATCGGTCGAACGACGGGCCGTTCCAGCAAAGCCCGGCGCTGCTCGCCAACTTCACGCCGAGCGTTTATTACGGCAACGGCACGCTCACCAGCGATCAGCCGTATTTCCAGGCCGGCCATGTCGGCGTGCTGTTTCGGCTGTTCTCCAACGGCCAGGCCAACCAAGCCGTGCTCGGCGCGCAAAACGCATTCTGCAATGCCGTGCGCGTGGTCGGTGTCGGCACGGCCAACCGCAATTACAACTGGACGACGACCGGGACCTGGGCCGGCAAGCTGACGTTGCAGCGCTCATTCGACGGCCCGACATCTGGCTTTACCGATATAACGACCGCGACCGCCAACGGCTCGCCAACCTTCGTCTCGGCGACCGGCGGCACGAGTGGTACGCCGCCACTCGACAACGCCATCTGCTGGGAGCGCGTCGGCTTCAAGGCTGGCGACTACACTAGCGGCAACGTGACCGTGGTGTCGAACTACAGCGGCGGCGGCGGCTACGGCATCTGCCGGGTGACCGGCTACAATTCGCCGACCTCGGTCAATATTGAAGTGCTGCAGCCATTTTCGTCGCTGACCGCGACCACGGACTGGCTCGAGGCTGACTGGTCGAGCCTGATCGGCTGGCCGACGGCGGTGTCGTTCGTCGAGGGTCGGCTTGGCTGGTACGGCCGCGACAAGGCATGGCTGTCGTCGTCCGACAATTTCAGCGGCTTTGCTGAAATTGATAGCCAGGGCCGGCCTGCCGGCGACGCCGGCCCGATCGTGATCGCCATGGGCTATGGCCCGGTCGACACGATCTCCTGGGGTCTGCCGCTGACCCGGCTGCTGCTTGGACGCGAACAATCGATCGCCTCGGTGCGCTCGTCGTCGTTCGACGAGCCGCTGACCTCGGTCAATATCTCGATCAAGGACTGTGCCACGCAAGGCGCCATGCGGCTGCCGGCGATCAAGGTCGACAAGCACGGCATCTTTGTGCAGCAGTCGAACCGGCGCGTCTATGTGCTGAAATTCGCTGCGCAAGAAATGGACTATGCGGCGTCCGATCTGACGCGGCTCAATCTCAACATCGGCAAGCCCGGCTTTGTCGATCTCGACATCGCGCGCCAGCCCGACACCATGATCGGCTTTGTGCGGGCCGACGGCGTGCTGGCCAATCTGTTGTACGACCCGGAAGACGACATCGTCTGCTGGACGCGCTCGCAGACGCTGGGCGTGCATGAAGATTACATCGTGCTGCCGCAGGCTGGTATTGAAGACGCGGTTTATAGCGTGGTGCGTCGCACGATCAATGGCGTGACGCGACGGTTCCTCGAGAAGAGCGCGACCCGTGATCAGTGTGTCGGCGGCGCGCTTAACTATCAGGCCGATTGCGCCGTGGTCTATTCAGGCGCGCCGGTTGCCTCGGTCGCACTGCCGCATCTGCCGAATACCGAGGTCATCGTGTGGGCGGATGGCGCCGCGATCGGCAGCGGCACGACCGACGGCTCGGGCAATCTGGCGATGCCTGACAGCCAGACGCACAGCAATTATGTCGCTGGCCTGGGCGGCAAGAAGGTGAGCGCGACCAGTACCACGCCGACTAACACGCTGGCGACGCCGGCGGCCTACAACGGCTATCCGGCCGAAGTGTTTGCCGATATCGGCGCGACCGGCAAGCTGGTCAGCCTCGGCACCCTGGTGTCGGCGGCGGGCGCGATCGCGCTGCCGAACGGCCAACTGGCGACCACCATCATCGCGTTCTTCGGCTACATGGCGCCGTTCATGTCGGCCAAGCTCGCTTATGCCGCAGTCGGCGGCTCGGCACTCAACCAAAAAAAGAAAATCGATCACGTCGGCCTGGTGCTGTACGACACTTATTACCAGGGTCTGCAATACGGCCAGCGCTTCGACAAGCTCGACGACATGCCGCTGGTCAATGCCGGACAGACGACACCGTCTGGAACGGTCTGGTCGGAATTCGAGGAACCCTCGATCTCGCTGCCGGGCAGCTGGGATACCGACGCCAGGCTCTGCCTGCTGGCGCAGGCACCGAATCCATGCACCGTCGGCACCGCAGTGATCGGCATCGACACGAAAGAGAAAATTTGAGCGTGACGTTGCGGCCTAGCCGGCGCGAGGACTTCATCGCGCTGCTGGGAGAGCCGCCAGCCTATCGCTGCAAATGCCAGACGATCGAGTGCGACGGCCGCGTGATCGGGGTTGGCGGCTTGGTGTATCGGCCCGATGGCGTGTTTGCCTCGGTGCTGCTGACCGACGAAATTCGCCGCCATCCGATGGCGCTGCATCGGGCTGTCAAGCGCGGCCTTGAAGCGGCGGGGCGCAGCGGCGTGCGCGAGATCTTTGCCGGCGCGCAACAGGGCAATGCAATGGCGGAACCGTGGCTGCGGCGGCTTGGCTTTAAGCCGCTCGACGTGCGTGGTGAGGTCGCTTGGGTGTGGCGGCACAAGGACAATGAATAGCGATGCAATTGCTTTGGGACAAATACAGCTGCATTCCCGGCCGCGGCGTTTGCGCCTTCGATCCCTTGACGCTGACCGGGCTGTCGCTCGCCACGACCGCTGTTGCCGGGGCGACGTCGGCCGCCGGCACGATCGCCGGCGGCAACGCGGCGGCACAAGCCGGTCAGATGAAACAGCAGGCCGACCAATATGCCGCCGACCAGCTGCGCGAAAACGCCGGCAGCGAGATCGGTGCCGCGCAGCGCAAGATGCTCGACACGCAATTGCGCACCAAGCTGACCAATTCTTCAGTGGAAGCGCGCGCCGCCGGCGGTGGGGTCAATGCCGCCGAGGGCAGCCCGCTGGCGACCGAGAAAGCCAATGCCGGAACGGGTGCCTACCATTCGCTGATGGATCTGTTCGAGGGCCAGAATCGCGCGACCGGATCGATCAACCAGGCTCAAGGGTTGGAATACAGCGGCAAGATGGAACGGATCGGCGGCGAAATGGCGCGCAACGCATCCTATCTGACCGCCGCCGGCACCGTCGCCGGCGCCGGCTCGTCGATGCTCAAGACCTACGGTGCCTATAGATATCCAAATCTATACGGCCGCACGGGTGTCGGCTGATGGCGAAGCTGCCAAGCGTTTCCGATCTCGGTCCTGCGCCATCGGTGTCCGGCGACCGGCCGGTTGGCACCTATGACGTTGGCGGCTTTGTCCGCGGCGGCCAGGCGATCGCGCAAGGCACGGAAAATCTCGGCAAGGGGCTCGGCGCGCTGGGCGAGGGCGAGGCCGAGCTCGGCATCGACAGGCAGCGCTACGAATACGCCGTCGCGCATTCCGGCTTTCTGACCGATCATATCGATCTGGAATCCAAGCTGGCGCACGACCAGGACTACGCCACGTTGCAGCCGCGCTACGAGCAGCAGGCCAAGGATCTGCAAGAGAAGTGGGCCGGGCAGATTGGCAATCCGGCTCTGCGCGAGCGTTTCATTGCGGCGACCGGGCAGCAGGTCGCGCAGGGTAACGCCAAGACCAAAGAGCAGGCCTTCAAGCTCGAGGGCAATACCAACGTCGCCTATGTGCAGAGCCAGGGCGAAAACCTGATCAACAAGACGGTCGCGGACCCGACCAACGATCCGCTGATCGACCAGTCGCTGCAAAGCTACGGCGCCATGGTCGACGGTCTGCAGGGCCGCGGCTTTATCACGCCCGAGCAGGCGCTGGCGATGAAACAAAACCACGCGCATCAATTCGCGATCGCACATGGCATTGCCCGCAGCGAAGTCGACCCGCAAGGCACGCTCAACGAATTGCGCGCCGCACCCGGCTCGCCGGAACAGATCGACAACCGCATCATTCAGGTGGAGTCGAACGGCAACCCGCTGGCCAAGTCGAAAACCTCGAGCGCCTTCGGCCTCGGGCAGTTTACCGACAAGACGTGGCTCGATCTGATCAAGCAGGTGCACCCGGAACTGGCGCAAGGTCATTCCGATGCCGAGCTGTTGTCGTTGCGCGCCGACAAGAACCTGTCGCGCGAAATGGTCGCCGCCAACCGCGAACAGAACACGGCCTATCTGAAAGGCCAGGGCCTGCCGGCGACCGCCGGCAATATCTATCTGGCGCATTTCTTAGGCGCCGCTGACGCCGCCAAGGTGCTGCGCGTCGATCCCAATACGCCGGTTGCCGACATACTCGATCCCAAAGTGATTGCGGCCAATGCCTCGATCCTCGGCGGCAAGACCGCCGGCACGGTGGCGCAATGGGCCGAAGCCAAGATGGGCGGCGTCGGGCCCGGCGGCGGTCATCTGTATGACATTCTGCGGCCGGATCAGCGTGCGGTGCTCGAGCAGCATGCCATGGGCGCGCTGCACCAGCAGACCGCCGACACGATTTCGACGTTTCACAATTCCGTGCAGGACGACGTCGCGCAAGCCAACCGCACGGGCGCTGTCGCCAATCCGAAAGGACCCGAGCAATTCATCGCCGCCTATGGCGCACAAGCCGGTCCGCTCGCTTATAAGAACTATCAGGCCGATCTGGCCGCCGGCGCTGACCGCACGCGCTTTGCCGGCATGTCGGTCGACGATATCGGCAAGGTGATCAAGGACTATACGCCGGAACCGGGCGCAGGTTATGCCGCAGCGTCGAAGCGCCAGGACGACTTGGTGGCCTCGGCGCAGGCCATCCTCAAAGAACGCCATGACGATCCGGCGAGTTTCGCCATCGGTCGGCTGCCGGTCGTGCAATCGGCCTATCAGAACCTGACGAAGTTGTTGGCTGATCCGACGGCGGCGGCGGAAGCCAAGCAGGCCGCGGCGCGCGACTTCGCCACTAAGACCGTCATGGAGCAGCAACGTATCGGCATTCCGGCCGACGATCAGCGGCTGCTGCCAAAACCCTATATAGATCAGCTGGCGACCAGCATTGGCAATGCGGCGGCATCCGAGGATCCGCAGGCGCGCGTCGGTTTGATCGCGCGCATCCAGAGCGAGGCCGCCTTGTGGGGCGACAACTGGCCGGCGGTCATGCGCCAGCTGGCGCCAAACGTCGCGCCGATCGTGCGGGCGATTGCCGCCGGCGCCGATGTGCCGGCTACGACGCGGCTGTTGTCGCTCGGCAAGGACGAAAACCCGGGCAAGATTCTCAAGGAGCAGAACGAAACTAAGTTTAAGGATCTAACCACCAGCCTCAACGATACAATGGCACCGTTCCAGCATTCTTTGGTGGGGCGGCAGTTGGATCGCGATTATCCGGGCTATTACGGCCTAGCCGAGAAACTTGGCGCGCTTTATGTGCGCGATGGTGACAAGCCCGACGTTGCTGCGCAGAAGGCGTTCAATGCGCTGATTGGAAACCGCTACGACTTCCGCGATACCTTCCGCATTCCGAAAAGTGCCGGCGTTTCGGCTGATGAAGTGCAGCGTGGCACGCTGGCGGTGCGCGCGATGTTTTCCGGCAGCAAGCAGATCAGCTCGAATTTTGAAGCGGCGACCGCAGACTTAAAGCTGACGCCGCAAGAGCAGGCGCTTTATCAACGCCACGTTACCAATCTGACCGGCCCGGGCGGCGTGGATAACGCCGATGGCAGCCGGTCGACTCTGTCTCAGATGTCAATCGAACGCGATGGTAAAACCTACAATGTGCCGACTGTCTGGGATGGCAAGATATTGCCGCCGGCAGACGCGATGAAGCGCGCCGACCAGGAAGGCCTCGACAAGTTTCCCTCTTACGGCAGCCAGTCGGAAGCTGAGGCTCGCTACGCGCAAATGCATAGCTACATGGAAAAGGACACCGCTCAATATCTACAGCAGCGCAAGGCCAATCCGTTTGGCGCCAAGCCGCCGATCGACGACATGCCCGGACGAAGCAATGCGGCGGAAGTCGACATGCGTCTGGTCGGCCGCGATGCGACGTTGGTCACGGCACCCGACAGCAGCGGACTCAACATGGTCTACAACGACAAATTTGTGCGAGGGGCTGACGGCAACGCGCTGATCCTACCCTGGCAGCAGCTCGCCGGCATCGGCCGCACGTTTACATCCATGCATCGGGAAGCTCTCGCGCGCCGCGGGATCTCCACGGCTGGAAAGTTCGCGGACTAGCGATGGCCGAAGTTTTTTCCCAGCCCGACGATCTCGGCGAGATCCGCGCCTCCGAACTGCATTCTTCGCTTGGCGAAAGCCTGAGTGCACAATTCGGCGAAAGCTTTATGTCCGGCGCGCGTACGTTGTTCCGGGGCGGGCAATATGCTGCCTCGGAAGGCAACGTCACCACGGCGCCCGATGAGTTCGGCGGCATGCGGGTGATCGGCGACAAGCAGGTCGAAGAAATGCCGATCGACGATGCCGTCGCTCGCGTCAAGCAGGAAGGCCTCGACAAGCACATCAAGCTGCCCGAGCAACCGAGCATTAAAAGGCCGGTGCTCGATTTGATGATCGCTCATGGCCATGAGCGCGCCGACTACGAGGCGGCGGTGAGCCGCGGACCTCGTGGTTTCATCCCTGATGCGCTCGGCTTTGCCACCTCGATCGGTGCCGGCATCATCGATCCGGTCAATATCGCGGCGTTTTCTATTCCGATTATGGGCGAGGCCCGCTTCGGCATGCTGATGGTCAATGCCGGCGAGAGCCTGGCAGCGCGCGCTGGCATCCGCGCGGCGGTCGGCGCCGGCCAAGGCGCGGTCGGCGGCGCGGCGCTTGTGCCGGGTGACTGGTGGCTGCACACCAAGGACGGCCAGGATTACACCATGGCCGAAGCGCTGCGTTCCGTGCTGCTGAGCGCTGGGATGGGTGCGGCGTTTCATGCCGGGTTTGGTGGCCTTGGTGACATTCGCGCGCGCATGACGGGGCGGCCCTTGGAAGGGTCGTCGGAAGACCAACTTACGCAGGCGCTTCTGGCAAATCCGCGTGCGGCCGCTGAAATCAAGGCAGGGGAAGCGCGGCCTGGTGAAGAGGTGCCGGGAGTTTCGGCGGCGCCGGAAAACGTACCAGTGGTCGCGGCTGAGTCATTGCCGCCTAATCATCCGGCCCACGTTCTTGCCGACCTGCCGCCGCGTGCGCAGGAAGATGTCGTGCGCTCGGCGATTGCTGACATGACTCAGGACCGCCCGGTGCGGGTTGGGGAAATGTTGCAGGAAGCCGCCAAGGAGGATCTGCGGATTGCGGAATCGCTCAATGGTGCCGGGCGCCGTGAAAAGGCGCCACAGTCGCTGCTGGAATTTATCGCGGCCAATGGCGGTATCAGTGAAAAGGACCCGTTGGTCGCCGATTTTCTTCAATCGTTTGGCGGGAAAAACCCGGCGTTGCGTGGGATCGGCAAGCTCGTGCGATCAGATGGCAAGAGCCTGGACGCGATGCGTGAAGCTGCGGTCGAGGCCGGCTATCTCCGCGACCCCGCAGCCGAGCGCGGCGATGTGACCGAAAGCACAATCAACGACCTGCTTTCAGCGGTCGATAGCGAAGCGCGCGGCCAGCGACAGTATCCGGCTGGACACGAGGGTTTCTTGACGCCTGCCGCGCGGGCGGGGCTCGAAGAGCACAGCCAACATGCGCGTGCACAATTTCGCCGCGACGCTAACGAGACGATGGATACACTACTCGACGATCGCGAGATCACCGATATGCGCAAGCAACTCAAGGCGCGCGCGTTCTCGATCATGGAAGCTACCGGCAGTAACGATCCAGAGTCCGCGATCCGCCGCTCGCTCGATGAATTTGGAATGGGGCGGCCTGAGGATGCCGAACTCTCGGCGGACGCTGCCGTTGCTCGCTCGGAAACTTCCGTGACCATTAATGGCGCGACGCGCCGTGATACACGCCAGCGCGCCAACTGGCAGCAATTTGAGGACCCGCTTGCGAGTTATGACGATCCCGTGGCGGTAGCGGAATCGAAAGAAGCGGCCGCAACGCCTGAGCCGGCATCAATTGACATTGAAAAAGCGCCGAGTGCTGCCGAGGCGGCCGCCAAAGATGCCGACAAGCTGCTGGCGGACATCAAAGAAAAACTCTCGGATGAGGAATGGCGCTCGCTCGAAGACGCGCTGAATTCTGTCGAACAGGATAAGACGGCGCGCGAGCAGATCGCGCGTGACGGCGCGGCATGTTTGGCCGCGGCAATCGCTTAGGAACAAATCCAGATGGCCAGCCGCAAAGACTGCATTGACGACATCGCGAAGAAAACCGGGCGCTCGCGCAAGGATGTCAACGATATCCTCGAGGACATTCTCGACAGCGCGGACGAGTATCAGCGCGAGGGCCTATCGCCGGACGATGCCTATACCAGGGCGCGCGACGAGAAGTTGAAGCAGATCTACGAGGCCGCCGCAAAAGATCATCGCGCGGCGATCATGGATGGCCGTAAGGAAATAATGCGCCATCGTTATTACGATAGCGTGGCCAAGGCGATCGCCAATCTTCCGATAAGCGACAAGCTCAAGGCCAAGTTTGCTACGCAAGCGGCGCGGTTGGCGCTCGAGGCGAAGCTGGTCGGTGTCAATCTGCCGTTCTTCAAGGGGCGCAATTCGGTCGATGCACAATTCATAGCACTGCGCCGGCTTTGGGTCGGCGGCTTTTCGCGTGATCTGGAAGCCGATGGGCTGCTGAAAATCTTTGCCTCGCGCGAGATCGAGGATAAATGGGCCGACGAGTTGTTTGAAGTTAATCGCGGCAAAGACGGCAATCCTGGTGTCACCAAGGACGCGCAGGCGCTGGCAATCGCCAAGACCATCCAGAAGTGGCAGAAATCGTCAATGGCCTCGCTTAACCGCGAGGGCGCCTGGGTGCGCTCCTATTTTGGTTACATAACCCGCAGCTCGCACGATGCCGACGCCATCCGTGCCGCCGGCCCGGAAAAGTGGGTCGCTGACACCATCGGTAGGATTGATCTCAAGCGTACCTTCGGCAGCATGGATCGCCAGCAAGCGCTCGATGCGCTGCGCGAAATGTGGACGCCGATGAAGAACGGCGACCATTTCGACTATGGCCGGCCGATCGACGAGCCACTTTATCCGGATATCGCCCGCCGATCGTCGGCGACCCGCGAATTGCACTTCAAATCTGGCAAGGATTGGCGCGCCTACAACGAACAATACGGCGTCGGCAATGCCACGCATACTGTGGTGCAGGCGCTGGTGATTGGCGCGCGCCGTACGGCGCTGATGAAGGAATTCGGCACGCGGCCGGCTGAGGCGTTTGAGAAAGATATTGCGCACCTCAAGGCCAGTTTGCAGCAGGAATCGAAGGCACAAACCTCGCGGTTGTCCGCACTCGAGCAGACGTTGGAATCACCTAATGCCGATGCCGCCGCCAAGGCCAAGATCGAAACCGAGATGGCCGCGCTGCGTGAGCAGATCAAAGTAAGTTCCGGCAAGTTTGAGGACTTCCAGAGCTGGGAGCAACCGCTGCGCAACCGCTTTGCGCAGATCGACGGGTCCTCGCAGCGCCCGGTCAACCGCACGCTTTCCAACCTCACGGCCAACTGGATGGCGATCCAGCGCATGTCGAAGCTTGGCCGCGTCGCGCTGACGCACTTTGCCTCGCTGCCGACCAAGATGATGGAGGCGCGTTATTGGGGCATCCCTTTTGAGGAACGCTTCGGCTCGCTGTTTCGTGGGCTGACGCAAGGGCTGGAAGGTTCAGCCAAGCGCCAGGCGCTCGATGCCACGCTGGTGGCGTTCGAGAACCGGCTCGGCCACATGATGGCGATGTACGACGTCGCCGATGCGCCGGCCGGCTTCTTGGCCAAATGGGAAACCACGTTCTTCAAGCTGACCGGCGTCTCGAGCGTGATCGACAACCAGCGCGGCGACGCCGAGGCGATGTTTGCGTCGCACTTAGGGGCCAAGCGCGATCAGGCCTGGGCCGATATCGGCCGCAAGGAGCAGCGCGTGCTGCAGGGCTTCGGCCTCGGCGAAGCGGAATGGAAAGCGCTGCACGGCGTCGAGTGGTCGAAATTCGGCGAGCGGACTTATTTAACGCCGTCCGACGCGCTGAAATTATCCGACGACCAGGTCAAGGCCTACCTCAAGGAATCAAAGACCGAGCTGGTACGCCATGAGCCCAACGCCGACGATATCGCCAAGGCGCGCGAGGATCTGGCGACGCAACTGGCGACCACCTATTCGGACCGTGCCGGCTTTGCCATTCCGATGCCTTCGGCCCGTATCAGGGCGATGATGTTCGGCAAGAATTTCGAGCCGGGTACCGGCATCAACGCTGCGCTGCGGCTGGTGTATCAATTCAAGCTGTGGCCGGCCGACATGGTGGTGCGCGCCTGGGGCCGTGAAATGTACGGTACCATCGGCGACGGAAGGCTCGACAAGATGGCGGGCCTGGCGGAAGCAGCCGTCGGCGCCATCGTGTTCGGCGTCGCATCCGAGCTGGTGCGCGACGCTATCCAGGGCAAGAACTCGCTCGAAGAACTCAAGCACAATCCGCTCGGCCAGATCATCAAGGGCGGCCAGCGCTCGGGCTTTGGCTCATTGGTTGGCGACTATCTGCTGGGACAGTTTGATCGCCACGGGTTCTCCGCGGTCGGCTCGCTCGCCGGTCCGACATTCTCGCAAATCGACACGCTGATGGATCTGCTGCACGCCGGCGGCCAGACCAAGGAGGGCGTACTCAGTAAGCCGGCGATGCGCCAGCGCGGTGCCGATCTGATCCGGCTGATGCGTGACAACACGCCGTTTATGAATCTGTGGGCGACCTCGCTCGGCATGAACACGCTGGTCTGGCATCGCCTGCAGGAGTGGATCAATCCCGGCTATCTGGCGCGTTCCGAGCGTCGCCAGCGCGACCAGCAGGGCACGCAATACTGGCTGTCGCCGTCCAAGACCGACGCCTACATCACCGGGCGCCGAGCAAGCCCGTTCTGAAATGAAAGAGACAAACAATGGCTACCACTGACCGCCGTGGCGTCTCGGTCGATGCCACGGACAGCCCTATTGCCGGTGATCCGAATCCGGGTTTGGCAATCAAGGTGCCGGTGCGCGTGACGACGACGGCCAACATCGCGCTGTCCGGCCTGCAGACGGTCGATAGCGTGGCGCTGGCTGAAGGCGATCGTGTGTTGGTCATCAACCAGACCGACCCAACCACTAACGGTATCTACAATGCGAGCGCGGGCAACTGGACGCGCACGCTCGACGCCAACAGCAACGACCAATGGACGAACGGGACGCTGGTGTTGGTGCTCGCCGGCTTCAATAATGGAGGGAGAGGCTTCCGGCTGACGTCGGCCAATCCAATTATCCTCGGTACGAGCAACCTGACATTCACGGATGCTGGGTTTCCAAATCCAGATCGTGCCATCAAGGCGCCGGTGCGCGTGACGACGACGGCCAACATCGCGCTGTCCGGCCTGCAGACGGTCGATAGCGTGGCGCTGGCTGAAGGCGATCGTGTGTTGGTCATCAACCAGACCGACCCAACCACTAACGGTATCTACAATGCGAGCGCGGGCAACTGGACGCGCACGCTCGACGCCAACAGCAACGACCAATGGACGAACGGGACGCTGGTGTTGGTGCTCGCCGGCTTCAATAATGGAGGGAGAGGCTTCCGGCTGACGTCGGCCAATCCAATTATCCTCGGTACGAGCAACCTGACATTCACGGATGCTGGGATTGGCGTGATTGCTTATTTCGACGCTGTTGTGCAGCTTTCCGGCCGCTTCATCGCGCCGATCATTAACATGCTGCGCTTTGGTGGCTACTACGCGGCCGGCGATGGCGGCGCGCATGACCGGATCCGGGGCCTTGTCTCCGACCCTGACGCGAAGCAAAGTGCGGACGGCTCCTATTGGAAGGTTGCCGATCCAATCGTCGCCATCCGGGCGACCGGCGCCAAATGCGACAGCAGCGACGGCAGCGACGGAACGGACAACACGGCGGCGATCAATGCCGCTCTGGCATACGGACGACCTTGTTACGCGCAAGGCGATGCGCCGCACGGCTATCGCTTCGACAGCACGCTGATCTTGAGCACGCCCGATCAATTGTTCTATGGCGATGGTCGCACTAGGACGCGACTGCTGACGTCGACCCTAATGGCAGTCGGCTGTATCAATTTTACCAGCGGTGAAGCCGGACCGCACCTGCGGGATATCGATATCAGGCTCAAGCAACCAGACACCGCCGTCCGGGCAAATCTGACCGCTTACAATCCGGTGATTTACGCGCGCAGCACGCCGCGTTTCGTGATCGAGCGCGTGCGCGTCTCTGGCGGCATTGACCTGCTCGATATGAAAGGCAACAGCGGCGGCGCCATCATCGTCGATCTTGAGGATGGTTGCCTCGGTATAGGCGTTGATATCGATGGCAGCCTGGACACGATCTATGGCGAGCGCATTCGTTCCTGGACCTACGACCTGACCCTTAATCAGTCGCAGATTTACTATGCGACCGGCAAGGTTGGCATTCGCGCCGGGCGGGTGGATGGTCTGTCGCTGGTCAATTGCTTCAATATCGGCAATCTCGGCCTGCATATGTTTACCAGCGCGCCGAGCAGCTACAGCGTCGGCGGCCCGCCAGAGGTGGAAAATACGCTTGGGGCCTACGACAGCTTCGGCGCTGTCTTGCAGGAGGGTGGCAGCTATCAGCAGGTCGGCGGTTATATTACAGGTGCCGCAGGGACGCTTTTCGGTCACATCATCGCGGGAGACAATGCCGCCGCCGTTTATACGAATACGCTGATTAACTATGGTGCCTCGTCCGATTCCCCGTTCCTACTCGAGAATTGCGCTGGCCCTTCGCTTAGCCTGGACGGCCTCACCATTCAGAACATGGGCGTCGGGTCGTTGATATCGATCAATCCAAACGTGTCGGCTGCCAAAATTGACCTGCTGAACAGCTCCATCAATCTGCAAAGTACCGACACGGCGGTTATCACGGCTAGCACGCCAGCGTCCGGCAAAAATACCTTTAATATATCAAATAACTTTATCAACAACACGACCAATGCAAGCTTTACCAACCCGATCTTCGGCTTCGCGGCCGGCAATTTAGTGACGGCGATCGGCAACCGCGCCAATCCGATCGGATCAGGTGCCGGGACGTTTATCAGCATTTCGGCCGATGACTATCATCGGATTGATCCTAGTAATATCGCCCCAGGCTGGTCGAATTCATTCCCGGTCAATCCAACCTTGGGGCTTTATCCGACCGTCGCCGTTTTGACGATGGTCAACGGCGGGCAAATTGCCGGCTTCCGCAATCTGCTGATCAATCCGTATGGACGTTTGAACCAGCGTGCGGCGGCGTCGAATGCCAATAATACTTACGGTCACGATCGCTGGTTGGCGCTGACGCAGACCGGCACGATTGCCGTTTCGACCGTGAGCGATGCCGAAAATGGCACGCCGCGCATGTGGCGGCTGACGCAAAGCCAGGCGTCTGCGCAGCGCATGGGCTATGCGCAATGGATCGAGGGTTTGAACTGTAAGCATCTGCGCGGCAAGCAGGTTACGCTGGCCGGTCGCATCAATTTCTCTGTTAATGCCGCAGTGCGCTATGCAATCTGCGAATGGACCGGCACCGAGGATACGCCAGGCGCGGCGCGCGACATCGTTAATAGCTGGACTAACGCGACTTTCACCGCCGGGCAATTTTTCAAAAGCACGACGTTTAACGTGCTGGCGGTCGGTTCGATCACGCCAGCGGCTGCGACGCTAACCGATCTTCCCGCAATCACGGCGACGGTCGGCAACAGCGCCAACAATCTTGTGGTATTTATCTGGACCGAGGGCGTTGCCGCGCAAAATGCGACGCTCGATGGGGCAACGCAATTGGAAGTCGGGGCTAATGCGAGTCAGCGCGAACATCGACACTTGAGTCTTGAAGAGCAATTGTGCAAACGCTATTGCCGCAGCTACGGAAATGGCACGGCGTTTGAGCACTTCTGGAGCGGCTATGCATCTGCTGCAACGACCGCCTATGGTGTGATCCGTTGGAATCCAAGTATGAGGATTGTCCCAACCGCTGCTTATAGCAATCAAACGGATTTTGGCTTTGGCGGCAACGGCTTCTTTGCCTCGACCGCAATCGCGACAGCAACCGCAAGCGTCGATCATCTACAGGCGGTCGTCACCTCGGCCGGCATGACGGCGGGAAGCGGCGGCGACATCATGGCGAACAACGTCACCACGGCGAAGATCATTATCGACGCGGAGATATGATGACAATATTCGAACTGAATGGACCGAATGGTAACCCCGCGGTCAACAAATCCATCTTTTCAGTCAGTGGCCATTCGGATCGCAAAAGACCTACGTCGAGAAAATCCAAATGCGAGGGATGGGTCCAGTAGTCAAACTTTGAGCCGCGCAGCGCAGAACGAAATATTTGAGGCGCGTAATGCAACAGCGGAATAGCGGTGTGGTGTTCGATCGGAAACCATCGGTTTGGTACTGTGAAAAAAATGGAATGTGCCACGCGCGCGGCGTCTCGAATAAATGCAATGCGCTGTTCGCGGCCGCCAACGTGTTCCAGCACCGCGCTTGAATAAGCAATGTCGAAAGTCTGATCATCGAAAGGAAGTGGTTTACCCGCTTCGATCTTGACGTGCCTGATCTGCGGATAGGTAGCTTTGATCTCCCGTCCGTCATCGAGCGAACAGCAAGTGATGCGTGCAGGATAAGGGTATTTCTTTTCGAGGAAGTTTGTTTCTTCGCTTTCGTCACCCGATGCACCGATATCAACAATTGTCGTGTTTGTGTTGGGGTGCATGGTACTGACAAATAAATCATAGATGCGCTGCCGCGCGTAGATCGACATGCGTTTGGAGATAGGCAGCCGGCGTCCGACCTCGTGATATAGCCGATCGTCCATTTTTAGATCCTTGTGCGACTTTGGCAGCCTGAAAATCCTAATGCAACCGCCGCAGGTTGAATAGAGCAAATGCACAATTAATCCCGGCCGATTGTGCCGGTGGGGGCTCCATGGCTATTAACTCCCGCAACGGCAACACCTTGCTTGAAAGCGGATTTTTCGCGCCCGTGCGCGCAGCCACTACGGCTGCAATCACGCTTGCTGGGCTACAGACCGTCGACGGCGTTGCGCTCGCCGAGGGCGATCGTGTATTGGTAAAAGACCAGGCCGATCAGACCACCAACGGCATTTATGCCGCCACCAGTGGCAATTGGCTGCGTACATCAGATGCTGCCGGCAATACGGATTTTTTCAGCGGTATGGCAGTGCTGGTTGCGCTCGGCAGTGTCAATGCCGGGCAGATCTATCTATGCACTTGCGCCGATGATCCGGTGCTGATCGGCACCTCGCTGTTGACTTTTGCCTCGCAAGGTGCGGTGCAGCAGGCGCTGCAGCAGGCGACGTCCGCGAGCTCGGCCGCGCTGACTACCGGTGCCAAGACCTTCGCCACGCAAAGCGGCAAGAGTTTTTCCGCGAAACAATGGCTGCTGATCTATCAGACCAGCAATCCTGACAATCGCTTGCTCGCCGAGATTTCGAGCTATGCCGCAGGCTCGCTGGTGGTGAATGTTGTCGCGGTCGATGGTTCCGGTGGGCCCTACGCCGACTGGACGATCGTGCTCACCAATACGCCGGCGGTGGCCGGGCGCCAGCCGCCGGCTGGCACCGGCAATGTCACCGGACCAGGATCGGCGGTCGACGGTCATCTAGTCGTCTTTGACGGACCGACCGGCAAGCTTACCAAGGACATTGGCCTGGTCGCCGGCGTGCTGGCCAGCCGCAACAGCTTGCAATATGGCGACGCCGGCAGCGCGTCGATCGGCACCGCGGCATTGGCGGATGACGCGGCGGCGCTGCCGCCGGTCAACAGCAATCTGGCGGTGTCAAACAATGGCTTGAATCCGACGCGCGATTTCGATGTGTCGGCTGGCCGCGTGCGCGACGATAGCGACGCAGCGAATATGCGGCTGGTCGCAGCACTGACTAAGCGGCTCGACCTGGCGTTTGCGCCTGGCACCAATGCCGGCGCGCTGGCGAGCGGTTCCAGCAAGCTCGCCAGCAAGACCTACCATGAATATCTGATCGGGCGGCTCGGGCTTGCGGTGACCAACCGCTTGCGCGTCACCAATGTCGCCACGTTGGCAATCGCCGCTCACGGCCTCGGCGTCGGTGGCAGCATCCGTGTGGTCGGCATCGGCAGCGGTTACGATGGCCATGCCATTGTGTCCGCGGTGCCGGACAGTGGGCATGTCAGCTACGCCAATACGGGCGCCGATGAAGGCTCGACCGCGGCGACGGGAACGCTCGATGCCTTCGACGTTTGCGCCGAACGTTCGGATCTGTCACTGACCTTGCCAGTCGGCTGGACGGTCAAGCAGGCGCTGTGGTCGCTGCTGACCGACGGCTCGGCCAACATTATCGCCTTCAAGGGGCTCGGCGATGTGTGTGAACTTGTTTCCAGCGTCCTTGATGTAAATGTCGTCAATCCCGGCACTGCCGCTGTGACGCGCACGTTATCGGTGCCGCTCGGCGTTTCGGTCATTGCCAAAATGCAAGTTGCGCCGTGGCAGAATAGCCCGGCGATTGCCGTCGTAGTGCGCATTTCGCCGCTCGATACGACCGACGAGACGGCAGTGCTTGCGGCGGTTGGTGCTTACAATGCCGATGCTGGCGGCGGCTCATCAAGCCTTGCAACAGGCGGTGTGTTCTATTGCCGCACCAATAGCAGCGGCCAGCTGCGCAGCCGCCTCAATTTGAGCGACGGCAATACCAACCTGTTTATCCGCACGCTCGGCTGGATCGATCCGCGCCGGCGTCTGTTCTAGCGCGTAGCAAGTTTTCCCACAACTCGAAACCATGGAGAGGGCCTATGTTCGGCAAACTATTCGGTATTGATTTGATGCTGCTGCTGGCAGCTGGCGTCGGCAGCGTTGCCACGCTCACGCTCGAGCATGGCTGGGGCTGGGTACAGGCGCAATATCACGCGCGCGCCGCCAAGGCCAAGACGCAAGCCGAGAGCATCTACGCCGAGGTCACGTCGCAGGTGAAGGCTGTGACGGACACTATCGAAACACGGATCGCCGCGATCGAGGCCGATCTGCCGGCGCTCAAGAACGACGTTGCCGCCATCAAGACTAAACTTGGAGCGTAGGCGCCATGGAGTATTTCAGCCGCGACACGCTGCGCAGTCTGTGGCCGCATTGCGCGCCGGCCATCATCGATGGCGTGATCGCCTCGCAAGAGCGCGTGTTCCAGAAATATGGCCTGACGTCGCCGTTGGTTGTTGCGCATGCGATGGCGCAATTTAGCCACGAATTCGGCGCCGGCACGGAAATGGAGGAAAACCTCAACTATCGCGCCGAGGCACTGCTGTCGCAATGGCCCAAGCATTTCACGTCGGCGCAAGCCCTGGCGATGGCACATCATCCGCAAGCGATCGCCAATCAGGCCTATAACGGCCGCATGGGCAACCGGCCCGGCAGCGATGACGGCTGGAACTTCCGCGGCCGCGGCGGCTCCCAGCTTACTGGCCGCGAGAATTACGAGAAACTCAGCCATATCGTCGGGCTCGATTTGCTCACGCATCCCGAATATCTGGCGTCGCCCGAGTATTTTCTCGAATGCTCGGTTGCCGATTTTGTCATGTGCGGCTGTCTGCCCTATGCCCAGCGCGACGATATCACGATGGTCACGCAGCGGTTGAACGGCGGCCAGATCGGCGCCAGCGAGCGCAAGGCGTGGCTGGCAAAATGGAAAGCGGCGCTGGCCGCGGTGCATGGCTCTGAGGCTGTAACGGCGCCGGCCGCGCCGCGCGACGGATCATTGCGCTACGGCGACCATGGCTGGGAGGTGACCGGGCTGCAGACGCGCCTGGCCGAGCTCGGCTACCAGGTCGGCAATCCGGACGAAAAATTTGGCGCCACGACGCGCGCCGCGGTGTTGGCCTTTCAGGCCGACAACGATCTTGCGACCAGCGGCATCGTCGATCAGGCCACCAAAACAGCGCTGGCAAAAGCGATGCCGCGCCCGGTTGCCGAGGATCGTGCCGCGGCCGACGCCAACGTGCTGCGCGACCAGGGGTCGCAAACGGTCGCCTCGGCCGACAACATGGTCACGCTGGCCAAGGGCGCCGCGACAGTCGGCGGCGTTGTCGCTACCGAAAAGACCGGCGCCATCGACGCTGTTAAGGACGCGACCGATCAGTTCGGCGTTATGCGCTCAATCGTCGATACGGCGCAGGAAACGATACAGTGGGCGGAAGCGCATCTATGGATCGCCGTTCTCGTGGGTGCTGCAATCGCTTGGTATTTCGGCCGCGACATCATCAAGAACCGCATTGCCAGCTATCGCGCTGGCAATAACGTGGTGACGCGAACATGATCGCGCTCTTAGGATTGATCCCCGGCGCCGGGCTGATTGCGCCGGTCATCGGTTATATTCTGCGGTGTACCGTCTGCATGATCGTGATGGCGATCGGCATTGCCTGGGTGGTCGGCGATATCCACGGCCATCGCAACGCTGATGCTAAATGTCGGGCGGCCGATATTGCCATGCAGCTCAAGGCGGCGCAGCGCGACACTGCGATTGCTGCCGATACGGCGGCGCTTGCCCAGCAGCAAGCAGCCGATCTCGCCAAGGTAAATGACGATCTCAACCGCAAGGTGGCTGACTATGAAACTGTTATCGCGAAGCGCGGCGGCCCTGGCTGCCATCTCACTGGCGACGATGTGCGCCGGCTGCGAAACATCGACGGGCAACCCTAAGCTCAATGTTGCCATTCCCGACAGCTGCCAGCGCAATGCACAGATAGTCTCGGCGCCGGCGATGAAGGAAGGCGACGACGCGCTGGCGCTGCTGGCACGCACGCGCGCGGCGCTTGGGCTCGCCAACCGGCGCATTGCGGCGGTGCGGGATTGCGATGCCGATATCCGCAAGCGTTTCGCGGCCGGTCGCTGAAACTTTAGTCGATTGGATTACACCAAATGACAGAGCCTTGGGTCATCGGTCTGGTCGCCAACATTTTGTTTATGCTGTCGTCGTTTTTCGTTGTCAGCATTCGCATGACATGGAAGGCGGCAACGACCAAGGCTGAAATTATTGCGGCCATTACCGACCACGCCAAGGATGACGAAGAGGAATTCACCCGGGTGCGCGCCGAGATCTTCAATTCGGTGCACGACTTCGGCGAGACGGTCGCCAGCCTCAAGGAGCACATCAACGGTATCCAGCTCGAGGCGACGCGGCTTTATGTGCGCCGCGACGGCTTCTATGAGGCGATGAAGCGGATCGACGAGAGCGTGTCGAATATGCGCGGCGAGCTCGCCGGTAGCATCACGGCCTTGCGCGCCGAGTTGCGCATCGATCTGCAAAATCTGTCGCTTAAGATCGATACCAAGACTTGAGGCTTTAAGCCTCGTGCGATTTGTAACCGCGTAGCCCTTCAACAACTCAAGGACTGATCCGATGACACGACGACTCGCAGTCGTCGCGATGATGCTTGCCTGCATGATCGCGACCCCGGCTCTCGCACGGCATCAAGACCGATCCGGTATGTTCAACGAGGTTACGCAGTATTGTGGCGATCGGGTGTGTGGGCATGTTGCGGCAGCGCCGAAGGCCACTGTTGACAAACCGCGATCGCGGGGCCGACGCATCGTCGATCCGAACGCCAACCGAGCAACGCGACACTCGAGTATGAGCGGCGATCTCGTCACCGTGCCGACGGCCGCCGGGATCTCGATCACGGTTGCGCGCGAGTTCGAGCCGAAGATAACCGGCTTCATCGCCGAACTGGTGGCGCGCGGCTATCGGCCGCAGCAGATCCATTGCTTTGCGAACCGCGGGCATGTGCGCGGCTCGCTGCACTATGACGGCAAGGCCTGCGATTTCGATCAGCGTGGCTGGGGCGTCACGGCAAAGCCGATGTATCACGTCGCCTCGCTGGCGACGAAATGGGGCTTGCGCGACGGCGGCGAGTTTCGCGATTGGGGTCACATCGATATGGGCGAGCATCTGCGGCGGCGATCGCGCGTCGCCAACCTCTATGAGGCGGTCGATCGCTACCATCGCAAACGCGGACGGATCTATCGATGATCGCCTCGCGGTCCGAGATCCTGGCCTACGACATCATCGCCAGCGCCTACATTATAGTAGGCGTCGCGCTGGTGCTTTGGCTCTTGACGGTGTGGTGCAGGAAGCGGCGCGACAGAAACGGAAGGTGAACGTACTGTGCCACTTTCTGTGCCGCATTGAACCGCTTTCGTTCGCGCGATCTGCGCGATCTGCGCGGCGCTGATTTGACGTGAAAGCCCATATTCTCTAAGGCTTTCAGGCGCGGGAGCTGTGGCCGAGTGGCTGAAGGCGGCGGTTTGCTAAACCGATGGCTCGTTACGCCGAGCAATGTCTTTGGCTCTTTGTAATAGGGCCTTATCCATCACTGCCGCTGTGCCAGACCGCTGCTGCTGTGCCACGTTTTGTGCCACCTTATGAGGGCCATCGCCATGGGTCGGCTTGTCGACGGGTTGATCAAGGCCGGTTGGGCCGTGCTGCTGGTCGTGGCCTTCCTGGCGCTCGTTGGGATGATGGGGCATTAGCCGCCTTGGCCCGGGATGACATCGTAGCGTTTCATCGGCGCGGCCATGGCCTCGGCCTGTGCGCCTGGTGCTGGGTTTAGTTGTGCCGTCTTTTGTGCCACCCCGCGTGACACAAGCTCGATCGACGGTAACCCGTCGTAGGCAATCCACACCCGATAGACGTCGCCGTGGCGCGTTGTGATCTCGGCAAACGGTCCGCTCTGTTTTGACGCGAGCTCGCGATCGACGCGCAGCTCGACCTTTGCAATCTCGTCCATCATCCTGCTCCTTGCTGTGCCGCAATCCTCAGCGGCGTTTTTTTCGTTTTCGAATCTCGGCGCTGAGCGTGGTAACCTTGTACTTCCGCGGCTTTTTGCGGCGGTCGCGAGGAAAAATCAGGACCTCGTCGCCGACCTCTAAGCCAAGCTTGGTGGGTGTCCAATTTGGTATCTTTTGACGTGTTTTTGTCATGCTCGCTCCTGTGCCACCCCGAACTTGGCAATGCGGGCCTCTTCGGGGGTAAGAAAATCGAGATAGAGCTCGGTCGTCTTGATTGATCGGTGACCGAGGCGAATCTGCAAGTCGTAAATGTTGCGGCCGGATTTGAGCCATTCGACGGCGTGCAGGTGGCGCAGCTGGTGCACGGTAAACGGCCTAAAATCCGGCGTACCGCCCGGGCCTGCCGCCTTGGTCGCCGCCTGGTGCTCGGCTGCGATAATGGCCGAAAACCGGCTCGACAGGTTGCGGTACGGCTCGCCCGCGCCATGCCAGAACAGCCACGGCTCGCCGAGGTAGGATGGCAGCGCCGCCAACAGCTCATAGCCGCCGAACGGATCGAGCTCGATCGCGCGCACCTTGTTGCCCTTGCCGCGCAGGGTCAGCTGGCGCCGGCCGTGGTCGAGCTGGGGCCGCTTGGCGTAGGCTAATTCGGTGAGCCGGCACCCGGTAGCCCGATAACCGCGCAGCAACGCGCCCAAGAGCCCCGGGGCGCGCGCAATAACCCTCCCGACATGGGAGGGTTCGGGAAGCACGATCGGATCGCGGCGCTCGCGCAGCCGGCGCAGCCAAGACAGGGCCGGGTTACCCTCAGACCATTCCATGGCCTCGGCGTAGCCCAGCACGCTGGACAGGGCCGTGAGATCCCGCCGGATGGTGGCGATGCTGACGCCGCTGGCCTGGCGGACCTTGACCAGGCTCGACACGGTCGTGGCGTTGATCTCGTCGAGGTAGAGCGGCCGCAGGACGCCCGCCAGCTGCTGCAGACTGACCGCGTAGCGTTTGGAGGTTTCCCCGCCCACTTGGCCAGCAATCCAGACCGCCCAGGCGGTGACCGCGGCTTCATAGGTCTGGCGCTTCTCCCCGAAATGCGTGGCCGCTAGTTCCTGCTCGCGGCGCTCTTTGCGCCGGCGTGCAGCAATCCGGCCATCGCTCGTTCGTAGGCTCCATCGGATCTCAGTGTCCTTGACCTTGAGGCGGCCATATAATGTCTCGCCGCGCCAGTAGCAGCCGAAAGGGGCTTTGCGTTTTGCCATGTTGCCTGCTCCCGCTCACGCACATAGGCGCGCAGCGCAGCGATGTTGAAGGTCCAGCGCCCGGTCGCCGACTTGGCCGCCCCGGGCAGCACGCCACGCGCCGCCAAGGCCTGAACTGTACGCTTAGGCTCCCCCAGGATGGCAACAGCCTGCGCCACGCGGCAGCGCTCGCTGGGGATAGATTGAGCGGCGCCGCGCGTCATCCGACCGCCTCGCCGGCGAGCCATCGCGCTGCGGCTTGGCGGCCGTGTTCGGTAATGATGCTCAACGGCGGCGTCTTGAAGCCGTCGTAACAGAGCAGGCCGCCGCCGACCAAGGCTGCAACTGCCTGCCGGTCCATCGACTTGACCGGCTGCGGTCCTGCCATATGGGCGACGAGAACGGCTGCCCGCGTCGGTGTGAGATCCTCGGTCATGGGCGCAGCTCTTCGTTCGACGGCAGCACAATCGTGCCGGCGGCGAGCCTGGTGACCAGCATTTCGTAGCCAAGCCGCCGGCGGCCGCGTTTGGTGATCCGCGTCATGGTCTTGCGCGGGTTGAAACTTAGTAAGCCGTGACTGAGCAAAAGGCGGGTCTTGCGGCTGCAACGCGCGATATGGGGCTGTGGGCCTTCTAGGTGCTGTTGCAGCAACTGGCGATGCGCTGGCGTGATGATCATGGCTGCGCCATGGCCTCGATCAGATCGGTGATCTGGCGCCGCGCTGCGGCGCCAGGGATCTTGGGGAAATTCTTGGCGATCGTGAGCCCATCGCGCGAGGCCAGGAATGTCGCGGTGAAATCCGGTACCAGCGGCGCGCTAATCTTGTCACCGTTCTTGATGACGGGTGCGCCCTCGAAAAAGAATTCGACCGGCACTTGCAGGATATTGGCGATCTGCTGCAAGCGGCTGGCGCCGATGCGGTTGGTGCCCTTCTCGTATTTCTGCACCTGTTGGAAGGTGAGATCGAGCTCGTCGCCGAGTTTCTCCTGGCTCATTGACAGCATCATGCGGCGCATGCGCACGCGCGCGCCGACGTGGACGTCGACCGGGTTGCATATCTTTTTTGCTTTGGCCATGACGATTTACTCCGTTGCTGTGAGAATCTGTCGCTTGCGCAGGGTCTGCGCGAGTTTCTGACTGAGGCTGAGCCGCGGCTGCAGGCCGTGGTTCATGGTCTTGGTGATGTCGGATCGCCGGCCGGCGCGCATCGGATGCGGGCCGAGGCCCGGGCCCGTGACGCCGATGTGCTTGCGATGCACGCGCTTGGCCTTGGCGGCGGCCGGCACCACGATCTGGACGCCGTGTTGATGGTTGCAGCGATGATGCGCGATGCCGGTCGACTTGCCGCCGAAGGTCTTGGGCGCGCCGTCGTGGCTCTCGTCCCAAGCCTGGCCGGGTGTTACCGGCAGATCGCACAGATTGCAGATTGGCAATTGACCGCGGCCGGCGACATGCGCCGCCAGACATTCGCGCGACCACAAGTCGTCGCGTTTTTTCGAGCTAAAGCGCGGTTTGTAGGCCATGTGAAACGATGCCCTGCTTCGGATAAGCAGCACCGTTTCACAACCTATTGTTTAATGCAACAACTTTGTTTGATTAATGCTCTGATTTAGTCGCCGGTATCCGGCCGCGTCCGGCGCCGCGAAATCCGGTCGGTCACAACCCCTCGTATCATAACCGATTTATCGTCAACCAATAGGGGCAATGACGGGCTGCGATCGAGCCCGGCGGTAAGTAGGTAAGGCTTTTGGTAAACGCGGAACACGGGATGCCGGGTGCCCGTAGTGGCATCGGCGACCTCGGCGCAGACCACGTCGCCGTCGGCGGGCGGCTCGTGCGGATCGACCAGCACCAGATCGCCGCGCAGGAAGCCAGCAGCCTCAAGGGCGGTGCCGGCAAGCTCCCAGGTCTGGATAGCCCGGCGATTGCCGATTAACGCAGCCAGCGCCGCCGCTACGGCAGGCACGATGACCTCGGGGTCGACCAGCAATCCCTCGAGCATTACAGATCCCTGACCTTTGGTTCCGAAGGCCCGCGTTCGCGGTGCCTGCTGCCCAAAGTAGCGTTCTAACTTTGCGATCGTAGGGGTTGAAGGCGTAAACTTATATTTATCGTCGTTGAGAAAATTGGTCAGCGTTGTTGTCGCAATTTTGGTTTCGCGCGCCGCGCGCGTGGGGCTGAGCCCTCGATTTGCTAGGTTTTGCCGTAGCCAAGCCTTCAAGGCCTCGCGATCGGCCGCTGTTTCGTCCGCCATGCACAGCCTCGCTGTCGCTTGTACGCGACAGCTAGTTTGCGCTTGTGGATTGCTGACTACATCTAGCATTAAAGCACTTGACGCAACTGCACGACTCTGATTCTGCTGTAGCATTAATGAAACAGGTTGTCGATCCTAAGGAACTTGTCAAACGCGCCAAACGCATCGGCGCGTCTGTCGGCGCCATTGCCGCCGACGCCGGCGTGCATCGCTCGACAATCTATCGGGCGGTCGATGACTACCGCAACACCACGATCGGTCACCTGGAAAACTTTAGTGCGGCGCTGGTCACGCGCGAGCTCGCACTGCGCGATTATCTGCTGCAGCTGCATCCTCTCGTTGTGCCGGCGCTCCAACACGAGGGGAGGGCTGGCAAATGACCCGCACGCGCGCGCTCTACGAGCGCAATGGTGAACTTGCTCGTTTCGTTCCAAAATCCGAATTCGATCCGGGTGGCGTCACTTGGGTGCCGCAACCCAGCGCCAGCCGGGTGCCGCCGCTGCTGATCGTGCTGGTGCTGCTGCTCGCGATCCTCGCCTCGGCCATCGGTATCGTGCGGCATCACTCCGAGCAGCCGGCTGCCCAGTCGCTGCAGCTCAACAGCCCCGGTCCGCGCGCGCCTGCGCTGGCCGGGGTTGTTGTTTCCGGCGAGGCCCGATGAGCAACCGAGAAAGGATCGTGGCGATCCTGTCCGACACGATCGGCGTTGCCGAGACGGTTACCAAGCGGCCGCCGTCGCACGACCGCCTGCCGCGGCTGGCGATGCTGGCCGTTGAGATCGACGAGGCCTCGACCTGGCTCGTCGAGGGTGGAAATCCGATCGGGCCCGAAGCGGCGATGTTGATCGAGGTGCTAATGCACATCGAGAAGGAACGTGCGGCTGGCGACGGCGATCGCGTCACGAAATGGCTGGCGATCGCCGGCGCGCTGCTGCCGATGGTGCGCAACAATGGGGCCGATGCGATGGGTCTAGCCGATGCGCGACCAGCGACTAGCAGCGTCGGGAGGAACGGGTGAGTAAAGCGCCGAAGAGCAAGACCAAGCCGTGCCTCGAGCGCAAGCAAAAGGGCACGTTGTCGCTCCGACGCTACAGCAAAAAGCGCGGCGGTTACGGCGTGCAGACCAAGACCGGCACCTATCGCGGCATCGGCGGTCCGATGACAATCCATCCGGGCGAGGATCTGCGCGCCGCCGCGATCCGCACGCTCGGGCAAGCTACGCGCAAGCTATCCGACATCAAGGTCGGCAAGCGCCATCGCAAGGACTACGGCGATCTCAAAGCATTGGCGCGCTCGATCGATGCGCGTGGGCTGCTGCAGCCGATCGTTATCACGCCGCAGAATAAATTGATCGCCGGCGATCGGCGCATGCGCGCCTGGCCGCTGACCAAATTTGCCAAGACGCCAATCCCGGTGACCGTCGTCGATATCGACAGCATCGTCGCCGGCGAATGGGACGAGAACGCCATCCGCAAGGACTTCACGCCGTCGGAAGCGGTCGCCATCAAACGCGAGCTCGAGCCGGCGCTCAAGGCCGAGGCCAAGCGCCGCCAGCAACAGCATGGCGGCACGACGCGCGGCCGTAAGGCTGCGGCAACCGAAGGCGCCGGCAAGTCGCGCGACAAGGTCGCGGCTTACGTCGGCAAGCGCGCCCGCTCGCTGGCCAAGGCCGAAGACATTGTCGAGGCGGCCGAAGCCGACCCCAAGAAATTCGGCAAACTGAAAGCCGACATGGATCGCACGGGCCGCGTCAACGGCCCGCACAAGCGCCTGCAGATTATGAAACAGGCCGAGCAAATCAGGAAAGCCCCGCCGGGCGTGCCGATGAAGGGGCCTTACGGCGTGGTGGTGATCGATTTTCCATGGCCGAACGAGCCCGGCATGTCGCAGGAAGAGCTCGACGCACGCGGCCGCAGCTTGCGGCCTTATCCGGCCATGTCGATCAAGTCCGGTTGCGCCTTCATGCGCGACAAGGTACGCAAGATCCTGGCGAAAGACTGTTTCGTTTATTTCTGGGCGACGAATTTTCACGCGCCCTATGCCTGGCACCTGTTGGCTGCGCTTGGCTTCAAGAAGCATTCAACGATCGGCTGCTGGCGCAAGCACAAGATGGGGCGCGGCCAGGTGCTGCGCGACAAGACCGAGCTCTGCATCATCGCGATCAAGGGCAAGCCGGTCATCAACCTGACCAACCAGACGACCGACTGGTCGGGCCCTGGCTGGGAGCGGCGCGACAATTCGCAAAAGCCGGTCGCGTTCTACGAGCTGGTCGAAGAGCTGACGCCGGCGCCGCGCTATGCGGAAATTTTTTCGCGCGGCGGCCGCAATTCAAAATGGGACTGCCACGGCGACGAGATCGGCAAATATCCGCCGGGCTATGAGGTGCCACTGCTGCCGATGCCGATCGCCGAGTCGCCGGCGCGGCCCGCGGACGATTTTCCGTGGCCGGTCGACAAGCGCGGCAACAGCTGGCCAAGCGAGAATGGTCACACTGTCTCGATGACGAGCGAGCCGGGGACCGGCAATGATATCAGCAAGCATGTCGGCACTTGCGAATGCGGCCAGAAATGGAGCGTGCCGCACGGCAAGATGCGCGATCTCGATCTGATCATCGGTGAGCATTGGCTGGCGGAATATTACAAAGCGAAAGGCGCGCCCGCGCCTGCCGCGATCAAAGGCGTCGATGGCGCGCAGCTCGATCTCGTCGACGCCAGTCACAACCAGCAGGCCGCCGAATGAAACAACCGCGCTTCATGTCGCTGCTCGAGAGCCTGATCAATATCGCGGTCGGCTTTGGCATTTCGCTCGGCGCCCAGGTTTATTTTCTGCCGCTGCTCGGCGTCGAGATCTCGTTTAAGCAAAACCTGATCTTTGCGGTCATCATGACCGTGATCTCGATCGCGCGGTCCTATGTGCTGCGTCGGCTGTTCGAGGCGCTGCATATCCGCAATCCAATTTCGCCGTTTGCGGCCGCTGTGCTGGCTGAGCGCCGCCGGCAGATCGAGGCTGAGGGCTGGTCGCACGAGCATGATGACGCGCACGAGCTAGGGGAACTCGCGCGTGCTGGCGCTTGCTATGCGATGCAGATGTCGCGCACTAGCACGCAACCGCCTGGTATCTGGCCATGGTCGCGCCAATGGTGGAAGCCGCGGCCACACGATTCTCGGCGCAATCTAGGAATCGGCGCATCGCTCATGCTCGCCGAGGGCGAAAAGTTCGATCGACAAAGAAAAACAAAAAGGCGCGCGATGCCGAGGGTTGCCGCATGATCGACCGCAATGCGTTGCAGGTAGAATTCGATCGCCTGACGAAATGGCTGGCTGATCGGTTCGATCAGCAAGATCTGCGTTATGTCGCTGTGCGTGTCGTTCGTGATCATGTGCAGGATATTTTGAGCGGCAGGCGTTTCGACAAAACGCTCACGTTGAAGGCAGTCGATCATGCGATCGCTGCATTTTCGCAATCGGTTGCTGCGGATTAACATAATTGAGGAACGGAAGATGGCCGAAGAACAGACGCCAATTCGAGTGTCTCTAGGACTTGAAGCCGCCGCCGATGGCGATCCGAGGGGCATCAGCATATTTATGGGCTGGCTTGGCTCAGAGTTGGGAATTTTGGCTTACGTCACGCCGGATTTACCAAAGCCGGTCTCAGAACGCCTTGGCCAACTCGCTAAGGACGTAGACCGACTACGGCAGTTTGTTGATGGCTTCGTCGAGGGCCGCACAACGGATTAAGGAAAAATATCATGGAAAATCTTAACGATGATGTGGGGCTTGAGGATGCGCTCGCCGCTATCCCTGTCGGGATGATTTGGCGGCTTGGAACCTATAGCAAAGGCAGATTTTGGTTTTTGCTTGGATGGCCCACAGCAAAAGGTAATTTCTCAGCGGTCCTTGGAAAATATACAGCCATTGAAGCAGCGCCAAATTTGGCAGTTCAGGCTGCGCTTATACGCATGGCAAAACGTGAAGATCATTAAGCAGCGGACAATAAAGATGAGCCCACAGCGCATTCAACGAAAGAGGACGAGGGGTTGGCGGATGCCGG
>Ga0209068_10000096_pt1 | contig 52751 bp, 61 predicted proteins | sample ColStrG_CSR_2012_FD_187200 | JGI IMG/M metagenome (GOLD analysis project Ga0209068, IMG submission 187200) | Freshwater sediment microbial communities in response to fracking from Pennsylvania, USA - Cold Stream Run_MetaG_CSR_2012 (SPAdes)... | ecosystem: Environmental > Aquatic > Freshwater >...
GAGGATGGCGTCGGGCGCTTTGGAGGAGATGACAAGCAAGCGACACTGAAATTAATTCAAAAATATACAAAAGAGATTCAATCATTACTTCCAAAGGAATATTCAAAGGATCTCCAAAAAGATTTAGATGCATTATATAAAACCCCCTAACTTTTTATTTCATGCTTGCTTATCAACGCAAACGTATTCCAACCAGCGCGTCCACAGCGACACGCCTTACGGCGCGTGACCGGCGTGTTAATTTAAAATAAAGATGAAAAAACAACTAAGCAGAAGAACGATTATATTTATCATTATCGCTGTAATCATTTGGCTAGTTACTGTACCGATTCGCCTTATAGGAAGTAACTGTCTCGAATATTATCATTTACAACATCATGGTGTTGCAACGAAGGCTCACGTCACATTACTTGAACCAAACAACCATCAATCGGTTCACTATACCTATACGGTTAAGACGGTGGAATACAGCGGCACAGGGCGAGCGGGTTTTGGAAATCCTGAGTTTAATTCACTTTCACCGGGCATGGAATTAGAGGCATATTACTTACCTTCATCCCCGAAAATATCATGCTTGGGTACGCCACACGCGCTTCTATCAAATGATGCTGTACCATTTTTAGCTTTCTTAATGCTTGTAAGCTTTGTGCTCGCGTACCAGTTTAGAAAAGCGCTAAGCCGAGTAGCGAATTAACTTGTCGGTCGAGACCGGCGCGATTAGTTTTCTAAAGGTGGTTCATGAATAAAGGTGAAGAAAAGGCCCTAAAGGATATAGGAGAATACGGTTGTCATATTCTTCACGTTATGGAAGAAGATGGTCATCCCCGTTTTTCTTATTCGATTGGCGTTGAGAAAACATCCGGGCAACCAGAGATCATAGTAACCGGACTGAAACAAGAACTAGCACACTGGATTATTAATGAATATAACAGCCGCATAAAAAAAGGTGAAGTATTCATGCCAGGTAAGTTCTATAAAGGGTTTCTTGATGGATTCGAAGTTACCTTTAAGGAAGTTCAGAAGAAACACTACTCTGAATATTTAGGTTGGGCTAAATGGCTGTACCGCGGCGATGATTTTAGAGTTTTGCAGTTAATTTACCCGAGTGCTGCCGGTGTGTGGCCATGGGCTGAAAATGCACCCGACGATTTTAAATGGTTCATTCCGAAGCTATACGAAAACTAACAAGTCGTTCCCGTGCCGTCAATCCACCGCCTCAGAATTGAAAATACTTCGTCTTGCCTTTGCCAACCGGCTTCGCCGTTTTCAACATCGTATCCACAAATTGTTTCGCCTTTTCCACAGCCTTTTCCACAGGAAATCCCTGAGCTATGAACACGGCAATTGCCGATGAAAGCACGCACCCGGTGCCGTGAAACGCGCCCGTGCGCCGCAAGGTGGAAAAACTAAGCACGGTTTTGCCGCCGTAGAGCGTATCAGTCGCAGGTCCGCGTTGATGACCGCCCTTGATCAGGACATACGACGGTCCCATGTCAAGTAAGACCCCCGCAGCAAAGTCCATTTCCTCATCAGTGCTGATCCCCATCCCGGTCAGGACTTCTGCTTCCGGGATATTCGGCGTGATGAGTAATGCCAGTGGAAAAAGGTTCTGCTTAAGAGATTTCACTGCATCAGGTCGAAGAAGCGGTCTGCCTGAACTGGAACGAATGACAGGATCTATAATGAGATTCCTGATCTCAGATTTCTTAATTGCTTTTGCAACGACCTCCACTGTCTGCTTCGTGAGCAGCATCCCGGTTTTGATCGCATCAGGCTTTATATCGAGAAGCAGCGTTTCAAGCTGTTGAGATACCGCTTGCGGAGCAATGGAATATGCAGCAACAACACCTTGGCTGTTCTGGATCGTGAGTGCTGCGGGTATCGCCATGCCGAATGCGCCGAGCCTTTGAAAGGTCTTGAGATCGACCTGGATACCTGCGCCGCCCGAAGGGTCGGAACCGGCTATGGAGAGGACTTTTTTCATTGAGCCACGAATTGACACGAATTTTCACGAATGATCGAGTAGTAATAAATTCAAGACTTAAACTCAGCGCCCTCTGCGTCCTCTGCGGTAAAAAAGGTTTTGCCTTTTATTCTAATTTTAGTTGAATCAACTCCAGCGGATCGACACGCGCGCCCTGTATGCGCACTCCCCAGTGCAGGTGCGGGCCGGAGGCGCGGCCCGTGGCGCCGACAAGTCCGATCACATCGCCCTTCATGATTGCTTGACCGTACCGGACATTGATCTTCGAGAGATGAAAAAACATAGTGTGAATCCCCTGCCCGTGGTCAAGGATAACGCAGTTCCCTGCATAAAATTGGTCATCCACCAGCACTACCACGCCGTCATTGGGCGCAAGCACCGGGTCTCCCTCATCAGCATAGATATCCACGCCCGAATGAGAACTCTTCGGAATTTTATTGATGATTCTTCGAACGCCGAACAAGCTACCGACCTTTTTCCCCGGAAGGGGATCGATAAAGTTCCCGCTCCAGAGACGGAGAGAATCGATCGGCCACAGCGCCGCCATCTTCCTCTGTTCCCGCTCCGCTCGCGCCTCGTTCTCGGGCGACAGGACCACCATGCCTTCGGGCAAGGTAAGCCGCTGGAGCGGATATTTCTTTTTCGACACCCTGACCATGCGGTGGACCGTGGCGTTGTTCGTTTTGATTTCGAGATCGTATTGTCCCGGTTCCATCAACAGGTCGATGCCCACTATTGCAGAATAAGCGTTTGCTGATGGATTGAAATAGAGTTTCTTGCCGGCAAGAGCGCCTTCCACAACACCCGCAGCGTTCTTGACGGTCACGATCATGATATCACCGGGACCGACATGTTTCGGCTCAAGCACGATCTCCGGCTGCTGCATTGTCTCTGCAAACGCCAGAAACGGCAAACAAAGAAGTATGATGATCAAAGATATGTTCTGTAACTGACGCCGCATTCCACCCTCCGCAATCTCCCCCTCACCCCGGCCCTCTCCCGCAAGGGGCGAGGGTGTTTTCCCTCCCTTGATGGGAGGGACTAAGGGAGGGTGATTTTTGCGCATTACTTCCGGCCCTTTACTTCCTTTTTCAAGTACTGGCTCACGCCTTTCATGGAGCAAAACTCGCCGCACATGGTGCACACGTCGGACTCCTTGGGCGTGCTCGATGCGCGCAGCTTCCGCGCCCGTTCAGGATTGATCGAAAGTTCTATCTGCCCTTTCCAGTCGAGCGCCTTGCGCCGCCGCGCCATTTCCTTGTCCCACTCGATCGCGCCCTTCACGCCTTTTGCTATGTCCGCGGCATGGGCCGCAATGCGGGACGCCATCACTCCCTCGCGCACGTCTTCAAGGTCCGGCAAACGCAAATGTTCCGAAGGCGTCACATAACAGAGAAAGTCAGCGCCTGCCGCGCCCGCGATCGCGCCGCCGATGGCCGACGTGATGTGGTCGTACCCCGGCGCAACGTCGGTCACGAGCGGCCCGAGCACATAAAAGGGAGCGCCCTTGCACAGCTCTTTTTGGATCTTCATGTTCGTCTCAACCTGGTTGATCGGCACATGGCCAGGGCCTTCGATCATCACCTGCACGCCCGCCTCCACCGCGAGGTCGCGAAGCTCGCCGAGCGTGATCAACTCCTCGATCTGGGCGCGGTCCGTTGCGTCCGCAAGACAGCCCGGCCTCATGCCGTCGCCGAGAGAAAGCGTCATGTCGTATTTTTTGCAGATCTCGATCAGCCGGTCATACTGGGTATAGAGCGGGTTTTCCTTTTCATTACTGATGATCCACTCAAGATGGAACGCGCCGCCGCGGCTCACCACGTCCATGATCCTGCCCTGGCGCTTCAACCGCTCCACGCTCGAGATGGTCACTCCGCAGTGTACGGTCACGAAATCCACGCCCTCTTTTGCCTGCTGTTCGATAACGCGGAACAGAAGCTCGGGGTCCATCTGGACGATCGATTTCCCCTGTTCCACGGTCTCGACCGCGGCCTGATAGATCGGGACCGTGCCGATGGCAACCGTTGAATGCTTCAGGATCTGCTTGCGGATCTCGATGATCGGCCCGCCGGTCGAAAGGTCCATGACCGCGTCGGCTCCGGCAGACACCGCGACTTTGAGCTTTTCGATCTCATCCTCGATGGACATCCGGTCCTTCGACGTGCCGATGTTGGCGTTGATCTTTGTCCGGAGTCCCTTGCCGATGCCGAGCGGGGCAATCGACGTATGCAGGGTGTTTTGCGTGATGACGATTGTGCCGGCGGCCACGCCTTCCAAAACATGCTCAATGCTCACGCCCTCGGACCTGGCCACTGCCTCCATCTCGGGGGTGATGTTCCCTTTTCGCGCTTCAAGAATCTGCGTCATAATTCAGTTACCTGTTCCTTTGATTATTTTTCGTCTCACCGTATGGTTGAGACCGTTCGTGATCGAGCTTTCAGACCGCTAAAATACTTTTCACTTTTTCCGCCAATTTTGCGGGGGTGGTGGTCATCTTCACCAGGTAGTCACGTGCGCCGAGCGCTATTGCTTTTTGCGAATCCGCGGGAGTGCTTCTTGCGGAAAGGATCAGCACCGGGATGTCCTTCATCAGCGGATTAATTTTCATGATCTGCAAAATTTTGAAGCCGTCGAGCCCTTCCACCCAGACTTCAAGGATCAGCAAATCGAATCTCGTTTCCTGGAGTTTTCTGAAGGCTTCGGTCCCGTTCAGCGCTTCCGTCGTGCTGTAACCCTCCGAAGTCAATTTGGTGCGATACATGGTCCTTGACTGCTCATTATCGTCGACAATAAGTATCTTTTTGGCCCCGGTCTCGTTCGCCTTCACCTGTGACCCGGTTTGCAAAATCCCCTTGATGCAGGTGTAGTCCTCCACGGAAAGATTTATAAATTTTACCCCGATGCCCACGCCCTCTTCCACATGCTGGACAGCCCCTTTTACCGCAAGCTGTTTGTTGCAGAGAGAGAACTTAAGGTCCAGCACCGACCGGGGAATAAATTCTGCCTGGGTATGGATATACATGCCGCCTTCACTTATGTCAAGAATATGCCCCTTGATGATGTTATTGATGATGATTTCTTTCTCAAGCATTACCCTTTCTTTTTTGCGGTCATCCATGTCGGCCCCCTCTCGCGATCTCGCGTACCATATCGTGTGCAGCCTGTGCGACGTCGTCCGCGGATATGATCGCGGAAATCATCGCAATCCCGTCAGCCCCGGTCAGGAGAACGTCTGAAGCATTCTCCCGTTTTATGCCCCCGAGCCCGAATACCGGTATTCGAATAGCATTTTTCACGGCCCGAAGCGCTTCAATTCCTGTCGGCGCTCCGTACTTAATTTTCGACGGTGTAGAAAATATCGGCCCAAAGGTCACAAAATCAGCGCCGCCTGCTTCAGCCTTTTTCGCTTCCCCCAGGTTGTGCGTGGAGACCCCGATGAGCATTTTGGAGCCGACGATCTTTCGCACCGCATCTACAGGCATGCTCTCGTGACCGAGGTGAACACCGTCCGAGGCTATTGCAACGGCAACATCAACGCGGTCGTTGATGAACAATTTCGCCTTGAACTCATTTGTCAGACTGCGCAAATCCCGAGCAAGGGCCAGGAGTTCCCGAACGGGCAAATCTTTTTCCCGGACCTGAATTGCCCGTACGCCGCCTTGCAGGGCAAGCCGGACCGCATCGGGGAGCGGCAGCTTTGCCTGCTTTCGATCCGTAATCAGGTAGAGGTTGAAATCAATTGTCAACGAAACCTCCGGATTAGCATAGGGCATGGTGCATGGCGCAAAGGGTTGAACTCTCTGCCCTCTGCGCTATGCAGCTCCTCAGCTCCCGATCATCCCCTCAAGCGGACTGCTCGCCGTGGCATAGAGTTTCCTCGGAATCCTACCCGCCTTGTACGCAAGCCTGCCACCGAGCACACCGTACTTCATGGCCTCGGCCATTGCAATCGGATCCTTTGCGCCCGCAATCGCGGTATTCAAGAGGACCGCGTCGCAACCGAGCTCCATGGCAAACGCCACGTCCGAAGCCGTGCCCACACCGGCATCAACGATAATGGGCACCTTCACGGTTTCCATGATAATTCTCAAATTATACGGGTTCCTGATACCAAGACCCGAACCGATGGGCGCGGCAAGAGGCATGACCGCTGGACAGCCGATGTCCACAAGCTTCTTTGCCATGATCGGATCATCGCTCATGTACGGCAGCACGATCAGTCCTTCCTTCAGCAGGACCTTTGCCGCTTCAAGCGTGGCCTCGTTGTCCGGGAACAGGGTCTTCTCATCGCCGATCACTTCGAGCTTTACCAGCTTGGTGATCCCTGCTTCCGCGGCAAGCATGGCCGTGCGGATCGCATCCTTGGCAGTGTAGCAGCCTGCCGTATTCGGCAGAATTTTGTATTTCTTAGGATCGATATAGTCGAGGAGGTTCTCCTTGCCCTTGTCGATGATGTTCACGCGTCGAACAGACACGGTGACCACATCTGTACCCGATGCTTCGATGGCCCGCTTCGTCTCAGCAAAGTCCTTATACTTCCCCGTGCCCACCCAGAGCCGGGAGTTGAATTCGATGCCCGCGATTACCAGTTTGTCGTCAGCCATGCTTTACTCCTTCTGGACCAAGGCAACCATGTTGCCATTAATTTACGCCACGCCCTGGCGTGGCTCGCTCCATGCTTCCGCCAGCCATAAAACTCACAACCTCCAGACTGTCGTCTTCCTGAATCGTAGTCGTGCCGTACTTGTCCTTCTTCACGATTTCGAGGTTCAGCTCAACAGCCACGCGCTGGGTTTGGATCTTAAGAAACTCCAGCAGGCCAAGGATTGTCACGTTATTCGGAACTTCTTTTTTCTCTCCGTTTAATGTGATATTCATACAAACTCCCAACCCAAATGACGATCTTTGAAACATCAAAGCCGTAGAAGGGCAACCACGTTGGGTTGCCCCTACAAAGCCCAAACAAAAAGCCACGCTGGGTGGCGTGGCTTGAAAGGTTCTCTCAGTATGCTCGCCTTCCCTACGCCGGAACTACCCGGATCAGGTTCTAAGGGTCGTCCTTCACATCAGGACTCTCAGCCTCTCGGCTCCCCCAGCTTTCTGTTGTTTAACAATACAGCAGGAACACGCTAAAAGTCAATGCTTTTCTGGGTTTCGTCTCGCAACAGCCATGCGGGCACTGCTGTTATTTTATGGCTCCGGCGGGACACGCGCTTCTGCATGCTCCGCACTGGATGCACTCCGTGCTTTGCAATGCTCTCCCTTTCTTGATGTCCGCCCAGACGTCCACGTCCATCATACAGACAAAGTTGCAAACACCGCACGAGGTGCATCGTTTTCCGCTCGGCTTCATGCGGATGAGCGCGAATCGAGAAGGAACTTTCATTATCAGCGATGCCGGGCAGAGTACTTTGCAGAACGCCCGCCTATCCTTAAGCCAGTATGCCAGCGGTATCGCAAACAAGTAATAAATGATATTGCTGCCCATCATCCAGCTCAACTCTGCTTTTCCGATGTATAAACCCCGGACATCATAGCGCAGGGCGAACACAAGATACATCGGCAGGGCAAGGGAGATTGCCAGCGTGAGATACCTCAGATTTCGCAAGGAAGAATGAACGGTCGCCTTCTTCTTCATGGGGAGCCAGTCAAGAATGCCGGCTGTCCAGCACGCCCATCCGCAAAAGCCGCGGCCCCAGATAAGAGGCCCGAAGAGCTTTGCAACGCAAAAATGGATAAACCCTTTTGAGAAATACCCGGCAAGAACAATGAGGACAACGCCCTCAAGCTGAAAATTTTCTTTATTCACGAGCGGAACAAATAATAAGAGTGCGGGCAAGTTGAGAAGAATGCTTACGCGCCTCCCCAAATCTTTTCTGCCTTTTGGGAGCGACTGTCTGAGCGCGGTCCCGAGCGAGATGGATGCGCCGATCCAGGGAAACACAACAAGAAAGCCCCACCACCCGATTGCGCGAAAGAGGCTGATGCCGATCAATACCCCGACGGCAAAGGGGAGATATTTGACGTAATTGGTTTTCATTCGTGGAGAGTCGTCGGAGACTATCAAATGATTTGTTAGCAGAATAATAAAAGGATTACAGTTTAGTCACCACATTCAGCCTTTTTGACTTTCCATGAGATAGTGCCATTCGACACAGTAAACGTCAATTCAACGGTTCCCTCAACATGGCCATCGTCATAATTCGCAACTACGTAGTTTTTACTCAATACGGCAATCCCAGCTGGATCGTAAAACCCTGGAGTTCCTCCAACAGCACCCTTACAGGGGATTAACTCGTTGTGTTTCATTAAATCTTGGACGAGATCATTTATCGGATTTCTAAGACCTCGATCAATAAGAAATCTGCGATCTGCCTCTCGCAGTCGGTACTGCCTCATGGGTGTTGGTTGTTCAACTAAAGGAATTTGCTTTGAATCTTGCGGTGGAATTTTCCGCGTTCCTTGGTAACGACTTAAGAAAAATATCACTACAATAGCCATTAAAAGAACGCACGCTGCAACAATGGTCTTAACAACACGCGATAATCTTTTTTGTTTTTTAGTTATGGGCATGATTGTCAGTTAGGTATTGCAGTTCTTCGCGAGTAGCCTTTGTAAGACACAAAATCGATGCATCTACAAGATAGCATAGACGGTTCCATTATATCTTCTTGTAATATCGATCGGCAACTTTATGAAGAATTATTCCAAAGGTAGCCAAGGCGAAAAATGTCATCCAACCGATCCATTTGCCATATTCTGCGCCAGCCAGAAAACCACATCCGAAAGAACCCATAAAGAGCAGTGCAGCTAAAATTCTCACGGTGTAGTATTTCATCATCGATTTACCTTTCAAAAAACCAGGATGGCCTGTTGGAGATATTATCGGGATGAATAAAAAGGTGGGCATCGATGGTTGTCCGTTCGACGCCGTGAAGGATAACGGCGACTCCTCCGACGATTGCGATGTCAAGCTTTACGGGGAGAGCGTTCGTAATGTCTTGGATTATCTTTAAGGTATCGTCTATAGATTTCATATTCAGAGACCTTTTCTCCGCGGGCCTTGAGGGAGACGAATCCCAAAAAAAGGTTGTGCATGGTCCTGAGCCGGTCTATGGGAGTGCGCTTCAGGAACTCTTTCCGCTCCTCTTCCTTTGCTATGTCCATTACTGATTTCATGAGAATAGATTATCAGATATGATGCAAATACTCAAGGCAATTTCAGAGCGGGTCGTTAACTATCCGTTCAGCAGCTTGACCACGGCGATGCCATCGTCATGGTAGTCGATGATGTTGATCGCGCCGTACGCCTGGTCCATTCTGAACAGCTTCAGCAACGGCATGCCGAGCGCATCCGCGAGAACGATCCTGTTCACGCCGCCGTGCAAAAGCATCGCAATCTCCTGATCGGGATGAGCGGCCACCAGCTTTTTATACGTCGGCAGGACGCGCTCCTGCACGTCGAGCAGACCTTCGCCGCCCGGCGGCCGGTAATTCAGCAGATCATTTCGCCAGAGCGCGTATTCGGCGGGAAAGCGTTCTTTTATTTCCGCGGCCGTAAGCCCTTCCCAGGCGCCCACGCTTCTCTCCCGGAGTTCGCGCAGGGGAGTGAACGGAATGCCGATACGGTTCGCAATGATCTCGGCGCCCTTTACGGAGCGGATGAGATCGCTTGAGTAGATTGCGGAGACCTTCTTTTCCGAAACAATGCCGGCAAGCCGGTGCATCTGCTCCACGCCGTTTTGCGTGATATCGATATCGATATGGCCGTTATAACGCCGCTCACCGCCGTTCACCACTTCACCGTGGCGCATGAGGTAAACTGTTGTTGTCATAATCCTAATTTACTCCGGTAAACACAACGAACAGCAGCAGCACCAAACCCTCGTTCAGTTCGCTCACGGCGCCTATAACATCGCCGGTCACCCCACCGAGCTTGCGGGCAAAATACCACCTTGCGATAAGGGTGAACAGTACAACTCCGATAATTGCACTGAGGATAAGGAATACAGCCCGAGCCTCTTCCTGGGCAATCACAAAGGCGGTCAAGCCGATTGCCACAATCGATGCATACGCGAGTCCACTGGTCCTGAGGTGCCCGACAAAAGCCTTGGCCATTCCCTCCTCGCGGCCGTAATTCCCCTCGAACGCCATGAGTGTCTGCGACCAGCGGGAAAGCGTCAACGCGGTGTACAGGGCCGCCGCCTTTTCGCTGTTGAATAGATTGTTGAGGCAGAGATACTTCAGAAACAGGACAAAGATGATGCCGAGTACTCCCGCAGTCCCGATCCTGCTGTCTTTCATGATGGCAAGCCGTGACTCATGGTCATAGCCGCCCATCAGCCCGTCAAGCGTGTCGGCCAGGCCGTCGATATGCAAGGCGCGCGTCAGCAACACGGCAAGAAGGACAAGCAGAAGATTGCCGATGGAGTCGGGAAGGACGATCAGCCTGAATGCCTTGTCCGCATAGACCAGGAGAAAACCGATCAAAAATCCCACCACCGGAAAGTAGACCATGGATTTCGCCAAATCGCCTTCTTCCACCCTGTGTTTCCGGCTTACGGTCACGATCGTCAAGAATTGGACTGCGTTGATAAAGCTTTTTAGCATCTCATTTTCCCCTTCTCTTACCTTCCCACCTTCTTACCCCTTGTCTTCTCCTGCTCCTGTCTTTTCACCCTCCCAACTTCTTAACTTCTCACTTTCTCAGCCTCGTTGCCCTCCGCAACCCCCGCGTCCGCGAACGTCGCCATCTCGCCGAGGATCTTCACGCTTGCCTCAACGAGCGACATGCAGAGGGCCGCGCCCGTGCCCTCGCCCAGGCGAAGGTTCAGGTCCAGGAGCGGGATCTGCTCCAGGTGCGCGAGCATCTTCCGATGACCGATCTCGACCGACTGGTGCGCGGCAATCATGTACCCCTTGCAGGCCGGGTTCAGCTCCGCGGCAATGAGCGCGCCCGCGGTCGAAATAAAGCCGTCGATGACGACCGGAATTTTGTAGAGGGCCGCGCCGAGCACGAGGCCGGCAATGCCCGCGATCTCGTATCCGCCGACCTTGGCGAGCACGTCGAGCGCGTCTTTCGGGTTCGGTTTATTCACGGCAATCGCCTTCTTGATGATCGCCACCTTGTTCTTCAACGACTGCTCATCGATGCCGGTGCCGCGTCCGGTCACCTGTTCCGGGTCCGCTCCCGTGATCACGGACACGATGGCCGAGGACGGCGTCGTGTTCCCGATTCCCATGTCCCCGGTCCCCAGGAGGTCGAGCCCGTCTTTGTATTTTTCCACCAACTCGATACCGGCAAGCACTGCGCGTTCGGCTTCTTCGCGCGTCATGGCCGGGCCCTTGGTCATATTCTTCGTGCCGCGCGCGATCTTTCTGATCTCCAGCCCATCCGCAGGCTCGAATTCATGGTCAACGCCCATGTCCACAACGATCACCCGCGCGCCTGCGTGTTTCGCGAGCACGTTCACTCCCGCGCCGCCGCGGAGAAAATTGAAAACCATCTGCGGCGTCACTTCTTTGGGAAATGCGCTCACGCCCTCTTCCGCGACTCCGTGGTCTCCGGCAAAGGTAAAAATGATCTTGTTCTTGATCTTCGGCTTGTCTTTGCCCGTGATCAAACAGTACTTTTTCGCAAGTTCCTCCAGGCGTCCGAGGCTCCCCTGCGGCTTTGTGAGATTGTCGAGCTGCGCCTGGATCATGGCAGTGCGTGATGTGTCAATGGGTTGAATTTTCTTTAAGACATCCTGTAGTTTGTTCATGCACATTCTCCCTAGTATTTAATATCCATTCCGTAATCCGCAATCCGCATTCCGCAATGGCATTACTTGATCTTCACCGGTATTCCCGAGGCCGTGAAATATACTTCATCCGCAACCTGAGCCGTTTTCTGGTTCAGCATACCGGCATAATCCCTGAACCGCCGCGCGAGCGGATTGTCCGGAACAATGCCGAGCCCCACTTCATTCGAAACCACGATGCACGCTCCGCTGAACTCCTTGAGCTGGCTCACCAGGGCATCGGAACTCGCATTCACCGCGTCGTCACCGTCCGTATGCGCCATGACGTTGCTCAGCCAGAGCGTGAGGCAGTCAAGCAGCACCACCTCATATTGGCCGGACAGTTTCCGTATCAGCTCGGCAACGGCCAGCGGCTCCTCAAACGTGTCCCACGCGCTTCCGCGCCGTTTCCGGTGGTGTTCGATGCGCGCGACCATCTCCGCGTCAAGGGCCTGCGCCGTGGCAAGGTAGGCCCTCTTACCCTGGAACTCGCCTGCAAGTTTCTCTGCAAAAGCGGACTTTCCCGATCGCGCGCCGCCGGTGATGAAATAGATTTTACTCTTCATGCTGTTTTCCGCCTGTTGACTCCGGGCTACTGTCGTTTAAAAATCACATCCGCAAAGTAGCTTTCCGCCGACGTCTCGGTGTGCTGGGAATTTATCTGGAGACGTATCCCGGACACGGGCGACGGCTCCGAGCCGTACAGCTTCTTGTAATCCTCGTATACGTTCCGGCTCTCGCTTACCCATTTCCCTGTTTCCGCGGGTCCTGACCGTACTACGATAACTTTGACCGTCATGAACGGCACCGGAGAGGTGCTCTCCATGAGACCCTGCGGCGCAGACGTGTCCCAGATATAAACGATTGACTTGGTCTTGGTAAACGCAACGAAGAGCTGAGCTGCCTGGTCGTCGGTCTTTGATTTTCTGAAATCGCCTCCCACCGGCAGCTTCGTCACTTTCCATTTCCAGGTGAGCATTGGGAACTGTTTGAGGTCAACTTTCACTTCTCTTTGAAGAGAGAAGGACGTATTGCTGCTCCGGAATCGGGCGGCTGAAATGCCGTTGTCCTTGACGACTGCGAAGTCCGCCTTGCCGGATTTTTCTTTGACCTCCCACCCGGTCGGAACCCCGGCTGCGTCGAGGCCGGAGGAAAAGTCCGCGATCACCATCCGGTCTTCCGCCCAGGCAGGAACGGAAACAAGCAGAGCAGCAGCCAGCAACGTGTTCAGTATGCATGACGGCATATCGGCCTCCCAGACAAAAAACCCCGCCTGTCGTCAGGAGGGGTCAATGTGCGCAGTGGGGAAATGAACAATAATGGAGCGGGCGACGGGGTTCGAACCCGCGACCCCAAGCTTGGGAAGCTTGTACTCTACCAACTGAGCTACGCCCGCTTTTCGTAGATTATTATAACGGCAGGTATGGGTGTTGTCAATCAAAAAACCCGGAACACAACCAACGCAGAAGAAAATATCATATAATCGCCTTGATATCCGTCTCAAGGTCTTCATCCATACCGAACCCCATATACCGTTTGGATATCTTGCCTTCCCTGTCCAGGATCAGCAACATCGGGATCGTGCGAACGTGATACTGAGAGGCGACCTCGTCCGTTCCCTTCAGGACCGTATAGGTAATTCCGTAATCCGTCATAAAAGATTTTACGGAGTTCCAGTCACCTTCATCCAGAGAAATCGCGAGCACCACCAGCCCTTTGCTTTTGTACGCCTTATGGATTTTTTCAAGACCAGGGACCGACGCGCGGCACGGCGGACACCAGGTGGCCCAGAATTCGAGCACCACCACCTTGCCCCGGTAATCCGAGAGCGTGACTTTTTTCCCGTTCATATCCTGAAGCGTAAAGTCTGCGGCCGGAGCATTCGGCTGCTCGCTCTTCGTGGTGCAGCCGACCAGGAGCGCAAGCGCGATGACGGACGACAGCAATAGGGTCCTCAACATCAAGAATAACTCCTTTATCATTCAACGCCGGACAAAAACTAAACTGCCCGCCAAAGGCGGGCAGTTGGTCCGATACGATACGCGTAGGCGCCTGCGGACGGGTCTCGTGAAACAAGGGACCTCGTTACTTTGCGAGCAGCGCGTCCACCTTGGATTTGAGCTGGGTCTTGGGCACGGCGCCGACGACCTGATCAACGGTCTGGCCGCTCTTGAAGAACATCAGGGTCGGGATGCCCATGATCCGGTACTTGCCGGCCACATCGGGATTCTCGTCCGTGTTCAGCTTCAGGACCTTGAGCTTGCCCGCGTATTCCTTGGAAATCTCGTCAACGATCGGAGCAACCATCCTGCAGGGACCGCACCAGACAGCCCAGAAATCCACCAGCACCAGGTCCGTCGCTTTGAGTACTTCCTGCTCCCATGTTGCGCTCGTTACCGCTTCAGCCATTCCATCCTCCTTCAACCCGTTTCCTGTGAGTTTATAATGAGTGCGCGAACTATCTGTTTAATCGCGCCTTCGGGGCATACACGAGGGCATGCTCCGCAGTCAATACATTCAATCGTAAGGTACGCACGCCCTTCCTTAACCACTATTGCCCCGGTCGGACAAACATCAAGGCATGTCCCGCATCCGGTACATTGACTTTCTGTGATACGATACAACATAGTACGAGTTGCTAAAATTATAGACTATGGAGTAATCATTGTCAATATTTTTAACTTATGGCATAATCATCGTGCCATGAAATGCGTGACACTGCCATATGGAAACGAGGGCTGGAACGAAAAAGTCCGCATCGTTGAAGAGATTATCGCTTCCCGTCCGAAACCGCCGTTCATCTATAACGACGTGCTGGTCCTCGTCCCTTCTTCGCGCATGAAGCGGATGTACGGCAGGCTTTTTCTGGACGCCCTCCAGCGGCTGCATGGGGCGACCGCGCTCATCCAGCCAGAAGTGCGGACGCTTCATCAATTCCTCGAAAAACAGTACGCGCGGCTGAATAGCCCGCGGGTCATCGACGAAAACAGCAGGCTGATCGTTCTCGAAGGCCTGGTCAAAGAACGCCTGATCGACAATCCTCTCTTCAGCCAAAGCCCGGACCTCCTCGCCCCGTCTCTTTCTTCGGCGCTCGCCAAGATGATCGAGCAGCTCTCTGCTGCCGGCGTGGCGCCTGAAGACCTTGCCGCAAAAATAAAAGAATCCGAATTTTATGACAAGCCACAGGTCAGGCTGCTGCTCAATGTGTATGCCCGATACGGGGCCGTGCTGGAAAAACGCGGGCTGACCGATCCGGCCGGTATGCGCGCAACGCTCTTGAAAAAAATCGATCCCGCGTGGTTCGCGTTGTATCGTGAGATCATCATCGACAACATCCAGGACGCGGGGAAGATCGAATCGGATATTCTTCGTAAGATGGCCGAATGCGGAAACGTCACGTACGTGCTGGACGCCCCTTCATTGGAATTGCTCAGCCGAGCCGGGGACTTTCACCCCCTCAGGATAACGAAGGAGTTCATTTCCTCATTGGGCATCGTGCCTGCGGTGGAAGGAACACAAGCGAATACTGATGACCAATTTCTCGCCTCAGCCCTGTTTTCGGACAAGCCCTTTGATGATGTCGTGAAGAATGCACCGGCTCCTGCGTCCTTTAAAAAAGAAATAAACCTGCTCTCAGCCGTGAATACTCGCGAAGAGGTGTCGCTGATTGCGGGGATGGTGAAAACGTCCATAAAGAACGGCACGTCCGCCGACTCCGTGCTCGTTGCCTTTCCCGCGCTCGATGAGTACGGACCGCTCGTGGAAGAAATCTTCACGGACTACGGCATACCGTACAACCGCGCGCTCGGCAGGCAGCTCAGCACCTCGCCGGTGACTACGTCAATCGTCTCGCTGCTGCGAGCGTGCCAGGACGGTTTCTCGGGCGCGTCGCTCCTCAGGATTTTCAGCTCTCCCTTCCTTAAGTTCGCTGATCAGCCGTCTCTTGCGCCGGTCCTCGACAGGCTCATGCGTGAGAAACGGATTACCGGGGGCAAGGAAAGACTGCTTTTTGCTCTGAACCATCGCTCGACCGAAGAAAGAAAAACAGACGTCCTCTCCGGGCCGCTGAATGAACTGTTCACGGCCCTGGAACCGTTTTCAACTCAAGAAACCGCCCAGCTCAGCCTCTGGATGGACCGTCTGGGCGGCCTCATTGCCTGGTCAGGTCTCGGCGCCCGGGTCGCGCTTATTCACGGCCCGCTCAACATCAATCTCCAGGCATATCGAAAACTGAGTGAAACCCTTGACGCCCTGGCCCGATCCGGGAAGCTGTTCCCCGAATACCGGTATACCTTTCATGAGTGGCTGTTCCTCTTAAAGAAGACGTTCATGCACACGCGGTTCCAGGTTCCGCCTGAAGACGAGGGCGGCGTGCAGATCCTGGGGCTCGAAGAAAGCATGGGCCGCCCGTGGAAGGAAATCTATCTAGGCGGGCTTATGGACGGAGCGTTCCCACAGCGTTTACCGCAAAACATTTTCCTGCCTGAGGCCACGCTGGAATTGCTCGGTGTGCGTACGCTCGAACGGGCGCGCCTCAACGCGGCCTACCATTTTTATCGTCTCCTGTTGTCGGCTGAAAAAGTTACGCTCACCTGGCCCGAGAACGATGGAGACCGGCCCGTGGTCCCCTCGCCGTTCTTAGAGGAACTTGCTCCGCTTAAAAAATCCGGCCTCATAAACCGGGGAATCAAGAAAACATCGGGAATTCAGTTCAGCCTGAAGGTCGCAGAGAGCCAAAGCATCCCTGAGTTGGCAAAGGCCATAAGCCTCTCGGCGAATATCCAAGACATACAGAGGATCATGAGCGCGGAGCTCAAAGGCATATCCGGGATCAAATCGGCAATCGAGTACACGTCGGGGGATGCAACGTTCACACGCGTGCCGCAGCACAAGAAGCAGTTCTGGGTCACGGAGCTGGACGACTATATCAACTGTCCCTATGATTATTATATCAAGCATGTTCTCGGAATCGCATTGCTCGAAGAACCGACCGAAGACATATCCCCGCTCGCTCGCGGCAGCAAGGTCCACGCGATCCTGCGCAATTTCTATCTCGCATGGAACACCCCGGTAACCAAGGAGAGCCGCGAAGAAGCGCGGGCGCTGCTCAAGAAACTCGCGCACTCTTCTTTTGACAAAGAGGCCGATACGGTCCGTAACCGGCGCGAGAAAGCCCTATTCCTGAATGTCATGGCGGAACGTTTTCTGGATGCGGAGGAAGAATTCTGGAAACAGGGAATGAGGCCCGCGTATCTGGAACAGAAGATCGGGTCCTTCAAGCTCCTCCTTTCCAATGGGGAGGAAGTGGAACTCTCGGCCAAGATCGACCGCATCGACGCGGACAAGAACGGTAATTTCATCATCGTGGATTATAAGACCGGCAAATACCCGCAACCGAAGATGAATCTCGAGCAGGATATTTTCCAGCTTCCGGTCTATTCCGTTATGGCCTTGTCCGCGTTGTCGGACAAAGGCCCGGCGCTGCATAAACCCATCGGTCTCGCTTACTATGACCTGGCGGGGAAAACAGGGGCAGGAGCGCGGGATGTTGTCCTGTACAACAAGGACGCGCTGGAAGCACAACCCGCGTTAAAACCCAAGGCAAGCCCGAAAAGCGCCGAAGATTTCGAGGCCATTCTGAAACAGAGCATGGACAAAGCCCGCAAGGCAGTCGAAGGCATTCTGGCGGGTGAATTCAAATCCAAACCACAGGATGAAAATAAGTGCCGGTATTGTCCGAACGGGATGATGTGCGGGAAAGATCATGACCAACAACCCTAAAAACCAGACCATGCAGAAAGCCGCCGACACCGGCAAATCCGTGCATCTTTCGGCCTCGGCAGGATCGGGCAAGACCCGCGCGCTCAAGGATCGTTATCTCGCCCTGCTCGAAGCGCTCGAAAAACGCGGGCTCAACATCGATCAGGCCGTGGCCATCACATTTACGGACAAGGCCGCCGCGGAGATAAAAGAACGTGTACTGCATGACCTGCCCGAAGCCATGCTCAAGAAGATCATTCGCGGCAGGCAGGACCTGCGTATCTCGACGATCCACTCCTTCTGCATGAATCTCTTAAAACGCTACCCGCTCGAGGCTGGGCTGCCGCCGGATTTCGGGGTGCTCGATTCCCGGGACCAGGCATATAAAATTCAACTGGCCATTGAAAGCGCGATCGAGGAGTCCGACCGCGTGCCGGAGCTCATGCAACCGCTTCAGGACGTTTCCGTGGACGAGCTCATCTCCATGACGGAGTTCCTGCTCTCGATCAGGAGCAGGCTCAAGCGCATGGAGATCGACGCGAACGGTCCGGAAAGCCTGGTACAGTCCATCCGTCGCGGCATGGAGATAGATACCGCGGAAACAGAGCTACAGACGCTTATCGCGAGCGCTGAATGGATTGCTTCATTCCGCAAAATGGAAAGCCTGCTCAAGTCGGAAGGCGACAATTATTCGGACAACAAGGGCCATGAACATCTCGTCCTCGCGGAAACAAAAACCATCGGCCCGGCATATAAAACAGCAAGTCTGCTCTTCCCTATCTATTTCACCCTGGAAGGCACGCCGCGCAAAAGCGCGAAGATCACGCTCAAGGCATTCAAGACAAAAAACATTCGGAAGGAATACGAAGCGCTCTTTTTCAAGATTCAGGAACTGCTGTACCGGCTCAAGAATACGCATCTGCGCGCCCGCGCAGGCCTTGAGAGCGTAAGCCTGCTCAGGCTCTATCTTCGCGCGGAAGAGCGATACCGCGCAGCAAAGCTCCGGGAAGGACTGCTGGACTTCGACGACCTCGAAATTTACGCCTATCGCCTGCTCCAGAGCATGGAATCGCCGGACATCCTCTACTGGCTCGACCGCAAGATCCTGCACTTTCTCGTGGACGAGTTTCAGGACACCAGCGACATCCAGTGGGCCATTTTGAAAAAACTGACCGAAGAGATCTTTTCCGGACAGGGAGCGGATAAGCCCATGCCTCCGACCCTGTTCGTGGTCGGCGACGAAAAGCAATCTATTTACCGCTTCCGCGAAGCGAACTACCGTTTGATTCACGGCATCCGTGAACAGATGGAGAAGAACATGCCGCCCGCATCGCGCGAGATCCTGACCCTGGACAAGAACTTCCGTTCGACACCGGAGGTCATCGAGACCGTGAACCGGGTATTCTCCGCGCTCTGGGGAGAAGCATATCAGCCGTCCGAAGTCGACCGCACGCGGCACAAAGGAAGCGTGAGGCTCATCGAGCTTTTGCCGAGCCGCGCAGAGGAGCAATCATCCCGTTTGAGCGAAGCGGACGTGCTTGCCCGCGAGATACAATCGCTGATCGTCAGCAAGACCGTGGTGTATGATCGGACCAACGATGCAGTATCCGGTTGGCATGCGCGCCCCGTGGAATACGGAGACTGCGCCATCCTCATCCAGTCTCGCACGCGGCTCAAAGAGTACGAGGCCGCGCTCCAGGCCCAAGGCATCCCCTATCGCGTGGTCGGCGGCATCGGTTTTTACGAAGAAGACGAAATTCAGGCGCTCATAAACATTCTTTTCTTTCTCTGGAACAAGGATGACAATCTCGCCCTCGCCGCGGCGCTAAAATCCTTGCTCTTCGGCCTTACGAACAAGGACCTCTTCGAGCTCATACAGGCCGACCAGAGTCTGGCAAAAGCTCTTAAAACCAGAAGGCCGGACATCGGGACAATGCTGGAAGGTTGGATGGGCATCTCACGGCTCGCCCCGCTCTCCGGCCTCATTCACCGGATCGTAGAAGAAACCGGCGCATACGTACGGTTCGGCAGACATAATCCGCAGGCGCTCTTCAATATCGACAAGCTGCTCGATACGGCGCGCGAGTTCGACCGCCGGGGCTACACTACGCTCCAGGACTTCGTCGAGTGGGTCAAGAACATCCGCCGGACCGAACAGCGCGAGGCAACGTCGGACATGAATTTGCCCGGATTCCAGGGGTCCGTGAGCATCATGACCGTGCACAAGGCAAAGGGGTTGGAATACCCTGTCATGTTTTTGCCGGGGATGAACCAGTCCGCGCGGTCCCTTACCGCCGGCCCGGAAGCGCTGATCGAGGAAACAGATGGAACACGGCGCATGGCGATCAGGGCTTCGGACAATCCCGTGTATGAAGACCTGTGGAAAAGCGAGCACGGCGAACAAGAGGAACTCAGGCGCGAGCACCAGCGGTTGCTGTACGTGGCCATGACAAGGGCCCGGGACCATCTCATCATGCTCGGCACGCTCGGAAACAACAAGACGCCGATCAAGCAGAACACCTGGCTGGACTTTCTGCACCAGGCCCTGTTGCTAGATCAAAACAAGAACGCGGAGGAAGGTGCAACCGTCATTCAATACGCTTATCCTGATTGGCAGGCGCAGATCATGGCGATGGAAACAACGGCCGGACGACAGCCTGTTGAGAAACGGGCGAGTGAGGCCGAAATAGATGTGGCTGTTGTTGTCGAGAACCTCTTTCCTCTTCCCTTGTCCGAAACGCCTGAATGGAAGAGAGCTACCGATTTTATCGTACAGAAAAAAGAGCCGGGGATTGAACTGCTCCCGCCTCAGATTGATGCCGAACAAGTCTCCCCGCTCTTGCGCGGAAGCGTGTTGCACCGATGCCTCGAAGCGTTCTCTAAGAACGGCGACTATGTTCTTGAACAAATCATAGCGGAATTTCCCGAGCTCCTGGCGCTCGAAAGCAGCACGAAGCAACTGCTCCTCGATGATATCGACTCGGTCCTGAAATCCGTCTTGGGCACAAACAATTTTAAATGGATCTTCAAGCAGCAAGAAGGCTCATACTCCGAACTGCCGTTTCTCTACAAAAAAGGAAGCTCGCTCATAAGCGGCATCATCGACCGTGTCGTGGTCCGCGACGACACGGGGACCGTCATCGACTACAAGGCCATTCGCATCGAAAACGACGAAGATCTTGCGTTATGGCTCGACCACTATCGTCCCCAGCTCCAGATCTACTGCGAGGCAGTGAAGAACATGTTCGGGCTTACGAGCGTGGAAGGTTATCTCCTGTTTCTCGACAGCGCCAGGCTCCAGTTGGTCTGCGCGATTGTTTGAACGATACAATGCCCGGGCCGTTCATGAAAATATCCGTTTTGTTCAGCCTGATGCGGTCCCGCAGCCGAAGCAGATAATGAGGGGCGCGTCCGGAAGCCATTTTTAACCCTGAAAACTGAGTGTGTGGTATACTCACAGAAAGGGGATCGAAATTCTCTATGCAGGAAAAAAGACGATTTAAACGGTTCCGGGTAGACCTACTCGAATTGAGCGGCAAGATGAGCCTCGCAAGCAAGATGGAGATCATCGATATCAGCATCGGAGGCGTTGCCCTGAAAGCTGACCGCAGGCTGAACATCGACAAGGAATACGTGATCAAACTCGGGGACAGTAAGCGGGCGACGGACCTCAAAGGCGTCGTAGTCCGCTCGGAACTCACCGGATTCGAACAAGGATATAAAGGCGAGCCGGCAGCGGTGTATACCGCGGGCATGATTTTCAATGCAGGCCAGGAAGTCAAGATCCGCGACGTGCTGACCATGCTGAAGCAGTATAAGAAGGAAAGCGTGCCGGTCGCCCGGGATCTCAGGCAGAATGTCCGTTTCCTGATCACCACCCCGGCCGATAACACCTTAAACTTTCCCGCGCAGTTCAAGGTCAAGGAAATCAGTTTGAGCGGCATGCGGATCCTGACCGATCAGCCGCTCGACATCGAGAGCAAAACCCCGATGGCGTTGTCGCTCCATGCAGATGCCTCGGTCTCTTTCATGGGCAGGATCGCTACGTGCCTGGCAATCGAGGAATCGGGCCATCCGTTGTATGACATCGGCGTCGAATTCAAGGACCTGGCCGAAAAGGACCGTGCGCTGCTGAACGAATTTATCGGATATCTCGCTACCCAGAAAATTCCATCCAGCTAACCGTATCAGAGAGGAACGTAAGCACGACCCTGCCTTCGTACCTTCTCATTTCCCTAACTTCTTATCTTCCAGCAGTTGAAAATACCCTTCTCTGCACTTGTCTTCAACCTCCGCCATCTTCATGAAGGCATCCTGAAAATCCTTCTCCCCTGCCGAGAAGATGCCGTGGCCGAAAGCAATGCATGCGCCCGTGTCCTTGATGGCAAGAGGGACGGATTTTGCCAGCCCGCCCGCGCCGGTCTCTCCTGCCACGATAGGCACGCCGCAAACCGAGCGCTTGCGATTACACAGCCGGTTGCAGTCTTCGATCTTGCAGTTCTCTTCTTCGCAATACATGGACATGATCACGCTGAACTTCGGGTGGCCGTGAAGCACGGCATGATAGCCCGAGGAAACGTAGATGCCGCGGTGAGCAGGCAGTTCGGATGAGGCCGAAAGCCCGGCCGTGGATGAGTTGTCGAGCGGCACGGGATCGATATGGCCTTCGAGCTCGTCGAGAGACGACGCGGTCTGGCTGATGTAGATGGTCTTTCCATCGAAGTAGCTGATGTTGCCGAAAAAAGAATCCACGTAGCCCTTCTCAACGGTATAGCGCCCGACCCGGCAGATTTCATCATATATGACCTTTTGCTCTACGCCATGCCCTTTGCTCTCTGCGTTTTTCGCAAGCGGTCCCTGCGTGAAGCGCACGTCGCTCAAATTCGGCAGCCTGAGCCACGTCTTTTTAAAATCCTCAAAATGCTTTTGCTCATCCGGCAGTTTGAACCCCTCGACTAAAAGATCAAGAAGATACTTTACAAAGGTCGTATGGAATATGGTGGAAAAACCGATGTACGCTTGCTCCACCGTCACCCCGCCTGTGGCGATCACGCCGAGATTCTGGATAATGACCGCCTTCCGGTCATTCAGGCGAGGCACGATCATTGCCGCAAGTTCTGTTTTCGATTTCCCGATCCATTCTCGCTCTCGTATGAATGGAATGTCATGAAGAAAGACCTTTGTCTCGCTGTCTTTCGGCACGAGCTTGTCCGACCCCGGATCGGCCCGCTCCACAAGAAGGTCGGCAAAAGGCAACGAGGTCTTTGCAAACAGCAGGACAGTTATGTTCATCCGGTTGAAGAGCTCAGCGAACATCGGCAGCCACTCATCCTGCTTGCTCGTTGTCACCACGTCATCGAGGCGGTAGAAGCGGATGCTCTGCGGCACGGCTGTTCGGTCCCGGAGAAGTTTATTGGAGTATTTTTTAAAGTCGTTTGTCATATTCTTTCTTTTCCCGATAAGCAAAAACATCACCGGTCAGGCAACGTCATACGGATTTATTGCGACCGCTCTATATGTTTGTCTCCCCTACTCGTCTTTATTCAAAATAATATTAACCATACAAAATAGTTTCTTAACACGGCGGCGGAATTCTTCCGGCGTAATGTGTTCTTCGTGTGTACCGACCACAATTCTGATATTTGGAAAGGATTCTTCGAGAGAATCTTTGCATTTTGCTTTGAACGGGCAGAGTGCTTTCACGCAATAAGAGAAATGTATGGTATCAACACCAAAATCAGTTCACGCACGGATTCTTCCGATTAACTTGTCCGGGCCGGTAAGCGTTGGGCAACCAGGACAATTTATGATGCCGGTTAAGGTGAGTTTTTCATCCGCAGGATATTCGGCGAATGTTCCTTTTCGCTTCCGAAAATCCGTGAGGCAGCTCACCGATGAGCAGCCAAGGTCTTGAGTAGCATTTGAGCATGTCAAAATTCCGATTTTTGCCATATGCAGTACTCCTTATGTAATGCCCATAACGCAAAAAACAAACGCACCAAGTGGTCGCTTGCCACGTTCCTCTTGAGAGACTACCTGAGTATATATCACAAGTCAATCTATAATCAATCTCATCATCTCAGGCACTGACCGGAAACCGACTTTCTCATAAATCGGCCGTCCTGCTTCACTTGCATTCAGAATAATCCGTTTGATCCCCTTTGCCTTGTAATGGTTAAGAGCTTGTTTTATTATTCGATTCGACGTTCATCTTCTATCACCCATGCCTTGCAAGAGCCATCCTGAAATTGACGCTGTAATTTTCGGATATATGCTTTTTCAATTTCAACAGATACTGAACTATCGATATCTTCGCCTTTTTTCTCCCATATTTCTTCAAACATCTTTCGGTGATGAATCGCCAAGATGGGGATATCGCCATCAACGGCTTCTCGAATAGACATATGTTTACTCCTATGGGTCCTTCAGGCATAAATTGTGTAACGACATTCAACGGATAAGCTCAGCCTCGCGGCTGCTTCATGGCCGCGTCGGGTAGAGCTCCTGGATGGGCACGGGTCGCTCGCGTGCCGCCGAAAGCGTGGATAGTCCTGGTCCCCGCGACCACTTCTCCGCCGTGTGGGATGCCTTTGGGAATCAAATATTCCTGCCCTGGCTTAAGGCTGATGCGCCGACCGTCGATAAGCAACGTGTAGCAGCCTTCCACGACCACCATATACTCATCATAGTCGTGAAAATGCTCGGATGACGTTGCCGTTTCACGACATGTCCAAAAACCCATTTGGCTCCCATCCGCTCCATCATACACGTAGCCTTCAACTCCCGGTGTATGCTGGGAAGACAGGGCGATGCGATTGAGCGGATTCTTCATGAATGTGGGAAAATCAGCCATAGGAAACCTCATATCCCTCCTTTTGAGTACTACAACACAAGCATCCGATCATAACCTCCCGAGCACTATTCCGATCCTGTTCCACCGAATGCCCTCGTCTCCTGATGAATAATATATCTGTCGGACCTTCCCCACAACGTCGTTGAGCGGGATAAAACCGAAAACCCTGCTGTCGATGCTTTGTTCCTTATTATCACCGATTACATAAATCATCCCGTGCGGCACTCGCTCTTTCTTGCCGTTCGTCAAAATGATCACATCGCCCGGCAATCCGTCGATCCTCTTAATAAAAATCTTGCTCCGGTCATCGGGATACACGAAAACGATGATGTCACCTTTTTTCGCCGCTATCCTGTTGTATGCTGTCTTGTCCGCGAAGACCCTGTCTCCCTTGAGCACGGCCGGTGCCATGCTCGTCCCAACGATTTTATACGCTTCGACAATATTCTTCTTAACATAATCATAGACTGAGCCCGAGAGCAGAATGGAGCCGAGCAGCCATACAGCAAGATAGAAATACCAGCGATTGTAGGGTTTAAGCTGGTAGCCGGCGCCAAGACCTCTCGCTTTTCGATGAGCGTCAACAATGATCATTACAAAAACAACAATTGCCATAATGATAGTAGCCAGCGCGCCGACAACCAATAATCTGTCAGGCAGCAGGACCATCCAGCGAAAATCCAACAAAACCAATGCGAGGAAAATAGCCAGAAAGCTCATGCCCTTGATCACTTCACCGTTGTATATCTGACCCATGCCCGGCATGGTCATCCCCATGACAGCAGCGAGCCATTTCTTTCTCTCCATATTGTTTCCTTCTTTATTCATAGGTGCCTCCTCTGTATTTTGCTTATAGATACGCATCAACAAGAGGCCGGTTCCCGCGTTCATCTATTTTTATCTGCACGCAACCGGGGAAAACACCGTGAGACAGATCCTGACGAGGTTGATTATTCCCAGAAGCCCGCCCCCGATGGAAAGGGCATAACGCGCAAAGCGCGTAGAGAAGAACATCTGCGTCCATGAGGCATCCTGATTTTTCAACGCTTCATGGACACGAACATCCGACATTACCCTTGCCGTGAAATTCTGCGATGGCTTAAATTCTTTCATAGCTTTTCCCTCCGAAATGCCCGCTCAAAAGCGACCGCATCTTTTCCTTTGCCCGAAACAACCTCGACTTCACGGTACCGACTGATATTCCCGTTTCCAGGGCGATCTTTTCCAGAGAGTCTCCGCGGAGACTGTGGATAATAGCGCTCTGGTACGGTTCCGGGAGTTGCTCCAGAGCGGATTGTATCGCCTGCAGCTGCTCCTGGGCAGCGGCTTTTTCTTCCGGCGAGCGATGTTGATCGGCGATATCATCCGTATTGTCAATCGAAACGAATGATCTATTGCGGGTCTTCCTCAATTCGCTGATGCAGCGGTTTCGAGCAATGATAAACAACCAAGCAGAGAACGGCGTGTTGCGCTGAAGGTCGTAATTCATGATCGACTTATATACGCTCACGAACACTTCCTGGCCGATGTCTTCCACAATCCTTTCATCAGCCAACAGTCGGTAGATAAAGTTCAATAGGCGTCTGTGGTATTTCTCCACCAGGAGAGAGAAAGACTCACTATCGCCGCTTTGAACCAGTTTTACGATGTCGTTATCGTCCACAAGGCCCCGTATACGCGTATTTACACGTCTTACTAAATGGATACGCTGCAAAAGAATAAAAGTTCCTATAAAAAAATCGTTGTGTTCGCCGAACCTATCGTAACGGGAGCTTTTGTTTAGCTGTATCTCCCTTATACCATCAGGCGCACATCAAACGGCACGCCTTTCTTTTCGTCACGCACCAGCGACACGGCCTCGTTGGGACACTGGCTGACGCACACACCGCATCCCATGCACTTTTCCCACTGAACCACAGCGGCCTTGTCCGTCTTGATGGCCTCGAAGGGACAGGCATTCCCGCACTTACCGCATGCATCGCATTGGGATGTATCCACGTGGGCAACATAGCCTGAGGACGCGAGACTCGGCGCGCCGTATTTGACCATCGCTTCAAGCCCCAAGCAGCAGCATTTGCAGCAATTACAGATGGAGTAGAAGCGGTTAAGCTGGATGTCCCTGAACCAGGCGGAGTGCAGATGCCCTCGCTCGTGCTCCTGTCTCAGGAGTTCGAGGGCCTCGGACTGCGCAAGGCGGCGGCTGGTCTTTGGATGATGTTCGAGAACAAAATCCGAAAAAGGCTTCCCGATGAGCATGCACACCTGCGTCGGCTCGCAATAGTTGGGGCGTGCGTGACGGCACGAGCACTCGGTTACAACGACGTCCGGGGGCCCGGTCAACACAAGATCGCGCGCCGTGGGGTAGGGAATGACCTGTTCCAGATCGCGCAACGGGATGCTCTTATTGAGCGTGATGATTGCACGCGCATGATCATGGGTGATTACCTTGCCATGGTATTTATCATGCAATTTATTCCTGCCGCGCTCACTCGAAAATGGAAGAGCACGAAGCAGTATTTTTACATACTGTTTCACCCAGCGCATATAGACATACGAATCTAAGGCCTTCAAATTCAGCATATTTTTTAAGCCCTGCTCGCGCATCAACTCCCTTGTTGAAGGTCGCAGCAGTCGCCAACGCTCTCCGAACACCCAAAGTAACAGCACCGCGCCTGCAACACCTCCCATGGCAATCAGTACAATCATCCCATGCATAATAATCGGCTCCTTTCGCTGACCTTAAATGCTGAAGTCGAACGCTATGTCAGGCGATCCTATTTGTTAATTTGTTTCCAATATATAGAGACAACCAAACAAAAGCATTGCTTAATTGTTAACGATCAGGCGCTCTCCTTATCAACAGTTTGCAGGGGTTTTTCCATGAAGGCCAGTATATATTGTGCGATCTCTGCTCCTTTTTCTTCCTGGAGAAAATGACCTACTCCCCGAATAACGATATCAGGCTGATTTTTCGCTGCCGGAATCAACTCTCGGAAGAATGCCTGAGCCCCGCCTAAAATCGGATCATTATCTGAGAACATGGTCAATGTCGGCTTCTCCCACCGCGACAGCCCATCTCGTGCCTTCTGCATTTCCACTGCAACCGGGTGTTCTCTTTCAAGTGGCACCATAAGCGGCCAAGCCACAGCTCCAGCTTTATATGCCGTGCTTGGGAAAGGAGCTTCATAAGCGGCTATGACCTCTGCCGTAGCATTTGGAAGTGCTCGACGCATAATGCTCCCTATAGGTAAGTCAGGGGCCATACGCTCCACCATTTCCCGCCACGAGTGAAATGCCTTGGATAGCCTTTCTTCACCGGTTGGCAGGAAGGTGTTCAGAATGACGAGACGCGCAAAACGCTCCGGCAGTTCCGTGACCACACGCAAACCAATAGGACCACCCCAATCATGGAGTACCACGGTTATCTGGTGCAACGCTAACGCATCAATAAAACCGACCAAGGTTTTTCGATGCAGTTCAAATGAGTACTCCTGTGGATCGGTTAATTTGTCGGACCGTCCAAAACCGACAAAATCAAACGCCAGGACACGGCGAGTCTTTGCGAGCAAGGGGATCATCTTGCGGTACAAAAAAGACCACGTGGGTTCGCCATGCAAACAAAGCACTGGCGCACCCTTGCCTTCATCGATATAGTGGATCCGCTTTCCATTGATCTCAAGATATCGTGGCTTAAACGGAAAGTCGGGAAGATTCTCAAAGCATTGATCCGGCGTCTGGATTACTGTCATTTTATTCCTCCAGATGCACCACCCGAAATTTTCTTTACGAAATCTTCAGTGGCCTGCTTTCCCCCTATGCCGGCATTCTGCGGCTCCAGTTCTTCGATCATCACCATTACGTAAGGACGGAACTGTTCATTTCCTCTGCCTTCGACCTCGATCATTACATCAGCGACCTTCTTGTGAAGCTCGGCCTTCTGCGCTTCTGACAATGCTCCCTTCAACGTCTTGATGTTCACAAACGGCATAATCCCTCCTCATTGAGTTTATTGGGAGACTTTGTTTTAGTTTCCCTACCTGTATGAGTGAGTGTTTCTACCGATTTGTGACAACTACAGCAGGTTTTCCCAATAGTTTTTTCTCGGCAAGACCATCTCGGATTTTTTGTAGAAATTTACGCGTCGGACTATCGTGCCGATCTTATGATACTCTGAAGCGAGATCGATCTCCTGAACCCACTTTTTCATCCGGCACCTGCACTCACCATTTTGGTTATAAAGGGTGCATTTATCATTCAGAAACGAATTCAGTTTTCGTCTGCTCCGGGAAACGATTTGACGGACCGTAGCGACATCTCTTGCCATTATTTCCGCGATTTCTTCATACTCCAGATCGGCAATATCTCTTAGCATGTGAGTGAGTCTCGTTTCGTTGTCCACGCAGTGAAGAACACCGGTAATGCACTTATCGCACATCTGTTTTACCCAGATTTTCTTATCAAGGTCTACATGGTCAGGAAAATCGAACTCTTCTTTGGTTGCGTACACACTAAGAAATCGTGTGGAGATTATCCTCTCATTTTTCACGTGGGCCATTGCGACCCTGCGCGTAATCGTATATATCCACGTGGATACCTTGGATTCACCCCGAAAAGCAGGGAAGCTTTTTACAATCTCGACCCAGACCTGCTGGGCCGCATCCCTGGCAAGATCTTCATCCGTGATCATTCTGCGGCATACGGCTGAAACAAGTTTCCCGTATTCGCGCGCGATGTCATCGAGAGAAAGGGCGTTTAGTTTTTCAGCGAGCGGGGCATTCATTATCAACGACTTATTCCTCCTACCAGAGGTCGTGAACAATCATTTGTTGGGCGCAGCTCAGGGCGTAAGGGGAATCGAGAGTACGTAGACCACAATATAGAAAAGGCTTACAGCACCGAGATGTATCCAAAGCGGAATCACGCGAGATACAAGAACAACACCACGGCGCGCGGCGATCACCGTGGCAAAGACAATACCCGTGATGATCGGACAGACGGTCAACAAGAGTATGCCTCGTCTGTCGATCGGGCTCGCGGCGCCCCAGAGGAGAAGCAATGTCCAGCCGGCCATCAGCGATGCGCCAATACCCATAGCGTAACGATACTCAGGGCTATTGCGGGATGAATCACCACCGAATAGCGCACAGCAAACTCGCCGGGACAGCATTGGGATAACTGCGAGACCGTCCGTGACCGCGCCAACCAAAAATGCAGTTTGTCCAAGAAACGTGACGGTTTCGATGGAAACATTTGTCATGAGTGCCTCCTGCTTACAACACAACGGCTATTCCGTATAACGAGTTCCCAAAAAGTCAGATAATTCGATTGCGGGTCGCCAGCACAGCGGCCTGGGTGCGGTCGTTGACACCGAGCTTGTTGAACAGGCCGATGACATAACTCTTTACGGTATTGGCGCTGATGTCGAGCAGTTCGGAAATTTGGGTATTGGTGTACCCTTCGGTTATGAGGCGTAAGACGTCGGTTTCACGGCGGGACAGTTTCACGGAAATTGCAACCGCGCCGTGATCGAGATCCACTTTCTTCGAACCGCTTTTGTTCTCACTCAATTGGTGTTCGAGGAGGCCCGTGTAGTCTTTCTGTCGTTGCAGGGCGTCCTTGTTTGCGGTTGTTTCAAAGACGAGGATGATAACAGCGGTGACGGTCTTATCAATACCGCGCACCGGGTACGCGTGTATTTCGCCCCACCGTCGCTTGCCACCGGGAAAATCCATGGACCGCTCCACAATCTGTGTCCGACCGTTTATGACAACTTCCTTCAAAAAACAGGCGTCGCACTTGCAGTCACATCCCTTGAGCGCGTCATAGCAAAATTCACCGATTACTTTTTCCGGATCGCAATGGTGAATCATGGCCATGGCTTTGTTGATCCAGACGATTTTGAAATCCGTGCTGAAAATGCCGAACGGCGCACGGATGCTAGCAAACAGCGCCGGACCGAGCCCGGCAAGGATGTGGTCTAAGGAAAGCCTATTATCCATTTCAGCCATGTGAGTCCTCCCGGTTCCGGAGATTGCACTGCATCGTGCTCCTGTTCAATACTGCTGAAGTCGTCGCGAAGATCGCGGTACGCCAGAAACAGGCTGATTCGCTTTCCCTCATCTCCGTTGCGGTAATCGTCAAGAACACGTTCGATGTCCATGATAACCCCCTCTATCCCGGAACACGAAGCGCATCAGGTTGTCCCGGGTCGTGATGGCGGCCGGATTTGATGGGGATTATAGCCGCAACAGATCATCCGAACACCACCCATTTGGGGGGGCTATTTTAGAGGGCGCTCATTTTAGAGCAAATACATTGATGCGGCGGAAGGTCTCGAAGCACGTGCCGTCGTTTTGCTTTGTTTCTTCAATCATCCTCCTAACAACGATCTCCCGGAAGGACGCTTTGTCTTGTTCTGGAACGTGAGACAGGAACGGCACCAGGCTTGGCTGATCGATCCACCTAGTCAGTGCTTCCGCATCCGGGAAAAACCTATCAGCGTTTTCACCCCAGACTGTGGCGCTACTAAAACCGCTGTCTTCCACGAGCGCCTTGTACTCCCCGACAGCGGGCATATACCACGGCCATAGGAATTGCTCAAAGTATTTTGAGAAACCCGGCAAGGCCATGGTTTCCCGAACGACTTTGAAGAATTGGGAACAGTTTCCATCGCCCGCGAAGTTGAACCGTACAACGCCGTTCGCCGACAGAACGCGTTGTATGTTTCTGAAGAGACGTCGGTGGTCACTTACCCAGTGAAGAGTAGCATTGGAAAATACCACGTCAAATTTCTCCACGAGGTCGAGATCATTGATGTCCATCAAGAGAAAGCGCAAGTTTCCCTCATACTTTTGTTGGGCCACGTCAATCATTCCTTGAGAGGCATCTATTCCAACAACCGCGCCCCTCGGAACCAGCCTGGAAAGCTGGGCCGTCAGCGTTCCGTCACCGCATCCGAGGTCGAGGATTCGCTCTGTTCCTTGAAGGGCGAGCTCTTCAATGAGCCTCTCTCCCCATTCCTTTTGATGACTGGACGCCTTCTCGTATTTCTTGCCGTCAAATTCGTGTGTCATGCCTTCATCCATTCCGGCTATAGACTGCCCTGAATCGGCGAACAGGAGGGTTTTTGTTGTCCGTGTAGTCATCGAAGCTTACTTCGTTCAGACCGGCATCGCTGAACGTATTTAACTCCTTTTTTGTCAGAGGCCATGGCATGTTACCTTCGGGGTCCGTTGTGTCTCGACCACGGGCGATAACCAGAAGCAGTCCTCCGGGAGCCACAAAGTCGGCAATACGGATAATCGCTTTGGTTCTGAAATCAGGCGGGAGGACTTGAAGCGTATAGGACTCGACAACGAAGGAAAACGCCCTTTGCCACTCCAGCGGTGCGTCGAATAAGTCAGCGGTCATGTAAGTGACTGGCGAATGGGGGTGTCGGCGGCGGCACCATGATATCGCCGTCTTTGAGATGTCGAATGCGGTGGTAGCAAAGCCGCGTCGGGCAAGTTCTTCGGCATCATCTCCCAATCCGCAGCCGACCTTGAGTGATTTATGCCCGTTGCCGTGGATGTGAGCAGCATCCAACCAGGTTATGAGGTTGGGATTGGGTTTCAGGTCAGCCCAAGGAATGATCGAAGAAGCACCGTTTGCCTGCGCATAGAGAGCCTCAAACCAACCCAATGCATCACCAGCTGCAAGATGCTTGTGCGCGAGGTCTCTGGCGATTACTCTGTGTACTTCGTCCATATGCTATCCTCCGAACGAATAAGTTCAAGGGCGCTGTGCGGCTTTATCGCGCAGCATCCCCAGAAACATAGTGCTGGCCTGTCATTGCCCACTAAGCCGGAAGTGGAGCGGCTTTGATAACGTAGTGCGAACAGGGCAGCATTCCAGCGCGGACAGTAGCTGACTCTTGTGGGATTCCGTGAAGCGCGCGACTTTTAGCAATCCTCTCGAAGCAATTGGCTAGACGTATTTGAAGGTCCCAGCTCACTTCGTGTCCATACTTGGGTTTTCCAATTTTTCAAACAATAAGGTACGATAACAGAATAGCCCTTCTCCTGAACGAGGTGCTCAAGAATGGGAAATTTTCGGACAATGTCTTTCTTGATAGCCAAATCATCCACTAATTCAGCTTTTCCGGAAAGCCTAACCTGAACTCCCTCCTTTGGGCTGTAAAAACACATCTCAACATGCGGATTGTTCTGGAGTTCAAAGTTGGACTTCTTGAAGTCCTTTGTATTGAAAAGTATGCCGTTTTCATCGGCCTTGCACACCGTCATTACCCTGACATGCGGCATGTTGTTGTCAGCTGTCGCTAAATAAAAGACCGGGTTCCGTTGGACAAAATTGAGTACCTCTTCGTTATTCATGAGGGTATTTTCCTGACTTTCTTTTTCATAAGTGTGTATATAGGTGGCCCAACTTTATGGCATATCTTGAAAACAACTATCGTCATATTCTGTCACAATATTTTTATTCTGACAAGTACTAAAGAATCGACGTCCGCCTCTTCAGTTTATAGCGTTATTCCCCTCGTAAGTCAAGATGAACAAACACTTCCGTTGACTCTCCTTACAAACATGCTACAATTCAACAAGAGGTAAACCATGAAAGAATACGACGTCGTCATTATCGGCTCGGGCGCGGGCGCAAACCTCATCCAGGACGCGCTGCAGCACAACAAGAGCGTGGCCTTCGTGGACAAGGGGCCGTTGGGCGGCACCTGCCTCAACGTAGGCTGCATCCCCACAAAGATAATCGTGTTTCCCGCCGACCGTATCATGGAAATCCGCGAGGCAAAAAAGCTCGGCATTACAGCCGAGATCAGGGACGTCGACTTCAGCGCAATCATGGAGCGGATGCGGAATTATGTAAAGATGAGCAACGACCACATCAAGGAGTCTTTGGAAAAAACCGAGGACTTCGACTTCTATTTCGGCGAAGCACACTTCACCGGGGATTATACGCTCGAAGTAAACGGCCAGGCGATCAAGGGTAAAACCATATTTATCGTCATTGGCGCCCGGCCCCTCGTTCCCCCTGTAAAGGGAATTGAAAGTATCGAATATCTCACCAACGAAAGCGCGCTCCAACTCACGGAGAGGCCCGAGAGCATGGTCATCATCGGCGGCGGGTACATTGCCTGCGAGTTTGCACATTTCTTCGAAGCCATGGGCACGAAGGTCACGATCATTCAGCGCAATAAGCGGCTCGTGCCTGAAGAGGAGCCGGAGGTTTCGGAACTGCTCAAGACAGCCCTTTCACGCCGCGTGACCGTGCTTACCGCTACAGAAGCAACTGAAGTCCGCCAGACCGGGAAGATCACCACAATCATGGCAAAAGAACTTGGCAGCGGAAAACAGCGGGAACTCACGGCGCAGCATGTCCTGGTCGCCGCGGGCAGAAAGTCGAATGCCGATATCCTGATGGTCAAGAACACCGGCGTGAACACGAACGAGAAGGGCTATATTGTGGTGGACAATTACCTTGAGACTACCAAGAAGAACATCTGGGCTTTCGGCGATGCTATCGGCAAGAAGATGTTCCGGCACTCCGCGAATCAGGAGGCCGAGATCATATGGCACAATGCCGTTCACGGCAAAAAGTCGAAAATGAACTACCTCTCGGTGCCGCATGCGGTTTTTACGTACCCGGAGATAGCGTCCGTAGGACTGACCGAGGAGCAGGCCGTGAAGATCATGGGCAAGCGCGAACTCCTCGTGGGCAAGGCCCTGTACACGGACGTGGCGCGCGGCGAGGCAATGATGGAGACCGACGGGTTCACGAAAGCCGTGGTGCATCGCAAGAGCGGAAAGATTTTAGGATACCACATCATCGGGCCTCAGGCATCGATCCTGATTCAGGAGGTCGTGAACGCCATGGCAGTTGACGGGAACCTCTGGTCTGTTGCCAAGGGCATGCACATCCATCCTGCGCTGTCCGAGGTGGTGCTGAAGGCCTTCGGAAAACTTCATGAAGTGGAGTAACTTCTGTCTACTGTCTACTGTTTCTTCATCACATGAATCGCCATCTCGTGAACGTCCTCAGCCGCTTCCATGACCGCCTCTGAAAGCGTGGGATGGGCATGGATCATGTTCCCAAGCTGTTTTGATGTAACGCCCATATGGATGGCGAGCGCGCCTTCGTGCACCATGTCCGTGGCATGTGCCCCGCAAATGTGAACGCCCAGCACCTTGTCGGTTGCCTCGTCAGCAATCACCTTCACCAGGCCGGTGATCTCTCCCATGGCGTGCGCCTTCCCAAGCGCCCGGTACGGGAACCTGCCGACGCGGTACTTGATCCCCTGCTCGTTTGCCTGCTTCTCCCGGAGGCCCACGCTGCCGATTTCCGGCATGGTAAAGATGCCAGCCGGGACAACCTGGTAATCCATCTTTTCATTTCCGCCGAGCGCATTCTCCACTGCCACGAGGCCCTGGCGCGAGGCCACATGAGCAAGCATGAACCTGCCGGTCACGTCGCCGATGGCGTAAACGCCGGGCACAGTCGTCTCCATTTTTTCGTTCACAATGATCTCGCCGCGTTTGCCGATGCTGATGCCGAGTTCCTCCAGCCCGAGGTTCTCTGAGTTCATGCTCCGGCCTATGGACACCAGGATCATCTCGGTCTTGACCTGTTTGCCGTTGCTCAAACTCGCGTTCATCAGGCCGTCTCCGTCCTTCTCGACGCGCTCGACCTTCACGTTCGTCATAAGCTTGATCTTGGACTTTTTAAACTCCCGTTCGAGGATGTCGGCCATTTCTTCGTCTTCCGTTGAAACGGCCCGGGGCAACATCTCAACCATAGTCACTTCTGCCCCGAAGGCGCGATAAATGAACGCGAACTCGGAGCCGATCACGCCTGCGCCGATAATGAGCAGGCTCTTCGGAATTCTCTTGAGCTGCACTGCGTCATTGCTCGATATGATCTGATCGCCGTCAAACGGGATACCGGGTATGGTTGCGGGCCGAGAACCCGTCGCAATAATGACTTGGTCGGATTTTATGTCCATGGTTTTGCCGTCCTTCTGGACGACCCGTACCACATCAGGAGAGAGCAGCGAACCGCGGCCTTCGATCAGGGTCACGCCCCAACTCTTGAACAAGCCGCGAATGCCCTTTACTTGAGTCGTGACGACTTTGTCCTTGCGTTCCCTGATTTTCGCAAGGTTGTATGTGACGTCGCCCTGCACCTCGATGCCGAAATCAGCGGCATTGCGCATGCGCTGCAGCGCTTCGGCAGAGGCGATAATGGTCTTCGTCGGGATGCAGCCCCAGTTCAGGCACGCGCCTCCCACCTCCGAGTCTTCGATCACCGTCACCTGCGCGCCCTTCTGCGCCGCGCGGATCGCGGCCACGTAACCGCCCGGCCCGGAACCTATGATCGTGAGTTTTATCGGCATGGTATGCTCCTCATAAAAAGAATGAACCGTAGGGGCGGCCCTGCGTGGCCGCCCTTGTTTTTCTTGCCGCCAGGACAACCACATAGGGTTGCCCCTACGTAAAAATCGGTTTCACGTTTTCTGAGAAAAAAAGGGAGAGTATATATACTCTCCCTTTCGGTCAATCATGATCCTTCTGCTGCTTCATCGCGGCGTTGTCTACTTCCCTTCTTCTTCTCTCAGAAACTTCTCATACTCCGCCTTGCTCATCAAATCGCTCAGCTCAGTGGGATCGGTCATCTCCAAGACGGCGAGCCATCCGTTTCCGTAGGGGTCTTCGTTGATGATCTCCGGCGTATCAGCGAGGTCCTCATTCACTTCCACGACCGTCCCCGAAACAGGGCTGACCAGGGGTGAGGTCGCTTTTGTGGACTCGATCTCGGACAGTTCGGAATCGCCGTCGATTTCCGTATCGAGCTCCGGCAGTTCCACATATACGATATCTCCAAGCTGCTGCTGTGCGTAGTCGGTGATGCCGATCGTCGCCCGCTTCCCTTCCACCCGCACCCAGGCATGCTCTCTATGATACTTGATATCATCCGGATTCATACAACACCTCCACAAAAATAAATAATCAGAATGGCTGTTTTTAGCCTAAGCAACGGATTTTGTCAAGCAAAAAAGGAAATCGTACGACAAAGATTAACGAGAAAAAAAAGGATGCGTGTATGCGCATCCCCTTCTCAGAGAAACAGCCCGGAGCTGTTGCTACGAACTACGAGCCATGAGCGAAAAGCTATACTTTTACCGGTTCGTGCGCCTTTGTCTGCTTCTGCCCGGCAATTGCGGACGCGGCCTGCACCATCGTGATGGCCTTTTTGGGGCAGCGCGGCTCGCACATGCCGCAGCCGATGCACTTCGCTTGATCGACAACGTGCAGCGAACGAACGTCTCCCGAAATGGCGTTGACCGGGCAAATCTTTTCACAGACGTCGATGCCGACGCACTTCGCGGGGTCGATAGAGGCCTTCGGCCGCACGGGAATGTAATCCGCGATAGCGTTCGTGGGGCATTTCTTCACGCACAGGCCGCAGACGATGCACTTGGCATGATCGATCCGCGCGAGGTTATTATCAATCTTAATCGCGTCAACCGGGCAGGTCTTCACGCAGATGCTGCATGCGATGCACCCGACCTGGCATTTTTTCTTGGTGTCTACGCCCTTGTCCCTGCTGTGGCAGCTGATCACCACGGCCTTGGACGCCAGGCCGAGTTCGATCACCTGCTTGGGGCAGGCGGCCACGCACTTGCCGCAGGCCGTGCATTTCTCCGGACTGATAAGCGGCAAATGGTCCGGGCTCATCCTGATCGCGTCGAACGGACAGGCGCGCATGCACGTGGCATAACCCAAACAACCGTAGTCGCAGGACTTGTCCCCGCCGGCAGCGAGCACTGCCGCGGTGCAGTCCTGTACGCCCGTGTAGATGAACTTTCGCTGGCTCAGGGACATTCCGCCCTGGCAGAATACCCGGGCGATCTTGGGGTCCACTTTCTCCGCTTTCTTGCCCGTGATCTCGGCGATCCTCTCTGCAACAGCGGCTTTTCCCGGGGCGCACAGGCTCACTGCTACGTCGGGATTCGCTGCCACTGCCTCGGCATAGCCCATGCAGCCGGCGAAACCGCACGCGCCGCAGTTTGCTCCCGGAAGGGTCTCGCGCACCTTCTCAACTTTGGGGTCAACCTTTACCACAAACCGCGCCGCGACGATCGCCAGGGCAATACCGAACACGATACCGAGGCCCGCAAGCACGATCAGCGCTATGTAGACCGTAGACATAGGGACGGCCCCGTCAGCCGGTGGTGCGCCGCCGGCTTCTATTCGCGGGAGGAGATTATTTAAAAAAACACTCGCGATGTGATGCAGCGCCTGAAACAGGATGTTCATCATTTGCTCATACATGATTATATACCTTCGTAAAAATGATTTGGAGCAAGGCAACCGTGCCTGCGCCCAGCGATAACGAGTGCGCTAGTGCGAGTGCAGGGTGTGCCGCTCTTTTCAGACGCCGACATGGTCGGCTCGGTCCACGTTTACAGCGTGATCATGCCGGAAAAACCCAGGAATGCCAGGGCTATCAACCCGGTCAGAACGAATGAAATAGGAAGTCCCTGGAATGACTTCGGCACATCGGCAAGCTCGAGTTTTTCCCGAATGCTCGCCATGATAATGAGCGCCAGACTGAAACCGAGGCCCGAGCCCAGGGCAAGCGCCATGCTTTCGAACAGAGTATAATTTTCATCTGCGTTGATGAGCGGCACGGCCAGGATGACGCAGTTCGTAACGATCAGCGCGAGGTAGATTCCCAGCTTATAATACAGGGCAGGAGTAATTTTTTTCATGATCGTGTCCGCGGCCTGAACAAAGGCGGCAATCACGCCGATGAAGATAACGATTTTCAGGAACCCGAGATGATAGGGAATCATGACATAGGTATACATCAGCCAGTTGAGGCACGCGGAGATGAGCATGACGGCCGTAAAGGTAAAGCTCATGCCGACCGCAGTCTCCATTTTTTTCGTAACGCCGAAAAAAATGCAGAGGCCGAGGTACCGGGAAAACACGAAGTTGTTGATCAGCGCCGATGCGATGAATATTGTCAGGACATGTTGCCACATGGTCATTCCTCCGGAATTAGTCTATGGAGTTTCTTGAGTTCATGGAGTTCGTAGAGTTAATGCTTTTACTCTTCAGACTCTTCAGACTCTACAAACTCTTTAGACTCTATGAACTCTTAATGCCCTCCGCTGCTCGCCCCCGTACCACCGAAGTATTTTCGGTCGATCCAGTTGAGTCCGCCCATGATAAGACCCATGGCGAAGAAGCCGCCCGTCGGCATGATCATGATGAGCAGCGGTTTTGACGCCAGGATGGGGAATCCCCAGAGCGACCCTTTGCCCAAAAACTCCCGGAACACGCCGAGCAGGACCAAGGCAAGGAGAAAGCCCACTCCCATCCCTACTCCGTCGATAAAGGACGGCAAAAGTTTATTTTTGCTCGCGAACATCTCCGCCCGCGAAAGGATGATGGCAAAGGCGACGATGAGCATGATATAGAGGCCCATTTCCTTATATACAGCCCGTTGGTAGGCCGCCATCACCTGATCGATTACCGTGACCCAGGTGGCGGTAATGAACACGTAGGAAGGAAGCCGGACTTTCGGGCTGATAAAGTTCCGCAGGATGGAGACCGTTACGTTCGTCATGGTCATGACGAAGAGAACCGCGATCCCCATCAGAAATCCGTTTTTCACGCCGCTCGTAACGGCCACGGCCGGACAAAGAGAAAGTGCGAGCCTGAAGACCGGGTTCTCGCCGAAGACGCCGTTTTTGAAAAGCGCCCAGTAACTGACATGGTTGCTCACTTTCTCACCTCCTGCGCCGTTCTCTTGACGCCCGCTCCGTACTTATCGATGAGCTGCTGCACCGCGTCTTTAACCCCGTTCGTCACGCCGCGGCTCGAATAGGTCGCGCCGGATATGGCCTGGATGTTTTCCTTCGTGTCTTTTTTTACCAGAACAACCTGGGAAAGGGTCTTCCCTTTGAACTGGTCGAGAAAAAGCTTGTCCTCAACCTGGTCTCCAAGACCCGGAGTTTCTTCATGACCGAGGATTTTGACATCTCTGATTTTGAGATCAGTGCCGAGCGAAACGAGCATCTTGATGAAACTTGAATACCCCTTGCCTGCGGTGCTCGCAATGTAGGTTACCGGCTTTCCGTTGGAGGTCGCCGCGTAATACTCGTAGGTCTTGTTGTCCGCGGACCAGGTCCCTGCCGCTTTAATGGGATCAAGCGCGTCCGGCGCCATCTCCTTCAGCGCCTCTTCCTTTTCTTTCTTCTCCGCGGCAAACCGCACCGGCGCGGTATGTTTATAGGTAATCCCCATAATCATACCCGCAACGACAAAGATGGCGACGAGGCTCAGGGTTATCCTCAGCAAGTCTTTCATTTTTTCACCCCCATGGCCGCAGCCTTGCCGAAAATGCGGCTTTTCATGCTCCGGTCAAGCAAGGGCGCAAAACAATTCATAAGGAGGATGGCGAACATAACGCCCTCGGGGTACCCGCCCTTCAGGCGGATCAGGACCGTGAGCGCCCCGCACGCAACGCCGAACACGATCTGGGCGCTGCGCACCGAGGGACCGGTCACGTAATCCGTGGCCATATAAAACGCTCCCAGGATCAAACCGCCGGACATCATATGCAATATCGCATCGCCCGTGAAAAGGCCTTCCTTACCGCCGAACATCCAGGTGAGCACGCCGACGGTGGCGACAAACGTAATGGGGATGTGCCAGGTAATGTACCGCTTCATCATGAGGAACGCGGCGCCGAGCAGGAGCGCGATCACCGAGGTCTCGCCGAGGGACCCGGCGCGGTTCCCGATAAACAGGTCCTGGTACAGGGCCAGCTTGGTATGATAGATTTCGAGCAGCCTCGACATGCCCTCCTCTTTGAGCAGGACCAGCGGGGTCGCTGTGGTCTTTGCGTCGATGGCCATAAACGTGGCCGCGGGCTCGACGTAGGTGGTCATTACTTTGGTGAAGCTGATCAGGACAAAGGCCCTGCCGATGAGCGCCGGATTAAAGATATTGAAGCCGAGCCCGCCGAAAAGCTGTTTGGTGATCACGATGGCAACGAAAGAACCGATGGCCGCAATATACAGCGGCAGATTCGCGGGCAGGTTCATAGCAAGGAGCAGCCCGGTCAGAAACGCGCTCCCGTCGGACACGGTAATGGGCTTCTTCATCATCCACTGCGCCCCGGCTTCGGACAGAAGCGACGTCATGATGCAGACGAGGATCACCATGATCGCCGGGAGGCCGAAGTAGTAGACCGACATAAGCGTTGCGGGAACAAGCGCGCCGCTCACGGTCCACATGATCTTCGCCGTGCTCTCATGGTCGTGCAAATGGGGCCCGATCGAAACGATCAGCTTGGGTTGTTCCTTGGGTTTTACCGGTTGTACCTGTGCAGGGGCTTCCATATATCTATACCTCATTGGCCAAGATATTTTATTGTTTGCTCCGAACTCCAAACGTCGAACTCTGCACTAACTCTTCTTCTTCGCCAGTTCCTTCTTCGCCTTCTTCACCCACTGCACCATAGGCCGGTTCGCCGGGCACACGAAGGTGCAGCAGCCGCATTCAAAACAGTCCATCAACCCATATTCTTTGGCGTCCAGGTAATGACCCCGCTCAATATAGATGCCGATGTAGGAGGGTTGCAGTTTCATAGGGCAGGCGTCGATACACCGGCCGCAGCGGATGCACGGGCCGTAGGATTTTACGCTCACTTCGGTCTTCGGAAGGATGAGAATGCCGGACGTGCCTTTGATCACCGGCACCTCGAGCGAATACTGGCTCATGCCCATCATGGGACCGCCGGCGATCACCTTGGCCGCATCCTCCGTGAGCCCGCCCGCTTCCTCGATCAGCTGGGAGAACGGCGTGCCGATCCGCGCGAGGAAATTTTTCGGCTCCTTGACCCCTCTGCCGGTCACGGTTACCGTTCGCTCGATGAGCGGCCTGCCGTATCTCACCGCATTGTAGACTGCCTCAGCCGTGCCGACATTCTGCACCACCACGCCGATGTCCATGGGCAGCCCACCCGCGGGAACGGTCCGGTGAGCAATGGCCTTGATCAGCATCTTCTCCGCGCCCTGCGGATACTTTACCTTGACCGGCCATACTTTTATGTCCGGAGACCCGGCCGCGGCCTTGGTCATGATCTCGATTGCATCGGGTTTGTTGGATTCGATGCCGATGTACCCTTTACCGACATTCAAGATTCTCATGAGGATCTTGAGGCCTTCTACGATTTCTTTCGGCCGCTCGAGCATGAGGCGGTGATCGGAGGTCAGAAAGGGTTCGCACTCCGCGCCGTTCAGGATCACCACATCGATCGGTTTTTCCTTGGGAGGCGCAAGTTTTACATGCGTGGGGAACGTGGCCCCGCCCATGCCCACAATGCCGGCGTCCAGTACGATTTTTTTGAGCTCCTCGGGACTCAGCAGGTTGTAATCGGGGTTTTCCTTCAACCCCACGACCCATTCGTCCTTGCCGTCGCTCTCGATGACGATCGACGGAAGGTCCATGCCGAGGGAATGAGGAAAGCTTCCGAGGGCGGTCACCTTGCCGGAGGTCGAAGCATGCACCGGCGCGGAAACAAAACCGCCGGCTTCACCGATCTTCTCGCCTTTTTTAACTTCCTGGCCGATAACGACGAGCGGTTTCGTGGGCGCGCCGATGTGCTGGCTCAGAGGGATTACTACTCTTTTGGGAATTGCCGCGGTAACGATGGGTTTGTGTGCGGTGAGATACTTGTTGTCAGCGGGATGCACACCCCCGCTGAATGTGTCATGCGCCTTTACAATCGTAGCTTCCATTTCGCTTTCACCTGTCCTCTGTTAATAACATCATAATGATTTCTTATAAACTTATAACTCGAGAGTATTTACAGGTCGCACAGTTTATAACAGAAATGGCGAGTACGTGTCAAGCGGGAATTATTGCTTTTTGCGAGAGAAGAACGCCGTGTTCATATCCAAAACAGTACCTCACGCGCGCCTTAACGTGAACAGGATATGCTCATGGACATCAACACGGCGGATAGTGTAATTACGCTACCTGGACAACTTCCTTTACGCCCGGGACTTCCTGCTTCAGTGTTTTTTCAACGCCCATCTTGAGCGTCATCGTGGACATGGGGCAAGAGCCGCACGCGCCTTTCAGTCTCACTTTCACGGTCCCGTCGTCCTCGACGTTCACCAGTTCGATGTCACCGCCGTCCCGCTGGAGCATCGGCCTGATTTTTTTGAGCGCTTCGATTACTTTTTCTTTCATGGTGTATTCTCCTTTTTTAATGGTGTAGTATTATACACTTTCTTAATCCTATTTTACACTATTTTCTATGATGGAAATCATATTCATTTGAATTCCTACTTAAATCCCAGGATTTCTATTGTCATCAAGAACAATATCTGCTAAATTATCCCCGAGGGTTTGGAACGATGAACTATCTTATTATCGGCGTCGGCGGTTTCACGGCGCAGTCGTCCGCTATATTCTGGCGGTCTGGATCGGAGAGCGTTGGGGCCGCAGTTTCCCGCTCGGCACGTTCATCATCAACGTGAGCGGCAGCTTCCTCATCGGTTTGCTTATGGTGCTGTTCACAGAGCGCTTCATGGTAAACCCGCAGTGGAGGTTATTGCTCGTCGTCGGCTTTCTCGGCGCGTATACGACGTTCTCCACGTTCGAATACGAAACCGGCGCGCTGCTCAAGGACGGCGAACTGCTGATCGCGGGCCTGAACGTCGTGCTCAGCGTCGTGGTCGGCTTCATTGCGCTGAAGCTCGGCGAGGTCATAGCGAAGAGTATATAGCGTACACACGCTGAAAGGAATCCAACATGGTCAAACCCGGATCGGCAAAGAAACTTACCATATATGTAGACGAGACCGACAAGTCCCACGGCAAGCCCGTATATGAAGCGGTTCTGGACATCCTGGCGCTGCGGAAAATTGCCGGGGCAAGCGTGTTCCGCGGAGTAGCAGGTTATGGAATCCATGGAAAACTTCATACCGCGAAGATTCTGGAACTCTCCACCACCCTTCCGGTCAAGATCGAAGTCGTGGATACCGAGGAAAAGATAAACGTCATCCTGGCGGAGCTCACGTCGATCGTTGAAAAAGGGCTCATTGAAATAAGCGACACGCACGTAATCAAGTGCGGCGCAAAGAGCGCATAGCAGCGCCGTCACTCATGACCATCCAATCTCTGGACGCGCAACTCCTTCTCCTCATCAATCACGGGACCGCAAACGGGCTGTTCGATATTCTCATGCCCGCCCTCTCCGAGCGGGGGTACCTCCTCATCATTCCGTTTCTTCTCGCCGTGCTCCTGCGGGCAACAAAACAAAAGAACAAGCAAGGGAAATCCTATTTAGGAACGGCACTCTGGACCATCGCGATCGCAGTGTGCGCCATATACCTTACGATGTGGGCGGAAGATGCGGTGAAGGTCTGGGCCGCGCGCACGAGGCCGTGCAGGGCAATCGAGGGGATCAGGCTTATCGCCGCATGCCCGAAGTCTTTCTCCATGCCGTCAGGACACTCGATCACATCGTTTGGCGTTGCGCTGCCGCTTTTTTACCTTACGCGTGAATATATCGAGCTCATCTGGCGCTTCTATCCTTTGCTGCTCGCATCGGCCATTGCCTTTTCTCGTCTCTATCTTGGAGTTCATTATCCTACGGATGTGCTTGCCGGAGCGGTGATGGGCGCCCTTATCGGAATAGGGTTATCGCTCGTGTATCAGGTGATTGATTCAAACCGGGCATAAGGAACTGACGCATCTACGCTTCCACTCTTCCACGCATCCACACTTTCACGCATCTACGCTACTCTTTCCACCCATGATTGCCGATGAGCGGCACAAACATGCAAGGAACACTCTGCTCGGTCCGTGTGCCTTCAGCGGTCTTGACGACCTTCACCAGTTGCTGCCCGTACCGCTCTCCCACGGGGATCACCATGCGGCCGCCCACGCAAAGCTGTTCCACGAGCGGCGTTGGTATCTCAGGGGCCCCGGCAGTGACCATAATGGCGTCAAAGGGCGCCATCTCCTTCCAGCCGTACGTCCCGTCATAGGTCTTGATAGCAACGGTCCTGTACCCGAGCCGGTCCAGCGTTGCCCTGGCTTTGTCCGCGAGCATCTTGAGCCGCTCTACGGTATAGACCTTCTCGCATACGTGGGACAGCACCGCTGCCTGGTATCCTGAGCCGGTCCCGATCTCGAGGACCCGCTCCGTGCCCTTCAGTTCCAGAAGCTCGGTCATAAGCGCCACCATGTAAGGCTGAGATATGGTCTGGCCCTCGCCGAGCGGGAGTGCATTGTCCTGGTACGCCATACCGCGGATGCCCTCGGGCAGAAATTCGTGGCGAGGAACTTTGCGCATCGCCGCGAGGACCCGCTCGTCTTTCACACCGCGCGCCATGATCTGCTCATCCACCATGCGGCTGCGCTCTTTTTCGTAATTGATCAATCACTGCTCCTATTCTATATATAATGAAAACAAAATTCTGCCACGAAGACGCCAAGACCCAAAGAAATGCAACTAATTGAGAATCCAGAAAACCGCAAGCCTCTGTAAGATTCTCTTCGTGTCTTAGTGCCTTAGTGGCAAATATTATTTTGACTTATCCTGGTCAGGTTCATTCAACAAGGTTTCCATGGACCGGAACCTGTCAAAGGAGGAATAGTCCGTAAGGTCGAGATGCAGCGGTGTGATAGAGACCATCTTCCGGTCGATAGCGTCGAAGTCCGTACCCTCTTCCCGCTCCCAGTCCGGCTCTCCCCCTCCGATCCAGTAGTATTTCTTCCCTCGCGGGTCAACACGCTCCACGGTCAGTTGATGGTAAATGCGTTTGCCCAGCCGGGTGATGCGCGTGCCCTGCATTTCGGCAAGCAAGAGGTTCGGAACGTTGATATTGAGCAGCGTGTCTTCGGAAAGCCCTCGCTCTAAAATTCGCTTCGCTGAACGGTAGGCCACCTCAGCGGCCTCGTTAAAGCGAAAATCTTCGCGCGCGGCAAGCGAAACAGCGATTGATCGTATACCGAGAATAGTCGCCTCTATTGCCCCTGCTACGGTGCCGGAATAGGTGACGTCGTCCCCAAGGTTCGGCCCTTTGTTGATGCCAGAGACAACAAGACGGGGAGTCTCTTTTAACAAGCCTTTGACGGCAATGTTTACGCAGTCCGTGGGCGTGCCGTTCACGCTGTAGACCGATTCCTTGATCTCCTCGATCAGGAGCGGACGGTGGAGCGTCATGGAGTGCCCGGCCGCGCTCCGTTCGCGGTCCGGAGCAACGATGATCACAGTATCCAACTCACGCAGCCGCTTGGCGAGAATCTGTATTCCGGGTGAATATACACCGTCGTCGTTTGTTACGAGAATCATGATTCATGCCTCGCAGAAAATATGTCGTCGTTCAAAGTTCAGAGCGCGCGGAATGCTGTCTTCAAGAGTTTATACAACAAACAGGTTATTAAAGTAAAGTGGAAAGAAAAGTTGAGATAGGCGGGGTTACTCCCGCGGCAGAATCCCAGTCACCCATTCAAGAAACCGCTTGGCGTGTTCCACCATTTCCGCCGCATCACTCTGTGTGATGGACCGTTGTTCATACTCAATAAGATTCTTTTTAGCTATAACACGTGAGACATGCCTGCCCGCCGCTACCGCTGCATCTCCGATGATATCGTGAAGCAACCCGACAACCTCCCGATGATCGAGCTCAATGCTCCTCACGCCGCCATAATACACAATCACCGCATCGCTGGCTGATATCACGGCATGAACAGCCTGAAGTCCGGCGGAGTTCCATTTGCCTGCCTCAAGCGACAGGTCCATCATAAAGGCGAAATCCTTAGCCTTGGCAAGGAAGTCACGAAATTCGTTCTTATCAACGGCCCTTGTTTTCCGCTTCTTCGTCATGCCATCAACTCGCGTAATGGTTTTCCAGAAAGCGCCACGCCTTCCTGAAGAACGGACTTCAGCAACGGCAGGTTCTTTTTGCTTCTCAGCTCAATAAGGGTATAACAGTGAAGGGACAAGACGGCATTGTATCGCTCTCGAAAGAATAGGATGGCGGCAATGGCTTTGTCTTCCAGCTCCTTTTTCCTCTGCTCATCCCTCGAAACCGCCAGAACATCGATATCGCTCCCCTTTTTTCCCGTCCCCCTGGCAAGACTACCGTATAGCGTGAGGCTGACGGCCTTGCCTTTGAATTGGGCAGCGATGTTCCTTTTCAGGTCATCGAGCAACGCGGCCTCTGCTTTGAGGGCGGGAGCTATGATCATTTCCAACGCCACATTGCCGCGAGCGAGGGAATATTGATACGCCGCGCCGACCCGACGCTGTCGTACTGCCCCAAGCGCGACCAGGGATGCCAAAGCCTGAATCGCGCCCCGGTGACTGAGCCGGGAAAGTTCCCCGACCTGCCTGCCACTCAACGGTTGCGGGGAGGCGGAGAGAACCCGCAGGATACGGATTTTAGCGGGACTGCCGAAGATTGACTCAAGTACGTTCTGCAATATCATGAGTGGATACTATACTATCCGTAATGATAAGTCAAGTACCCACTAGGATTACGGCATAGACGAGAGATAGACGTTGTTGCCTGTCTCCGGGTTCCTGCCCCAAAGCCATTGACATCATCCCGAAACAAGAATATATTCGTCATGAAATATACTGGTTGCACCTTGGCAAAAGACTGGAGTTGCTTTCAAGGAGAAAGACTTTACCCTAAATGTTTCCGTGAAGATTTCAGAATTCGCATTCCGGGAATGTAATTGACAGGGGGTACGCTATGTCAACAGACGAAAAAGGAGCTATTGGGCCGGACGCTCTGACTGGCGAATATGTTGCGATCGACTATAAAGCGCTTGGGGCAAAATTCAAGCACATCCGGGGTACTGCTACTCAGGCGGACTTCGCCAAACAATTCGGCATAACGCGGGCGGAGGTCGGCAAAATCGAGCGAGGCGAAGTCCGGCCGACTGCTGAGCTGCTTTACAATATTTGCTTGAAGCATCATCTAAGCCTTGAATGGATGTTGTCCGGTCACGAGCCTTCACCTGAGTCCGCCCAGGAAGAACTCTTTAAAGAAGAACCAATAAAACCAGCGCCAGTCCGAGAGGGGCCACAAACAGCGTGCCCAACGCCGATCCTTGACATGACCGATATAATCGAATGGTTCAGGCTGCACCCTGAAGACCTATGCTTGGTCAACAAACTGATACAGGGCAAGAAACTTATGCTGGATGCAATGAAGGAGCTGGAGGAATAAGAGGAACCCTAAATGATGACCCTGAAGCGGGACGGGTTAGTTTAGATAATAACTCGTTGGTGGCAATAACATGACGATAATCGCATTAGGCCTGCTCATACTAGGTGGCTTCATCTGTTGCTTGAATTTTTATCTCTCGTTCTTACGTTATCCGATTCACAAAATAGGTGGCGGGAATAAAAGCAATTACAGATGGGTGTCAGGATTGCCCTTGATTGGATCGCTTTTCGTCGCAGTATCACTCCTTAAGTATTGGCATACTACATGGGTTTTCGTTTCAGCAATCATCTTAATTGCGATGGATACTGGCGGGATACACTGGTTTTTGGTAACAATTCTTTATCATGCTATTATAAAGAAGAAGAAATGATCCAACAAGTCGTTCCACGCCAACCGCTACGCGGCGTGTGAAGTCGTCGTTATATATCTACGGAGAAGTATGGACAAGAGGCAGCAAATTTTGGCTATTGCGAAAGCAATAGAGGCAACTTTTTCTTCATCTGAATGGACTGAGATCGGTCTTCTGACCGCAACGGATGATTACATTAATCACCATCCACGGCTTCTCCGCAGCTTGCATTGGGGCGATGATGACTACAAAGGACATGTAATGGATGCAGTCTCGAGAATGCTTGACACCGATCCTCATAATCTGCGACGGCTCGTAGAGTACGAGCCAATCTCCAGTTGGTTGCAGATGCACGACACAGCGGCCCTTCAAAGCTTGCAGGCAGAAGCTTATGGCATGGCAGTTCCCGAAATTTTGCCGACAGGATCACATGCAGCTCTGCAAGCTTTAGCTGATGCTCAGGCCTTACTCGAATCGCGAGGTCCTACTAGCGCTGTGGATAGAGTTCATACGGGCTTCCACGGGTTTCTCAAGAGCGCCTGCTCTAAAGAAAACCTCACATTCGATGCAGATGCTACACCAAATCAGTTGCTGAAGGTTCTTCTTGATGGGCACCCGAAACTTCATCACCTCGGACCTCGTGGCCAAGAGGTCCGGCGCCTCATTCGGACAAGCGCATCTATTGTGGATGCAATGGGAACACTAAGAAACCGCGCAAGCCTCGCACATCCAAACGAGGAGCTTCTAGATCACGAAGAAGCCCTGTTAGTCATCAACCTCACGCGTTCGCTCTTGCGTTTTTTAGATACAAAGCTAAATGGCCAGGGTGATTAACAACATAAGGAAACATTAGGGTATAGTCTTTCTCTGTCCATCTTATTTGGTCTGCTCTAAGAACCTCAAGGAGGTGGTAGCCATGAAGATGCGGGGCACGCGGGGAATTCTCGTGGGATCAATGGTTGGGGCATTGCTGACCGCAGCACTGATCGCCGTCTTCTACGCGGGATGGCGACTGGCGGACCTGCCTTTCGTCCCCTTTGATGTATTCGACTGGACGACCCGTATCCTGCCTGGAGCAGTCATTGAATTCGTCATCGGCACCATGGTAACTGCCATCCGCGGGCTACACCTGGGTCCCACATCGGTAGTCGCCAAGATCATTGAGCAGACGATGGGGATTGCCAACCTGTTCTTTACGGGTGTGGTTGCGGGCGCTGTCCTCTTTAGTCTTTTACGCGCGCTGCACGGTAGATACGCCTACGTGTCGGGTTTATTTCTGGGAGTTCTCATTGCCATTCCCGCCGTGTTCATCAGTGCATTTCTTAACAAGACAGCCGTGGCTTTGCCCCTGATCAACGCGCTCTGGATCCTGTTCGTGTTTGCCTCATGGGGCATGGCAATTGCGTGGGCTTATTTACGGCTAGCAGCTATTAGCGCTTCCACTGAACCGGGTACCGACCTCGAACCCTTTGTCCAGCGGGTCAGCAGGCGAAAATTCCTGATCCGGCTTGCGGGGTACACGGCAACCATCACGGTCAGCGGGGCAATGGTTGGACTCTTGTCGGAGCGCCACAGCCGGATGAAACTCGAGAGCCTGATGCCTTGGTCCGCGACGCACGACCTGCCTAACGCCGGCGCCGCTGTCAAGCCCGCACCCGGCACGCGGCCCGAATACACTCCGCTGGAGCGGCACTACCGCATAGACATCAACACAACTCCGCCGAAGATAGACGGTATGATGTGGCGGCTCAAAATCACGGGCATGGTTGAGAAGCCTCTATCCTTTATGCTGGACGAGCTTCGGCGCTATGAACCCCTGCACCAGTTCGTCACCCTATCCTGCATCTCGAACCCGGTGGGCGGCGATCTGATAGGCACGACCCGCTGGACCGGCGTTAGTCTGAAGAGCTTCCTGCGAGACCTCGGCCTGAAACCAAGCGTCACGCACTTGAAAATCAGTTCGGCAGATGGTTTCTGGGAAACCCTGCCTCTGGAGACGGTCATAGCCGACGAGCGTGTGATGCTGGCCTATGCCTGGGACGGGGTTCAGCTGCATGATGATCACGGCTTTCCGCTGCGCATCTACATTCCGGACGTGCATGGAATGAAACAGCCCAAATGGATAGAGTCCATCGAAGCAATGGACCATTGGGAACCGGGTTACTGGGTGGTCCGCGGCTGGGACAAAGTTGCAAAGATGAAGGCAACGTCCGTGATCGACACCATCGCCGTGGATATGACCATCATCAGCGCTGATCAGAAGAAACTCGTGCCCATCGGCGGCATCGCTCACGCGGGCGCCCGAGGAATCTCTAAAGTAGAGGTGCGGGTTGATAACGGCCCTTGGCAAGAGGCTGCGATAAGAACTCCGTTATCGCAAATGACGTGGGTGATCTGGCGTTATAACTGGCCGTTCCAGCCGGGCAAACACAGCTTCACGGTGCGCTGTTATGACGGGAGCAACACCCCGCAGATCGTTGAAGCGATGCCGCCCGCTCCCAGCGGCGCATCTGGACTGTTCAGCAAGAACCAGAAGTTCTGAGATCATCAGATGGACCAAACTCGAGCCGACCCATCTATGATCCGGGCCGCTCCTTGCTCTCCCCGGGAATAACAAATACCATCACCTTTTCCGTGCCCCGTATGAGCGCGATCGGAAAGCTGGTCCCGACCTTTTCCTGGGTCAGCAGCTTATGCAGGTCGTCGATACCCGAAACCGTCGTACCGCCAAAACCCACGATGATGTCGCCGATTCGCAGACCTGCGCGCATGGCCGGACTGTCAGGCTGGATCGATACCACCATAACACCGCTTTCCGTGGGCAGATCATAGAATCGGACGATCCGCCGATGGAGTTGGACATTCTGCCCGGCCACGCCGATCGAACTGCGGCGCACTTTCCCGTCTTTCATCAGGCTTGCCACCACAAACTTGGCTGTGTTGATGCCGATGGCAAAACAGATGCCCTGGGCCGGCATGATCACTGCTGTGTTCACTCCGATCACTTCACCACGAGACGTGACCAAAGGGCCTCCCGAATTACCGGGGTTGAGCGCGGCATCTGTCTGAATCACGCTATCGATAAGCCTTCCCGAAGAGGACCGGAGCGTGCGGCCGAGAGCGCTTATCACGCCGGCTGTCACGGTGCACTGAAAACCATAGGGGTTGCCAATGGCGATAACCAGTTGGCCCACCTTGATGGGCCGCGAATCCCCGAGCAGCGCGGGCTGCAGGTTCGGGGCATGGATCCGCAGCACCGCCAGATCGGTATCCGGATCATCTCCCACGAGTTGGGCCTGATATTGGCGGCCATCAGTGATTACGACCGTGATAGTCTCCGCGCCATGAACAACGTGACTGTTCGTGAGAATGAAGCCGTCGGGCGTGAACAGGAACCCCGATCCGCTGGCATTTATTTGCTGGGCCATGCGGGGCGTGGGATTTTTTCCATTCGTTGCCTGTTGAACTTCGATATTCACAACGGAAGGGCTTATTTTTTCCGATGCCGATATCACCGCCTGCGAATAAGCGTCGAACAATGCCTCATCGCGGTTCGTGACCCTTTCCGGCGTCGGCTGTACGACAGACCGTACCGCATCATCCGATATTGTTTTTAACAAGGTTGTCATCGTTTCATCCTCCCTCCTAACATACTACCACTCCTGTCAAGAGGTAACTCGCTCCAGAAAAGCAAAAGCCCGTGAATCTTCCGATTCACGGGCTTTTTATTATGGTCGGGGCGAGCCGATTTGAACGGCCGACCACTCGCACCCCAAGCGAGTACGCTACCAGGCTGCGCCACGCCCCGATTTTTACCTTATTTTAAAATCTCCAGTATCTCTCTCAGCTCTTTCTTTGCCGTCTCGATAACGGTATCGATGTCGCGATCCGCCCTGCCGTTCAGCCTCTTCCTGGCCCCGGCAATCGTGTACCCGTCCTTATAGAGCAGTTGCTTGACCTGGAGGATCGTGTCTAAATCTTTTTTTTTGTAGAGGCGCTGTCCCGATCCGCCCTTGTCGGGTTTGATCTGAGGGAATTCCGTCTCCCAGTAGCGGAGCACATAGGGTTCGAGCCCGGAGAGGCGGCTCACTTCACCGATCCGGTAAAAGAGTTTACTCGGCTGTTGCTGTTGGGGTTTCGATGACATGCTCTTTAAAAATCATGCTGGGTCTGAAACTGACGACCTTCCTCGGCGTGATCTCGATCTCCTGGCCTGTTTTTGGATTGCGGCCTTTCCTCGAGTTTTTGCTCCGAACCACGAAGTTCCCGAAGCCGGAAAGCTTCACGGTCTCGCCCTCTTTCAGGGTCTGCTTGACTAAATCCAGAATCATCTCCACCATCTCTTCCGCGTCCTGCTTCGGCAGGCCGATTTTATCGAAAACCTCAGAGATGATATCTGCTTTGGTCATAGTCCCCTCCCCATACGGTGCATACTATAGATTATAAGAGCTTCAAAGTCAAGGCAAAATTGGCCTTTTTGGGCGTCATAAAGCATCGTGTTGTGAAACTTTATTCATATTATATGATATAAATCATACTGCATGTTGCCGAATTATTACTAAACTATGAAAAATTATCTTCAAAAGATGCATTTGTGTTTCTGCCCGGCAAAATAAATCTTCTGCTACAATAGAAAAGGTTGTATAGCGTGTCCTGATCAGCAACTGCGGATGCAGTGTCAGTTCAACTTTATCGAAAGAAGGAGGGCGGTATGAACCGAAAAGGCATTTTCAAGGTATT
>Ga0209068_10000097_pt1 | contig 52652 bp, 47 predicted proteins | sample ColStrG_CSR_2012_FD_187200 | JGI IMG/M metagenome (GOLD analysis project Ga0209068, IMG submission 187200) | Freshwater sediment microbial communities in response to fracking from Pennsylvania, USA - Cold Stream Run_MetaG_CSR_2012 (SPAdes)... | ecosystem: Environmental > Aquatic > Freshwater >...
GCGCCCGGCGTAAAACCAGCGTCTTCGGGTCGTTTGAATTCCGGGACTGGGCCGCGCGTTTCTTTAGATCGGAAATATTGCCTTTCAGATCGGCCACGTTCACCTGGTAGCGGTCACCGGCACCGATTGCCTGCATTTGAGAGGAGAGGCTTGCGGTCATTTGCGCCTGCTGTTCAAGGGCGGATGCCTCGTCCTTTTCGGCGGCCTTTACGGCCTTGTTTTTTACCAGTTCTGCCATGGACGCTTCTGCTGAACTAACGTCCTCCAGGCTACGGAAATCGCGCACCAGGGATTGGTATTCCCGAAGAGCGGCCAACAAGTTGTTTTGGGACTGAAATCCGCGGGCGCTTGCGAGGGCGCTGGCGAAGCTCTGTTGGATACGCGCCGGATCGCGCGGCATCGCACCCGAAGACATCGCCTGAATGTCCATCCAATCGAGCGCCTCGATCCATACATCCGGCAGTGCCCAACCATGCTGGCCGTCGAAGATGCGTATCCGGTAACGCGTGCCGGCAGCGTCCAGTTTTCGCCGCAGGTCGACGAACTCGCCGTAATTGAAATCAGCGTTGCCGACCGCCGCGTAGTAAGCGAACTTCATGTCGCGAGTTGGTTCGGCGCCAACGGGGAAACCTGCGGCGTTGGCAATCACGCCGGCGACGCAGTTCTGGCAGAACAATGCAATGTTGGTGGCCACGCGAGCGCCTCCCGACATCCCAGCCAAATATCGACGCTGTTCCGCGATGGGGAACCGCTGCTGAGTGTCTCGCCACATGGCATTCACGGCCTGGGCGGAATCTCCCATGGGACCGTTGCGGGAATTATTCGAAGCCGCGACTATGTAGCCGAACTTTTCCGCCGCCAGTTGGATGACTTCGACTGCTGCTTGGCCTCTGGCGGCAGGATCAAAGACATAAATGATCGGCCACGTTCGCGTGCTCGTAAAGTTGGATGGAAGATAGAGCGCGTAGCTCTGTTTGCTATCGGCGCCGCAAATCACGCGGGGGACTATCGTGCCAACCGGAAGAGGGGAGGATGCTTGCGGGCGCATTGAATGGCTGAGTGAAACCAGGCAGAAGATTGTCAGGACAGTCCGAGGCACACAGCCAAAATAGACGTAGCTATGACCCGGAAGCAAGGGTTAGGGTGTGATGGAAGAGCCCCACTTTTCGCAAAAGACGCGAAAAATGGGGCACGCGGCATCCCACTGCCGAGATATTTCTCAACCCTGACGCCAGAGGTCAAGAACCAGTTTTCAGTGTTGAGTTCTCCGTTCTCAGTTTGTCTAGGTTCTGGCTAGATAAATGGGGAGTTTAGCTCCGCGCTGCCGGGGCCGCCGCTCGCTTGGGCAGAATCTCTCCGATCCTGCGAATCTGGGCGCCTACGCCCTTGAGTTTTTCTTCGATGTTTTCGTAGCCGCGATCGATGTGGTACACGCGATCGATAATCGACTCGCCTTCCGCGACCAGGGCGGCCAGCACCAGCGAAGCCGAGGCGCGCAGATCGGAAGCTTGCACCGCGGCTGCGCTTAGCGGCGACTTGCCGCGGACCACGGCGCGGCGTCCTTCAATCTTGATATTTGCTCCCATGCGCACCATTTCCAGGGCGTGCATGAAGCGATTCTCAAAAATATTTTCGGTAATGACCGACGTCCCTTCGGCCTGTGTGGCCAGCGCCATGTACTGGGCCTGCATGTCGGTGGGAAACCCCGGGTATTCTTCGGTGGTGATGTCCGCGGCGTGGAAAGGTCCGTCGCCCATCACCCGCACGGATTCTCCCGAGTGCGCGGTCTTCACTCCCACTTCATGCAACTTCTCGAGCAGTGCGCCCAGGTGCCGGGGATCGCAGCCGGCAACGTTTAAATCGCCACCGGTCATGGCCCCGGCAATGATGAAGGTGGCGGCTTCAATCCGGTCAGGAATGATGCGGTGTTTCGCGCCATGCAACTGGCTCACACCTTTCACGTGAATCGTCGAAGTACCGGCGCCTTCGATGTGCGCTCCCATTTTGTTCAGCAGGTCGGCCAGGTCGGCGACTTCGGGTTCGCGGGCGCAGTTGCGCATCACGGTTTCTCCCTCCGCGAGCGTGGCTGCCATAAGCAGGTCTTCGGTGCCGGTGACGGTGATCTTGTCGAATACAATTTCGCCGCCCTTAAGGCGGTCGGCGCGGGCTTCGACGTATCCGTGATCCTGAGTGATTGTCGCGCCCAGCAGTTCCAGTCCCTTGATGTGCAGATCGATGGGGCGGGCGCCGATGGCGCAGCCGCCCGGAAGAGAGACGCGCGCCCTGCCGCAACGCGCCACTAGCGGGCCCAGGACCAGCGACGACGCCCGCATCTGCTTGACCAGTTCGTAGGAGGCTTCGGGAGAGGTCAGATTGCGAGCGCAAATTGTGGTGCGATGCTGCGCCCGTCCGTAACCCAGTTCGACTTCGGCGCCCATGGCGGACAGCAGTTTGCGGGTGGTCTCGATGTCGCGAACTTGCGGGATATTTTCCAGGATGACGGGCTCTTCGGTGAGCAGGGCCGCCGCCATCGCCGGCAGGGCGGCGTTTTTGGCGCCGCTGACGCGAATTGTCCCCAGCAGCGGATCGCCGCCGCGAATTACAAATTTGTCCATGACGAGTTCATTCCTGTCATTCGTTCCTGCCTGTGGCGTCAATTATTCTAACGGGAAGGGGCGGAAGGCGTGGGTGGCAATCTGTAGTCGGGAGGACACGTCCTGCCGGATTTGAGTTTGCCTGTGTGGCGCGGGCGCCCCCGCCCGCGTAAGACGGTGGGCGAGACGCCCACCGGACCGCCGGCGGGCCTGTCCTGAGCGCAGCCGAAGAAGCGCTGGCGCTACAAAACCGGACTACAAGCTTCGCGCCGCCGCGATTGCGTGGCGCACGTGTCCCTCTGCCGCTTTCAAAACTCGGTCCGCTTCCCGGCGGTCCACGTTTGCCTGCAGCATAACCAGCGCCACGGGTACGCTATTTCCCGCTGCCTTCAAAGCCCGCTCCGCAACTGTTCTGCTCAGCCCCGTGCTCCGCTGCAGAATGGTTACTCCTCGTGCCAGCAGCTTGGAATTCTTCGGAGTGACATTGACCATGAGATTTCCATAAACATACCCAAGCCGTGTCATGGCGCCGCTAGAGAGTATATTCAGCACCATCTTTTGCGCGGTGCCCGCTTTCATTCGAGTCGATCCGGAGATCACTTCCGGTCCTACGTCGGTGACGATGGCGAAGTCGGCGGCTTTTTGCAGCGGGGTGTTGCGATTGCACACCACGCCAATGGTGGCCGCCCCCTTCCGTTTCGCATACTCGATGGCGGCGACAGTAAACGGAGTCCGTCCGCTGGCGGCGATTCCGACCACAACATCTTTGCGGCCCGGTTTCCGCTTAGCGATTTCACGTTCGCCGAGCGCCCGCGAGTCTTCGTTTGCCTCCACCGCCGCGGCCAGCGCCCAGGGGCCGCCCGCCATGACGAACTGAACCGACCGGGCGTCAACGTTGAAAGTGGGCGGACATTCGGCGGCGTCGAGAGCTGCAATCCGGCCGCTGGTGCCCGCTCCCACGTAGATCAGTCTTCCGCCGCGTTTCAGGGCGTCCGCAATCACGTTAATGGCGCGCGCGATCTGCGGCAGGGCACGCTCGACCGCGCCCGCCACTTTGGCATCCTCGCCATTGATGACTCGCGCCACCTCCAACGCCGACTTCATGTCCAGATCAGTCGAGACCCGATTCGATTGCTCGGTGGCCAGGCGGTTCAGGTTCTCCCGTGTCTTTCTGGCTGTTCGCTTCAAGGCTTGCGCTCCGCGCCCGCAAGCGCCTCCACCACGGCGTCGTGAAATCTGGGCCGCACATCGGTGATCGCTTTATTGCTGCAATCGGGCCAGGTTCGATTCGTAAGCAAGGTGATGGAAAGATCACGCTCGGGATCGATCCACAGCGAGGTTCCGGTATAGCCCAGGTGCCCGAAGGAAGTAGCGGAAAAATATTTTCCCGACTGCGAGGGCGAGGAAGGTGTGTCCCACCCCGACGCGCGTGAAGTGCCGGCCGGAAAACTCTCGCGACGAGTGAAAAGCGCCAGAGTCTCTGGACGAATCAGCGGAGGTCCTCCTTGCAGCATGATGTGTGCAAAGGTTGCTACGTCTTCGGCGGTGGCAAATAAGCCAGCATGTGCGGCGACGCCACCGAGCACGCTGGCATTTTCATCCTGCACCTCACCCTGGATGATGCGATGGCGGAAGGTGCGGTCATCCGCCGTCGGCGGGATGGAATCTCGCCACGCTACGGGCGGATTGTAGGTGGTGTGCAACATCCCCAGCGGACCGAACAGTTCGCGCTGGCAGAAGCGGTCGAGACCTTCGTCCGCGATGCGCTCCAGTGCGACTCCCAGCACGATGAAGCCGATGTCGCTGTATTCCGCTCTGACTCCCGGATCAGCCGTGAGCGGAGTCCGGAACGCGGACTGAAGCAGTTCGTCCCTCGTCTTCGCCTTCAGAAAAAGCCTCTCGTACGCTGGTAGCCCGGATGAGTGTGCCAGCAGCATGTGCACGGTGACTTCATGGCGGCGCGCGTCTTTTTCGTTATCGTTCGACTCGGAAGCCACGAATTCAGGCACGATGGCGGCAACCGGCATCTCCAGATCGACCAGGCCGCGCTGGTAGAGAATCATCGCCATGCTGGTGGTAGCCACGACTTTGGACACCGAAGCCAGATCGAAAACGCTGGCGGTGGTTACTTGAAACGAGCCAGGTTCGTAGGTGAAGCGGCCGAAGGCCTTCAGTGCGACCAATTTTCTCTTTGACGTGACCGCAATCGACGCGGCCGGAAAAGCAGCCTGGGCAATGGCCTTGTCCATCACGTCGAACGCGCTTCCAAAGATCTCGTTCTGCCGCTCATAACAACGAGCGGGAAAGCGAGGCCCAACCTGATGGCCGGTCTTCGGCGAGGAAGAGTTCTCTGACAAAGGGATCGTATGGTCGATGTTCGGGTTATAACAAAGTTCCGGCGAAGGGTAAAGGTGGGTTTACCAGGAGCTTCTCGCGACGACGGCGAAGCGCTCTCCATTAACCCGCCACGCACTTGGCAACGATCAGGGTGATGTCGTCGTACTGTTCGTCGGGGCTGAATCCCCGAACCTCATCCACGATCGCTGTCAGCAAGTCCGGTGAAGGCAACCGGCGATGCCGGCGCAAGGCTTCGGTCAAACGTTGCTCTCCGAATTCTTCTCCCGCCGTATTAAAGGACTCGGTAACGCCATCCGTGTAGAGGGCCAGGAGATCACCGCAAAGGATGTGGCATTCCCCGATCGAGCAATCCCATTCCTTGAACAGACCCAGAACGGTGCAGGTTGAGTCCAGCCGTTCCATTGTGCCATCGCCGCGGAGCAAAAGGCCGGAGAGATGGCCACAGTTGGCGTAGCGCAGGCGCTGGGTGTGGTCGTCATATTCGGCGAAGAAGAGGGTGGCGTAGGAGCTGTCTGCGGTGTTGTCATAGAACAACTGGTTGACCGACCGCAGCAGCCGTTGCGGGTCGTTTAAACCAACGATGCACTGGCTGCGCAGGTTCGCCTGAAGATTTGCCATCAGGAGAGCGCCGGCAATTCCTTTTCCTGAAATGTCGCCCAACACCAGCGCCAGCCGCTCCTGACCCAGATTGAGGAAGTCGTAGTAATCGCCGCCGACCTGGCGAGCCTGGATGCAGACCCCGCCATAATCGAGGGTTCGCAGGGGTGGGAAGGTTTGGGGAAAGAGTCTTGCCTGCACCCGTTTGGCAATCTCCAGTTCGTGAGCTGCGCGCCGTTCGGATTCCAGTTTTTCCGCCGCGGCGCGGCGTTGCGCCTCCACCGCCTGGGTCATTTCGTCGAAGCTGACCAGCGCGAAGGAATTGCGGTCAATATCTTCGAAGCGGGTGAAGACTCCGCCCCAAATCGGCGTTTGCTTCCCCAGCAGCAGCGATGGAGCATTGCCATCGCCATCCGTCACCAGCTTTTCGTACTTGACGCGCCTCAGCCGTGGAACATGACGAAAGCGGACTCCGCGACGTCTCCACTGGGTGTATGTCGCCACGACATCTTCGGACACGAAAGCAACCGGAGTGGGTTGGCCGATCAGTTTGTATTCTGCGGAGTCGGGTTCGGGCGCGATCAGGGTAAGCACCGCGGTGCCGTGGGGAGGCGCGACGCCCACCCAACGTTGTCCGGATTGAAGCCGGACATCAAAGGCCAGACTGAATCCAAGCTGGTCCACGTAGAATTGCAGGCTTCGGTCCTGATCACGAACGAACACGTTAACGGCGTAAACGCCGAGGTACCGATTCTCGTGATCCGGTTTCTCGCCATCATGTGGCGGCGCGAACTGATCCGCCAGACCGAGCCTGGGTGAACTGGCCATGGCGGGTATTATAAGACCCGCAAACATTTCGATTCGGCTTTAGGACTGCGGGCTATGGCGGGCGGCAATGTGGCACGACTAAAGTCGTGCCCTCCCGAAGCCCCGTCCATAGCGAGTTTTGGCACCAACCGTAATTTTGGCGGCGAAGAGAAGTAGCGGCAAGAAAATCGGGAAGGGCACGGCTTTAGCCGTGCCGAAAAGCTAATAGCCACCAGCGGCTTCAGCCGCTGAGGTTTGCTTTTGCGACGGGGGGATGCTGGCGCTGCGAAAAGCGGCGCGGAACCGATGCCACAAACGGCACCCTTACTTCGGTTTCTTGAGCGATGTAGCCTAGGTTGTGTAAATTCAGAGTATCCACTCAATTTGGAAAACTCGGCGTCTGTATACGTGTGGCCTGGTGGTCGCGCTTTTTGTCGGCCTGGCTTCGACGCAGGCCGGCGGGATGCCCGTGGCGGCATCGAACCACGCCTCCACCGCCACGCCAACACCCAATCTTGGCGTGCTCGACTCCATCGTCAACGATGCCATTCACGACGGCCAGATTCCCGGCGCCGTGCTGCTCGTCTGGCATAACGGACGGATTATCTACCGGAAAGCTTTCGGCAACCGCGCGCTTGAACCGCGCCGCGAGCCCATGACGATCGATACGATTTTCGACATCGCATCACTCACCAAAGTCGTGGCCACGACCACGGCCGTGATGCAACTGGTGCAAAAGGGTGAAGTGCGGTTGAACGATCCGGCAACGAAGTACCTTGCCGAGTTTGGGGAGAATGGCAAAGATGACATCACCGTGCGCAATCTGCTAACGCACTTTTCCGGGCTCCGCGAAGACGTGGATTTGGATCCGCCCTGGAAAGGTCGCGATGCTGCCCTGCGTCTGGCGTTCGCGGAAAAGCCCCTGTTTCCGCCCGGCTCCCGCTTTCTCTACAGCGATACCAATTTCATCGCGCTGGGCGCGCTGGTGGAACGCGTGGCCGGGACCACTCTGGACGGATACTGCGCGAAGCATATCTTCACTCCGTTGCAGATGACCCACACTCGTTTCCTGCCACCCGCGGCCTGGCGGCGCAAGATCGCGCCCACGGAAAATGACGAAGACGGCAAGATGATGCGCGGCATTGTGCATGATCCCAGGGCACGCCGCATGGGAGGCGTGGCCGGACATGCGGGCGTTTTCTCCACCGCAGACGATCTCTCGAAGTTCGCCCAGGCGTTGCTGAACGGCAGTTCGATCTTGTCGAAGGAAATGGTCGAGAAGATGACCACACCACAGCAGCCGCCAACCGCCCAGGTGCTGCGTGGCCTCGGCTGGGACATCGATTCGCCTTTTTCCAGTAATCGTGGCGACCTGCTGCCCGTGGGTTCGTTCGGTCACACCGGCTTCACCGGAACCTCCATGTGGATCGATCCTACGACTCGCACTTACATCATTTTGCTGACCAATGCCGTCCATCCTCGCGGAAAGGGAAGTGCGATCGCCCTGCGCTCGAAAGTCGCCACGGCTGTGGCCGCAACACTTCCCCTCACTGTTAGTGAAAACGACGAAATGCGCTGGAAAACTATCACGGGATATAACGAGGCCCAGACCGCATCCCGCCGCGTGGCCACGCGCAACGGGACTGTTCTGACCGGCATTGACGTACTCGAAGCCCACAACTTCGATCCGCTGCGGGCCGCCACCGGCAAAAAGAAAATCGGACTGCTGACCAACCAGACCGGGATGGACGGGCAGGGACGGCGGACCATTGATGTTCTGGCACAGGCCCCCGGCATTTCGCTGGAAGCGATTTTCAGTCCCGAACACGGAGTGACCGGCACGCTCGACACCACCGACATCAACAACTCGAAGGATGCGGCTACTGGCGTTCCCGTCTATAGCGTGTATGGCGCCTCCGACTCGGCGCGCAGGCCGCCAATCGATATTCTCAAGAACCTTGACGCGGTGGTGTTCGATATCCAGGACGCCGGCGCGCGCTTCTACACCTACGAAACCACGCTTGGATATTTCCTGGAAGGCGCGGCCAAAGCAGGAATCGAGATTGTTGTCCTCGACCGGCCGAACCCGATTACAGGCTCCTTTGTGCAGGGCGTGATCCCGGATTCCGGTCGCGAAAGCTTCGTGAACTACTTCCCCGTCCCCGTGCGCCATGGCATGACCATTGGCGAACTGGCGAAACTGTTCAATGGCGAGCGCAACCTCAACGCCCGCCTGACCGTTGTCCCTATGGAAGGATGGATGCGCGGCGACTGGTACGATTCGACCGCTTTGCCCTGGATCAATCCCTCGCCCAACCTGCGCAGCCTCACCGAAGCAACTCTCTACCCGGGTGTAGCCCTGGTGGAAGGTACCAACGTTTCGGTGGGTCGGGGGACGGATACTCCCTTCGAACTGCTGGGCGCACCCTGGATCAAGGGGGCACAACTGGCGCAGTACCTGAACGCCAGGAATATTTCCGGAGTACGCTTCGTCCCCGTAAGCTTTACCCCCACCGCCGGCACACATACCGGCCAGAAATGCGACGGCGTGAATATCGTGCTGCTGGAGCGTAATGCTCTCGATGCGGCTGAACTGGGGCTGGAACTGGCTTCGGCGCTGCACAAGCTTTATCCGGAACAGTTTCACATGGAGCGTATGATCGAGCTGCTGGTGAACCAGTCGGTGTACGACGCCGTGGCAGCCGGACAGGACCCGCGGAGCATCACTGAGGACTGGCGCGAGCCGTTGGAAAAGTTTCAGCTGCTCCGGCAGAAATATCTGATTTACAAGTAGCCGGAATGCCGCCATCGCGTCTCACTTCCGCTAGAATGTTCTGGAGAGAGTTCGACCTGGGGAGTTGAGGATGATAGCTGGCAAGCCACCTGCACCTGCTGCGAATCTGCTCTATCGCTGCGCCGGTCCCAATTGCGGGACGCTTAAGGGTGTCAGTGATCGCTGGTGGCTGATGTGGGCATCCTTCCTGGAATTCAATCGGCCAGTGCTCTACCTTTGCCCCTGGGATGACGAAATCGCGGTCCGCGAAGGCACCCTGCACGTATGCGGGGAACTTTGTGCACAACGGCTGCAGTCGCAATTCATGGGCAACGTCAGGGAAAACGAGCGATCGACCAGCACGTAGGTGGCTCCAGCAAAGATTCCATCAAACTTTCGATCTGCAGTTTGCATCGTACTGGTATATGGGGCCACGCTGACGTTTTCTCGTCTGGCCTGGGTTTGGGGAGATCATCGATGCGCATCCTGATCGCTTTGTTCCTGCTATGTGGTTTGGCCGCCGCCCAGGCGAATCCCGTCGCTCGGACCGACTCTGCTGCCGCGGCCAACGCCGACGAGCTTACGATCCCTTCCGGCACCAAGGTCCCGCTCGCCCTCAAGCAAGCCATATCGACCAAGAACGCTCGCGAAGGCGACGCGGTTTATGCGGTGACCACATTTCCGGTCGTGTTCAATGATCGCATCATCATTCCTGCAGGCACTTATGTGCAGGGCAGGATCAGCAGCGTCAAGCGCGGTGGACGAATCAAAGGCCGGGCTGAAGTCCTTATGCATTTCAGCACGCTGATTTATCCCAGCGGCTACACCGTAGTGCTGCCCGGCGCGGTGGAAAATGTTCCGGGAGCCGAGAAGACCTCGATGAAAGACGAAGAGGGCACCGTCCGGCAGGACAGCCAGACTGGCGAGAAAGCAAAGACGGTAGCCACCGCCGCGGGTACCGGGGCCGTGATCGGCGGGCTTAGTAACGGGGTCAAGGGCGGCCTGATAGGCGCCGGGATCGGCGGCGGCGTGGGTACGGCGATCGGCCTGCTCACCCGCGGCAATGACGTGAGGATGGATGCCGGAACAACGCTGGAGATGGTGATCCAGCGCAGCGTGCCGCTGGATGCCACCCGCATTCCAAAATAGCGGTGTGGTGAGCTTGTGTTGCCGGGTTGTGTGGCTGGGTTGTGTGGGCGCGGGCGACTCGCCCGCGACGGAAGAGGGTTCCGCTCAACCTGAAGTCTGCGGGATGACTCTGCAACCAACCGAGCTTCGCTCGGCCCGGACGAGCGAGGACGCTCGTCCCCACATGACCACTTTTCTGCATCGATCCGCTATTTCAAATTGAACATCGCGTTCACGTGCGCGGTCACCGAAACGGATTGCGGGCTAAACTCTTCGGTCGGTGCCGGCGCGCCTGCCACACTCATTTTCATCATTGCCCCGGCCATGGGCATCGGACGCACATTCTCAAAAGTATCCACCGAGGCATAAGAAAGCTCGCCCAGGGTGCGCCCGCTGGCCCGGGCCAGGGCGGTAGCTGATTCCCGCGCGCGCCGGTAGGCGTCTTCCACTGCTTTGCTCTTGGCCGCGTCCATATCTTCCAGGGTGTAATTCAACGACTGGTTATCGCTGACGTCGGCGTCGGCGAGTTGCTGCTCGATGGGAGCGATCTTGGAAAAATCCTTGAGCTTCAGGGAAACGTTGGCGTTGACGCGATAGGCGACCAACCTGCGCTTGGGTGTCTTGTAGTCATAGACCGGCTGAAGAGAGAAGTAGCCGATCTCGGCCGACTTCGGTTCGATGCCGTTCGAACGCAGAATCTGGCGGACCTGTTCGGCAGATTTGGAGGCGCGGTCGTAAGCTGCGCGCGACGTGTCCTCCTGAGCGGAGATGTTGAACTGCATCACTGCGGTGTCGGGATTCGCCTCAAACTTGCCGTCGGCGCCGACAAAAACTGAGTTTGGCTGCGCCGAAATCGTGGGGCGATCCTGTGCCGTTGCCAGCGAGCTCATCAGTAAAAGCAGGGTGAGCGCGACGGAGGTTTTCATGGACTATCTCCAGTACAGAGATTTTTGCAGATGCAACCGTGGGAGGTTTATTGTCGCGCTTTTGTGGGATGAGCGCCAGTCCGCCAAGCCTGTGGCCGACATGTGTGGTCGCGGGCGACTCGCCCGCGAGGACTGAGCTATATCTTCGACACTGAGTTGCCCTACACGCAACGCGGGCGGGTCGCCCGCGGCCACACGATCCGGCGCTGTCTTACCGCCAGGGCACCTGCAGTGGGCGATCAAGCCGGACTTCCAGCATGGTGCCTTTTTGCAGCATCAGCCTGCGGTCGCTGAAGAGGGCCTCAACCACACCCGCAGCAGCGCCGACGCCAGCCCCGATGGCTGCACCTCGGCCGCCTCCGACGGCGCCACCACCGATCGCGCCGACCCCGGCTCCAACCGCGGCAGACTCTACTTCGCGACGCCGGTTGCTGCCCTGGCGTTCGATTTCGCCTTCATCGTCAGGCGTCTTCAGTCCGTGCTCTCCGGGCACGCCGGTGACTGTCGCCATCAGCGGCACCCATCCGCGTTGCGTTTCGATTTCGTCGAAGCTCAACAGCAAACGAGGGTGCAGCCCGTTGCCCACCGCGCTAACGTGTCCCTTGATCTTGCTGCCCCGCAGCAGCATGGTTTCGTCCGGACCCGTCAGGTCATCCGCCAGCTTCGCTTTGAAATGCTTTCCCGGCTGGACGCGGCTGGCGTCAAGCTTGTCTTCCAGGCGGATTAAGAACGTGGTTCCATCCGGAATGCCCCGAGGCGGAGGAGAGGGTCTCTCGTCCTGGGCGCGGAGCGGCATCGCCGCCAAAACTAAAGTCAGCCACCAAAGCGAGCACGAGCGAAGCGTAGTCATAGATATCACCTCGATGATCGAAGACAGCTTGTCAGCTTGGTTGGATGTGAGGGACCCCAGAATCGCTGCCTCTGAAACCCGCATCATGGTCATGACCGTTTAGCTTAAGCGAAACTTAAACACGTTCTTCGCTACAAAAGGCGGGTGCACGAACGCGCGGGCGAGTCGCCCGCGGCCACACGAGCAAAAATTTAGGAGGAACTCTTGGCGGCGGTGGAATAGGCAAAGCGTTGGACCTGCGCATTGACCTCTTTGCGCAAGTCCGGCCAGATGTCCTGGTCCATCTCGAGGAAAACCTTGACCACGTCAGGATCGAACTGCCTTCCCGACCACTTCTCGATTTCAATGCGCGCGGCGGTCAAAGATTGCGCCGGACGGTAGGGCCGATCGGAAGTGATGGCATCCAGGGTGTCAGCGACAGAGAACATGCGCGCGCCCAGCGGGATTTGCTCGCCCTTTAGTCCGCGGGGATAACCGGTGCCGTCATACCGCTCCTGGTGGGCGTAGACAATCTCGGCAGCTTCGCCGAGGAATGGAATCTTTTTCAAAATTTCGTAGCCGTGATAGCAATGCTCCTGCATGATCAAAATCTCGTCGGGAGTCAGCTTGCCGGGCTTGCGCAGAATGGCATCGGGAACTGCCATCTTGCCGATGTCATGAAGAAACGCGCCGCGGGCAATTACCGCAATCTGTTCTTTGGACAATCCCATAGCGCGAGCAATCGCGATGGTAAAGGCGGTCACCCGCTTGGAGTGGCCTTCGGTCTCCGCGTCCTTCTTGTCCAGGGCGTCGCCCAGCGCTTCCAGCGTGATGTCGTAGGAGCGCTCCAGGTCGACGATGGCCTTGCGCAATTGTTCGGTGCGGGCCGCGACCAGCGATTCCAGACTGGTCTGATAGGCACGGTTCTCCAGTTTCAGGCGACGATTCTCCAGCGCCCGGCTCACCGTCGCCAGCAGTTGTTCCCTTTCAAAAGGCTTCAGCAGGTAATCGTAGGCGCCGTTCCGGATGGCGGCCAGCGCCACCGATATATCGTGCACCGCAGTCACCATCACCACGGGCATTTCGGGAAACCGCTCTTTGGTTTTTTCCAGCAGACCGATGCCGTCCAGATTGGCCATCATCAGGTCGGACAGCATGAGCTCGAATTCCTCGCCGGATTCGAGCAAAGCCAGCGCTTCCATGCCGGAAGACGCCTGCCGACACTTGTAGCTGGCGGTCGTCAGCATGGAGCAGACGATCTCGCGGATGGTTTCCTCGTCGTCGACTACCAGGATGCGATCAACTGGCATGGTTGCCTTAGTCTAGGGGCAATTCTATCTCAGTTGCGAGGTTCCTAAAGTAATCGGAAGGTCAGGGAAAGCCCATTGGCCCTTCGGGGAAGCGTGCTATTAAGGGAATGAGCGCTGTACTCCTGGTTGCGATGAATCTATCGACTTTCTCTGCCTGGCACGCGGTCGGGGACATTCCTGTCCCCCGGTTATCCCCACAGGAATCGGCGGCCCTGATCCTGCTGGCCGCCAGCCTGCTGGTTTTCCGTACTTTTCGTGAGCGTTACCTGCTGATCTGGACCCTGGGTTGGCTGGCCTATTTTGTGTCCCGCTGGACCCTTAGGGAACCTGGTTCGACGGCGCGTTATCTGATGGCGATTTCGCAGGCCGAATTTGTGCTGGCGGTGTGCCTGTTCGCAGCCGCCATCTTCGTCTATACCCACTCCCGGAAGCTGATGCTTCCTCTGCTCCTGATTACTGCAACCCTGATCGGGTATGCCGTGGCTCGCGCCTTGTTTTGGCCGGATTCAATCACGCTGCGTGCGGCTTTGGAGATCTCCTATCGCATGGTCGCCCTGGTTGCAGCTTTTCAGTTGGTTCGCTACCGCTGGGCGCGCTGGGAGCTTGGTCCCTGGCTGCTGAGCGCGAGCATGCTGCTTTTGCACCTTCCCTGGCTTCCACTTACCCGGCACCTGCCGCCTGGATTCAGCCTGATGGTGTGCCTGCTTGCCGGCTTGAGCATGCTGCTGATCGTATTCGACGACTACAAGCTCTTCACCCACCGCCTGGGAGTGGTGAACGCGCTTACCAACAGCATTACCCGGGCCCAGCAACAGGCGCCGATGATGGCCACTGCTCTCGAAGAACTCAAGGGATTGATGTGCGCCAAAGCGGCCTGGTTTCGCCTGCTGGAAGGCGACAGGATGGTCATCTCCCAGCAGATCGGCCTTTCCCAGGCCTTTCTTCAGGACCGCATGTCGGTCCCGATGGATGACGACTTCGAGCGCACCCTCAGCGGTACGGCGCCGGTTGTAGTCAAAACTTCCGCGGCGCAGGCATCTGTACGCCCCTACCTGAAGGGTGAAAAATTTCATCATGTCGTCCTGGTGCCGGTGCTGGGCAAGAAATCGGTGATTGGCACTTTGACCCTGGGCAGCCGTCACTACTTCTCCTACTCTCCGGACGAAATGGAGTTCTTGACCACCACCGCGCACCAGTTGGGGCTGGCGGTCGAGAACCTGCGGCTGGTCGAACAGATCCTGCGCTCGCACCGGCAATGGACCAATACCTTCGATTCCATCCATGATCTCGTGCTGCTGCACGACGCCGAATTTCGCGTGATGAAGGCCAATCATGCCTTGCTGGAACGTCTGGGGAGGGCCCCTGCGGATGTCGTCGGTCAACTGTGTGAGGCCGTGCTTCCGCGCCAGGCGCAGTGGAAAGGATGCCCCTATTGCGTGGGCTCGGAGGACGGCTTTCACGAAGGGCAGGATCCCGGCTTTGGCGGCTACTGCATGGTGTCCACGTCTTCATATGTGGAGCAGGGAAGCAAGCAGAAAGGCACCATTCACGTGGTGCGCGACACCACCGACCGGCGCATCGCAGAAGAAAAATACCGCCTGCTGTTCGAGCAAGTGCAGGAAGGAGTTTTTGTGGCCACGCCGGAGGGCAAGTTGCTCGACTGTAATGACGCCTTCGTGCGCATGCTGGGTCACACCAATCGCGAAGAACTGATGGCCATGAACCTGGACACCGCGCTATACGCGTCGTCCGAGCGGCGCGACATATTCCGTCGCGAAGTGGAGCTGCATAACTACGTCCGCAACTTCGAGGTCAGCCTGCGCCGCAAGGACGGAACCCTGCTTACCGCCATGGAAAGCAGTTTCGCCACCCGCAACTCGGAAGGCAAGATCGAGCGCTACCAGGGATTCCTGCTCGACATGACCGAGAAGAAGCGCGCCGAAGACGAAATCCGCCGTCGCAACCGGGAGTTGAACGCGCTGAACGCCATGGCGGTCATCGCCACCCAATCTTTCGATCTGGACGAAATTCTGAACCTGACCCTGCGGCAGGTGATCTCTCTTCTGGGCGCCGAGACTGGTTCGATTTATCTTTGCGATCTCGACGAGACGACTTTCCGCCGTCGTGCCGGCTGGGGCCAGCGCAGTGCCGAGCGCGCCCGCTTCTCTGAAGTAAAATTCACCGAAGGCTTCGGCGAACTGGTGACCCGCTCCCGCACTGAGGTGATCACCACGGATTACTTGCCCCATCTGCCCGCCCTGGTAGCCGAGTTCATTCGCGCCGACGGGCTGGCGTCCTGGATCTGGGTGTTGCTCTGGGGCAAGGACAAGCCCATCGGCATCATGGGCATCAGCAGCCGGGAGAGCCGCGAGTACACCAGCAACGACGAGAGTCTGCTGGTCGCGATTGGCCGGCAACTCTCCACCACGATCGAGAAAGTTCGTCTCTACGAAGAGACCTGCCGCGCCTACGAAGATCTGCGGCATACGCAGGAGCAACTGCTGCAGAGCGAGAAGATGTCCGCCGTCGGACAGCTGATCGCCGGAGTGGCCCACGAACTGAACAATCCGCTCACTGCGATTCTCGGCTACGCCCAGCTTCTCGAAAGTGAAGGGCTGGCGGAACGGGCTGCGGACTTTGTGAGCAAACTGTTCAAGCAGGCCCAGCGTACCCATCGCGTGGTGCAGAACCTGCTGTCATTCGCTCGCCAGCGCAAGCCGCAGAAGGATCAGGTGGACATATGCAAGGTGCTGGAAGAAACCCTGGCCCTGCGCGACTACGATCTGAAAGTAAACGGCATCGAGGTCGAGCGAGACATCGATCCTGCCATTCCGGCGGTTACGGCCGACCCGCATCAACTTGAGCAGGTGTTTCTCAACATCATCAACAACGGCGTGGACGCCATGCTGGAAGCGGGACGGGGCGGCAAACTGAAGGTGCGAGTCTATGCGCAGGAAGCCAATGTGGTTACGGAATTTCAGGATTCCGGTCCCGGCATCAAAGAGCCGAACCGCATCTTCGATCCTTTTTACACCACCAAGAGCGTGGGCAAGGGCACCGGCCTGGGATTGAGTATTTGCTACGGCATCATCAAAGAGCACGGAGGAGACATTTCCGCCCGCAACCGGACCGATGGCGGCGCCGTCATCGAAGTGCGGCTGCCAGCCGCCGGACGCACCGGCGTTCCGGAACCGGTCCAACCCGTTTCGCCGCGAAAGTTTGTCATCGAGGGCAACGTTCTCTTGGTCGAAGATGAAGAGGCGGTCCTCGAATTCGAGCGTGACGTGCTCGCCGGAGCCGGCGCCCAGGTGGTAAGCCTGATGAGTCTGGAAGAAGTGAAAACGCGCCTGCTGAAAGACTCGTTCGACGCAGTGATCATCGATGGCAAAATGCCCAACGGCGGGAACGCACCCCAGATCCATCGCTGGATCGCGGAGAACCGCCCCGGACTGGAGAAGCACCTCATGTTCACCTTCTCCAATGCAGTCGAACCCGAAATCCGCTCCTTCCTGCACGACAACAATATCCCCTACCTGGTAAAGCCTTTCGAGGTTGGCGACTTGATTTCCCAGGCCCGCCGCCTGCTGCAAAAGACACTCGCCGCCACGGCAGGATAGGGGCTGCGGACGTCAGGCGTCGGACCTCGGCGTCAGGCATCAGACCCCCGCGGCGTCGGATTGGTGGAGTTACGATGTCCCGTCGGGACAACTGATAGTAGCCCGGCGTTTCAACGCCGGGTGGCATCGCGAATGATTCCCGTCCCGGAGGGACGGCTGAAACGGTTCCACAAACGTCGGGTCTCTTTCAGGCGTGCCTACGGCACGTCGATGCTCTTCAGCCTACCCGCCACTGAAGTGGCGGGCTACTATCAACGGTCCCTCCGGGACCCACGCGTCGCCCGTAGGGCGACTAATAATAGCCCGGCGTTTCAACGCCGGGTCGGAGGATTTTCAGGCGTGCCTACGGCACGCGACTACAAACTCTTCCGAAGCGCCCGCCCAAACTCCCGCAACACTGCCTCGCTCCTGCGATACCACATCCAGAGCCCAATTTTCTTGGCTTCCACAACTCCCGCCTTGGTCAGGATCGCCATGTGATGCGAAATCGTAGGCTGGGAGAGGTGAATGCGCTGCTCGATATCGGAGGCGCACAGGCCGATGTCCTTGCCGATCGAACAGCCGCCCTGCTCCTTGAGCGCCTGCAAAATCCGCCGCCGGGTGGGATCGGCGATGGCGTGCAAGATGCGATCCAGTTCCTGCTCAGAATGGTTCATGGCAGCCAGGAATAGACCACGCATCGACAGATGTCAATATGGAACCGGGCGTCGGACTTCAAACCGCGGCCCTCGGCCAAAGTCAGCCGCTATGAAACTTTTGTGGGGCGGACGTACTCCAATATGAAGTCTTAAGCAGAGGTCCGACGCCCGAAGTCCGAGGTCCGAAACATGCTATTCGAAGGCACTGATCGCCGGCAGCTGGAGAAGTTGAAGAAGAGCGAAGGCTTGCTTCCTCCGGGCCAGTCCCTCACGCTCAAATGGCCCGTGTTGCACTACGGTTCGGTGCCAGGCTTTGATCCGGAAACGTGGGACCTCCGTATCACCGGATTGGTGGGTACGCCCCTCAGACTGAGCTGGAGAGAGTTCAACGCGCTTCCCAAAATCCAGCGCACCAGCGATTTCCATTGCGTCACCCGATGGAGCCGTTTCGACAACCGCTGGGACGGCGTAGCCTTCCGCGAACTATTGGCCCGCGTACATCCCAAACCGGAAGCGAAATACGTTCTGGTCCACGCCGAACAGGGTTTCACCGCAAACGTCCCGTTGGCCGACCTTGACCGGGAAGAGGTATTGCTCGCCACTCATCATGACGCCGAACCCCTCACAGCCGAGCACGGCTACCCGCTGCGCCTCATCGTTCCCCATCTCTATGCCTGGAAGTCTGTGAAGTGGTTACGCGGGCTGGAATTTCTCGACCAGGACACGCCCGGATTCTGGGAGCAGAACGGCTATCACATGTACGGCGATCCATGGAAGGAGCAGCGGTTCAGCTAGGCGGACGTCAGCTTCAGGCGTCGGACCTCAGACTCTGCGCTCCAAGCTGCCGCCTGTGGACCTTAGACTACCTGTGGAGAAACTCTGGGTTCCTTGGTGGAGCAGGCCCTGCAAGATAAGTTCCACCCTGGAAGAGAAATCAGGTACCTGAGGTCCGAAGTCCAAGGTCCGACGTCTGGCGCCCGCGGTCCGACGCCGCCTCTTCACTTCTTCAAAATCGGATTGTACCCATCGCTCACCAGCTTGCCCCGGGCACTCTCTGCTTCCTTGATATCGGAAAAGGGTCCGACCTGCACATGAAACAACTTGTCTCCGGGCGCATTGGCGGAGAAGGCGGCGTATTGTTTTTTCTTGAGCGCATCCACCAGGGACTCGGCGTCTTCCTGCTTGCTGACTGCAGCCACCTGCACGTAGTAGCCGTTCAAGGTCGGAGCCCCGGTCGGATCGGGTGGTGGGGCGTCGCTGTCGTTGGCCGGCGGAGCTTTCGTGGAGGCGCTTGCGCTCGTAGGTGCGGGGGCACTGTTCGGGGTTAGCTGGGCGTCTGGATCTTTCTGTCCCACTGCCTTATAGAAAGTGAGGTCGGAGGGCGGGTGGGGATTCACGGACTTGACGGCGGGCGGACGCGAGCCCCCTGACGAAGTCGTCGTCCCCTGCAGATCACCGGTTTCGGGCTTGACGGAACTTTTTCCCAGTGAAAATCCCATCCCGAAAAACACCGCGCACAGCGCCACCAGCCCGAAAAACAGGGCCAGCATTTTGCCCGTGCCCAGCGTGATTTCTGTGTCTTCATTGCCCGCCATCGTTACCGCACCTCATCCTGATCGCATCGGCTCCGAATCATTTACTCTTTACTCCTGTCCGGTTTGTCTAGCAACTTCTGCAGTCCGGAGAAAAAATCCACCGGAACGGGAAAGACCACGGTGGTGTTTTTCTCTACTCCAATTTCCGTCAGGGTCTGCAAATACCTTAGTTGCACGCTGACCGGTTCGGTCGCCAGTAGCGCAGCGGCGTCCACCAGGCGCTGGGCCGCGGAGAATTCGCCTTCGGCATGGATGATCTTCGAGCGCTTTTCGCGCTCCGCCTCAGCCTGCTTGGCCATGGCGCGCAGCATGGACTCGGGCATGTCCACCTGCTTTACTTCCACGTTGGTGACCTTCACGCCCCAGGGCGCGGTGTGCGTGTCCAGAATGCTCTGCAGCCGCAGATTGATCTTTTCGCGATGGGAGAGCAGTTCGTCGAGTTCCTGTTCGCCGAGCACCGAACGTAGCGTGGTCTGCGCGAACTGCGAAGTCTGATAGACGTAATTCGAAACCTCGACCACCGCCTTGCGAGGATCAATCACCCGCAGAAAAATGACGGCGTTCACTTTTAGGGTGACATTGTCGCGAGTGATAATGTCCTGTGGCGGGACTTCCATCGCTTCCTGGCGCAGCGAAATGCGCACCATGCGATCAATGGGTGCGAACACCAGAATCAGGCCGGGACCTTTTTCATGTCCCAGCAGGCGCCCCAGACGGAAGATCACGCCCCGCTCGTATTCGGCCAGGATCTTGATCGAACTGAGGAGATACAAAATCACGACGATAGTGGCGATGGCCGAGAACGATAGACCCATCCAAAAACCCCCGCGCCTGAACGTCAGGAACGCATCTGTCGCGGATTGTACCGCAAATCGCGGCGCGAGGCGGTAACTCACGCGAGCGTGGGGGTGCCTCGCATGATGCCAACGCAGCGCCGGGTTGCTCGCGGCGGAACTGCTGCCAATTGGCTGATGGCAAGGGGCAAGGATTCAACCCGAGTTCCTTGATGATCCCACTTCAGCAGTGCTAACCTGCCCGAATGGCCCTTCCGACTGGCCGGAAAATCACGCGCTGGATTTTCGACCATCTTGTATGGGACACCAGCGGTTCGGCACGCCAGGGATTCTGGGCAGGGCTGTGGGCGATGCGGAAACTCCTCCTCGCCCTTGTAGGATCGGCTTTGCTTACGTGGCGGGAATGGGTTGAGCACCATCCTCCTGAAATAGCGATCGTGGCGCTTATCCATTTTGTGTTCGTATTGGCTGCGATTGCGCTTCTTGTCTACATGGGGCAGTGGCTCAGCCGGTCGCTGGGCAAGTCAGGGAAGCGCCCGTAGAGCAGGAAGAGCCTCCAGTAGCGCTCGGGTACGGAACTTCCTCAGTGTCCGCTACGCCATCGTCGCCGCCGGAGTCCGTTTTGCGGAGGGCGATGGATCGACCAGCAACTGCAATCCGTCCACCTCGCGAACCACCACTGCCTGCCCGGCGGCCACACCGACTGTAGAGGTGGCGTCCCAAATCTCACCGTGTACGAAGACTTTTCCCCGCGGCGAGAGCGGCGTCTGCGCGATTCCAATTTCTCCGACCAGCCCTTGTGCTCCCGTGACTACCTTGTTGGCCCGCGCTTTCAAAGCAATGCTCATCAGGAATACAGTGATGGCCCCGAGGGGAACACTCACCGACAGGGCGGTCAGCAGATGCACCCTCATTTCCGGAATGGGCCCGTCCACCAGCAGCAGGCCGCCCAGAATCATGGTTACCATCCCGCCGATTGCCAGCACACCGTGCGCAGAAAATTTGGCCTCCAGGGCGAATAGCGCAAAGGAGGCGAGAATCAGGACCACAGCGGCGAATCTGACCGGCAGCAGGTTCAGCGCAAAAACTGCCAGCAGGATAAAAACCACGCCCACCGTTCCCGGTACTACGGCCCCGGGGTGATTGAACTCGGCATACAATGCCAGGGCTCCGATCGCGAGAAGTATGAATGCGATGTTCGGATCCATGATGAAGGCGAGGATCCGCTGCTTCAGTGTCATATCGAAGGTACGAATCGACTCGTTCGCGAGATTGAGGGTGATGATTTTTCCATCGAACCGCTTGACGGTTTTTCCCTGCATCTGTTTAAGCAGGTCCTGTTCGCTGGTGGCGATGTAGTCGATCAGTTTCTGCGAAAGCGCCTCCTGCTCGGTAAATGACTTGGACTGGCGGACGGTGCTCTCGGCCACATCGACGTTGCGGCCACGCTTCGAAACCACCGAACGCATCAGTGCGGCGGCGTCGTTCTCCATCTTCTCTTTCATGACGTCGTCGACCTTGCCGCCCCCAATGGTCACGGGATGAGCCGCCCCGGTATTGGTGCCCGGAGCCATCGCCGCCACATCCGCGCTCTCCAGAATGAAGAACCCCGCGGAGGCTGCCCGGCTGCCGCTGGGCGTAACGTAAATGATCACTGGAACCGGAGAGGCCAGAATCTTTTCGATGATGTGACGGGTGGAATCCAGTAGACCGCCGGGAGTATTCAATTCGATCAGCAAAGCCTGATCTTTATTGCGCTCGGCCTCCGCCAAAGCGCGGCCGATGTATTCCTCGGTGATGGGATGGATGGTGTCGTCGACGACGATCTTCAGCACCTCGGCCGAGGACCTGGCCGAAGGCATGATTAGAAACACCGCGACGAGTACGCTGTACAGAAAGCGCGAACTGAAAAACAATTTCATCGCCCCAGCCTCACGACTCTATTGTCTCTCAAATTGAGGCTGAGAGCGTAACCGTAGCGCCGGCGAGACGCCGGCGCTACATTTTTGGAGTCACTCCAGGCTAATGGGCGGGAGTTTGCGCTTCCGTTTCCTCTTCCGCCCGCAATTCGTCCCAGCCCGGCAGGTGCTTGTCGCCAGTAATGAGCCTGGCGCCGCGTTCATAAGTCAGATACGACCACGCCCACTGGATCATCACAATCAGGCGATTGCGGAAACCGATCAGGAAAAATACGTGAACGAACAGCCAGGCCAGCCAGGCCAAGAAGCCCGAGATATGAATCCTTCCAAAATCGGCCACAGCGGCGGCTCGGCCGATAGTCGCCAGGCTGCCTTTGTTCCAGTAGTGGAAGTTCTTTCGAGGTTGACCCTGCAACTCGCGTCCGATGTTGTGGGCGGTGGCCTTGCCTTCCTGGATCGCCACAGGCGAGACGCCAGGAAGCCAATGACCGTCATGGTCCTTCAGCGCGGCCAAATCCCCGATCACGAAAACGTTCGGATGTCCCGGGATGCTGAGATCGGAATTCACCAGCACACGCCCGGCGCGGTCTACAGGCACTCCCAGCATTTTTCCCAGTGGCGACGCGGCCACGCCCGCTGCCCACAGAATTACCGCTGCCGGCAGCTTGGTTCCCCCGACATGGACTGCTCCAGCCTCCACCAGAGTTACCATGGATGAGGTCTGCACTTCCACTCCAAGCTGGCGCAGCTGTTCCTCGGCGCTGCGGGAAAGATCTGCGGGATAGGCAGGAAGAATACGCGGGCCGCCTTCAAGGAGCACGATCCTGGTCTTCTTGGGATCGATGCTGTGGAATTCGTTGGCCAGAACCTGGCGTGAAATCTCGGCGAGAGTTCCCGCCAGCTCCACCCCGGTCGGACCGCCGCCGACTACCACAAAATTCAGCTGGACCTGCTCCTTCTGGGTGTCCGCCTGGCGTTCCGCCAGTTCAAATGCGAGCAGCACGCGGCGACGAATCTCCAGCGCGTCCTCGATGGTCTTGAGGCCGGGCGCGAAAGGCTCCCACTCGTCATGTCCAAAATAGGCGTGGCTGGCGCCGGCCGCCACAATCAGGTAATCGTAGCTAACCTCGCCGTCTTCCATCTTCACCACCCGGCGCGGCAGGTCAAAGCCTTGCACCTCCGACATCAGTACTTCGACGTTGCGATGTCTGCGCATGATCCAACGAATGGGCGCGGCAATTTCTCCCGGAGACAGTCCGGCGGTGGCCACCTGGTAAAGCAAGGGCTGAAAAGTGTGGAAATTCTGGCGATCGATCAGCGTGATCTGAACCGGATAACGCGAGAGAGTGCGCGCAGCCATAAGCCCGCCAAAGCCGGCCCCGATAATCGCGACGCGTGGAATTTTCTGGTCCATGTTCTACTTAATAAGATTCGACAAAGCGCCTTCAGGTCTCGAAAAGTTCGGAGAACTGCGAACTGAGTACTGCCAACTGGTTTTTAGAGAAAATCATGCCATCAATCCATAATAAGTCGCGAACGACACAATGAAGCCCACGAACCACGAGTAGTCATATCCGAAGCGTAACGCCGGAATCACCAGCCCTGACAACGCCACTGCCGCCCCCAGAGCCAGTGCAATCACCGCTTTCCAGTTGAAGCCTCCCGAATATTCGTAGGCGCCGCCACGGAGGTACAGGTCATCCACCAGCAGCGAGCGTTTGCGGATCACCCAGTAGTCACAGATCATGATGCCCGCCACCGGCCCCAGGAATGCCGCATATCCTCCTAGCCAGCCAAAGATGAAAGTTTTGTAGTTATCCAAAAGCTTCCAGGGCATGATGGCGATGCCCATAAAGCAGGTGATCACGCCACCGAGCTTGAAGCTGATCTTGCGCGGCCACAGGTTGGAAAAATCATTAGCCGGCGAAACCACGTTGGCCCCGATGTTCACGTTCAGGGTAGCCAGCAGAATCGCAATCAGCGAAACCACCACCGCCAGCGGCGAGTGGAAGCGGCTCAAGAGCTGCACCGGATCCCAGATTGCCGATCCGTAAATGACCACCGTCGCCGAGGTCACCAGCACGCCAACCAGCGAATACAGGGTCATGGTGGTGGGCAGGGCCAGCGCCTGGCCGATCACCTGCGCCCGCTGGCTCCGGGCAAAGCGCGAGAAATCCGGAATATTGAGCGAAACTGTGGCCCAGAAGCCGACAGTGGCGTTAAGCGCGGGGATCAGGAACTTCAGGAACTCGGGAAAGCTGTTAAAGCGTGACGGCGCCGAGAGCATCGGCCCAAAGCCCCCGGCCTGAACATAGGCCCAGCCCAGGAGGAGCAAGCCCACACCCAGCAGCACCGGTGCGCTAATCCCCTGAAGAAAACGGATGTACTCGATTCCTTTCAGGATCACAGCCAGGTTGATCAGCCAGAACGCCATGAAGCAGATTCCGGCGCCGTGAGGCACGGATTTCCAGGCCGGCCAGACCGTGGCCAGCAGCACATTGATGGCCTCTCCTCCAATCCATGTCTGGATGCCGAACCAGCCACAGGCGACCAGGGCACGTAAAACCGCCGCGATGTTCGCTCCCAGCACTCCGAACGAGGCCCGCGCCAGCACCGGAAAGGGAACTCCGTAACGTGCTCCAGGATGCGAATTTAGCAGCATCGGGGCCAGCACGATGCAGTTTCCCAGAAAGACGGTAAACACCGCCTGCTTCCAGTTCATCCCACCCTGAATCAGGCTGGCGGCCAGCATGTAGGTCAGAATGTTGACCGACATCGAAACCCAGAGCGCGGCGTAGTTATACGTTCCCCATGTACGGGCTCCGCGATGGCCGGAGGCAGCCTCGCCGGGCATGACGGTCGGCGCCAGATCGGGGTTGTAGAGCGGGCTGGATTCGATGTTCGCGCGGGTACTTGAAGTTGGCATAGGTCTGGTAAAAGAGGGAAATAGCGATGCCGAGCCTGGTGGCGCTACCAATGTCAGCGGAGCCGACTTATCTTTATACACGGGATATCCGGGCTGTCAGCCTGAAACCGTCCCCACCGCTTTCACCTTAGCGGCCTGCCTCCCAGCAAATCTTCTTGCCTTCGCTGGCCAGCCCGTGGCACTATCCTGTTCTTCCCTCCGATACACACCCCACACCAGTGTCTCTGCGTGCGGCAGGTGCCGTTTTTGCCGCATTCCGTACGCCATGGATCAGTGGACGGGCGGAATCGAAATCCTCACGCTCCAGGAGAACGCAATGAAAACTCCCAATGGACGGGCTGAGATCGAGGCGATGTTCGGAAACCCGGCCAACTCCGACGGAACGCTCAATGAAGCCTGGGAAGGGGCAAACATTCGCAGAGTGGCTCCGCCCGACGGCTGGCGCCTGTTCTATCAGGCCGACACCGGCCTGGTTTCGGTGTCCAGCATCAGAATGCACCGTTTGCTGGAGGATACGTTCCTGGCCGTCATGGACGACATCTGGAATCGGGCCGCAATCCAACTGGGCGGTGTGCCGACCGATGACGATATTCGGGCATAGTTGCATCAGCGACGGCTCGATCAGCACGGCGGAGGGTTCAACTTCCGCAAAATCACGGCTGGCAGCAACCTGTCCTTGCACGCCTACGGGATCGCAATCGACTGGGACCCCTAGCACAATCCACGAAAGAAGCCGCTGACGAAAACCCTGCCTGACTGGTGGTACGACATCTGGACTGCCCGCGGGTGGAGCGATGGCCGACGTTTCCCGACGCCGGATCCGATGCACGTGCAATTCGCCACCGGCGCCTAGGCGAGGCCAGGCGCTATTTTCTGATAGCGTTTTGAATCCGGTCGGATCTGCGTGGAGCAGGCCCTCCGCCCTTCCAAGAGCGCGCACAAGTGTACCCGCTGAGAAGTGTCATCACACTCACTGCCCCTGCCGGTCCCCACTGCGTCCACGCCGACATAGGCTCCCAAAGAGGGTGATCTGGCCGGTTCCAGTTCTTGGTGAGATAGCGATTCTTCGCCAACCATCCGCCCCCAACCCCGTTTACGGTTTTTAAGCATCACTTCTTATCGAACTGGAGAAACTCGACTGGGGCTCCATTCTCGACAATAAAAGCGACGGTCACGCCCGGTGAGGGTGAATTGGGCGCAATAAGTATCTCTTTTCCGGCGATTTCAGCGGAGAGATCGTCCACTTCGAAGGCGACATGCGGGACAGTACGCACAAGTTCAGGGACCGGCGCTTCAGGTTCGAACCGCATCCACTCGATTCCGTAGGCGCTCGTTTCATATCCAGACACGAACGTCGCATAGTGCCCGATCAGGCGTTCACCTTCTCGACGCTCGGTAGTGGGAATTCCGATGTGATGGTACCGCCTCGTGGAAGTAACTGGTGACTTTTTCACGTGAATGAGTTTAGCCCATGACGGTACCTATTTCTGTCAGCCTGTTCGAAACAGGCGATTACACTCATTGAGAATCGGCGAACTGGGGTCAAATGAGTGCAATCGCGATGCTACGCCTGACTTGACGCTGACGTGGATTTGCGGTGCAGAATTCCGCCTTGTTTTTGCCCTCGGCTAAATGGGCGTCGATCTGGACCGGGCGGCCTGATTGTTTGATTCCAACATGGGTTAGCTCGGTGATGCCGATCACTGCGGGCCATTCAAGCGGAGACCTATTCTGAACTTGATTTTCTGGAAACGCCTCACCCTAGTCGCACAAGGAGAGATCTTATGAATGACATCAGGATTGCACGTGTAACAGGATTATGCGCGCTCGGGTGTGTCGCCCTGACTTGGGCCCAGTTCCCCCTGTGGATGGTTGGGACCGCACCATCGGTCTACGGTGGCAGCGGATTCGCAACTCATTTATTCGACATTCACACCGTGGCCTTGACTCGCCTCCTGATGGATCAAGGGATCTATATCTGCATGATGATCTTTGCGGCAGGCTTTTCCCATCTGGTGCGCCGAGCCAAACCCGAGAGCGAATGGCTAGGCGGACTCACATTCGGAGCCGCCGCAGTATGGCTTGGAGTGACGCTGGTAGCTGACGGTCTTGAAGGTGGAGCAGTTCTCGACACCCTGCGCGGTGGGGCTGACCCGTCCGTTGTGCGCGCTCTTGTGCAGGGAACGATCCTTATTTACAACGGTTCGATCGCGTTCGCGATCACTGGGCTATTTCTCGGGGCTGCCGGCTGGGCCACCTTCGACAGCGGCGTCCTACCGCGATGGACTGGGTGGATCGCCTATGTGGCCGCCGTGTCCTGTGCCGTGTCGATCCCAGCAATGTTTTTCGGCCCTGTCAACCCTGCAGGGTTCTACAACGCCGGAGGTTGGGGGCCAGCCATCATCGCTAACTTTCCCCCATTGTTCTGGTTCTTAATTATCGGAATCATCCTGGTACGAAACCGGAGCGGACGAGTCCAGGAGTCGGTTCGTACCGCTGCTGTCGGAGAGGCTCGATAAGCTTGACTCAGAAGAGTCTATGCGGCCATTGCAAGGGCACGAGCGCCGGATTTTATCTCAACTTGTCATTACAGAGCGTTACTGTCGTAAACAGGCGTTTGCACCAACTACCACCCTGGAGAGCCTAGGGGCAGCGTCCTGCTGGGTAGCGAGTAAATGTGATGTCACGCCAAGAGTAGGTCGAGTTGGTGTTTCATCGTTTCGTCGACGCATCTTGCAGGGCTTGCGCTCTGATAGAGGCCAGCGGGTAGAACTTGCCACCGAGCACGACTGCGTGAATTTTGCGGGTGTGGCTGATGTCTTCGAGCGGATTCATGTCGAGCAATACCAGATCCGCCACCCGGCCCACCTGAATCGTTCCATACGTATCAGTTTTGCCCAGGAACTTTGCAGGGTTTAGCGTGGCAGCCTGCAACGCCTCCAGCGGACTAAAACCAGCTTCTACCAGCAGCGCCAATTCATTGTGCAGATCGACCCCAGGCACGATCCCCCAATCCGAGAAATCAGAACCGGCCATGATCTGTACACCGGCCTTGTGCATCATCCGGACAAGTTCGATTTGCTTTTCGTGAACCTCCAGCCGCGGTTTCAGCGATTCGGGATCGTCACTCCATAGCACGAACCCTCGTTCATAGGCGACGAGAGTCGGCACATACCAGCTTCCGTTTTTCACGAAGCGCTGGAAGAGCTCCCGGCCTGCCGGACCTAGATTCTCCTCTACCGCCTGTTCGACGGTCTTGGCAGTTGCTCCTTTGCGCCAAAGGGCACTCTCATTGATGGTTTCGATGTGTTCCAGGCTGGCCGCTCCAGCATCAGATGCCTCAGCGGAACTCACCCCTTTGGGCAGGTGTACAGCGACCGGGATGTGCTCTTTGCGAGCCTCGTCCATCAGGGTAAAGAACGCATCGGGCGGGAGCGCATTGTGAACCTTGATGAAATCCACGTCCTTAGCCTTCAGGTCGCGAACTGCCTGCCGTGCTTCCTCCGGCGTGCGCACGGTGAGTCGGTTCGTGACTCCCTCTTTTGGCCCATCGACAAAAGGACCAGCGCGGATGATGTGCGGCCCGACGCGCGTGCCGTTGTTAATCTCCGATCGCCAGCGATCAATTTGCGCGAGATCTCCGCCCATATCGCGTACGCCCGTCACACCATTCATGATCAGGAGCGGAAAAGCGTCTGCCGTGGCATCGGTCAGATGGCCGTGCATGTCCCAAAGCCCAGGAATCAGGAACTTGCCATTCGCCTCAACTACGCGAGCACCTGTGGGAATTGTGACCGTTCCATTCGGCCCGACCCCGCTAATGAGACCACCGGTCACCACAACGGTTGAGTTCGGCCTGGCCGCTGCGCCGGTGCAGTCGATAACGGTTACGTGAGTTATCGCAATCGCATTGTTTGTCTGGGTGGATGCCGAAAGAGGGCAGAGGAGGAAAAGAGCGGGCAACCATTTATGCATGCAGAATTGACGGTTGCGATTGGTCAACGTAAGCAGCGAGCCACGCGTGAGGCCGTCGAATCGGAGCGCCGATGATTTCAGGACGGTGCAGCTTCACGGTTAAATCGCGACGACACTGGTCAAAAATTGTGCTATAGGATGTGCATGAGGCCTTGGCGGGAAGTCTTAAAGACGACCGTGATTATCACGCTGGGCGCTATCTTCGTTCTGGTCGGAATCCTCGTTTGGGCTTTACTGTTCTTTAGGAAAATCCTCTAAGCATTGGCAGCGGAAGGCCTTGAGTTGTTCTCGAGAGCGACAAACCACTTCTCAAAGGCGTCAGCTCCTGAGATGCCTATCCTTCGGGCAGCTTGCTAGTCTCCGCTGGCCTTGCCGCTCTGCGAAGTTAAAACGCCGTAGCTCTCCGGCCGCCGGTCGCGAAAGAACTGCCAGACCTTGCGCACTTCGAGGATCTCGTCCAGGTCGAGGTCGGCCACCAGCACCTCGTCCTGATCGCGGCTGGCCTGGGCAACGATCTTGCCGCGGGGATTGCAGAAATAACTCTTGCCATAGAACTGGCCGATGCTCCACGGTTTCTCTTCGCCCACCCGGTTAATCGCGCCGACAAAATAGCCGTTGGCCACGGCATGCGCCGGTTGCTCCAACTCCCACAAATACTCGGAAAGACCAGCTACCGTGGCGGACGGATTGAAAACAATTTCGGCCCCATTCAGGCCCAACGCGCGAGCTCCTTCGGGAAAGTGCCGGTCATAACAGATATACACGCCCACCTTGGCATATTTGGTGGCGAAGACGGGATAGCCGAGATCGCCGGGCGTGAAGTAAAACTTTTCCCAGAAGCCGGGATGACAGTGGGGAATGTGATGCTTGCGATATTTCCCCAGGTAGCGTCCGTCGGCGTCGAGAACCGCAGCGGTGTTGAAGTAGAGGCCGGGCAACTCCTGCTCGTACACCGGGACAATGATCACCATGTGGTGCCGGGCAGCCAGTTCCTGCAACTGGCGGACGGTCGGGCCATCGGGGACAGGCTCAGCCAGTTCGTACCAGCGTGCGTCCTGCTCGGCGCAGAAGTAAGGGCCGTAGAACAATTCCTGCAGGCACAGAATCTGGACCTGCCGGCCAGCCGCCTGCTCAATCAGTTCTACATGCTTGCGGACCATAGCTTCCCGAATCTCGGAAAGCGAGTGTTCGGGACCGAGCACATTGCGCGCCTGAATCAGGCCACAGCGAACGATTCGTGACATCGAGAAAACCTCTGCGTGGCAAAAACTATAACAGAATCGAAAAGTACCCAGTACTCAGTACCCAGTACCCAGAAGCAGTCCGGGCTTTCCGGAAATAACCTTGTGCGGCCAGCCTCGGCACCGACGTATAATCCTCGTAATTTGTTCCTCGGGGGCTTGCCATGAACTACCGTCTCACTTGTTGCACGTTTCTCACCCTGACCTTGACCATCTTTGCTTCTGCCCAGGGAAGTAAGTCGCCCGGCCGCGGCACCACCGGCACCACCAGCCCCAGCACCACCGGTACTGCTCCGACGCAGCCCACCATGAACGTGCCTGATTCGATGGTGGGGCGAAGGGCTTTCATTTCCGGCAAGGTGGTTTTGGACGATGGCACCCAGCTCACTGAAGCAGCCACCATTCAGACCGTTTGTCAGGGCCACCGGCAGACGGTGGCACATACCGACTCGCACGGCGGCTTCAGCTTTGAATTTGGCGACCGCATGGCCGCTGCAGCGGCCGGCATCAGCTCGGCCGACGTGGATTCCTCCTACAGCCCGGGCGGCGCCTTCCGTGGGAGCCAGCGCGACTGGCGCAGTTGTGAGCTGCAGGCTGAACTCTCCGGGTTTACCTCGCAGCCAATCGATCTGAGCAGCCGGATGTCCACCTTTGAGACTACCGATATCGGGCGGCTGACTTTGCACCGGCTTGGTCATGTTGAAGGCTTGACCATCAGCGCCACCAGCGCGATGGCGCCCAAGGATGCGCAGAAGGCTTTTGCCAAGGGACGCGACAAGGCCGGCAAGCAAAAGTGGGATGAGGCCCAGCCATTGCTTGAGAAAGCGGTGGGGATCTACCCGAAGTATGCAGAAGCCTGGTTTGAGCTGGGCCGCGTCCAGCTCATGAAGAAAGACGATGCGCCGGCGCGAAAATCCTTCGAGCAGTCGATTGCGGCGGACCCGAAATTCGTCAATCCATATCGCGGTCTGGCGGAGTTGGATACCAAGCAGGAGCAATGGCCGGCATTAGTGAACGTCACCGACCAGCTCCTGGCCCTGAATCCGGTGAGTTTTCCCGATGCCTGGTTCCGCAACGCGCTGGGCAACTACTACACGCAAAACTTTCCCGCTGCTGAGAAGAGCGCCCGCCAGGGAATGAAAGTTGACGACAACCACCAGTTTCCGAAGCTGGAATATTTGCTCGGCGTCGTTCTGATGCAGGAGCATCAGTATCAGGAAGCCGCCACCCATATCCAGAGTTATCTCCGGGTAACCACGCAACCTTCAGAAATAGCAGACGCGCAGAAGAGATTGGATGAGATCACGAAGCTCTCAGCGTCGGTGAGCGTCCCGGCAAACGCTGACAAGAAGTAGTTTTTGTCGCGGCCTCCCGCCGGCCCGATAGGTGGCGCACCGCCACCAGAATCTCGCACGTACAAGAAATATTTAGACCCGGACGTTCCCGTCCGGACTGAGCATGGGCAGCTCGCCGGAAAACTGCGAGGCCTTGCTCCGCTGGGCGGACGGGGGCGTCCGTCTCTACGTGTGTTGATCGGCGCACGTGATCGCTGTGTGCAGACCCAGTCGCTCACGGATACTGTTCCTCCTTCTCCCGTTTTCGGCCCTTCCCAAAACAGCTCACATAGTCCAAAGATCATTTACTCAGAAGGACCATCGTGACGGCCAGACTGGGCTCAGACTGCTAGAATCGAGCTTGGAGTAATCGTAATAATGCTCAGTATTTTCAAAAAAACGTCGATCCCGCAAGCCTCGATCTTGCAAATCTCGATCCTGCAAATCTTGATCTTGACGCTGGCATTCGCCGCGGGTTCTTCATCTCTCCTGGCCGCCCAGATTGCAGTCAAGACTGTGGCCAGGGTCAGTAAGGTTACGGTCACGCCCAGCAATGCCGGTATGGAAGTCGAGATTGCAACCAGCCAGTCGGTCGCAATGCGAAGTCAGGTGACTACTAACCCCGACCGCCTGGTACTCGATTTTCCCGATGCCCTCCCGGCCCCGGATCTGCACAATCAGGCCATCAATCGCGGCGAAGTCATCGGTGTCCGTGTCGGCCTGTTTTCCCAGAACCCGCCGGTCACACGCGTGGTCATCGACCTGAAGAGCCCGCAGCCCTACCGGATTTTTCCCTCCGGCAAGACCGTGATCGTGAAGCTGCTGACCGGCCAGCAGCAGGCGGGGGCAGTGCCCGGGGCGGCGCATATCGATCCTGTTTCCTACACCCCGGCGGCGCCCGCAAAACCCGCTTCCCAGCTGGAAGTCGTATCCAGGAATGGACAGTTAAGTATCCGGGCTGAAGGCGTGAGCCTGGCGCAGGTCCTCAACGAGGTACGCCGCAAGATCGGGGCCGACATTCCCATTCCGCTGGGAGCGGCGCAGGAGCAGGTTGTAGCCAACATCGGCATGATGCCGGTCCGCGAGACCCTGACTTCCCTGCTGAACGGCTCCCGCTTCAACTTCATCCTGGTGGGCGCAGACAATGATCCTGCCAAGCTGAAGAGTGTGATTCTCAGCTTCCGCGGCTCTACGGGTATCTCTCAGCCCGCGATGGCGCCGTCTCCCCAACAGCCCGTCACCGAGAACGAACCCGAACCCCAACCAGAACCGCAGATGCAACCCGACCAGCCGCAACAGGAAGCTCCACCTCAGGAGGCGCCCGCTCCTCAGGAGGGTCCTCAGCCGCCGGAAAACCCTCCGCCACAGTAATCTCGACGCAACCTCAGCCTCGCCATGGATTCGATGTAGCGGCGGGCGTCCCCGCCCGCCAGCGCATAGGCCATTCCGGACGGGCGTGGACGCCCGTCGCTCCATCGCAAAATCTGGGTTATTGGTGAATTAGCCGTACTGGAATAGCGGACACCCCGCCGCCTGAAACCGCGGTTCCGCCAGCGCCCGTGTTACAGCCCGCAACGTTCATGATCACGCCTTCGATCTTCCCATTGGTTCCGGGGGCAGGCGCGGCACCGTTCTGAAGGTTCTGCGTGATGCCCAGTTGCAGGAAGCCGACAATCGTTGCCGTTTGATTGCAGCCGCCGGGACAGAGATTGGGGTTTCCGGCTGCGTGGTAAATCGGCACCGTAACAATTGAATCGCTGCGACTGATGCTGGTAACACCTTGCAAAGCCGGATTTGGATTGTTATTGCCGCCGGCGACGGTGACCGGAGCGCTTCCGGTGGGAGTCCCGCCGGTCGGGAGCAGTTCGTCCTGGCCCAGGGTAAGGCCCTGTCCACTCGCATGAATCAGGCACTGCGTTCCCTCATTGGTGCGCACACCCAGGCCGCCTCCGGTCTGCACTGTGACCGCCTGGCCCAGTCCGACCGTCTGGCCGCAGCTGAATTGATAGGTCGCGGCGCACGCGATGTTGTCGTGATAGTCATCGCTACCCACCTGCCCGCAGGAAACAGCGCTGGTCGCCGGGCAGACCGGAGCGGGCGGGTTCATGGGAACGTTCGCGCGGTAGTAGTCAAGGGTCCAGGGCGTGGTCGGTGTGACATTAGGTGCGGCCGCCCCGGCGACGTGAGTGAGGGTGATAGTTTTTCCCACGAAGTTCCCGTTGTTCTGAATCGCACCGGTCGCGTTGTCTACAAAGCGGCCTCCGGCTGCACAGTCCCCTGGCGCACCATTGGTGGGATCGCAATTCGGTATCAGCCAGGGCTTCACACTTTGTACCTGGATCGGAGCCGTTGAACCAGAAGCGTTGTAGGCTTCAGCAACCGCAGTGGCGCTTACGCTGTTGGCAGCGCCTCCCCAGATTTTTCCGAAGAAACTGGGCAGGGCGGTTCGATGTATCGTCACCGCAATCTGCGGATTTGCCGGGGTGGTATCGCAGGTGATGGTCTGGACTACTGCCGCCTGGCCCGCAACCTGGTTCTGAGCCGCAACCGCCTCAGCCTGCCGGTTGGCGGCTGCCGCAAGGCCGGGACCGCCGCTTTGACAGATATCCGCCGCTGGGACGGTAGCGGACGCCGAGGTGTATCCCGAGAAGGCAAACATCTTGGCCCCGGCCAGGGCGGCCGCATCCGCAGCCCGTTGCGCTTCGCCGTGAGCTACATACAAGGTCGCGATATCGATGGCCAACGCTGCCATGCCCAGTAACGCCAGCAACGAGAACGCAACCAGGACGATGGTTACTCCACGCTCGTTCTTCCGACCGGATTTGTTTATGGGGATCACGATTGCTGCACCCTTGATTTCAAATTCTCAATTCAGATTCTGCATGATGGCGACCGAGTTGATCTGCGACACTGCCGGATAGTTCGCCCCCGGCGCCACCAGCGGGGCCACCCGGTTGAATTGCCAGCGGTAGGGATAGTTCAACGTCACCCTCGTGGCCTCAATCGTATAGTTCGCCTGAAAAGGCGGGTTGGGCAACACCGCGTTGTAGGTGTATCCGCGTTCGATGGTGAGTGTCAGCGGTCCGGCACACGTTCCCGTGGTAGTAAACGTCCAGGTAAGCGCGGCGCCGGGCGCGCCGTTGGCGGTCGCGAGTCCGCAATCGTTGAGGGCGCTGGCAACCAGGTTCTTGTCTACCACGTCGCGCACCGAACAAATCGAAGCCGGAGCATTGCATCCTCCGGCCAGCGAAAGGTCGGCGGTAGGCTGGTTCGAGGCCACGCGAGCCCCCTGCAAAGCGGTGTTGCCCAGCTTTTGCTTGACCGTAAACGCGGTGCCGAAGTCGAAAACTCCGACCACCACCACCAGCAGCAAGGGCAGGGAAATGGCAAATTCCAGAATTTCTGCGCCCTCGCTCCCGCCCAGTTTTGAGGACCAAAGACTTGCGAGCCGCGCATAAAGCGACGAGAGCGATGCCAGCGTGAATGAGCTTCTGAGCGACACTACTACTCCTCCTCCTTGGCCTGCGCCCGCCCATTGATCAGGACGCCGGTAGTGATGGGAGAAAGCGTAGGCGGACAGCACGAGAGCCCGTTCAATTTGAAGTTGAAGGGATAGTCGAAGCTGACCACCGCTCCGAGTTCCGGTAACGGAGATGCAGGATTCAGGACCACATGCTGCAAATTGAAGTTCTGCACCTGGGCAGGATCGAGGTGCGACGCGCTCAGAATGGGATCAATCACGCTTCGGACATTCGCCACGGTTTGAGTAGCGTTTCCGCAGGACGCGCAACTATGAGCTGCTGCTGCCAGCGCTCCTTCGCGCGCCGCGTGATTCACGGTCGCGTAAATATTGAATGCGCGCCCAAACCACATGATCCCCAAAAGCAGCATGAACAGCAAAGGCAGAATCACGGCCGCTTCAGCGATCTCTGCACCTGAGGTTCCTTTGAGCAGCCGGCTCAAAGACTCCATCTTCGGGTATGTAGTTCGCTTCATCACGCTCCCCACACCTGCCTGACAGTATAAAGAACAACCGCTACTGCCACGGCCACTCCGAACGGTACCTTGAGCGATTCGGGGTTATCCAGCGAAACCTCCGGGCCGGGCAGGTGAAGGGTAAACAGCGCGGCCAGCATGCGGCCAAGATTGCGCAGAGTGAGGCCCACCCGCCTTTTCCAGACGACCAGCACGATGGCCATCGCGCCCGCCACGAAGATCGTCACGACCAGCACAGCAATCAGCCGCGGCGGTCCTAAGAAGGCTCCCAGCGCGCCTATCAGCTTCCAGTCTCCTCCGCCCAGGCTGCGTACCAAAACGAACGGGAGCAGTAGTCCCAGGCCCAATCCTGCGCCCAGAAGCGATTCTTTGGCTCCAGACCAGCCCAGGGCAAGCGAATTTGCGGCAATGCCCAGCAGCAGGGCCGGCACCGTCAGCCAGTTAGGGATACGGCGGGAGCGCCAGTCGGTCCATCCGGCGATCACGGCAGGAATTGTCGCCAACATCCAAACCCCCTGTTTCAGCATCGGCTCAACCACGCGGGTTGGGCGCGCACGAAAACCAGCCGGATTTTGGCATTTGGGGTGGCCATCCGAATGTCCGGATCTGGCGGCCGGGGAGGGTCAAAACCAGCCTTAACAGCGGATTATGCGCGGTTAGGGCCCCCAAGTCAATGCGAAGAAAAGGGGTAAAATGGCGCCGGCGTCCCGCGCACGCAAGTTGAGGCCAAACAAAAAGGCCCGAGGTATCGGGCCTTCTTTGAATGACTTAAGCGAACCCCAGCGGCTGAAGCCGGCCTGATTTCAGGAGTTTTCGGCACGACTAAAGTCGTGCCCTTCCCATTTAACAACTTACGTCGCGAACCGAAGTCGTGCCTTTACTGGCTCAGCGGGTGGCCGCTGCCGCGTTCTGCCACTACGCGACGCGCATTTTCGGCCAGTTGCTTGGCCTGGGGCAGAAGCTCCAGCGCCTTGGTCACCTGCGGATCGGTTTCAGCCCGCACCTTCAGGCCTTCTTCCTGGCCAAAGACGTCCACAAAGATTTCGCTCTTGATGTTAGACCGTACCCAGGCGTTATTTTCCAGCAGGTCGGCCTCGGTGTAAGGCACCTTTTCGTCATCGAGAAACTTGCGGAAGTCCTGCAGTACTACGTCGTCTACCTCAAAGCCCTTGCCCGGGTGATGAGTTACAGCATAGTGCTTGGCGAAATTGAAGAATGCGTAGTGCTGCAGCAGGGTGTCCTGGAAGTGATTGCTCTTTACCTGGGCAATCTTGACGTCGGGCGTAATGCCGCCTCCGCCGTAGACAGTGCGGCCGCTGTCGGTAAGTTTCACTTCGCGATTGGCCAAGTTCTCGGCATCTTCTTTCTCGCGGTTGAAGTAGTAGTCGTAGAGCGAGACGTTGGAATAATCGCGTTGGATCAACCGCATGCTCGGCGTGTAGTACTTCGCCGTGGTCAGCGCCAATCCGGTGTTTTCCGAAAGCGGATATACCGTCTGCACCAGGCCCTTGCCGAAGGTGGTTTCTCCCACGATCAAGCCGCGGTCATGATCCTGAATTGCGCCGGCCACGATCTCCGCCGCCGAAGCCGTTCCCCGATTCACCAGCACCACCAGCGGGTACTCCTTGCCGCCGTTGCCATGCGCCGCGGTATAGCGCTTTTCCTGAGAAGCCCGGCCATGGTGGGAAACGATCAGTTGTCCCTTGCGCAGAAACTTGTCGGCTACGCCCACGCCTTCATTGAGCAGGCCTCCGGGATTCTGCCGCAGATCGAGAATCAGCCCCTTCAAGTCGCCCATCTGGTCGAGCGCATCGGCAACTTCGTGTTCCGTGGTTTCGTTGAAGCCGGACACGTGCATGTAGCCGATGCCAGGCTTGATCAGGAAATGCAGATCGACGCTGTAACGCGGAATCTCATCGCGCACTACGGCGAATTCGAGCGGCTTGTCCGCGCCTTCGCGCAAAATCGTGATGTGGACCGTGGTCCCCTTGGGCCCTTTGAGCAGGTCCGCCACGTCACCGGTGGTCATGTTATCGGTGGGCTTGCCATCGACGGCGGCGATAATGTCGCCGGGGCGGATGCCGGCGCGATATGCGGGAGTTCCGACAAAGGGCGCAATGACGATGACCTTATTGTTGCGCGGGCCGACCGTCATACCCACGCCGTAGTACTTGCCGCGCTGATCTTCGCGGAGTAGCGAATAAGCCTTTGGGTCAAAGAAATTCGAGTGCGGATCGAGCACGTGCAGCATGCCCGGGATGGCGCCGTTATAGATGGCCTTGTCCGGATTCACCGGCTCGGCGTAGTTCTGCTCCACGACGTCATACACCGTAGCGAACTGCCGCAGGCTCTCGCGGACGTCGGTATCCCCGCCGGGAGCGGCTGAAGGATTAATCTTTTGTCCGAAGACGATACCGAGGAATCCGCAGGTGACTAAAATGAATACAACCAGGAAGAGTGCGCGACGAGAACCACCAACCATCGTTTTTTCCTTAGCCGGTAAATTTCGCCGGAAAGTTAGGATACCCGGGAACACCGCATGTGAACGCAGTATAACACGCAGCCGCGGCCGCTTACCCCGCCTTCCGGCACTCAAAAGTAACCACCCGGGGGGGTGCGATTTACTGGCTTTTTTGACGGCTTGCCCAGACTTTACTATAGATGCGCCACAGGGCCTTGGGGGTTCCGTAGCGCCGGCGTCCCGCCGCCGGACGCGAAACTCGCCCGAGTTCGGCGATGTAGCGACGGGCGTCGACGCCCGTCCGGGCTGGTCTTTGGGCTGGCGAGCGGGGACGCTCGCCGTTACACGGGCAGAAGAGGGCGTCCGCCCTTAAGGGATCTGACATTTCGAAACTGGACGCCGCCGATTGCTGGCAATTCGCTCCGGCAGTATCATGGAAACTATGAACCTGGGTTTTCCAGAGATGATTTTTCTGTTCCTCTTTGCCCTGATCCTGTTCGGGCCCAAGAAATTGCCCGAGATCGGCCGGCAGATTGGCCGCGCTCTCAATGAATTCAAGCGGGCGTCGAACGAATTCAAGGCGCAAATCGAATCAGAGATTGCCCAGCTCGATGTGGAGAACCACCGCCAGACCATTCTGCCCCCGGTCCAGGCGCCTGCAGGATCGGTAGCTTCCGGTAGCCGGACCCCGGTTGAGATTTCTGCAGGCGAGATTTCGTCGCCTCAGATTTCGCCACCCCAGAGTTCGCCTCCCGAGATTCTGCCACCGCAGACAACCTCACTGGCCAAGGCCCCCGATGCCTGAAATGGCAGGGGAGCTTCCTCCCGCCGAGGAATCACGCGACGGTTTGACTGCGATGAGCTTCCTCGATCACCTCGAGGAACTGCGCCGCAGGCTTATCTATTCCATACTCGCGGTTACCGTCGGGTTTTTCGCTTGCTGGAACTACCACGAATTTATCTTCGGCTTCGTGCAGCGTCCCATCATGGACGCCCTGCACCGCAATGGGATGGCCGAAAAGCTGGTCTATCTCAACCCGACCGAACCCTTCAACCTTTACTTGAAGGTGGCGGCGCTGGCCGGTTTGTTTGTGACTTCGCCCTTCGTGCTCTACCAGGTCTGGATGTTCATCTCGCCCGGCTTGTATCGCCACGAAAAGCGCTATGTGTTTCCCTTCATGTTTTCGACCGTCTTCCTGTTTCTGGCGGGAGGCGCGTTCGCCTACAAGATGGTATATCCGGCGGCTCTCACCTTCCTGATCGACTACGGCAAGCAGTTCCAGCCGATGATCACAATCGGCGAGTATACCGACCTGTTTCTGACCATCATGGTCGGGATGGGGGTCATTTTTGAAATGCCCATTCTAGTTTTTTTTCTGGCGCTGATGGGCATCGTCAATGCGGGTTGGATGTGGCGCAATCTGCGCTATTCGATTCTGGTCATCTTTATCATCGCCGCCATCATCACCCCGACCACTGACATTCTGAACATGTGCATTTTCGCCGCGCCCATGGTGGCCCTCTACGTTCTGAGCATTGGAATTGCGTGGATAGTGCACCCCAAGCAACGTAAAGCACGCCAGGCGAGAAAGAGCGATGACAAGAAATAACCACGTGGGGACAGCCGCTCCTTCGACTCCGCTCAGGACAGGCCCCGGCTGTCCGACCGAGCGCAGCTCGGCAGTTCTTCGTGCGTCGCGTTGCGAGGGCGGGACGCCCTCGCGACAGCCGGCGGGACGCCGGCGCTACGTGGCCGATGCGCTCCTGCTGGGCTTGCTGATTTGCACTCAGCAGGCTTCAGCGGAATCGTTCAATGCGGCGCACGCCATGCAATACACGCGCGAGGTGGTGGCCTTCGGTGCGCGTCCTATCGGCAGCGCGAATCACAAGAAGCTGGAGAGCTACATCCTCAATCATCTGCGAGGCGACACGGTAGAAGACGACGCTTTCACTGCCGACACCGTCGAAGGCAAGTTCCCGGTGCGCAACCTGATTGCCAAGTTTCCCGGGACCCGCGATGGAATTATCGTCATCGCAGGGCACTATGACACCAACTACCCGCTGCGCGACACCGGTTACGTCGGCGCGAACGACGGCGGCTCGTCAACCGCCATCCTGCTGGAACTGGCCAACCAGTTCCGCGGAAAGAAACGCGAAGGCTACAGTGTGTGGTTGTTGTGGACCGATGGTGAAGAAGCCGTAAGTCAGTGGAGCGCCACCGACAGCCTCTACGGCGTGCGCCACCTGGCAGAAAAATGGCAGCAGGACGGCACCCTGAAAAAAATAAAAGCGTTTCTGCTGGCAGACATGATTGGCGACGCCGATCTGAACGTGGACCGCGACTCCGACTCCACTCCGTGGCTTGAAGATCTCGTCTACCAGGCGGCTTCAAACCTGGGCTACCAGTCTCACTTCTTCGCACGCACCATCGCGGTTGAAGATGACCACCTGGCTTTCGTCCAGCGCGGCGTGCCCTCCGCCGATCTGATTGATCTCGATTACGGCTATGGCAACGTCTTCCACCACACCCCGCAAGACACGTTAGACAAGCTCAGCCCCAAGAGCATCGAAATCGTGGGCCTCGTGATACTGGAGACCGTGCGTCTGCTCGACAAGAAGTGAATCGGTCGTTGGTCGTTGGCCATTGGTCTGTGGACGTTAGTCCGTAGCCAGGATGCCAGGGCGCAAAATGATGGTGACGACTTGCCCAACGACCCAGGACCATCGACGATCTTTTGTTCAGGCCAACGACCAACGACCAAAGGCCAACGACTCTCCTTTTGCTCTTTTCCCGCTTTTCGTTTCTAATGCCGCATCATGCGACGACGATTCTGCCTTCTTTTCCTCGCCATTCCGCTGTGCGCTTTGGCGCAGGATGCCACGGACCGCGTCATCACCGAAGCACTTAAGCCATCGGCCCTGGAAGCTAATCTGCATCGCCTGACGGACGAGATTGGCGGGCGGGTTCCGGGCACACCGGCCATGCAGAGGGCCGTTGAATGGGGCGTAGCCGCGTTCAAAGCCGCCGGCGCGGACAGCGTCCACACCGAGAACTTCACCCTCCCGGGCTCCTGGGCGGAGGGTGACACCGAGTTGTCCGTCACCGCTATGCTGGCTCACGGCGTGGATCCAAAATTGAGTTCCATCCCGCTCGCGCGATTCCACGTGCGTGTGGTATCGATTGGCTGGGCTCCGGCGCTGTCTGCCCAGCGGCATGTGCGCGTGATCGACGTCGGCCAGGGCACCGCTGAAGATTTCGCACGCGCAGGCAACGTTAGCGGCGCGCTGCTTCTGGTGCACTCGGAAGAAATGAAGGACTGGGCCGACCTCTTCGCCGAGTATCTACGCGCTCCCGGCATCATCGACCGCGCGGTTGCCGGCAAAGCTCTGTCGATTGCTTTCCAGTCCACGCGTCCCAATGATCTTCTTTATCGCCACACCAACTCCAACCAGGGCGAATTGGACCGCCTTCCGATGGTCCTGGTAGCCCGCGAGGATGCCGGACGCATGGCGCGTTTACTGGCTTCCGGCCAAACCCTCTACGCCGATCTTTCCATCCCCAACCGCGTCGGCGGCCAGATCACTGCGGCCAACGTTGTCGCCGAACTCCGGGGCAGCGAGAAACCGGATGAAATTGTCGTGCTGGGCGCGCATCTCGATTCATGGGAGTTGGGCACTGGCGCTCTCGATAACGGGTGTAATGCGACGCTGGTGATCGATGTGCTGCGCGCTATCAAAGCATCGGGTTTGCGTCCTCGACGAACGATCCGCTTTATTCTTTTTTCAGGGGAAGAAGAAGGCATGGTGGGCTCCAGGGCTTACACCATCGCCCACAACTCGGAGTTGGACAGCACCGTAGCAGTCGTGGTGCTCGACGCCGGTATCGGACGGGTCACTGGGTTTTCACTCGGCGGCCGGCGCGATGTTGTGGATGCCGCCGCCACCCTGGTAGCTCCGTTGAAACAATTCGACGCAACGACACTCACCACCGATGCGAGCTGGGGCACCGACAACTTTGATTTTATGCTGCAAGGCGTGCCTACCTTCGTTGCCAATCAGCAGGAAGGCAACTACCTGCTCAATTACCACGCCATGTCCGACACCTTCGACAAAGTCGATCTGGCCCAACTGAAGAAACACGTTGCCGAAGCCGCTGCATTGACTTTCGGCCTCGCCAACTCTTTTGCGCTGCCTGGCCCGCGTCTCCACCACGCCCAGATTGAGCAGACTCTCCACGAAACTCATCTCGACGAGCAGTTGAAGACATTCGGCATGTGGGATCGCTGGCAAACCGGCAAGATGGGACGGAAGGATTAGGATTGCTCTATCTTATGAAAGCGCCCGTATGAAATGGCCGCTGTTGGCCGCTGAATCGAAATCCGAGACGGGGCCCGATTGATCCTCTTCTGGATACTATTCAATCTTTTTGTCGCCGCGATGCTGGTCCTCGACCTGGGCGTCTTCCATCGCCGCCCTCACACCGTAAAGTTCCGCGAAGCTCTGGCGTGGAGCGTGGTGTGGATCGCGCTGGCCGCGGTTTTTGCGGTGGTGATTTATTTCTGGCACGGTCGTACGCCTTCGCTGGAGTTCGTCACGGGATACGTGATCGAACTGTCCTTGAGTGTCGACAACCTGTTTGTCTTTCTCCTGATTTTTCGCTACTTTCAGGTGCCGCCGGTTCACCAGCACAAGGTTTTATTTTGGGGAATCCTTGGGGCGCTGGTTATGCGCGCGATTTTCATCGCGGCGGGCGTGGGGCTGATCCAGAAATTCCACTGGATCGTCTACGCGTTCGGCGCGTTCCTGGTATATAGCGGCGTCAAGCTGTTCCGCCAGGGAGAAGCCGAGATCCATCCCGAAAAGAACCCGGTTCTGCGCCTGTTTCGCCGCTGGGTGCCGGTCACAAAAGACTACGAGGGGAACAGATTTTTTGTTCACCGTCCCGGCCTATACGCGACGCCGTTATTTGTCGTTCTGGTGGTGGTGGAGACCAGTGACCTTCTCTTTGCCGTCGATTCCATTCCCGCCATATTGTCCATCACCCGCGACGCATTCATCGTGTACACCTCGAACGTCTTTGCCATCCTCGGTTTGCGCTCCATGTACTTCGCACTGGCGGGCATGATGGAAATGTTCCGCTACCTGCATTACGGGCTGTCCCTGGTATTGATGTTCGTGGGAGCGAAAATGCTGGCGTCGCACTATTACGAAATTCCAACCGCCATCGCGCTGGCGATCGTGGCAGGAGTCCTGCTGATCTCGGTGTTGGCTTCCCTGGCGCACCCGAAGAAGCGAGCGACCACGTAGCAGGCAAAGACTGTGTAGGGGCGGGCGCCCTCGCCCGCCCGGGCCGGGCAAAGCCCGGCAGTTGGTTTACGCGAAACGGATGCTCTCGCCCTTAATCACCGAATGCTTCAGAAACTTCGCATCGTTGTGAGCGGGAAAATCGGTGCGATAGTGCGCTCCCCGGCTTTCTTCTCGCGCTAGTGCAGAACGGGCAACCAACGTGCTCGCGGCGTGAATGTTCGCGGCTTCATATGCCCGTCGCGTCTTGGGATGGACCAACCGCGGGCCCAGACCGTTCAGCTTTTCGAGTGCGCGCGTCAGTCCCCGGCGGTCGCGCACGATGCCCACATCCTGCCACATCAGGTCCTGGATTTCCTTCACCCGTTCCTCGACCCCCGCGTCGACGGGGCCGTTGGAGTAGGCGGCGCGCGGCTCGGTCTCCACCTTAGCCGGAGGGCGGCGCAGTTCATCGCGCATCTTGCTTCCTGCTCTGGCGCCGAACACCACGCCTTCGAGCAGGGAATTGCTGGCTAGACGATTGGCGCCGTGCACCCCGGTCGCGGCGGCCTCTCCTGCCGCGTACAGTCCGGCGAGAGTGGCACGGCCGTCCAGATCGGTGCGCACTCCTCCCATCGCGTAGTGCGCAGCCGGCCGGATCGGAATCAGGTCAGTGGTGATGTCGATGTTGTAGCGCAGGCAGGTGGCATAAATCCTGGGAAACCGTTTTTCCAGATGCGCCGCCTCGAGATGCGTAAGATCCAGATAGACCACCGGGTCCTTTGCGCGGCTGACTTCCAGTTCGTGAACGATTGCCCGGGCCACCACGTCGCGCGGCGCCAGTTCCGCCATCGGATGGTACTTGGGCATGAAGCGAAACATCTCACCATTTCGCAGATACGCGCCTTCGCCGCGCAACGCTTCGGAGATCAAAAAACGCGGAGCATTTTTCAGATAGAGCGCGGTGGGGTGAAACTGAATGAATTCCATGTCACCGATTTCCGCGCCCGCACGATAGGCCATGGCCACGCCATCACCGGTCGCGACCGGTGGATTGGTGGTATTCCGATAAAGTTGCCCCAGGCCTCCGCTGGCCAGCAACACGGCCGATGCGGTCATGCCTGTCTTTTCGCCCGTGGCCCCAATCAGGTGAATGCCGCAGACTCGCCCGCCCTCGACTCGCAGGTCGGTGGAGAACTCGAACTCGCAGACTGAAATATTCGCCAGCGTCTTCGCCTTGGCATAGAGCGCGCGCAGGATTTCACGGCCGGTAGAATCGCCGTGGGCATGCAGGATGCGATTGCGGCTATGCGCGCCTTCCCGCCCGAAGGTAAGCTTCGTGCCTTCCCGGTCGAACTCGGTGCCCCAGCGGATCAGTTCTTCAATGCGCTCCGGAGCCTCTTCCACCAGCACAGTCGCGGCCGCGACGTTGCACAGCCCGTCCCCGGCATTCAGCGTGTCCTGCAGATGCAGGCCAATTTCGTCTTCATCGCTGAGCGCGGCGGCAATCCCGCCTTGCGCCCATTGGGTGGCGGAATCGGTCACCTCCCGCTTGGCCAGGACTACGACCCGGCCCGCGCTGGCCAGTTCGATGGCGGCTCGAAGCCCGGCTACGCCCGCACCAATCACTACGAAGTCAGTCTCGGTCGGCGCGCACTTCATAAACGCCAAATGTTATCACGCTGGTGCGGCCACTGCTCCAGCCTGTCACGCCACTTGGATTATGATGACAAGGCATGACTCGGGTGACCATCACGCTTCCACCCCGTCCCTACGACGCGGTAATCGAAAGCGGCCTGCTGCAAAAGGCAGGAGAAAAACTACGCGAAGTTTTCGGCTTAAGCTGGGGGACTGAGAAAGCCCATGTGGCCGCGGGCGACTCGCCCGCGCGCACGACCGTATTCGTGATCACAGTTCCGCCGGTCCGCCGCAAGTGGGGCAAGAAGTTGATGACCTCCCTCACCGCCGCCGGCTTCTCCGGACAAATTATCGAAATGCCTGACGGCGAGCGCCACAAGAAACTCGCCACAGTGGAAAAACTCTCCGAGCAGCTAAGCCGCCTGGGCGCAGACCGAAACTCCATCATCGTCGCCCTGGGAGGGGGCGTGGTCGGCGACGTAACCGGCCTGCTGGCGTCGCTCTACATGCGCGGCGTAGACCTGGTGCAAATTCCTACTACGGTGCTGGCGCAAGTGGACGCTTCCATTGGCGGCAAGACGGCGGTCAATCTGCGCGCCGGAAAAAATCTGGTGGGGACATTTCATCATCCGCGCGTCGTGTTGATCGATCCTGCAGTCCTCGCGACGCTGCCCGACCGCCAGTTCCGCGCCGGTCTCTACGAGGCGCTGAAGTGCGGCGTGATCGGCAAGCCGGAGCTGTTCCGCGCTTTGGAGAATGTTGATCTCAGGAAATTGCGCCGCGACCCGGCCAAACTGGAATGGGTGATTGCAGAATCGGTCAAACTCAAAGCTGAGGTGGTTTCCGCCGACGAGCGTGAAAACGGTTTGCGCCGGGTGCTGAACCTTGGCCACACCATCGGCCACGCGCTCGAAGCCGAGACCGAGTACCGGCACTTCCTGCACGGGGAAGCGGTTGCGTGGGGAATGATCGCTTCCGCCAAGATTGCGGCCACGGTCGACAGAATCGACCGAGCCACAGCCGAACGCATCAAGGATGCAGTGCGAGCGCTGGGCCCCTTGCCGAAGGTTGAAGCCCGCAGCCGAACCATCCTGCGCCTGCTCCAGTCGGACAAGAAGACGCGCAATGGGGTAGTGCATTTCGTCCTACCGCGAGAGATCGGCAAAGTAGAAATCGCAAACGACGTGCCCGAGCAGGCGGTTATCGAAGCCGTAGACGAACTGCGCCGCCTTTCGGGTTAGAAGAGTGTGTGGAGGACGGGCGTCCCGCCCGTCCAGGGCGAGCGGAACTTTACCAATTGAGCGAATCAATCAAGTCCACCGTGATCGGCGCAGCCCCGCAGGGCGCCGCCGACCAGCAGTCCTCAGCGCGGGCGGTGCGCGAGATGTTCACCTCCATCGCGCCGCGCTACGACCTGCTAAACCATGTTCTCTCCTTCAACGTGGACCGGCTTTGGTGGAGAAAAACGGCGCGCACATTCGCTCACATCCTTTCTCAACCTGAAGCTCAGGTCCTAGATTTATGCTGTGGCACCGGCGACATGACTTTCGCCTTGCGCCGCCAGGCAGGGAAGGCTTCCCCGACCATCCTCGGCGCCGACTTCTCTCATGCCATGCTGCAGCGGGCAAGCAGCAAGTCGGCGGGTACGCCGTTGCGCTGGGTCGAGGCGGACGCCCTGCGCCTGCCCTTTCCCGACGGACACTTCGACCTTGTCACATCTGCCTTCGGATTTCGCAACCTTGCCAACTACGATGCTGGACTGCGCGAGATCATGCGCGTGCTGCGGCCCGGTGGGGAATGCGGGATCCTGGACTTCGGCGAACCCCAAGGCCTCGTCGGAAAATTCTACCGGCTCTATTTCAAACACGTGCTGCCCGCGATGGGCACGCTGATTTCCGGCGTGAAAGGGCCGTACGCGTATCTTCCCGCTTCCGTAGCCCGTTTTCCCGCACCCGACGAGATGCTGCAACGCATGCGCCAAGTCGGTTTCCGCGAAGCGTCATGGAGCCCCTACACCTTCGGAATCGCCGGGCTGTACCGGGCAAAGAAGTAGTCACCACAGCCCGCGTAGGGTCGGACGTCCCGTCCGCCCTAGCCGAGCGAAGCTCGGGAGTTTTTGTAGCGCCGGCGTCCCGCCCTCGCATCGTCGATCACTCAAACCCTGCCGAGCCCAGCTCGGCCGAACAGGCGCGGGCGCCTGTTCCACGTTTCGTTGGATCAGCCCTGGCCCTGCCGCAAACGGTGCAGAATTCCGCCCAGCCAGGATTGTGGTATTGCGAGCACCGCAAGGGTGATTGGATACCATTCGTGGCCGACCACGTACCCACGGCCCCACGTCACCACAACTCCCACAATTCCCAACACGGTGCCGAGGACGCCAAGCACTAGGACATGCCGCATAGGGTGGCTCGGTGCCAGCCACGCCGTGAGGTAGCTGCCCGCGACGCCGTACACAACCCGATAGGCCGTGGCGAGCAACAGAAGTGCATCGCCCGCCGGCTGGGGCGATGCTGGAAAGACTCCGGTTGCGTGCAGTACCGCGTCGGTGGCGAGAACGGGAACGGCACCGGCGACCATACCCGCCAGGAGCGCACCGACGCTTCGGCCAATACGTCTCGAACTTTGGGTTTCGCTGATAGCCGGTTCGCTCATGATTGGTTCGCTCCTTTCTCCCTCAGCCGCGCCAAGACGTCAGCGAGCCGGTTGTAACTCGCAGCCACGCCCTGCTCCATCGGGGACTTGAGAACGATGTCGCGCGCTTCCCGCGACTCGTAGACAATGGTTTGTGTGAGTGTGGTTTTCTCGCCCTGTTCGACCAGGATGATCGTGCCCACCGCCTCGCCGGGGTACCAGGACTGGTCAAACTTCTCCGTGGCCACGATCCGCTCCGGCGGTTCGATTTCGCGGAGGACGCCGCCCATCCCCATCTCGGCTCCGTTCTCGTGACGCCACACGTAACGGTACCGGTCGCCCACCTTCACCGCGACCTCGCAAACCACCATCGCCCATCCCGGCGGCCCCAGTAGCCATTGCCTGAGCAGTTCGGGTTTTGTGAAGACGTCGAAGACTAGCCGGCGCGGCGCATCGAAGACGCGTGTGATCACAATCTCCCGATCGCCGCGTGTCGTCAGTTTCATCGTTCCAGGGGTCGTCATGAGCGATCTCCTTTTCCTTTGGTTAGGACTTTGACTCGGGCCAGGCTATCGGTGTTTCCAGGGCGGCTTACCTTTACTCTGCTCCGAGTCGAACGAGCAGCGGCAAGACGGTCAGAGGACTGCAAGCGTCCGCTTTTCTGCTCGCTTTTCTGGTCGCTTTTCTGCTCCAGGGTTTTCATCTCGTCGAGCAGGGCGTCCAGGCGCTGGAACCTGCGCTCCCAGAACTGGCGGTAGTTCTCCAGCCATTCGGTGGCTTCAGCGAGCGGTTTGGCCACTAGCCGGCGGGGCCGCCGCTGCGCGTCGTGGCCTCGCGAAATCAGGCCGGCACGTTCCAGCACTTTGAGATGTTTGGAAATTGCAGGCTGGCTCATCTCGAATGGCTCAGCGAGCTCCGTCACCGACGCATCACTCAAGGCAAGCCGGGCAAGGATCGCCCGCCGAGTGGGATCGGCGAGCGCGGCGAACGTCACGTCAAGACTCCAGGGATTCATATTCTCCACAACCACAGCGTTATATAACCGAATGGTAATATAAAGGCCGGGGCGAACTATTGTCAAGAGTTTTCTCGACCGGGCGTGATGTGGATGGGGCAACGACCACGAAGGGCGCGACAGGTATAGGTCGAACTACGTGACCCTACGGTTGAAAGAGGTCAAGTGTCTACGAACTCTGTGCCGACTTCAGACGCCCAGCCAGATTCTTGATATCCTCGGCGCTGGCGTCGCCGATCACGAAGTAGCGCAGGCCATCCTGACTCCACGATTCAACCTCGAAGGACCGGCGCTTTCGCGCTCCCAGATCTGAATCCGAAAAACCCTTGATGTCCCGATCCTGAAAAATGAACGCTGAAACCTGATGCTTGCGGACCTGGAAGATCAGGTGCGCCCCGGGCGCCTGTCCAAGATAGGTCACTCGTCCGCCGACAAGCGTAAATTCGGAACCCTGCAACTCCGGCAGATTGAAAGTGAAGGGAAGCTTTCCCTGGAACCACGGCTTCACGGTGTGGCGGTCGGTGGAAATTACGTCGACGGGATTCGCGCTGGCCAGGTTAGCGACGTGGAGATCGGCGATTTCGCCGAAGGCCTGTTCTCTTTCCAGGCGCTGCCGTCCCAGGTAGGTCGCGGCGACAAAAGCCAGAAATAACAAAGCAAGCACGGAAGAAGCGGTCAACCAGACCCGCCAAACTGCCGCCCTTGGCTGTGCACTAATTTGGCGTTGCATTCTTGCGCGGAACTCCGGGTCAGGGCGGTACCGCCTTCCGGCTGACTGCACGGCCCGCTTCATCTGTACCTGGCTGAGCACGTCTGCGGCGCACGAACTGCAGCTCCTGACGTGAGCGTCCACGGCTTTCATCTCGTCCGCGGAAAGCTCGCCGTCCAGGTAGGTGGCGAGTTTCGTCGTGTATTCGTCCGCCATGTCAGCTCCCTATTTTTCTCCGTCAGTCGATTTTCTGTTTCAGAACGTCGCGCAATGCTTTCCGGGCACGCGACAGGCGCGACATCACCGTGCCGATAGGAATCGAAAGCGCCTCTGAAATTTCCTGATAGGACATTTCTTCCACTTCACACAGCAACAGGATCTCGCGAAAGTGCAGGGGGAGTTCTTCCATCGCGCCCTGCAGCAGTTGCTGCTGGGAGTGTTCGATGAAGATGCTCTCCGGAGTGCCTGCCGAGGCCGGTATTTCCAGAGCGCCCTCTTCGTCCAACGGTACGGTCGAGGTTGCCTTCAGGCCGGTACGCGAGGTCAGGAACGTGTTGCGCAGGATGCGGTAAATCCAGGCGCGGAAGTTGGTGTCCGCCTGGAACGACGAAAATCCCTTCAGCGCCTTGACGTAAGTCTCCTGTACCAAATCTTCGGCTTCGCTTCGGTTCTGGGTGAGCCACTGCGCGAAGTTGAAGAGCTGGTCAAAGAGAGGCATGGCCAGTTCTTCGAACGTCGCTGTGCGCCCTTTGGACACCTCCATAGAGTAAACCAGCGAGCGGGAGATTTATTCCCTCATCGCCAGAGAAGCCTGAAACCCGCTGCGCAAAGCGGTGGCTCGCCACAGGGTTCCGTAGCGCCGGCGTCCCGCCGGCTGTTGCGAGGGCATCTTGCCCTCGCATCATCGATACCAGCCGAATTCGGCCTTCGCGAGCCGCAAACGCTGGGCTTGCCCGTCCCGCCCAGGTTCCGGACAGATAGCGTAAGTGGAGAAGCTATTTGGTTTAGGTGTAGAACTGGATCTTCACTTCTAAATGCGAGGGCGGGACGCCCTCACGACAGCCGGCGGGACGCTGGCGCTACAACTGCTTCTCGGTAGCGGTTTGCTCCACCGCTACCGGCGCTTCGGGCTTGAAGCAATCGGCAAACGCGTCTGCGATGGAGTAGCGAATGACGTTCTCATAATCCGCGCCCAGAAATTTCTGCAGGCGATCGGTATTCATGATGTACTCGCCGGTCATATACGGCGCCACCTCTGGCGGGATGGCCACAATTCCAAGATCCCACAGCGTTCGCAGGGCCAGCTTAAAGGCAAACTTGCCCGGCACCCGCACCAGCTTTGCCTGCGCTAACTCGACGCAGCGTTCGAAGGTCAAGGGTTCGCCGCGACCTGCCACATTCAGGACCGTCAATCGTTGCGACTCCGGTTCCGACTTCTGCAGTATGTACGTGATCAATCTGGCAGCATCGTCAACATGGACAAACTGGATCCGGTTTTCCAGGTATCTCGGTCCGGTTGGCAGCAGGCAGGGAAGGCGTTTGCCCCGGCTGCGCATCTTGGAAGCCCGGTCGCTCCTCCCGTTGGGCGTGCCCCGGAATGCGTCGAGCATGTAGTTTTGCACGCTGGCTCCGGCAAAAATATGCGGGCGCAGCATGTAGGCGCTGCAGCCTCGCAGCGCTGGCGCTCGCTGCTGCACAACCTTGTCGGATTCCATCTTGTGGATCGCGTAGGGCAGCGTGTGGCCTCCCAGCGGATGCTCTTCCGTCACCGGTCCGGACAAGTCCGAACCGTAGGCGGCAACGCTGCTGATGGAGACGAATTTCTGGACGATCGTGCCCTCGTGGTTGGCCTCGGTCACAGCCTCCATCACCCGCGCCGTTCCGGCCACGTTGATTTGCCACATGCGGTCAACGTCGAGCACGCCCGCGCGCACCTGATCCAGCACAAAGGCCAGGTGGACAACCGCCGATGGCTGGCACTCCCGCAGCAGAAAAAAGAGCCGGCGGCAGGATTCCTCGTCACCCAGGTCCATGCGCTCGAACCGCACCGGCAGATCGGTCACCGGCGGCGTAATGTCCACCCCGATCACGTCAAACTCGGTCAGTTGCGGCAGCAGACGGGTTCCCAGGTTTCCGGAAATTCCCGTGACTACCACAGTTGGTTTTGAGTCGCCCATTTATTTCGGACCGGATTCGGGAGCCTTCGCCAGAGGTTTCGCTCCTGCGTCTGATGGAGCCTTTCCCTGCGGCGCGGCCGCGGGCGCATCGGCAAAGTACTTTTCGTTCAGTTCAGGCGTAGCCGACTGTTGGATGGCCTGCATGGAAGCCTGCATTCGTTGCGAGCGCAGCGTGGAAACGATCTCTTCCCGCACTTTGTCCAGCGGGAGGCTGTCTTTCTCTCCAACCTTGTAGATCAGATACCCGTTGGGAGTGGAAATCAGTTGCGAAACCTCGCCCGGCTTCAGGTCCATCACTTCTGCCTGTGGGGGCGGCAGGCTGGTACGCCGCACCTTGCCCAGCTTGGTGGGGGGCTTGGCCTTGAACTCTGCCGCCGCCGCGGCCTCTTCCTGGAGCTTGTCGAAATCTTCTCCCGACGCTGCCCGCGCCCGCAGCGCCTCGGCTTCCTTCTTCATGGCGTCTTCGGATTCCTGCTGGCGTTGCTTGGCCGCCTCGTCACCGGGTTTGCTTTTGCTGTCGTCGGATTGTTTGCTGCGGGGAATAAAAATCCGCTGGAGATCGCCTTCCTGAAACGCGGGCTCATTGTTGTGGTAATAATCCTCGACTTCTTTGTCAGTGACATGCCCTGCCTGTTCCTGCAAGCTCTGGCTAAGTTCCTTGGTCAGCACGCCAACCCGCGCCACCTTCATCAGTTCCTGGAACTTGGGACCCTGATCCAATCCCATCTGGTGGGCTTTATGAACCATGACCAAAGCAGTTCCGTACTGGGTAGCCAACTGCTTACGGGCACCAGGTGCTATGTTGGGCGCGACCGCCTCTAGGATTTGTTCGAACTCGGCTCGGGTAACGACCGTTTTGCAAGCAGCAGCCTTGGACTTGTCGACCGGAGGTTTCTCGCACAATCCCGGGATTGTGATTACCGCCGCATCGGGGGAAACGCTCGCACCCTCCGGGGCTCTTGCGGCTGTGGTATGCGCCGGAGGCGCCATCTTGGGTGCGGCCGGCGGTGCCGCCGGAGTCGCTAGTTGTGCCGCCTGTCCCCACGACAGTGTGGCTGCAAACAATAAAATCCACGCACGGTAAGTCATCAAATCAGAAATCCTCCGATGCTGAGGCGCAAGGTGCACCGAGAATCGTAGCATAGAGCGGGCGTCGGACCTCGAGTGCCAGGCGTCGGACTTCAGACGTCAGACCTCGGGCGTCGGCCCTTGGACTCCCGGGCCTCGGGTGTCGTGTGGGGTCGTTGGTCGGTAGTCATTGGCCTAAAATGCCGAGCCGATTTGCAAACGACTAGCGCCCGACGCCCAATGACCAAGGACCAACAACGACCCGAAGTCTGACGCCCGACGTCTGAGGTCCGACGCCCGCTCTATGCTACGA
>Ga0209068_10000099_pt1 | contig 52334 bp, 48 predicted proteins | sample ColStrG_CSR_2012_FD_187200 | JGI IMG/M metagenome (GOLD analysis project Ga0209068, IMG submission 187200) | Freshwater sediment microbial communities in response to fracking from Pennsylvania, USA - Cold Stream Run_MetaG_CSR_2012 (SPAdes)... | ecosystem: Environmental > Aquatic > Freshwater >...
GTCCCCAGAAGACTCAAATACACGCCGCCCCGTTTCCGGGTGCTGCCTGCGGCAAGCAGCCCCTTGTCGATATTGTGGTGGAGGATCGTCCCGAACTCCCTGATATATTCCCGGGAAAGCGCAAGGGAAACCGCTTCCATCATGGAATCACACAGATAGTCGGGGTGTCCGGTCCCCTTCCGCTCGACGATCTCGACGTGATTTTCCGTAATTGACATTCTCCGGCAGGCTTCGATAACGATCATGAGTATTAGTGTATCATAATAGGACAGAGCATCTGACCGGAAATAATGTTTTTGACAAATTCAACCGAATAAGTGATAATGGTGCCTACAAAATTCAAAGGGAACATCCGAGCTTCATTTATGAATATGAATAAAAAAAATATCCTTATAGTCGATGACGAACCTGATCTGGTTGAGCTCGTATCGTATAACCTCAAGAAGGAAGGCTTCATTGTTTCAACTGCCGCGGACGGCGAAGAAGCGCTCCAGAAGATTAAGAAAACAGCCTTTCATATCATTCTGCTCGACCTCATGCTTCCCGGCCTTCAGGGCATGGAACTCTGCCGCATCATCAGGGCAAACCCGAAGACCGAGCACGTTCCCATCATCATGCTGACCGCCAAAGGAGAAGAATCGGACAAGATTCGCGGGCTCGAGACCGGCGCGGACGATTACATGACGAAGCCCTTCAGCCCCAAGGAGCTCATTGCCAGGGTAAATGCCGTCCTGAGAAGAGCGGGAGCGCGTCCTTCTCAAGAAAAGGTCATCCGCATCGGCAATCTGCGCATTGACCTTGAACGGTACAACGTACATAAGGGCGATGTTCCGGTGCGCCTCAGCGCAACCGAATTCAAGCTGCTCCTGTATCTTGTGGAGAGAAGAGGCAGGGTGTTCAGCCGCGACCAGCTCCTCGATGCCGTTTGGAAAGACGAGACCTTTGTAGAACCGAGGACCGTTGACGTGCACATCCGAAGGTTGCGGACCCAGATAGAAGACGATCCTGCCGATCCCGTGTACATAAAAACCAGAAGAGGCGTAGGATACTATGTGGAATAGGCCGATACGACAGGGCCTCTTCAGGCGTATATTCATCCTCTACGCCGTCATCATGGTCTTTGCCGTGTTATCGGTCGAGCTGTATATTACCGATACGGTCAGAGAAAACCATATCAACGATCTGAAACAAAATCTCCTGATCCAGGCAACGCTCATCTCAAGCAACATATCCTTTAAAACACAGTCTCCGCTCGATACAATCTGCAGACAACTGAAGGAAGAAACAGGCTCGCGGGTTACCATTATCGCCCTTGATGGGAAAGTGCTCGGAGACTCGGATACCGCGTCAATCGAGATGGAAAACCACGGTCACCGACAGGAGATCCAGCAGGCGCAATTGAACGGCGAAGGCATGGCCGTGCGGTTCAGCGCAACCTTGAAATATGATTTCCTGTATGCGGCAAAATTGATCATGCGGGGAACGACACCCCAGGGTTATATCCGTGTCAGCAGGCCGCTGAAGGAAGTCGATCGCGCGATCAACGACCTCAGGGCCAAGATCATAGCGGTCGTTATCGCTGTTTTATTGACAACCGGCCTTTTCTCCTTCTGGCAGCTCGACCGTATCCGTAAATTTACCGGACAGATTCGCGACTTTGCTCAATCGCTCGCTCAGGGGGAGGTCGGCAAGAAATTATTCCTGGGACGGGCCGGTGAGTTCGACGAGATCGCCAAGAGCCTGAATACCATGTCCGGTGAATTGAGGAAGAGCATTGCCGAGACCGAAGAGGAAAAGAACCGTTTGGCCGTAATTCTGAGCAGCATTCCCGATGCCCTGCTCATCAGTGACGCAAACGGGGTCGTCAGGATCACGAGCGCGGCCTCACGGAAGTTCTTCGGCGACGTAGCTCTGGAGGGGAAACTGTTCATCGAGATCGTAAGAAACCAGGAGTTTCTGTCGCTTCTCGAGGAAGTACGTAAAGACCATATGCCCGGCGTAACGGAGTCCCTGCTCGACTATCCCGAGGAGCGTTACTGCGTGGTGCGCGTTTCGCCGCTCATGTATCGCGGTGAGGACGTGCTGTCCGGGTTTGTGGCAATATTCCATGACATCACCCAGTTGAAGAAACTGGAGCAGGTGCGCAAGGATTTTGTCGCCAATATTTCGCACGAGCTCAAAACGCCCATCACCGCCATTCAGGGATTTTCCGAAACTCTGCTCGAAGGCGCCCTGGACGACAAGGAACACGCCCTGAAGTTCATCGAGACCATCAAGGCCAATAGCCGGAGGATCAACAGCCTGGTAGACGACCTCATGACCATCTCGAAGATCGAGTTGGGAGTCGACAAGGTTGAAAAATCACCCGTCATCTTTGAGGACGTCGCGGACACGGTACTGACCATGCTGAAGAACAAGGCAGCGCAAAAGCATCTGACACTCAAGGCGTCCGTCCTGCCGGACCTTGGCGCGATTTCCGCCGACCGTGACCGGTTGATCCAGATCCTGACCAACCTGGTGGACAACGCGATCAAATTCACCGAAGCCGGCGGAGTCACCTTCGGCATCAACGAAGAAAACAACAGGACCTTTATTTTTGTACAGGACACCGGCATCGGGATACCGCAAAAACATCTCTCTCGGCTCGGAGAACGGTTCTATCGCGTCGATGCCGGCCGTTCACGGAACATGGGCGGCACCGGGCTCGGCCTCGCTATCGTGAAACATCTGGTCAAAGCCCACGGCTGGGACATGCAGATCGAAAGCGTTGTGGGAAAAGGTTTGAACGTCAAAGTTTTCATAACATAATATTTCACGCCAGCAGGGAGTTGCCATGCATGATCTAAGACAATCGCTGTTCCCGATGGTAGTCTGCTCCATCCTCGCCTCCACGCCGCTCGTAAGCCATGCCCAGCCCGGGACCGCTGAACCGCCTGCTCCGGCCGGAGAAGAAATGATCCTTTTTCAGGAAATACCCTCTGTCTACGGCGCGTCGAAATACGATCAGAAAGTGACTGAGGCGCCGTCGTCGGTGAGCATTGTTACCGCGGCGGAAATTAAAAAATATGGTTACCGTACTCTTGCGGACGTCCTGCGAAGCGTAAGAGGTTTTTACGTGACGTATGACCGGAACTACAGCTATGTAGGAGTACGGGGGTTCGGCAGACCGGCGGACTATAACAACCGAATACTGCTGCTGATCGACGGCCACCGCACGAATGACAATATTTACGACATGGCATTTATAGGCACTGACGCTATCCTTGACGTGGACCTGATCGACCGGGTCGAGATCATCCGTGGCCCTGGCTCGTCTTTGTACGGAAGCAACGCCCTTTTCGCGGTCATAAACGTTATCACCAAGCGAGGACGGGATTTAAAAGGGGCTGAAATTTCCGGCGAGACTGGACGCTATGATACGTACAAAGGCAGGCTCACCTACGGAGACCGCTACCAGAATGGTCTTGAGGCGATCGCTTCCGGCACAGGCTATGACAGTAAAGGTCGCAGCTTGTTCTATCCCGAATACGATACCCCCGCCACCAACAATGGAGTAACCGATCACACTGATTATGACCAGTACCATAGTTTCTTTACAAAAGCCTCTTTCAGCGATTTTACGCTCGAAGGCGCTTATTCATCGAGGATCAAAGGCATCCCCACCGGATCCTTTGGCGCCGACTTCAACGATCCGACGAATAAAACACGTGATGAACGCGGCTACGTGGATCTTCGGTATGAGCACAATCTCGACAGCCAAACGGCCATCACGGCCAGGATCTTTTACGATTATTATGAATACAACGGCTGGTACGCTTATTATACGGACCCGACTGTCAACGCGCTGAACAGAGACTGGGGATATGCCGACTGGTTGGGCAGCGAGGTCAAGCTTTCCGCCCGGCTGTTTGATATCAATCGGGTCATCGTTGGGGCCGAATATACGGACAATAACCGCCTGCAGCAGAAAAATTACAATGTCACCCCCTCTCTGACCTATCTCGACGACCATAGAAGCTCAACGATATGGGCCGGCTATGTGCAGGACGAAATTTCTTTTTCCAAACAATGGATCCTGAATGTGGGAGGGCGCTACGATCACTACTCTACTTTCGGAAGCACCTTGAACCCGAGAGCAGCCCTGATTTATAATCCCGTCGAGAAGAGTACCATTAAGCTCCTGGGCGGTACTGCCTTCCGCGCCCCGAGTCCCTTTGAACTGTATTATCAAAGCTCGAGCAATGCATCCAATCCGGATCTCCTGCCTGAAAAGATCAAGACTTATGAACTGGTATACGAGCAGTACCTTGGAGACCATTTCCGCGCAACAGCATCCGGATTTTATTACAAAATCAACAACCTCATTAACCAGACCGAAACCTTTCCCGGCAGTGGTGTTACCTTTTTCGAAAATCTTGATAAGGTTGAGTCTAGGGGCTTTGAACTTGAGCTGGAAAATAAATGGAATAATGGAGTGGAGGGCCGGATCAGCTATACGCTCCAGAGGACGAAAAACGAGGATACCAACGAGGTCCTTTCCAATTCTCCCGAGCAGCTGGCAAAATTTAATATTGCCGTTCCCCTCATGCGGGACAAGGTCTTTGCAGGCATTGAGGAACAATACATGAGCAAACGAAAAACTCGCGACAGCGACTATACGCGGGATTTTTATATTACAAATCTGACCATTTATAGTTCACGAATTTTGAAAGGTTTTGAACTGTCGCTCAGCGCATATAATCTTTTCGATACAAAGTACGGCGACCCCATGTCCGCTGATTTTAGGCAGCAAACTATTATGCAAGACGGCCGCACGTACCGGATGAAGCTGACATACGCTTTTTAACAGCAAGCATGACATCTATCCACAAAATATTTATTGCCGCAGCGATGCTCGTAGCGCTCGGCGCGTCTCCCTTGGCATCGAATGCAGACGCCGGAGAACGGATCGCCGTGCTCGTCAGCTCATCAGCGCAGCCTTTTGAGGAGACCCTCGCGGGATTCCAGGCATATCTCGTAAAACAGGGCATCAAAGCGGACTATGAAGTCTATCATCTTGACGGCAGCGCAGCCCAGTCTGATCAGGCGCTCCAGATGATAAAGAAGAGCGGGGCGCGGGTTATCTTCACGTTGGGCTCCGTCGCGGCGGAAGCTGCTGCTGGAAAAGCGCCTCATATTCCCGCTGTGTCTTGTCTGGTTCTGCGAAACGACACCCTTGCAAAGGCCCCGAACGCCACCGGGGTGGGTCTCGAATTCCCGCTGGAAACACAATTCAGATGGCTAAAGACGATCCTCCCCAAGGCAAAAACCATCGGGGTTATCTATAATCCTAACGAGAACAAAAAGCGCATCGAAGACGCCGCGCGTATTGCCCGACGTATGGGCCTGGACCTTGAAGCCGTAGAGGTGTACACTGCGCAAGATATCCCCTCCGCGCTCGCTACACTGTCGAAGAGCGCTGATGTATTTTGGGGACTTGCCGACACGGTCGTCCTTTCCCCTCAAATGGCGAAGCATATCCTCCTGTTTGCATTCCGGAACAAGATCCCGTTCATCGGTCCCTCTGACGCGTGGGTAAGGGCTGGCGCGCTCTATTCGCTTGACTGGGATTACCGGGACCTGGGCTTCCAGTGCGGGGAGATGGCGCTCCTGGTGCTCCAGGGCAAGACGCCGAAAGAGATCCCTCGCGCAACTCCCAGAAAAGTGCTGTATTCCGTGAACTTGAAGACCGCGGAACAAATAAAGGTCACTATCTCTGAAGAGATCGCGGATAAAGCCCGGGAAACCTACTGAGGAAACGATGAGCATCATCCCGTTCAAAAAACGGCTCAGCCTTGCCGCCAAATTCAATATCCTGACCATCGCGCTGATTCTCGCGACCGCTGTGGGGATCTGCCTGTTCATGATACGGTTCGAAATGACGAATTACTACAATGAGCTGTTGAATCACGGCAAGATCATTGCGGACACTACCGCCAAGAACTGCGAGTTCGGCATTTACACGGAAAATCAGGCCGTGCTGCTCCCGGTTCTGGAGAGCCTGTCCGCGGACGCTGAAATCGCGTATGTGGCCGTCATGAACCGGCAGCGCCTTATTCTCGCAGCCCGGGTCTTCAAAGGAGCGAGAAGACTGCCGGAACATATTGTCCCGATCAATGACAGTTCCACCGAGGTCTTGCACCGGGACCTTATCGATGAACAAGACGGTAAGCGGTATATCGAGATTCTCTGCCCGCTCGTGAGCGCGGGCGCCAACGCGGTCAAAGATGTTCTCATCAAAGACGATATATCGAAGCACGAGCCGACGGTCATCGGATATCTTCGGTTGGGGCTGACGCAGGAAAGCTTGCAAAAGCGCATCCACGAGTTGATACTATCCGCCACCCTGTTCACGTCCCTGATCGTGCTGATCGGGACGGGACTCACGATTCTCTTGTCACGCAGGATCACTTCTCCGCTCAAGCGGCTCACAAAGGCTACGCAGGAAGTTTCGGAAGGGAAGTTCGATTCATCGCTCGAAATACGCACGAACGACGAGATCTTCGACCTTGCGCAGTCTTTTGACCACATGCAAGGCCGCTTGCGCGCGTATCATGACCAGGTTGAAGAGCGTATTGCAAAAGAGCAACGGCATCTTTTGGAGAAGGAAAAAATGCTGATGGATCTTCACGACGGCATCGGGGGTATAACGACGAACATCAGCATCCTTTCTGAACTGGGGCAGAGCGCAACGAATATTGAAAGCATAAAAAAGACGCTTGCCACCATTTCCCGCCTGTCGCGGGATGGGGTATCGGAAATACGCAGTTTTATGCAGAGTCTCGACAGCAAGGAATTAAGCTGGCATGCGCTGGCCTCGGAGCTCAGAAACCTGGGCACCACCATGGTCGAGCCGCACGGCATAAGCTTCATTGCCGAGACCTCGGTGGATGACGTCCAGAACCAGCCCGGCAGTCTCCTTTGGATAGACCTTATCAGGATCTATAAAGAAGCGCTGACGAACGTATTAAAACACTCACATGCCCGAGCTGTCGCTGTTTCGCTGAAGGTCACCAGCCAGGGGCTTTTGCTCAGTATCCGGGATGATGGCATCGGATGGAGTGAAGCCCCGGATCACGGCAGGGGCCTGCCGAATATGAAGAAGCGCGCCCACGAAGTGGGAGGAACGGTCATTGTCTCCGCTTCAGAGAAAGGCGCCGAGGTCAACCTTGAAATACCCCTTCCCGTAAAGTTTCCCCTCTCGGACACGGAGTTATGATGGATTGTATTGTTCAGACAGGCTCATACAAGCCGCCAGTACATTCGGAAGATGTTGTGACGTTATCTCGTCACTTGCCGAAAGGACAAATTGGAAAACGGCATTCATCGCACTTCCTGCACAGCCCGCCATGACCGAGTTCCGCCAGTTCTCTTCTTCCTATTATCTCATTCGCAAGCACACGGGGAAGAACCAGGTCGAGGACCGTTGTCTTTGCATACATGCCGCATGCAGGAATGCCGAGAATGGGAACGTCATTCCAATACGCCATAAGAAATACAGCCCCCGGTAATGCAGCGGAACCGTAGGTCATCTCCGTGGCGCCGAGTTTTCTAACGGCGAACCGCGTCACGTCGTCGGGATCAACGGACATGCCGCCGGTTGTGATGAGGAGATCGGCGCCCGCGCGAAGCAGTTCTTGCAACCGTGATTCTATATATGACTCATCGTCCGGCGCAAAGTATATGCCGACGATTTCACCGCCGACTGCTTTAATCTTACTGGTGATAACGCTCGCAAACGCGTCCTGTATCCTGCCGTAATAGACTTCGTTCCCCGTTATGACGACACCCGCTTTCGGTTTTCTGATGTTCCTGACGCTGATGATTGCTCCGGCTTTTTCGCCGATCCGGACTGCCGTCTGAACGAGGTCTTTCTTCACCACCAGGGGAATGGCCCTCGTGCCAGCCACGATTTGTCCCTGCTGCACGACCGTGTTGTCATGCAGCGTAGCGCACATGGCATCGCCGAGCAGGTTGAATTCCAGAAGCGCATCTTTCCGTATTTTGAGCAGACCATCGGTTTTTGCAATGATATTTATCTTTCCCTCTTTTGGCTCACCCTGTATTGCAACGTTGCTCCCCATAAGGGCATTCCCAAAGGCGAGTGCCGCATCGTCTTCATGTACCTCATCCTCGGCCAGATTCAACACATAGAGGTGGTCCTTGCCGAGCCGCTGGAGGTGACAAATGTCTTCCTGCCTCACAATATGTCCTTTTTTAAAGGCCGGCCCTTTAAACTCTCCGGGCCGTATCTCCGTGATATCATGAGCCAGGATCGTGCCGATTGACTCATGGACAGGAATCGTTTTTGTCCCCGATCTTTTATTTTCCATGTCTGCGTTGCACATGAAGACCTCCGTTCAATTAAGATTGGGCTATTCCCCCGTGCCATAGTTAACTGTAATGTAGGTGATGATGGTCTCCGCATCTTCCGGCGAGACCGGAGCGCCGAAGGTCTTGATCATCTTGTTCACCGACGCTGTCCACTGCGCGCGGTTTGCCTTCGGCTGCATGATAATGTAGTCCACGCTGTGGCAGATATTGCAGTAGGTTTCCGCTTTTACCCTGCCCTCGCCTTCCTTCAGTTCAATGCGTATGTTAGGAAGAGTGATGGATTGAATTGTTCCCTCGCTGGAGGGCGTTTTTGATGCAATATCCTGCGTAGAGGAGATAGTCGAAAAAAGCGCCAGCATCATTGTTATTGTCATTATCACAAATGTCGTGCGTTTCATAGCCACCCCCTTAATGTACCGTAACTTCTAATGGTTCAACTTTGTTCCAGAGATACCCTGACGGGTTCCACAATCCCTTATCAAGGGGTTGGGATTCGCCGACGCTGTTCGTTGCCTTGGCCATGAGCGTGTATTTACCGGCTTTTGTCGGCTTCCAGGTATATGACCACTGTATCCAGGAATATTTTCCTAGATCTTTCCCGAGCGCGGCCTTGCTCCAGGTCTTGCCGCCATTCACCGACACGATCACATCTTTTATGTTATACCCGCCCGAGAATGCGATACCAGTGATGATGATCGGCTTATTCGCCTTGAGTTTTGCGCCTGCTTCCGGTTCCACAATCAGCGACCGTGTGGTCATGCGGTTGATTGGTATGGTTTTTTGCGGTTTTGCTCCTGGTTCTACGCATCCGCACGGGGTATCCGGGATACGGTAGGCGGGGTTCATCCAGAACTTATTGAATTGGTCCGTCATGACGCTGATCTCGGTCAATGATTTTACCCAGTAGGTCCCGTACCATCCGGGAACGATCAGACGTACCGGAAAACCGTTCAACATAAGAAGCGGTTTGCCGTTCATTTCATACGCAACCATGATATCATCTTCCAGCGCTTTGTCCATGGGCAAACTCTTGACGAAATCCGGGACCGAGGGAAGCACAGGTCCGTCGAGACCGTTAAAGGTGACTTCCTTTGACCCCGGCTTGAGGCCCGCTGCATTCAAAATATCTTTCAGACGTGCACCGGACCAAGTGGTATTCCCCATGGCGCCGTTTTTCCACTGGCCGCCGAAGACCCTCGGTTCAGAGAAGCTTCTGCCGTTGCCTGCGCATTGATTGACCGCCGTGTAGGTGAGCTTCTCAAACTTCGTTTTGAGATCGGTCAGTGAGAGCTGCATTTCTTTTTCAGTGTTGCCCGAAACCTTGAGTCTCCAGAGGCCGGTATCAACGGAAGTGGGAATATTGGCATTGTGCCATCGGACGAAGAGCGCATCATTTGGAGTAATCAACTGACGAAAATATTTAAGGGGCGTCTCGAGCTGCGGTGGGCGGGCTGTAAGAACGATCAGGTCGGTTTTTTCTGGATACCGGGCGAGCATCCGCTCCTCGGCAGCCGCAAAAAGCTCGGCGGGAACTCCGCCTAATGCGCTCATTGCCGTAAACATGCCCGCTGTTTTTAAAAAATCCCTTCTGGTAAAATGATGGCCGCTCATAAGTTTCTCCTCTAGAAAAAGAAGTTAGGGAAATAGGTTCTCACAAAAAACATTAAAAATCTCGAAGAGAATCTGTTTACTTTACACGTTCGGAGTGAATAGAGATCGTCAATTGCTTGGATTTAGAATGGTGCAGCAGATTATTGAGATTAGTATAGCAGAGAAATTATAGAGGGGAAAATATCGATAAAACTTAAGTAATAGAGCATATAGCTGTTCTATTAGTGTGTTATGACTTTGATTCAGCGGTTAAACGGGCATGTACCACGAGGTATCCGGACAAAACAATCAGTATCCCGCCGAACAAAGCGACTAAAGAAGGCGTCTCAGAGAGAAAAAGAAAAGCCAGCGGTATTGCGGCGAGCGGCTCGATGTATCCCAGGATTGCGGCGTGTTGCGCCAGCACGCGCCGGAGCGCGCTGAAATACATAAGCGGCGCGATCGTGGAATGAAATACCCCCGTTAAACATAAGAGAAGGATTATGCGGAGATTAAGCGTATAGTCCGTCAGGATGGCCGCAGGTGCGGTTGCAAGAGCGGTCATCCAGAGCAGCACGAGAACCGCTTTCTGGTTTAAGTGCAGGATGCTGAGACTGCGGGTATAAATAATGATGAACGCATAGGCAACGCCGGACGCGGTTCCGGCAAGGATACCGGGCAGATGCGCGCTGTTTATATCCAGCCCCCCGCTCGAACGAACGATCAACACCATGCCGATCACCGCAATCGGCAGAGAGATGATAGTCACTTTCTGGAGACGCTCCGCTATAAGAAGCGGGGCAAGAACCGCAACCATGATGGGCGCCGTGTAGTGGGTAAAGACCGCATTCGAGACCGTCGTGTGGCCCAACGCGTAAAAATAGGTGACGTTGTTCACAATGGAAGCCGCGGCGAGCAGAATAAAGAGATACCAGTACTTGAGGCTGAATATCTCTGGAGGAAACTCTCCCCGAAATTTCAGTACAAGAGGAACAATACATCCGGCGATCAGGGACGTGTAAAACAGAACAACAGTAGGTGGAAGCCCGAGCCAACGGATCATGGGGCCCCAGGTGGACCAGATCAGCATGGCAGCGATGATTTTAAGATAGTCTTTCATGTTTGAAAATGCAGAAGCCAGGAGTCAGAAAACAGAATTCAGAATAAGACCATCTGAGTTCCCCTTCCTAACTTCTGGCTCCTGATTACTGTCTCCTGACTACTGCGTTATCCGTTAGTAGCGGTAGTGCTCCGACTTGTACGGGCCTTGCTTCGGCACGTTGATGTAAGCGGCCTGCTGGTCGGTCAGCTCGGACAGTTGCGCGTTCAGCGTCTTCAGTTGCAAGCGCGCGACTTTTTCGTCGAGGTGCTTGGGCAGCGTATACACACCAATCGGATACTTGTTGGAGCCCTTCTGCGCTTCAGTCCAGAGCTCGATCTGCGCGATGGTCTGGTTGGCGAAAGAAGAGCTCATCACGTAGGACGGATGGCCGGTGCCGCAACCCAGGTTCACCAGGCGCCCCTTGGCCAGCAGGATGATGCGTTTGCCGTCCGGGAAGATGATGTGGTCGACCTGCGGCTTGATTTCTTCCCACGGGTATTTTTCCAGCGAGGCGACGTCGATCTCGTTGTCGAAGTGGCCGATGTTACACACGATGGAGTTGTTCTTCATCTTCACCATGTGGTCGTGGGTGATGACGTGGAAGTTGCCGGTGCAGGTCACGAAAATGTCGGCCTTGTCAGCGGCGTATTCCATGGTCACTACGCGGTAGCCTTCCATCGCGGCTTGCAGCGCGCAGATCGGATCGATCTCGGTGACCCACACTTGCGCCGAAAGCGCGCGCATGGCTTGCGCAGAGCCCTTGCCCACGTCGCCGTAGCCGCAGATCACCGCGATCTTGCCCGCAATCATCACGTCGGTGGCGCGCTTGATGCCGTCCACCAGCGATTCGCGGCAGCCGTACAGGTTGTCGAACTTGGACTTGGTGACGGAATCGTTCACGTTGATGCCGGGGAATTTCAGTTCGCCGCGCGCATGCATCTGGTACAAACGGTGCACGCCGGTGGTGGTTTCCTCGGTCACACCCTTCACGGCAACGAGGCGCTTGGAATACCAGGTCTTGTCAATTGCCAGCTTGGCCTTGATCGAAGCGAACAAGCAGGTTTCTTCTTCGGAAGTCGGCTTGTTGATCAGCGATGCGTCTTTTTCAGCGCGTGCGCCCAGGTGCAGCAGCAGCGTGGCATCGCCGCCGTCGTCCAGAATCATGTTGGTTAAACCGCCATCCGCCCATTCAAAGATGCGGTGCGTATAGTCCCAGTACTCGGTCAGCGTTTCGCCCTTGATTGCGAACACCGGCGTGCCGCCTGCGGCGATAGCAGCGGCAGCGTGATCCTGGGTCGAGAAGATGTTGCACGAGGCCCAGCGCACTTCCGCGCCGAGCGCCTTCAGCGTCTCGATCAGCACGGCGGTCTGGATGGTCATGTGCAGCGACCCGGTAATGCGCGCGCCTTTCAGCGGCTGGGTCTTGGCGAACTCCTCACGGATCGCCATCAGGCCGGGCATTTCAGTTTCGGCGATGGCGATTTCTTTGCGGCCCCACGAGGCCAGGTTGATGTCGGCGATGACGTAGTCTTTAGTTGACATAAAGCTCTCCATTCACGTTAATGAATGGGCGCCGTTGCTGCATGTTGAAGCACCCCATCGAGCCTGACAGACCCACCTTGCGGTGACTGCTGCAGCGCCCCTCGACGGGGTGAGTTGATGTTTGAATACAGTCCTGCGTCTGCGCACAATGCGGCTGCCTGATTATGTTTACAGCCCCGCATCCTTCTTGAGCGTTGCCGCCTTGTCCGTTTTTTCCCAGGTGAATTCCGGCTCGGTCCTGCCGAAGTGGCCGTAGGCCGCGGTCTTCTTGTAAATGGGCCGCCTGAGATCCAGGGTCTGCACGATACCTTTTGGCGTCATGTCGAAATTTTTCCTGATGATCTGGACCAGCTTGTCGTGGTCTACTTTTCCGGAACCGAAATCATCCACATGGATGGAAACCGGCTCAGGCACGCCGATGGCGTACGCAAGCTGCACCTCGACTTCGCTGGCGATCCCCGAGGCCACGATATTCTTGGCCACGTAACGGGCCATGTAGGATGCTGAACGGTCTACCTTCGTCGGGTCCTTGCCCGAGAAACATCCGCCGCCGTGGCTTCCCACGCCGCCGTAAGTGTCCACGATAATTTTCCTGCCCGTGAGTCCCGTGTCGCCCATGGGGCCTCCGGTCACGAATCTGCCCGTGGGGTTGATGTGATACACGATGGTTTTCTCATCGAGCAGGTCCTTCGGGACCACCGGAAGAATTACTTTCTCGATGATGTCCTTGCGCAGGTCCTTGAGCTCCACATCCGGGCTGTGTTGGCTGGAAACCACGATGGTATGGAGTTTGAACGGCTTGCCGTCCTTATACTCGATGGTCACCTGGGACTTTCCGTCCGGCCTTAAATAAGGAAGGATCTCTTTCTTGCGCACTTCCGAAAGCCGTCGGGTAAGCTTGTGTGCCAGCATGATGGTCATGGGCATGAGTTCCGGCGTTTCGTCGCAGGCGTAGCCGAACATGAGGCCCTGGTCGCCCGCGCCACCGGTGTCCACACCCATGGCGATGTCGGGCGACTGCGAATGGACCGAGGTGATGACCGCGCAGGTCTCCGCGTCGAACCCGTATTTTGCGCGAACGTACCCGATGTCCTTGATTGTTTCACGGACGATGTCCGGGATCTCCACGTACCCCTTGGTGGTGATCTCACCCGCAACCATGGCGAGGCCCGTGGTCAAGAGTGTTTCACATGCCACGCGGCTCATGGGGTCCTGCTTGAGTAAAGCATCAAGAACTGCGTCTGATATCTGATCGGCTATTTTGTCTGGATGCCCCTCGGTGACCGATTCCGAGGTAAAAAGATAATTTTTGTTGCAGCAACTGCTCATACGTATCTCCTCCCGGCCCGTTACGACCATAATAAAAATCACGTTTTTATAACACAGCCACGATTTTTGTCAAGCAAAAAGTTGACGAATCGACGTATCTTCTGAAATGGTATTTCAGGCGTTCCCGATCGGGGAAAAACCTAACGCTATTTGAGGTCCTCAGCGATTTCTTTGAACAGGCGGACGGGGTCGAAAGGCTGGAGCGTTGCATTAAAGCTTGCAATGCCGGTCGGAGGCTGCGCGTAGCGTACCTCGAACGTCACTGAGCCCTTCGGCGGGATTATGACGCCTTGCTCTTGAGCGGTTTTTATTTTCAAGTCCTGTATGTTCATGCCCCGCTTGGCGAGAATTTCGTAATCTCTCCGCGTGTAGATCTGCTTGCCATTCAATACCCTGATTATGTTCAGTACCGAGCCTTGGGCGTTATTCACTTCGACGGTCAAATACCAGGCGGTCTTCTCCTGGTCCAGGGAATTTTCAACGACACCGGTAATCAAGAGATCTCCGGTGGCATCGAAGGACCCCACTACGTTCGTGATGCGCAGGCCCTCGATTGAAGCAGTCTCCTGCGCGGCTTCCATGCCTTTTTTCGAGGATGACGTCCGATACGCATACACGCCATAACCAACGAGGCCTATGATGATAAGCGCAATGATAAGGATCGCGGCCATTTTACCCGAACGGGGAGGAGCAGCGGGCGCTGCCGCAATAACAGCCTTTCTTTCCGAAGGCGCAGCAGGACGCACGGGCTCCTTTTTCGGAGCTGTTGGCGACACGGTCTGGCCGGCTGATGAGGCAGCCGGTGCCCGAACAGGTACAGGAATGGATTTGGCCGCTGTTGTCGGCTCAGTCGCGGATTGTGGCGCCGATGTTTGCAATGTTTCCGGCTTGGATAGTTGATCAGGTCCTGGGTGCGTCTCTATCTTCGGCGCTGGCTTTGGTGCCTGTACCGATTCTGGTGCCGGTTGAGGTGCGGATGAGGGTACAGCCGCTCTAACCGGTTCGACAATCGGCTTCGGCTCCAATACATCAAGAGAGGCAACGGCGTTTTTGGAAAGGGTATAATGCGCGAACTCTTCCTGGGTGATTTTCACGGATTCGCCGCAGCTTGTGCAGGCAAATTTAATGCCCGATCCGGTGATTTTATCGTCAGAAACGCGGAAGAGTTTATTGCATTTTCCACACCGGACTTCCATGCGACAGGGCCTCCAGAATTAAAGCACATGCTCTATTTACATCTCGAAAGCATACTCAATCAGGCAATCAGAAAATATGGGGCGTGCGCTGTGAATTTGTCTTGGATTCCATTCCTCGTAAGGGCAACTGTCTTATTGTAGTATATTTAGAAAAAAAAATCCACCATTCCGTGTTGATTTATTTCTCTGGTTCGTCAGGCAAATTTTGCCTATCTCCCGGGATGCGGTAGTCTTCCGAGGCCCATTTCCCGAGGTCGAGCATCCTGCAGCGCTCTGAACAAAATGGGCGGAATGGATTATCCTGCCAGGTTACGTATTTTTTGCAGGTCGGACATATGATCTTTCTTTTATCCATCATGAATAGTATTCTTTATCGTTGGCGCAGAACTTTCCGTACATGGTGGCTGCGACCATGCTCAGTATGGTCCCGGCATCAGACCTTCATCTTCCCGGTTAGTACCCTGAATAATAATCCATCAATTTCATTGATAAGGGCTTTAAACGATCCCCCGTGGCTCTTTGCTCGGGAAAACAACTCATCCCTGAGTAATTGGATTTCCGGGTCGTCGCACTTTTCGTACGTAATGTGTCCCTGTTGCATGGCAGATCGTTCCAGCAGCAGCAGACGTTGTGCCTTGTCTATAAAAGGCAGCAATAGTCCCCTGATATGTTCCAGTTTTCGTTCTATCTCTTGTCCCTGGTCCCCTGCCCCCTGCCTTCTCAACATTTCAGCGATCTCTTGTATCATAACAAAGAGCGTACAGTATTCAAGCCCCCTCACCCCTCGTTTCCACTGCAGGAGAAGGGGACCCCGCCGGGACCAGAGGGAATTCGTCAAACCGAGATCGATCAGTCCGGCAACAGCGGCTTCGAGGCCGGCAAGAGCGTCCGTGACTCGGGTTGTACGGCTTTCCATATTAGAAACCGCACATCCAGCATCCTGCATCGGAGAGGCGTCGCAAAGATAGTTCCACAGATTTCTCAGAACCGCTGCCCCGTTCCTATCATCGGGAGTATCGAAGTGAATCAGCGACAGGATTACCTTCCCCGTTCCAAAGGTCCCCTCAATAACGGCTGGATCATGAAGCAGCCGCCGGGGGTCAAGGTTTATCTGATAGACGCGTTCCAGCTCTGCCCATTTCCCGCTCGTTACTGCGGCCCCGACGTTCACGTCCGAGCTGAAGGAATCAGCCATTGCTTCGCCGTACGAGGCGAGCACCGATACGCTCCCGCGCTCGATAACGAACTGCGATGGCCACCACGCGTGGAACACATGTTCTGTTATGCCGTCCCAGAGTGGATGACCAACCAGGTCAAGCTGAATCCGTCCGCTGAAACTCGGCACCCGTTCCTTCGTCGGTTTCCTCTGGACCGAAACAAGGCCGATGCCGTCCGACGTCGCAAGCCCCGCCCCTCCGCAGAACCCGAGATAAGCGCCGCCGTCATGGACGAACCTTTTTATTTCGTCGACGCCGTCCGGCCCAAGAGCCGTTAGTTTATTCGACGCCCATCCTCCGGGCACGAAGAGCATGGCATACTGTTTCAACCTGCCCTTGCGAATGTCCTCTGAGCGGACAAGATCAAAGGAAAGTCCCTCTGCCTCAAGGGCCTTATATGCCATCACGCCCCAGAGAAACGACTCGTCCCAGAGGAAGGCAACTGAAGAGCGCGAAGGTGGAATGGAAGGTGGGATGGTAGGAAGGTGGGAAGGTAAGCAATTTATTGAATTTGAATTTCTATTTTTCACCTTCCTACCCTCTTACCTTCTTACCTTCCTGAAGTTGATACCCTCTCGGCGTAATCATCAAATTGTTCCAGCAAAAGGTCTTCGAATTGCCGATGATCACCGTCGTCTGCATATCGATATCGCTGTCCTTCATGTCCCCAAGATTCGTAATGATGATTGTTTCATGATCACGCATGGCGCCCTTGACAATGCCGACGGGTGTCTCGCGCAGCCGGTGTTTCGAAATGATCTCCCTGGCCTTATTGATGTGCCCTGCCCGGCCTTTGCTCCGTGGATTGTACAGGACGATGACGAAGTCGGTCCCTGCCGCGGCTTCGAGCCTTTTTTCGATCATCGGCCAGGGCGTCAGCCGGTCCGACAAACTGATGCACGCGAAGTCATGCATGAGCGGCGCACCGAGTCGGGCCGCGCCGGCATTGAGTGCGGAAATTCCGGGGATCACCTCTACTGTGAGCGAAGTTGCGCGGTTGAGAGGTTGAGAGGTTGGGAGCGTTTTGCATTGCTTATCTTCCCACCTTCCTACCTTCTCATCCTCCGCCTTTAGTATCTCAAACACCAGCCCGGCCATGGCGTAGATCCCCGGATCGCCGCCACAGATCACGGCAACAGTCTTGTCGTCAATTGCCAAATCCACCGCTTTCCGGCACCGGTCGACCTCCTGCGTCATCCCCGTGGACACTACTTCCTTGTCATGAAGAAGGTCCTTAATCAGGTCAAGATACGTTCCGTAGCCCACGATGACCTCGGATTTCCTGATGGCATCCCGGGCAGCAGGCGTCATATGCTCAGCGCTCCCTGGCCCAATGCCGACAATAAATATTTTTCCTCTTTTCCCTGACTCCTGACTTCTCATTTTTGACTTCTTTTCCGCCACTGCTATTGTCACGTTTCCTTTCTTCTGCTTCGGTACGAGCAGTTTGTCCGTTGTCGCCGCAAGCAGCGCCGCAGGCTCAGCCACGGCAACAGCGCCCGTGGCCTTAAAAGCTGCTTCGGATTTTTGCACGCCTTTTACATTGTTCAGTTCATCAGGAGTAAAAGTGACCAACTCAAGCTCGTGCTTTCCACTAAATGCTTTTAAACCCGGTTCACGCCCTTTTATATCTATCGTAGCGACAAGTCCGACAGACGCGAACGAAAGATTGTTGTCCTTCAAAACCTGTTTGGCAACGTCTTCTATTTCCTCCGCTGACGTGCCGCTGTTGCAGCCTATGCCGAGTACAAGATTCTTCGGCCTTAGGTAAAGTTGGCCCTTCACGCGGCAGATGGAATAATCCCCCCCACTCCCCATTGCCTCTGTTCGGCACAAAGGGATCAGTTTGTTTGTGATCAATATATCCGCGTACTCCGAGTCCGCGACCTTGAGAAATTCTTTGGGTAATGCAATGTCGATATCAGTATAGACCCGCAACGCGCCGCTGTTCAGCAGACGAACACCGAGCTGCGGCACAAGTTCCCATTCATCGATAACAAAATTATTGTCCCGTGCCCAGAGATCGATAGAAGGAAGGGCGTTCACATCCGATGCCGTCGTGATGACCGCTTCTCCGTCGAGCAAGTTAGCAAGCTCCCGTGCAAGTTTATTCGCGCCGCCGAGATGTCCTGACACGAGGCTGATTGCAAACTTCCCGTTCTCGTCCAGCACCACGACGGCAGGATCGGTCTTCTTGTCTTTTATCAGTCCCGCGATGGTCCTTACGACAATCCCTGTTGCCATGATGAAGACAAAGGCTTCATATCTGCCCCACAGGTCCGTCACAACGCCGGGAGCATACTGCACCATCTCTGCATCGGGCGACCACGCCTTCAGGCGTTGCGCCAGCCGTTGGCCATTATCGGTTATGAACACGATAGCAATTTTTCTCATTCCGCAATCCTATTTTTATGGACCAAGGCGACCATGTCGCCGTGATTTTGTACGCCAACACACCCTGCACTCGCGAGGACACTCGTAAACGCTGGGTGCAGGCGGTTGGCACGCTCCATATTATTTCCGGTACTCATGGCTGAAGTCCTTATGATAAAGTTTCGATTCTTTACCCAGCGACGCACCCGAAGCGCGGAGGGATTCTCCAACATAGATCAGGGCCGTTTTCCTGATCCCGGCGTCTTGCACCAGACCAACGAGGTCCTGTAACACGCCCCGCAGGACCCGCTGTTCCGGCCACGTGACTTTTTCTATCACAACAACGGGTGTGTCCCCTGGATAGCCCTGGAGCAGCTCGTCCCGCACCTTCTCGATCATCCCCACGCTCAGGAAGATCACCATTGTCGCCCGATGTACTGCAAGGGAGCTTATCCTTTCGGGCGCCGGGACCGGCGTCCTGCCCTCCATCCTCGTGAAGATGACGGTCTGACTGATCTCGGGGATGGTCAGCTCCTGGCCGAGGACTGCCGCGCCTGCCATGGCAGACGACACGCCGGGGACCACCTCATAAGGAATATTCAAAGCGCGGAGCCGCTCGATCTGCTCGGATATGGCACTGTAGAACGAGGTGTCTCCGGTATGAAGCCTCACCACCGTCTGATCGTTCTGCACGGCTTTTTTCATGGTCGAGATGATCTCGTCAAGGTCCATGTTCGCTGAGTCGAAGATCTCTGCCTTAATGCCGTCGAGAAGCGCGGGGTTCACAAGGCTTCCCGCATACAGCACCGCATCAGCGGTATCGAGTAGTTTCCTGCCTTTTACCGTGATGAGTTCCGGGTCGCCGGGACCCGCCCCTATAAAATAGACCGTCGCCATATCAGCTCACTTTCTGACGATCACCAGAGAGAAGTAGTTAAGGTCTTCTTCCCTCACCTGCCGGAGGTCCCTGATGATTCTCTCGTCTTCCCTGCCTGCCTTGGAAATGTAAGTCGCCTTTTCGAGAAGGTCCATGTGTTTCAGCGTTTTCATGATCGAGTCGAACGCCGTAGGGACCTTCATCAGCACCACGGTATCGAATTGCTCAAGTGTCTCTTGCAAGTTGCCCGCGTAATTTGCCGGCAGAATAGCGATCCGGTCATTGCCGAGTCCAAGGGAAAGCCCGGCGCGCGCTGCAGCGGCGTTGATGGACGATATCCCGGGGACCATCTCGATGGCCAGCGATGGATTGCGTTCGAGCAGGCGGTCATAGAGATAGAAAAAGGTGCTGTAGATCGTGGGATCGCCGATGGTGATGAATGCCGCATCAGCACCCGTGTTTAGTCGCGCGAGGACGGCATCAGCGGTTTCGTTCCACTTTGCATCAAGATTGTCGGCGTCTTCCGTATTCGAGACTGTTTTCTTCATCGGGAAATAGAGTTCCACGATCTCTTTCCCGTTGAGGTCCACTGCGCCTTGCACAATGGATAAGGCAAGACTGGCCCCTTCTTCCCTTCCCTTGGGCACGCAGATCACCGGGACCTCTTTGAGTATCCGCGCGGCCTTGAGCGTAAGGAGTTCCGGATCGCCCGGTCCCACGCCTATGACATATAGTTTGCCCGGCATCTTACCCTTTCTCTCCCGTGACGATGAATATGGGATTCTGTGCGCTCATGTGCCGCTTCCCAGCGATGAGCTTGGACCGGGAGACCGAAATTTCGGAGACCTTGACCGCAAAACCGCGTTTTTCCAGCCTTGCGATGGCCTGATTCAGTGTTTCTATGGTAACGGCGTTTATCACGATGACGCCGTTTTGCATCCTCTCTTGAATATACCCGATGATCTCGTCGAGGCTGCCGCCGCTACCGCCGATAAAAACCCTGTCCGGCGCTTGCAGGCCATGGAGCGCATCAGGGGCCGTTCCTTGAACAATCTCGATGTTGCTCACTCCGAATTTCATTTTATTGGCACTGATATGCTTGACCTGTTCGTCGTCCTTTTCCACGGATACAACCGTGAGCCTGGGAAACAGTCGTGCCGCTTCGATCGAGATTGAGCCCGAACCCGCGCCGACATCCCAGAACACGCCGGTTTTTGGTAATCGCAGCGTGTGGAGTGTTACAGCCCTGACTTCGTCCTTCGTGATCAGCCCACGTGCGTGATCAATCTCATCTTCTTTTAATCCGAATCTTATGCTCTCCGGACCCTGGCCCCCGAACCCTGGACCCTGCTTCATAACGATCACCACATTCGGTTCGGAAAAAGACATGACCGCAATCTCTTCAGGAGTTCCCCTAGTGATTTTCTCGTCAGTATAACCGAGCCGCTCGCAGACGGACATAACAAGTTTGGAGTTTGGTGTTCGGAGTTCAGAGTTAATCGTCTTTGCTATCTCCGACGGATTATTTACCTTGTCCGTGAGGATTGCAATTTTCCCATGTTGTTCAAGTAAAAACGGAATATCATGCATCTCATACGGCAGTTTTCTGCGCTTTGCCGGGTCAGGTCCGCCGTGCAGGCTCATCAAGAACGCATCATCCCAGGATTCATTGATCCGCGCAAAAGCCTCTTGAACACTCGAAAGATCGGGGAGTATTTCAAGAACGTCTTTCCCGAATTCTTCCGACAGCTTCCTGCCGATTCCGAAAAACAACGGGTCGCCGGAAGCGAGCAGTACGAGCGGTTGCGATTCAGGATGAGAAATCCGGTCTTTGATGAAAGCGAGCGTCTCAGGCACCTTGTTGATGACTTTGATCCGGTCCTTGACCGTTCCATACTCATCATATCGTTTGAAGACTTCAAAGAGCCTGTCTGATGTAAGAATGACCTTGGCGTTGAGAAGAATATCCCGAGCCTTTTTTTCGAGAGGCCGGTAACCGATCCCTATCACGTATATTTTATTCTGCGCTTGCAACAATCTCTCCTTCGTAGGACACGAGATGCGTGGCCACGGATGTTCCCGTTGCGATTTGTTCGCAGTAGTTTCTGGCCGCCAGACAAAGCGCGACGAAGATGCCTGAATCCCGATTCCCGATTTCCGAATAAATATGCACGTACATTTCCCGCGCGGTATTGAAGCGACGGCCCGCAAGCAGCGTTCCATACCCTAGGCTTCGGAGGAATTCTGCGGCCTGGTCCACATCAAGTGCCCCGTGCCGCACGTGGGTCTGCGGAGTCGCCATGGCGACCTTGATCATCTTTGCCCACTGGGCGCAGAGATGAATCCTCTTGAAACCGTGTTGTTTCGCCTCTCGCAGCGAGAATTCGGTGTAGTCGCCCATCATCACGTAGGATTCCTCGGGCAGGCCGTATTTTTTTTGGTGGGCTTTTTCCGATGTCCTGCCGGTCGACAGCACGACCTCCTCCCGTCCCATGGCCCGCGCCACTGCCATGGATGAAGTCACGGTTGCCGTCCATGCTTCATCGGACAGGGGTTTCACGATGCCGGTTGTGCCGAGTATGGAAATGCCGCCGATGATGCCGAGACGGTGATTCAGAGTCTTTTTCGCAAGCTCTTCGCCTTCGGGAACGAAGATGGTTATTTGCAAATGCGGATTGCGGATTTCGGATTGCAGATTTAATTTGTAATCCCTTATCGCTTCCGCTACTGCTTCCGTTATCATTTTCCTTGGTACCGGGTTAATCGCAGGCTCTCCAACAGGGATGGCAAGACCGGGCTTCGTAACCCTGCCGACCCCAATACCACCCTTAATGATTATTATAGGACCCTCGCCGCTCCGAACTCCAAACTCCGAACTCTGCACTGTTGCTACTATCTCCGCGCCGTTCGTCACATCGGGGTCATCTCCTGCGTCCTTGATCACCGAGGCCGTAGAGATCAGTTCGGAGTTCTCAGTTCGGAGTTCGGTGTGGTGAACATGAAACTGCACCCTGCTTCCATCTGGAAACGGAATCTCCACGTTCTGAATATTTTCCGAACTCCTGACTCCCGACCCCGAACTAAGCAGCAACAAAGCTGCTGCTTTCGCAGCTGCTGCTGCGCAGGCGCCGGTGGTGTATCCTGACCGCAGTTTTTTATTTTTTGGCTCCACGTCTTTCACGCGCATCCTTTATTCTATAACTTCTACCGATGAGGGTCCTTCATTGTCTTGAAGATCTCCCGCCTCGCTTCGCCGATAGTGAGCGGAATCTTGTCGAACGGCAGTTTGTCCTCGTGTTTCAATTGATAGATGAGTTCGGCGATCCGGGGCAGCCTGAGTTTCACGCTCGTCATGTCCTGGGGCGCCGTGAACACCTCTTCCGGGGTTCCGCTCCGCACAATCCTTCCTTTGCTCAGGATGAAAAGCCTGTGCAGAAACAGCGGGACAAGATCAACGCTGTGCGTGGCCATAACAATGGTCACGCCTCGCTCGCGGTTCAGTTTCATGAGCAGGTTCATCATCCGGTATTCTCCCATGGGATCGAGCCCGGCCGTGGGTTCGTCCAGCAGCAGGATCTCGTGGCCCATGGCCAGGAGCCCGGCGATGCAGATCCTTTTTTTCTGTCCGAAGCTCAGGTTATGGATGGACTTCTTCGCATGTCCCTCCATCTCTACGTCCTTGAGCGCAAGGCCCACCCTGCGCGAAACTTCCTCGTCCAAAAAGCCCATATTCAGGGGGCCGAAGGCCACGTCCTCGAACACAGTGGGAGCAAAAAGCTGCTCGTCGGGATTTTGAAAGATAAGGCCGACCTTTTTATAAATATCCTTCGGCGACAGCTTCCTGATGTCCGCGCCGTCAAGAAGGACGCTGCCTTTTAAATCCTTTATTAATCCATCCATGATCTTGAGGAGCGTCGTCTTTCCCGAACCATTTGAACCGAGCAAGCCGACAAACTCCCCTTTCCTGATTTCAAGGCTGATGCCTGACAGGGCTTGCGTACCGTCGGGATATACGAAGGATTCTATGGCAACCGATGATCTGATTAAATTTTCCATACAATTCCCAGAACTCCGACAAATAAGAGCGATACGATAATATCAGGATACTGAAACGGTTTGTGCTTCAACAACGGCATGTTGCCGTCATACCCTCTCTGGACCATTGCAACCGTCGTGTTATGACTGTGATCAAATGCCTTCAGCGTCAGCGAGCCCGCAAGGACGCCGAAGGAACTCAGCCCGCGCCTGACGGTTGAATAGCCGAGACGATTTTTCTGGGCGCTGTAAATCACCATCGCATCTTCGAGAAGCACGAAGATAGAGCGATATGCGAACATCAATATTTCGATAAAACCCTTGGGGACCCTGAGCCATGAAAGAGCAGCCATGAGTTCAGTAAAGGGAGTGGAAAATCCCATCACCGCTACCACGGATACCGCGCCGATAATCCTGCTTCCTATCAACAGTCCTTCCACCAGTCCATCCCGGCGCCCAATGACGTCGATGCCGACAAGGTGGATGGAAAAGAGCGGGTCCTTTCCAGAGAAGAAGAATTTCAGAAAAAGCACCACAGCGGCAATAAACAAGGGCTCTGAAAACCTCAGCGCAAAGACCCGTAATGGTATCTTCATCCTCATGCAGAGAAACAGGCAGAGGGTTGTCACGAGCAAGGGAAGGACAAATCCCTTGTAGCTCAAGACCATCGCGAGGATGACCAGAGAGACAAGGAGCTTAATCCTTGCATCGACCCTTGCAAGAAAGTGATCTTTCTTAAAATATTCAGAAAATAATTCCATTCGTTTTTCTCACCTGTAAAGAGCTTGCACGGTCACGGGAACGTCAGCCCGGCGTCTATTGCTTCTCATTTTTGACCTTCGGCGCCCGTTCAACCATCAGTATTCTCCAGTAATACCCTGCTGCAAATCCTCCGATTGTCCCTGCAAGGAGAAAGACAAAGAGGAGCAGGTCCCCCTGGTCGGTATTGATAAAAGGCTCTCGTGCCTCTCTGCCGTGTTCTTTTGCGTATTTTTCGACTACCGTTTCATCGACTCCCGGCCATTTTTCTTTGGCGGAAAAAGCTGGTGAGGAGAGGGAGAATGTTAAAACCAGGAACAAACAAAAATAGAGCACACTTTTCATGCCTCCACCTCTCCAGGTTTTATTACCCGCATTTTCACGAGAAGATCGGGGCGTTTCTTATACAGCAAGACGACCATGCCCGCCGTCATCGCCCCTTCCAGGATCCCCAGCGGAAGCTGAGTGGGAATGAAGGCGATGAGTATCTTCCAGAATAGCGACAGAAAGGGCGAGTCGCCTCGTATGCCGGAGGCAAGCTCGATTGAGGTGGTAAGATAAGTCGCCCAATCCGCGAGAAGCCCCGCCATAAAGCCCGCGACTGCCATGTTTACTTTCAGTCTGCGCAGCGTCCTGAACGTGAAATATCCCGCAAAAGAGCCCACCACGCCCATGGACACGATGTCCGCTCCCCAGGTGCTAAGCCCCCCATGCGCGAGGAAGAGCGCCTGTATCAGAAGCGCCGCTGCCGTGATCAGGATACTGATAGTCGGGCCGAGGAGGATTCCCGATATGCCGGTCCCGCACGGATGGGAGCAGGTGCCCGCTGAGGGAACGGGAATGGGCATGCACGAGATGATAAAGACCACTGCCGTCATGACGCCCACGAGGGGCTTGAACGACAGGTCAATGGTCGATAGTTTTTTAAGCCTGTACAGACCGAAGGCCACAAACGGCACGGCAACCGCAAACCAGAAGACCGCCCAATTGAACGGTAGGATTCCCTCTGATATGTGCATGGCATGGGCGTCGGAAGCGAACAGCAGTAAAAGAACACTCGCCAAAAAACCGATTTGATGTTTTTTACAGGACTTTAAATTCCGCAATCCGCAATCTGCAATCCGCATTTTATTCCTCTCCCGCTATTTTCAAGAGCGCATTCACGATGGCCACGGCTACGGGCGTCCCACCCTTCCTGCTCAGGTTCGTAATAAAAGGAAATTTCTGAGAAGCAAGCAGCGCCTTTGATTCATAGGCATTCACAAAACCCACGGGTACTCCGATGACGAGTAGTTCGGGGTTCGGAGCCTGCCCTCGAATGATTCCATCGGAGGTTCGGAGTTCAGAGTGTGAAAGAAGTTCGATGGTCTTGATAAGCGCGGTCGGCGCGTTACCGATGGCAATGATGCCGATATTGTTCCCATTTTGCAGCGCATGCTCAATCCCGATCTCGGACCTTGTCTTAGTTGACTCCTGCCCTCTGTCTCCTGACTCTTGAGTCAGGTTGCATATCACCTTCCCGCCCCATCTTTCAAGCAGGCGCTTATTGATCCCGGCCCGCACCATCTCGATGTCGGTCAGGATGTCTTTCCCGGCGCGGATCGCGCGAACGCCCGCCGCTACCGCGTCCTGATGAAACACGATGTTCTTCTTGAATTCAAAGTCCGCGGTGGCATGAATGACCCGCTGAATGATCGGGAGCCGATCCCCGGGCACGTCGCTGAAATCCTCTTCCTCGGAGATGATCTCGAAGCTCCTCTTCTCGATGCCGGAAGGCCGCAGCCCTCCGCTCTTGATCCGGTCCATGATCACGTGAAGAAGCTTTTCGTGCACACCGAGCGGCTCGGTATAGATGAATTCGATTTCAGGATATAATGACCTCGCCGATTCGATCATTTCGGGAATGTCCTTGGTCACGTGCATGCCGCTGCTCAAAAAATAGGGGTGGATGGTTATCCTTTTTGCCCCGCTCCCAGCGCATTCTTTGATCGTCGTCATGATGTCCGGTTCGGAAAACTGAAGGTATGCGCCTTTCACGCAGTCGCTATCACAGCCGGGATGGATCATATCATGGAGCATCTTTCCCACGACATCAATAGTATTTGCGTCCTTCTTCGGGCTGCCATGCCCGATCAATATTATTTTTTCCACGCATTCTCCTTCACAAAATTCACGAAATTCATCGCAAGAGCGGCGTTCCCACCGAAATGAACGTGCACATAGCTTGCGAGCAGATTTTTGTAGCTATACCCCTCAGCATGCACAGGGCAACCGTTGTTGTCGTGCAGCGTATATATTTTTCTTATGGCATCGATCTCCCGTGCGTCGTTGTCTATCTCGGAATAATGAAACTCATGTCCTTTCGCACGCTCCCCCTTGTTTCCCAGGATGCAGTTCTCTTGCAGAACTAGCTCCCTATACCCGAGACGGGACCGGCCCTTTTTCATCCTGGTCTCGAAAGGGAGCACGCCCGACATCTTGAAGTAATTCCCTTCAAAGTCATGAATTCCCTTTGACAGGTACATGAGCCCTCCGCACTCTGCATAGACCGGCCTGCCGGCTTCTGCCCAGTCGCGCAGAGAATTGCGCATGTTGTTATTATTTGATAACTGTTCCGCATATAGTTCCGGATACCCGCCGCCGATGTACAGGGCGTCCGCGTTATCGGGTATCTTTGCGTTCTCTAAAGGACTGAACCGGATGATCTCCGCTCCTGCATCGCGTAAAAGGTCAAGGTTATCTTCGTAATAAAAGCAGAACGCTTTATCGTAGGCCACGGCAATACGAATCGCGGATTGCAGATTGCGGGTTGCGGATTTGTTCTTGCTGGGCCGTTGCTTCTGCTCCCGCGCGATGCAGCTTCTATTCGCCAGTTTATAAAGCATATCTACATCTATATGCCTCAGTACTGCATCCGCAAGCCTGTCAATGTTTTCGGATGTGATGGGACTTTCTTCCGCAACCGCAAGGCCGAGGTGCCGGTGGGGGATCTCAAAATTCAGTTCTCTCGGAAGATACCCCAGGACCAGAACATCGCGCACACTCTCCTTGAGCCTTTTGTAGTGATTCTCCGAGGCAACGCGGTTGAAGATCACGCCGACGATTGACAGTTCGGGGTTCGGAGTTGGGAGTTCGCAGTTTCTGCCTTGTTCACCGAACTCTGAACACCCTGCACTCGCGGTGCCGCTCGTAACCGCTGGGTGCATGCTCCGAACTCTATACTCTGCGAAGCCGCGCACCACCGCCCCCGCGCTCTCGGCCATGCCGTAAGCGTCAACAACGAGGACTATTGGCAGATTCAGTACAGCCGCCAAACGCACGGTGCTGAATTCACCGTCATGCATGCCCATGACCCCTTCGACAACAACGACATCCGCGTCTGCTGAAGCTCTGAGAAAACACTCTTGAACATACTCGGCCCCGCACATCCAGAGATCAAGATTTCTTGAAGCCCTGTCTGCAACCAGTTTGTGAAGGCCCGCGTCGATGAAATCAGGGCCGGCTTTAAAGGGTTGCGCCGTAAGCCCCTTTTTCCGTAAGGCCGCAAGGACCCCGAGTGTCACCGTGGTTTTGCCGCACCCGCTGTGCGTGCCTGCTATGACTATCCCCTGCATAGCCCTGAGAGCTCCTTCAGCAGCAAAGCATTGTGTTCGGGTGATTTCACTGCTACCCGGATATACGAACCATCGAGTCCGGGAAAGTTGGAGCAATCCCTCACGAGGATGCCTTTGTTTCGCAACGAAACGACGACCTCGCGGGCATTCGCGAGCCTTAACAGATAATAATTCGCATATGAAGGAACATATTGGATCTTCAATTCATCCAACCCTTTTTCCAGAAACAGTTTTCCCTGCGTGATAACTTCGAAGGTTTCCTTTTCATAAGCTTTGTTATCGATCGCCGCCATGCCCCCCCTTTGCGCCAGGGTGTTTATCGTCCAAGGTTCCTTGTGACTTCGCAAACGTTCTACCAGCGCTGCCGGGAAAACACCGTAACCGATCCTGAGGCCAGAGAGCGCGTAAAATTTCGTGAGTGACCGAAGCACAATAAGATGGGAATACTTCTCGACTTCGGAGACCATGGAGTGTTCAGGCACAAAATCTATAAAGGCCTCGTCCAGAATGAGATAACATTGAGATTGTTGCGCTGCCTGCGCTATTTTGATCACCTGCTCCCGGGTAAGCAGTCTGCCCGTCGGGTTATTGGGATTGCAGAGAAAGGTCATGTCACATCCGTGCATCGCGGCGATAAACGTGTCGAGATGTATGTCGAAACTGTTTTCCGGGCTTAAGTCGTATTGGAAAAGACTCGTCTCGCGCCGGGTCTTGCATGCCCTCTCATATTCCGTGAACGTTGGCGCGGGGATCAGCACTTTCCTCGGTGTCAGCGCCCTGACCACCAGGTAGATCAGTTCCGTGCTTCCATTGCCGCAGATGATCGATTGCGGGTCTATAAGGAGATGTTTTCCGAGATGCGCGGAGAGTTGCTCCGCAAAGGGTTCCGGATAATTGGGGAGGTTTCTGATGTTCTTTCGTATTACTTCAGAGACCGTTTCCGGAACACCTAGGGGATTTATGGATGCGCTGAAATCCAGAATCCTGTCTTCAGGAATGCCGGTTGTCCGCGATGCCGCATATATGTTTCCACCATGTCCCGTCATGCCAGGTCCTTGATGCTTAGAATGAAGGCTGCGGCCATAATCGCGATAGAAGAAGCGACGACCGTAAGGACCACAGCTTGCCCCGCAGCTGCGCGATAATCTGCTGCTCCGTCATCTCCGATACGGGGTTTTTCAATAAGCACACCTCCGTAGCTAGACGGGCCTCCGAGCTTCACTCCCAATGCGCCGGCCATTGTAGCCTCGGGAATGCCGCTGTTCGGGCTTGTATGGTTTCTTCCGTCGCGGCGCATAATGGAAAAGGAACGCCGGGTTGTGCGTAACGCATGCAAAGGGTCTTTGCATACAGTATATAAAAATACCGCGCTCACAATGAACATGCCGGTCATGCGTGCAGGGATGTAGTTGGCAGCGTCATCGAGCTTTGCGGCGGCCCAACCGAAGCGCAGATATTGTTCATTCTTGTATCCGACCATTGAATCAAGCGTATTGATCGCCTTGTACGCCATCGCAAGGGGCACCCCCCCGACGACAAGATAGAAGAGTGGAGCGATGAAACCGTCGGACAAGTTTTCAGCAAGGGTTTCTATGGTTGCGCGCAGTATCGCCTCTTCCGAAAGCGCGGCCGTATCTCGACCGACGATCATCGCCAAATTCCTCCGGGCCTCTTCCAGGTTCCCGTCTCTGACAGCATTGATCACCAGCAAGGCAGCGTTGACGAGCTCGCGCAGGGCAAGGGTCGTTGCTATAAGATAGACGAGAATGATCATGCCGATGATCATGAAGAAATCGGCAGAAAACAAAAGAAGTGCCTTCTGGACGAAAAGAGTGATGATGGCTGTTGGAATAACAATAGAGAGAACGAGGCAGATGCCTGCTGTTCTTTCATCTCCTATTTTGATGGATCTCCTCAGGAAGGTCTCCATCATCGTTATGCCTTTTCCGATAATTCTGACGGGATGCGGCAGCCATCTTGGATCGCCTATCGCAAGGTCCAGGAAGAACGCAAATATCAGTTCACGGGCGCCTATCACAGGCCGACCATCTTTCTGACAAACCGCATGTCGATGTTTGCTCTCACCATGTCTGAAAGAGCGCGGATTGCCTGGTGCTTGCGTGCGGCGTAATCAACGGAAACAGGCAGGGGGGACAGTCCCTTTTTCATCCTCAGCTCGTTGAGAACGTTCCTCCTGAATATGTCATTGTCGAAGATGCCATGAAGATAGGAGCCCCAGCAGTTTCCGTTTGTTGAACCGTCAAGGATAAATTCTGAATTTGGATTTCGGAATGCGGAATGAGAACCCAGTCTCCGCACCCTGAACAGCCCAATATCTCCTGTGCTGCGTCCCATGTGTATCTCGTACCCTGACAACTTTTCTTTGCTCTGCCATGACCCTTGCCCCTTGCACCTGGACCCTGAGTTTATCTCCGCCTCGATCTGACAGGTCGTTTTCGTGCCTTCAAAAGAAGTCTCGATGTTCAGGAGCCCGAGACCGTCTATTTCCTGGTGCGCGCTTTCAACACCGTCTGGATCGTATATTTTTTTGCCGAGCATCTGGTATCCGCCGCACAGGCCGATCACCTGGATGCCTTTTTTATATGCCCGTTCTATGCTTTTGTCGAGATGATTGTCACGGAGAAAGAACAGGTCCTGTACGGTGTTCTTCGAGCCGGGAATGACCACCAGGTCCGCATTCTCTATGTCATCAGAGTTGTTCGAATAGATGAGCTGCGCATCAGGCTCACAAGCGAAGGGATCGAAGTCGGTAAAGTTCGAAATATATTTCAGCCGAAGGACGACGATTCTTATTGCGCCCGTGCCCTTGCTCCCGGACCCGGTCTTTAACGCCAAGCCGTCTTCCTCGGGAAGCCCGAGATTTGAAACATGAGGGAGAACGCCGATCACGGGTTTGTTGGTCTTTTCCTGTATCATCCTGAGGCCCGGTTTCAGTATTGCGTGGTCGCCCCTGAATTTATTGATGATGAATCCTTTGATATGTCTGCTGTCTCTATTGAGCAGTTTGATTGTTCCGTACAAAGAGGCGAAAACTCCGCCTTTATCAATATCTCCGACCAGTAGTACCGGGGCCTTTGCGAGTTTTGCAGCGGCCATGTTTACAATGTCCACATGCATGAGATTTATCTCGGCGGGGCTGCCCGCGCCCTCAATGATGATCAGTTCAAAGTCCGCGGAGAGCCGGCGATAGGATTCCTGGACAGCCTTCCACGCCTTTTTTTTGAACGCATAGTATTCCCGCGCCGTCATATGCTTGTATGCCTTGCCGTGAATAATGACCTGCGACCCCATGTCGCCTGATGCCTTCAGCAGGATGGGGTTCATGTCGATACGCGGAGCCACACCGGCTGCTTCCGCCTGGAGCGCCTGTGCTCTACCGATCTCGCCCCCTTCCGTGGTGATGAAAGAGTTGAGCGCCATATTCTGCGCTTTGAACGGAGCGACCTTGACCCCCAGATCCTTGAAAATCCGGCAGAGGGCTGCGACGATCAGGCTCTTGCCGACCCCCGAACCCGTGCCCTGTATCATCAATGCCTTTGCCAATGCTGCTCCTTTTCTCATTCGCGGCAAAAAAAATCCCCAGTCTTCCGAAAAAGACTGGGGATTAATAAGTGATATTAACCCACACATGATCTTAACGCCGAAGACTGTGCGAGAATATCCAGACAGGTTTTCTGACTCTCCCTCCCCTGCCTGCCTTCCCAATCACGCAGCGCGTGATCAGTGGCATATGACGGCAGAGGCTTTGACCTCGCTTCGAACGAGGCCGGGATTACAGCGGCGGGTCCGCTCCCGATTTTCACGGGATTCCCTTAATCTGGATGTGGTCGGTTGTTATGTAGAAGTCTTATAGCACAGAAGACCCCTAAAAGTCAAATTTTTCACGTTTACCTTTACTTGTTCTTTTGCTCTATGGTATAATTCGACCAATTTACAATTGGCAAGGAGACAGGAATGCTTTTAGAAGATTTAAAACAACAACTCGATAACATCAACGGCAGGCTGGAAGTCCTGCGGAGGCATCTTTGACACCCCTGCCAAAGAAGCAAAATTAGCTGAACTCACCCGCCTTACGGAAACCACGGGTTTCTGGAACAATACGGACAAAGCAAACGTAATCGTGAAAGAGAAGGGCGCAATCGAACGGTCGCTCAAGGATTGGAACACGCTTGCCCGCAGACTGAACGACCTTGAGGCCATGGCCGAACTCGCTTCGGAAGAAGGCGGTGAGTCCATGCGCGTTGAACTGGAGCCGGAGATCTCGGTCATTCTCAAAGACATTGCTTCTGCTGAAGTCGCGGCCCTGCTCTCCGGAGAACTGGACTCAGCGAATGCCATCATCTCGATCCACCCCGGCGCGGGCGGAACAGAAGCCCAGGACTGGGCGGAGATGCTGATGCGTATGTATTTGCGCTGGGCTGAAAAGCGCGGGTATAAGACCGAGATCCTCGATTACCAGAACGGCGAAGAAGCCGGAGTCAAGTCCGTCACCTTCACCGTATCCGGCGACTACGCGTACGGCAGGATGAAAGCAGAAGCGGGCGTACACCGTCTCGTCCGCATATCTCCCTTTGATGCGAATAAGCGCAGACACACGTCCTTCGCATCGGTCTATGTGTATCCTGAAGTCACGGAAGATATCGACATCACCATCGATGAAAAAGAACTGCGCATCGACACCTACCGCGCGTCCTCCGCGGGCGGCCAGCATGTGAACAAGACCGATTCAGCCGTGCGCATCACGCATCTGCCGACGAACATCGTTGTCCAGTGCCAGAACGAGCGCTCACAGCTCAAGAACAAAAACGTGGCCATGAAGGTCCTTCGTTCGCGCTTATATGAACTGCGGAAAAAAGAGCAGGATGAGAAACTCGGTAAGATGGTGAGCGAGAAGAAGGATATTGCCTGGGGAAGCCAGATCAGGTCTTATGTGTTCCAACCGTACCAGATGGTGAAAGATCACCGCACGGCTGTGGAAACAGGGAATGTGAATGCCGTGATGGATGGAGACCTCGACCAGTTCATCGAGGCGTATTTGATAGCGGGGAGTGGAGCGACTACTTCAGAAGGCAATAGGCAGTAGGCGGGAATCAGCGAACTGCTCAGACTCCATAGACTCTTTAGACTCTTCAGACTCTTCAGACCCTACAAACTCTTTCATATTCCCATCATCTGCGGAGAGCGCGCATCAACGTACTGTTTCACTCCCTGATACAGGGATTCTGCTATTGCCTGGCGGTAGGAATCTTTTTTCAAGAGTTTTTCTTCTTCCGGGTTGCTGATGAATCCCACCTCGGCAAGAATGCTCGGCATCTCGGTATTGATAAGCACATAAAAGAATGCCCGTTTCGGTATCGGCTTGAGGTCCACGGCATGCCTGTTAAGCGGTTTCAGGTTGTTCACGAGTGATATCTGAACTGCGTGCGCCAGTTGGAGAGACTCCTCCAGCTTATCATCTTTTGCCAGATCGGCGAAGATCCTGTCCAATTCGGATTTTAGCTGGCTGAGTTTCTTTGTAGACATGGCGTTCTCGCGCGCTGCCGTTGCCATTGCATCCCGGTCCGACGCCCGAAGGCTCTGAATATACGTCTCGATACCCCGAGCCTTTCTCTTTCGATTGGCATTTACATGGATGGAGACAAACAAATCAGCCCCTTTGGATTTGGCTATGAACGGCCGTTGTTCAAGCGGAATAAACACATCCTTGTCACGGGTCATCACAACATTACACCCCAATCGCTCCTTCACGAGAACCGAAAGTCTCTTAGCAATATCAAGAGTAATGGTTTTTTCCTTCAGCCCGCTCTTACCGATGGCCCCTGGGTCATGGCCGCCGTGGCCGGCATCAATAGCAATGGTCTTGATCTTAAGCCCGAGTTGCCGGGAGAGGGACAGTTTCTCGTTGTCGTTTTTCTTTACTTCGGGTAATTTCGGTAACGGGGGGGGCGTTTGCTGCTGTGGTTCCGATTTCGCCTGAGTACTCGTCTCTGCGCTATCCGTGCTCTCTATTTTTTGTTGTGTTCCCGTCTCCGCGGTTGCGGCATGAGTTTCGGACGTCCTGCCGCCTTCGCCGGTTACATCGATCACGAGGCGTTCCGGATCATGAAGCGGAAATGCCGCGTAGCTTTTGATGCTCGCGAGGTCAAGCACGACGCGAACAACATCAGGCGCATACTGGTTGGATCTGACCTGTCTCAGGATGCCGTCGTTCACGGGCAACGGGTCTTTCTCAACGCTCGGGTCCAACTGCGTGTTCAGCAGATCGAATACCAAACGGTCCGGGTTTTTGAGCTCCTGGGTCCGGAACTTGATAGGCGTGTCCTGATCAATGACAATGCGGGTATACGCTCCGCCTGACCAGTACCTGACGTTCTTCACGTGACCATCGGGTTTTCCCTTGCCTTGAGTCGCTATCACCGGCACGGGCATTTTTCGAAGCTCCGCTTCCTGTTTCGGTTTCTTGCGCACGGACCGGATAACAGGGGTAATTCGCGTTTTGGCTTTTCCGGTCCAAGCGCTGTCCGGGTATGACTTCGACAATTTCGAATAGGTGTCCGCGGCAAGGGCGTTGTCTTTTTTGTAATCAAGGGATATTACGATGCTATGGTAGAGCGCCTCAGGCGCCCTGGCGTGCTTGGGATATGCGGCCTGGCATTTTCCAAAAAGCTGGAGGGATGCGTTGGCGTCTTTGGAATATTTGTTGTACCGGTAGAGATCAAGATAGATCCCTGCCTGGTCAAAACAGGCATCCGCGGCGCTCGGGCTTTTTGGATACTTTTTCTCAACGAGTTCGAAGGTCCGGATGCAGTCCATCCAGTAGGAACGATATTTTTTCTTTTTTGCCGATTTCCTGAGGTCTTCGAGGCGTTGGCAGGCGATAGTATACTTATGCCCGGCTTCGGTGTTGTAAGACGGGTATGCGGGAGCAGTGATAACCAGCAGGATGGCGCAAGCCGTGAAGGCCGCGATACATGAACGGCCGCGTTTCAGCATAATTTTCCTGATGTTTTTTAACCGAATTGTTGCTGGATGTCAACAAAAAAAGCCCCGGATAAACCGGGGCGTGAATGCTGCTGACCTACAATGCTTAACGGATTATCGGGAACCGCTACGAGTTTCCGATTGCCCATTACGCATTACGACGCTACCTTGGCCGTTTCGACAAGTTTCGTAAACGCCGCGGGATCAGTTATAGCAAGATCGGAGAGGATCTTGCGGTCAATTGCAATGCCGTTCTTGGTAAGACCGGCTATAAGCCGGCTGTAGGTCACTCCGTTCAGTCTGGCCGCTGCGTTGATACGCGCGATCCATAATCTCCGAAAATCCCTTTTCCGGGCCTTGCGGTCCCTGTATGCATACTTCAGCGCATGGTCCACGGCCTCGGTAGCACTGCGGTATAACTTCGATTTTGCGCCCCAGTAACCCTCAGCCAGATTGAGTACTCGATTTCTTCTGGCCCTCGTCTTGGGGCCGCCTTTAGCTCTAGGCATGTTTTTTCCTCCTCCTTAATAATCCAGATGCAGGATACATGGTATTTTCTATCATATATCGTACATCGTGTATCGCTTCTTTTACTTTTTACCGTACGGAAGCATCCGCTGGATATTCTTCACATTGTCTTTATCGATCTCAAACGCACCACTCAAGCGCCGCTTGCGCGTGGCATTCTTGGTCGACAACAGATGCCGTTTCCAGCCCTTGCGCCTCATGATCTTGCCCGACCCGGTCACCTTCAATCTCTTGGCTGCGCTCCGGTTGGTTTTCAATTTGATCTTTGCCATTCCATTTCCCCTTCCTGATAATTTCAGATCGTCGCTGTACTTGTATTCCAACGCGGGAAAAGAGCTCCGCGGCTTTCCACTCAGTGTTAAGCGAATTATTGCTTTTTTGTCGTTTCTTTTGCCTTGGCGCCGAGCAGCAACATCATGTTTCTACCTTCCATGCGCGGCCCCTGCTCGATAACGGCTTCGTTCTGCAGTTCGCTGACCATGCGATCGAGCACTGCCCTGCCCATCTGGATATGGGCCATCTCTCTTCCCCGAAACATGACGCTGACTTTCACTTTGTGGCCGTCGGCGAGGAAGCGTTTGATGTTGTTCAACTTGAACTGGACGTCGTGTTCATCCGTCCTCGGTCTGAGCTTGATCTCTTTGACGATGATGACCGTTTGATGTTTCCTGGCTTCATTTGCCTTTTTGGCAAGCTCATACTTATATTTTCCGAAGTCCATGATGCGGCAGACCGGCGGTTTTGCCGTAGGCGCCACCTCTACAAGATCGAGCCCGAGTTCCTCTGCCTTCTTGATCGCCTCCCGGATGTCCAGGACCCCAAGCTGTTCGCCTTCTCCGGCAATGACGCGGACCTCTTTTACCTTGATCCCGTAATTGACTCTTGTCGTAATTTTAGTGATAAACGATCACCCCCTTAACATAATTTTCTATTTTTTTTCGCCGATTATATTCTGCGTGGCGTTGATAAATTCCTGAAGCGGCATTATACCCAGATCCTTACCACCCCGTGCGCGCACTGCTACTGCGTTCTGCTGCATTTCCTTGTCCCCTACCACCAGGATGTAGGGCACTTTTTCGAGCTCTGCCTCGCGTATCTTGAATCCCATCTTTTCAGACCGGGCATCAAGTTCAGCCCTGATCCCCACAGCAAGCAATTTTGCCCGTATCTCCTTGGCATAGTCTATCTGTTTGTCGGTGATGGACACTATCTTTGCCTGCACCGGCGCAAGCCAAACCGGGAAAGCGCCCGCATAATGCTCGATCAGCATACCGAAGAACCGCTCCAGTGAGCCTAGAAGGGCCCGGTGGACCACATAGGGCCGGTGCGCCTGGTTATCGACGCCTATGTAGCTCATATCAAACCGTTCCGGCAGGTTAAAATCGAACTGCACGGTCGAGCACTGCCACAGCCTGCCCAAAGCGTCCTTAATCTTGATGTCGATCTTGGGACCGTAAAAAGCGCCGCCGCCTTCGTCCATCTCGTACGCCAGTCTTGCCCGGTCCGCTGCTATTTTGAGAGCCTGCGTGGCCTGTTCCCACTGGGAAATATCGCCGACTGATTTTTCCGGTTTCGTGGCGATATATGCCTTAAAATCTTCGAACCCGAATGTTTTAAGCATCCGGACCACGAAATCGATAACCCGGATAACTTCAGCTTCCATGTCCTCAGGGGCCACGAAAATATGCGCGTCATCTTGGGTAAATCCCCGGACGCGCAAGAGCCCGTGCAACACGCCGGAACGTTCAAAACGGTACACCGTGCCCAGTTCCGCGAACCGCAGCGGCAGATCCCGATATGACCGAAGCTTGTTCTTGTAGATCATGATGTGGAACGGGCAGTTCATGGGCTTTACATAATACTCTTGCCCTTCCACGTCCATGGAAGAATACATGTTCTCCCGGTAAAAGCCGAGATGCCCGGAAGTCTCCCACAGGTTCGCGCGTCCCACGTGAGGAGAATACACAAAATCATATCCGTTCTTCTGGTGCTCGTCGCGCCAAAAGTCCTCGATGGTCTTTCGGATCAACGCGCCCCGAGGGTGCCACAGAACCAGGCCGCCTCCCACATCATCAGACACGGAGAAGAGGTCCAGGTCTTTGCCGAGTTTCCGGTGGTCCCGCCGCTTGATCTCTTCGAGCCGCGCCAGGTATGCATCCAGTGCTTCCTTCGTCGGAAACGAAATGCCGTAGATCCGCTGGAGCATCTTGTTCTTCTCGCTGCCGCGCCAATAGGCCCCGGCAATGGAGAGAAGCTTGAAGGCCTTTATCTTCGAGGTCGACGACACGTGCGGTCCGCGGCACAGGTCAGCGAAATCGCCCTGCTCGTACAGGGAGATCGGATCGTTTTCGGGAAGCTCGCTGATCAGCTCGACCTTGTACGTTTCACCTAATTTTTGAAAGAACGACAAGGCATCCGCCTTGGAAATAACTTTTCTGAAGACCGGCACGGCTGATTTCGCCAACTCCGTCATACGCTTCTCGATCTTGACGAGATCTTCCGGCGTAAAGGGACGATCAAGGTCGAAGTCGTAATAGAACCCTTCTTCGATCGCCGGACCGATTGCAACCTTCGCCTGCGGAAAGAGTTGCTTTACCGCATGTGCCATGAGGTGCGAAGTACTGTGCCAGTATACTTCGCGGCCCTCCGGCGCAGCAAAGGTCACGATTGAGATCGCAGCGCTCCGTTCTACAGGAATAGTGAGATCCTGAAGTTGACCGTCTACTTTTATGGCAAGCGCGTCTTTAGCGAGGCGAGAGCCGATTTTCTCGGCAACTTCCTGACCGGTGATGCCGTATGGCATACTTTTCTCTTGACCGTCAGGCAGCCTGAGCTGTATTTCACTCATAAATAGATGACATAGATGGATGCTGGTACCGTACTTAAATTATGGTAGGCCCGGGCGGTATCGAACCGCCGACCTCTACCGTGTCAAGGTAGCGCTCTCCCCCTGAGCTACGAGCCTATTACACTCTCTTCACGTAAGATGCGAATTGTATGAAATTTCATGGAGTTTGTCAAGGGAAAACTGGTTTGAAACATTATATTTCACGCAGGGGTCATGTTATTTGCTATAATTAAGAGAGAAAGTGTCTTGGATTATTACTATGGATAAAAAGAAAATTGAATATAAAGGAGTTCAGCGATATCTCGTCGCAGCTGCCCGCGACTGCCCCATGGGCGTTGTTTCGTTCGATACATTCGAGTGGACGGACCACACTGTCCGGATCGTGAATCTCAGCGTCCTTGGAGCGGGGATACATTCTGAGAAGAAAATCGAACCCGGCTTAGTATGGTTTAAAGAACGTGTAGGTGGTTATAAGTGCGGCATACTGAAGTGGAGCGCTGACATCGGCCCACCCTACGGAGCAGGCATCGAGTTTCTGCCATTATCACGAGATGTGGAAGAGTACTTCCAAAAACAGGTAGAACAGTTTCGGCCAAAAAAAATCATCCCCGATCCCGACCATATTTTAAAAGCCCTCATCGCAACCATGAACAAAGAGAAAAACTGAGGCTTTACGTCTGATCCATTATGGTTGCAACGCGTTCTGTTTTATCCCGGCGTCTGTCCTGCTTCGAGGAAACTAATAATCGGTTCCCCGGGTTTGGGGAGACCCGCGAGTTTCCAAGCAAGCAGCGGGTTATAGAATTCCTCGTGTACGCAGTCTTTAGGTTTGTGTACGTTCTTACACACCGCGCTCAGCATCGGGAAAAAGTTGTACTGGCTATAGTATTGACGGATGAACTTCAGGATCGAAATTTTGTCGCCCGTGAGTTCTCCGGCCCTTTCCCGTTCGGCCAACTTCCCGGCAACGTACTCATCCCAGTCGTTGAAATTCACAAGAAAACCATCGTCATCGACGGCAATTTTTTTATCCTGATATTCAATGTAGTCTGGGACAGGCATGAGACAACCCTCCTTTTTTATTGTTACCGCTGTTCTCTCTTATTTAAATTATATACAAAAATCGATCCTGCTGCTTCACGTTTCAGCGATAAAAGTGCTCCTCCGCAGTGAGGTCCAGGGAGAAATAAAGCATTTTCTGCTGATTTGTACCACGGGAATAACAAATTCTTGACAAGAGGGCGTTAATATCAGATAATAATAACGTTCTATTGAACTAAATACCCTTTCCCTGCTGCCGCGTCATTATGAGCGGCATATCTGTTTTTGGGTTCTCACGATACGAGGAGCGCTCTTTGCCGCAAGAATATCTTGAATTTGAAAAACCAATAGCGGAGTTGGAAAAAAAAATCGAGGAGCTTACTCTATTCACCTCGAACGGAGGCATTGATCTCGAAGAAGAGATTCTGAAGCTCCAGAAGAAATCCGACCAGCTGGTAGTTGAGATCTATTCGCGTCTCACGCCATGGCAAAAAGTACAAATTTCACGCCATGCGAACCGACCTTATACCCTCGACTACATAGAGGCCATGCTGACGGATTTTATCGAGATGCACGGCGACCGAAGCTTTAGCGACGACTCCGCCATCGTTTGCGGCATAGCAAAACTGGACGGTATGCCGGTTGTGGTCATCGGCCACCAAAAAGGAAGGACCACCAAGGAACGGGTCTTTCGCAACTTCGGCCAGCCGAACCCCGAGGGCTACCGAAAAGCGCTGCGGCTGATGCGGTTCGCCGAAAAGTTCAATAGGCCGATCATCACGCTCATCGATACACAGGGCGCTGCTCCGGGCATCGGCGCGGAAGAACGCGGACAAGGCGAATCCATAGCGCGCAATCTTGCGGTCATGTCGATGCTGAACGTCCCGATCATATCGGTGGTGATCGGGGAAGGCGGGAGCGGCGGAGCGCTGGCGCTGGGCGTCACCGACCGCGTGCTCATGCTCGAGCACGCGACCTATTCGGTCATCTCCCCCGAAGGATGCGCAACCATCCTCTGGCACAACAGCGCCAAGGCGAGTGAGGCGGCGGAATTACTCAAGATCACGGCTCAGGACCTTTTCCAGATGAAGGTTATCGACGAGGTGGTGGAGGAGCCGCTCGGCGGTGCTCATCGCGACCCGCGCAGGGCCGCCGAACTGCTCAAAGATGCAATCAGCAGGAACCTGACGGAGATCAAAAACATCCCGACGCAGGAACTCATAAAACTCCGGTATGAGAAATTCAGAAAATTAGGGATGTTCGATCAGATATGAGAGGATCACTCAATCTCTTTCTTCAACAGTTCAATGGCCTTTTTAAGTCCGCTCATTGCTTCCTGGATATTCGCATAGGCTGACAGAAAAAACAGCAAACAGTACTCTTCAGACACCGGCACGATCAATTCATTCCCTTCATCCAGCGAAAACAGCACTGCCCTGACGCTCCCGAGCCCAAGACGTCCCGCAATGTCCTTGATGTGGTCAAGTTGGATTTCCTTCCACGCACCGAGCAGTCTAATGTCCAGGGCCGTATCCCCTGCATGGGCAATTGCCTCTCCGTCGCCATCCAGAAAAATGACGGCCTGGGCTCCTTGTATCGATGATACCAACTCTTCCAAAATTTTGTTTATCAAACATACCTCCGGGAAAATCCTTTAAGGATCGCTGGATCAAAGAGCAAAACGAACTCTCACGCTGCGATTCAGAATGTAAGTGCGTTCCCTTGCCCGTTCAGCTGAACAGCCGGAAAAACAGGAATGTTACACCCACGCCGAGAAGCGCGCCGGCAATCACTTCGATCGGACGGTGGATGCCCGACGTCCACCTGCTCCAGCTTACCATGACGGCAAGCAGGAACGTAAGAACAATGATGGAAATGGAATCCGCCAGGTAGAATGCGGCTGTCCAGATGGAGAAGGATACGGCGGCGTGTCCGCTCGGCATCCCGCCCCTGAGCGGCTCTCCCTTGCCGAAAAACGCCTTGATCATAACGACCAGAATAATAACAACCGCAAGGGAAACAAAGGCCACGACGTCGTTCGGTGCTTTCCGCGGATGCCAGTGCCCGCTCACGACCGCGGCCATGAGCGCCGGATACAGGATGAGGTATCCGAGCGTCAAGGCGCCGATGGATGCAATCAGGACCACGCCGGCAGCGATGTCCTTCGCAATCTTCGCCATGGGATGAAATTTTTCTGAGATCATATCCACGGTAACTTCGATGGCAGTGTTCAGCATCTCGGTCACCAGCACGAGCACAATCGCCATGCACAGCAGAATAAACTCGTTCCTGGTTATATTCAAAACCAGGCTGAGAACAAGGGCGGACAAAGCGGCATAAAAATGATAGCGCATATGCCGCTGTGTCCTTGCGGCATAAATGATCCCCTCAATCGCCAGATTAACGCTCTGCACCCAGGTCGTCGGCTTCATCTGATTTTCTTCAGCAACTGCCGTTCCTTCCTCGCCATGCTGCGGGCCTCCTGTATACCGCGCTCATGATCATAACCGAGTAAATGGACCAGTCCGTGCACCAGCAGGCGTTCAATTTCCCGGGTGAATGCATGTCCTGCCGCCATTGCCTGCCTGCGCGCCGCGGGCACTGAGATAACGATATCCCCCAGCATCTCCGGCCGGATGTGAGCGAACCTCCCCTCCCGAAGCGAGAAGGAGAGCACATCGGTGGTCTTGTCCTTGCCGCGCCATGCGTGGTTGAGTCTTCGCATGGCATGGTCTCCTATGAGCAGGATGCTGAGTTCGGCATCAGGAAGGCCGATGGCCCGCAACAGGGTCCTGAGCCGCGTCCTTATTCCGGTGGATGCCGGCTTTCTTTTCCTCAGACTGCTTTTTATCCTGATGATCATTGCGCTTTTTTTCTCCAGGAAACTCCATGCCCGGATAGTCGATACGATGGTGAAAGATCCCGGTGAGGACGAGATTGAAGCTTTTCGAAATTTCACGCAGGTTCCTGAGTGTGAGGTCGCACATGCTGAGTTGATCGTCGAGAAAGATGCGTGTGATGACACTGTTCGTGAGCGCCTGGATCCGTTGAGGCGTGGGATTATCGAGCGTTCTGGATGCCGCCTCGACCGAATCAGAAAGCATCACGATTGCAGCCACCTTCGTCCTCGGCCGCGGGCCGGGATACCGATAGTCCTCTTCGGCGATCCCGATGAAGGGCTGAAGCTCCTTCGCCTTCTGATAAAAGTACGTAATCAGAGACGTGCCGTGGTGTTGCCGGATGATATCGACGATCACGGACGGCAGTTTGTGCGCCCGCGCTTCATCAACGCCTTCCTTAACATGCGATGCGATGATCAGGCTGCTCATCGACGGCGTAAGCCTGTCGTGTCTATTCTCCGTCGGGCGTTGGTTCTCAATAAAATATTCCGGTTTGTGTATCTTACCGACGTCATGATAATAGGCGCCGACGCGGGCAAGAATGGGATTTTCACCGATTGCCTCCGCTGCTGCTTCCGCCAGATTGCCGATGAGAATGCTGTGATGGTACGTCCCCGGACTTTTATACACCAGTTCCTTGAGCAGCGGCTGGTTGGGGTCCATAAGTTCGAGGAGCGTAATGTCCGTTGCAATATCGAAGAGCGATTCAAAAAAAGGAAGGGTCACCGATACGATCATGGTTACCATGACAGCTCCCAGGAAACCCGCGAACAGGTCAACCGCTCCGCGCGTCATCAGCTCTCCTCGGTAGAGATCGATGCCGGCAATGACCAGGAGATTTACAAGCGCGGTAAAGGCGCCAGCCTTTAATACCGCCGTCCTCTTCCTGCACTGGACGACCCTGAGCCCCGCAATAATGCTGCCGAGAAAGAAGTAAACCGGCATGAAGGGGTTACCCTGAAAAGAAATGCCGAGCAGGATGCTGACGACAAAAGAGAACCCCAGGGCAAGGTGAAAATCGAGCAACAGGCTGGTAAGCATGGCCCCTGCCGCAACCGGGAGGGCAAAACCTATGGTCTCGAGGTCAAGCTGAAGCTTGTCCGCAAGAATAGAAAATACGGACTTTGCGATCAAAGTGAGGGATAACGTCAGGAACAGCAGGAGCGCGAGGAGGACAATCTTTTTCGTTTCAACGATGAGGGACGGACGATAACGGCGAATGTCGAGGTAGAACAAGGAAAAAAAGACCAAGGCCAGCGCTACAAGCCCGCAATAGGCGTAATATTTATTGCCGATGCCTTCTCGACGCGCGATCTCTTCGAGGATCCGCGCTGCTTTTTCGGTAACCCGATGGCCGGACTCGACGAGGAGTTCCCCTTTGTTCACCTTGAACGAAACCATCTCCTCATCCGGCCCCTGGTATTCCACGTACAAGGTATAGGGCGACATGATGTTGCGCCGGGCAAGGTCTCCCTTTTCCAAGTGAGGGGTCCTGGGCAACAGCACGAAAGCCAGAAGCAAAGCCGTTACGATAGCTATGCCGATATTATAGAGTTTAACGGAACGGGAAACAACCGAGGGGAACTCGTCCCGGTCCGGGTCCGGAACCAGCGATTTGGGCAGCAGTTGCTCAACGGTCTTATTTTTACTGTTCATCCGCGGCCTCATAGTGTTCATAAGCCTTGATGATCTGCTGGACCAGTTTGTGGCGCACCACGTCCCGGTTCGTGAAATAGACGAACCGTATGCCTTCGATGTTATCGAGGATTTTTTGCACCTCGATGAGACCAGAGTTTCTGTCGTTCGGGAGATCAACCTGCGTAATGTCTCCCGTGATCACGGTCTTGGAGTTGAATCCCAGCCGGGTGAGAAACATCTTCATCTGTTCCGAAGTGGTATTTTGAGCCTCATCAAGAATGATAAAGGAGTCGTTCAGTGTACGACCGCGCATGAACGCGAGCGGTGCAATTTCGATGTCGCCGCGCTCCACGAGTTTGTTGGCCTTTTCCGTCTCGATCATATCGTAGAGCGCATCATAGAGCGGCCTCAAGTAAGGATGGACTTTCTCGTAGAGATCACCGGGCAGAAAACCGAGCTTCTCGCCTGCTTCAACAGCCGGACGCACCAGAATGATCCTGCTTACTTCACGCCTTAGGAGCGCGGAAACTGCCGTGGCCATGGCGAGATAGGTCTTGCCCGTCCCTGCCGGTCCGATCCCGAATACAATATCGTGCTGTTTTATCGCCTCCACGTATTTGCGCTGGGTCTCGTTTTTCGGCGCGACCGGACGCTTTCTGCTGGATACCGGAATGGCTTTATCGAAGATATCCTTCAATGCCGTGGATGAGTCTGAGGAAAAGGCGTGAATAGCGGCGGTTACGTCGTCCTTTTTGGTCATGATGCCTTGCGCCAGCATCTCGTCAAGCTGCCTCATGAGACGCTCGACTCGTTCTACTCTCTTCTCCTCACCCTCGATCTGAATCCTGTTCCCTCTGGCGTTTAAAGTTACGCCGTAGGTGTTCTCGATCAGTCTGAGGTTTTTGTCCATGTCGCCATAAAGGATCGGCAAAGACAGCTCATTTTCTATCGTAACAATGACCGCGGTAGTCTTCATTATCAAGGGATACAGGCCGCACTGTTTGGCCGTATCTACAAGATTATAGTAGCATTTAAAAAAATTAAAGTCAATTTGACTTTTAGAAGTCAACCCCCTTCTGGGCTGGTAAACCGGAATCATAGGGGTGTTTTATGGCGCGCATTTCGGTGACCATGTCGGCAGCTGCAATAAGATCAGGATGGGCGTTGCGGCCGGTAAAGACAAGGTGCAGTTTCGATGGTTTGCTCTTGATCAGATCAAGCACTGGTTTGATGTCGATCAAACCGAGTTGTACCGCATTATTGATCTCATCAAGGATCAGAATATTCCAGGCACCTGAAAGCATGTGTTGGTGCGCCAGCACAAGGGCCTTTTCAGCAGCCTTCCGATGTTCCGACAAGGGGAACTTATTCCCCGGACCGGTCACGAACCCCTTCCCCGCTGCAATAATTTCAATCTCCTGCCCGAGCCGATCAGCTGCGAGGGTCTCTCCCGTAGTAGAAGGGCTTTTAATGAACTGAATCATTGATGTATACATCCCATGGCCGAAGGCCCGAAGCGCGATGCCCAGCGCTGCGCTCGTTTTTCCTTTGCCGTCGCCGGTAAAGACTATCACAAGCCCCTTGTTCAATCATTGCTCCTTACAGGATAATCAGGAATGACCGAATCATAGCATCTTGCCGGGGAAAACTCAAGAGAAGATGCGCCCTGCCTTCTCGGTAAATCCGCTGTCATCCCCCGAGTGTTCTATCGGGGATATGGTTTTCAATTTATTTAAATCGGATTCCCGCTCAGAATCCCTGCGGGAATGACGGGTGTTGGATTTGCGCAAGAGTTCTTTTCTCCGCTTTACTTTTCTCGACAAGGGGATGTATAATAAAACTGGATGCAAAAAAGGAAATCGATACTGCTGTATCTATTCTTGGTACTGACCGCCGTTCTCATCGGTGGAGCTGCTGGGTTTGTCATCTTCTCCGTCTGGGACCTGCCCGAGGTCCGGACGCTCGAAGAGTATAAGCCGAGCATCACCTCGCGCGTTTATTCCGACAACAACAAACTATTAGCGGAATTTTTCCTCGAAAACCGCACTCCCGTCGTTCTTGCGGATGTGCCGGAAATGCTGATCAAAGCGCTCATCGCCACTGAGGACGCGAGGTTCTACAACCACCACGGCCTGGATCCGCGCGGGATCGCGCGTGCGCTGTATCGAAACATCCGCGCCAGGAAAGTCCTCGAAGGCGGCAGCACGCTCACCCAGCAACTCGCCAAAGTCCTTTTTCTCACACCGGAACGAAGCTATACGCGCAAGCTCAAAGAAATGGTGCTCGCACTCAGGATCGAGCAACGGTACACAAAACGGGAGATTCTCTCGCTGTATCTGAACCAGATCTATTTCGGCAGCGGCGCTTACGGAGTTGAGGCCGCTGCTCAGATCTATTTTGGGAAATCCGCCAAAGATCTGAATACAGCGGAGTGCGCGCTCCTCGCCGGCTTGCCCCGGTCTCCGAAATATTATTCTCCCTTTAAGTCTCCTGCGAGTGCGCTGGGAAGGCGCGCGTATGTTTTAAACCGCATGGTCGCGGCGGGGGTCATCACAAAGATCCAGGCAGAAGACTCCAAGAAATCACCACTGCCGATACAGACGGCGATCAAGATAGACGGGCCGGCGCCCTACTTTGTCGAATACATCCGGCAGAAGGTCGAGGAGCGCTTTGGATCGAGTATTCTCTACTCGGGCGGGCTTAATATTTATACGAGCATCAATGATGATCTCCAGAAATATGCAGAACAGGCCGTAGCAGCAGGCCTCTCAAAAATTGAAGCCCGGCACAAAAAATCGGAAAGACATCAACTCCAGGCTGCACTCGTCGCCATCGAACCCGCGACCGGACGCATCCGGGCCATGGTCGGCGGCCGTGATTACAACCAGAGCCAGTTTAACCGGGCCTGGCAGGCGCTTCGGCAACCCGGCTCCGCGTTCAAGCCGATCATTTTTGCAGCGGCCCTGGACCGCGGCTTCGGCGCATCCGACCTTCTCGACGACTCTCCCCTCACGATCAAATTGGACCGGAACAAAAACTGGACGCCGGAAAACTTCACCCATACCTACCAAGGGGCCGTGACCTTAAGGAGGGCGCTTTCCCAATCGCTGAACGTACCTACCATCAGGCTGCTCGAAAAGATCGGCGTGGATGAAACCATTCGCTATGTCAGAAAATTAGGCATTAAAAGCGTGATGAACCCCTACCTGTCGCTGGCCCTCGGAAGTTCCGATGTGACGCTTTTGGAACTCACCGCCACCTATGCCGTATTCGCAAATCACGGCGTAAGACTCAGTCCGGTCTCTATCCTCTCGATCAGCGACAATCCCGGCCGTGTGCTCTATTTGAACGATACATTGCCTACGCAGGCCATCAGGCCTGAAACCGCATACCTGGCGACAAACCTGCTCAAGGGCGTGGTCGAACGAGGAACAGGGTGGAAAGCGCGGGAACTCGGCAGACCAGTTGCCGGCAAGACCGGCACAACAAACGACTATCGCGACGCATGGTTTATCGGATACACACCAAGTCTGGTCGCGGGTGTATGGGTCGGGTATGATGATCAGACGAGCATCGGTACGAAGGAGACCGGCGCTCGCGCCGCGCTTCCCATATGGCTCGAATTCATGAAAAAGGCAACGGTGGATACTGAACCCGAGGATTTTCCCGCGCCTGAGGGCATCATATTTAAACAAGTCGACCCCACGACCGGTCTGCTGAGTACGGATAATTGCAAATATTCAATCCGGGAGGCATTTTTGCCGGGCACGGAGCCCAGAAAGTACTGCGACGAGAGCGCAATCACCGGAGAAGAGCCCCCAGTACATGACGAAGCGCCATAAGCTCTTTAGATAATACCTCTAACCCTATAATATTATTGACAATGCTACTAATGTTTGTTAATCTCTAAAAGCAGACTATCGCAATTTAAAATATGAAAATACCTATCCCTCCCGAGATACTGGACAAACTCGTCCCTACCAGGCTTTTTGCACGGCTTAATATAGCGAGCAAAATGCTTCTCGGCTATATGACGCTCGTAACCCTCACCGTCATAGTCGTCGTATATGCCCTCGTCAGCCTGCAGCGAATCAACAGCCTCAACCGGAGCATCGTCAGGGTGGACATCGTGGTCAGTGAGACCTCGGACAAGATGCTCGATGCCCTGCTCGCTCAGGATACGTATGAGAAGCGATATCTTATACTCAAGAGCGGAGACATGCAGCTCCTCTTTGCGAAACGGGGAGAGGAGTTTCTCGCGCTGCTTGATTCACTCAGCAAACTACCCGACAGTCGTAGTCTCTCTCTCGATACGATAACAACTTTACATAACCGCTATACCGAACTCTTTTCCCTGGAGATGCAGCTGATACGGGCAAAAAAAGTGGATAAGGCATATACCATCTCTAGCCACGAGCTTAAACGCGTTTTGGAAAAACTGCTTGAGGCGCTCAGGACACTGGCGGCTACAGCCAAGCAATCCCAGGATGTAAAAATGAAAGCAATAAGTCAGATCGGCGGCGCAGCATTTTTCACAACGGCCGTCTTGTGTCTTTTCAGCATCATTGCCGGAGCTCTGGCCGGGCTTGTAGTTACTCATCACATTGCTTCGTCTATTCATAAACTGAAAGAAGCAACCGAGCACATCGCCGAAGGGAACTTTGACTACGATCCGCAGATAAAAACAGAGGATGAGATCGGAAGTCTTTCTCAGTCGTTTCTGGCCATGGGGAAACGGCTGCGAAAGCTTGAGGAGATGTACCTGGATGCCAGCCCGCTTACCCGTCTGCCGGGCGGCATAGCCATAGAAAACGTGCTCAAGAAACGGATCGAGGCCAACCAGCCTCTCGCTTTTTGCGTTCTCGATCTTGATAACTTCAAGGCATTCAACGACCGGTACGGATATGCGAACGGCAGTGAGGTTATTAAGGAATCAGCGCGATTAATTGAAAGTGCGGTGAAGTCTAAGGGCACTCCGGACGATTTTGTCGGCCATGTGGGCGGTGACGACTTTGTGGTCATTACCACCCCCGATGTTATGCGTGAAATTTCCATGGAGGTCATCAAGCAGTTTGATGAGCGCATTCCAGCGTTTTATGAACCAGCGGACCAAGCGCGCGGCTACATACTCGGGAAAACGCGACAGGGCATCGAGATGCAGTTCCCGATCATGACCATATCCATTGCCATCGTGACGAATGAACGCAGGAAGCTCACTAATTCGCTCGAGGCTTCAGAGATCGCGGCCGAGCTCAAAGACTACGCCAAAACCATACCGAAGAGCGTTTTCGTTGTGGATAAGAGGAGGAGCGGATGAGAAAGGACGCCAACGTGTCGCGGGATGAGAGAAGAGAAATGAAGGATGTTATCACATTACGTGTTCGCGAGCGTAACGAACGATCTTCCCTCTTTCCTCTTCTTTTGTCTCTCTTCGTGCTCTGTGTAATAACGTCCGCCTGCGCGTCCCTGACCGGTCCGGGGATGGATGTTCGGGCTGCGAACAGCCTCGTTGAGAGCAAAAAATTCAGCGAAGCCGTTTCAATATATCAGAGAATAATTCGGGACCATCCCGATTCTTCGTCCACAGCCGACGCTCGGTATGGCTTGGCCACGGTTCTCATATCCTACGAGAACCCACAGCGCGACTATGCCCAGGCGCTGCATGAATTTGATGAGTTTGTTCGGCTCTATCCGGACGACCCCAGATTCCGGGACGCACAAAACTGGCGTCACGCCCTACGGACACTGCACGACCTGAGTAAAAGCATAGAAGAGCTAAAACAGCTCGACATCAGGCATGAGGAGAGAAGAAAGGGAAGGTAGGCTACAATACTACTCAATTAGAACCAGAGATCGTACCCGTACGGCGGCTTCAGACGCTTTCCTTAACAACATCCATAAAAATATCCTCAAGAGATTTTCTCCTCGTATCAATAGTAACAATAGAAGCATTGCGTGCTTTCACAATAGCCACTACATCAGTTAATACTGCTTTCGGAATACTCATCGAAATATCTGCGCCATCAGAAATTGTCTGAACTCTCAATTTCTCAAGATGCCCCCTGCCCTCACCATCCAATCCTGACACGCGCACAGAGAAGCCATCGGAGGATGCATGAAGCATGTCTGAAACTTTTCCAATCCGTTTAAGCTCTCCTTTCACAAGTATCCCGACACGATCACACAGGTTTTCTATGTCCGACAGGACATGAGAGCTGAAAAAAATGGTCTTGCCTTCGGTCCTTAATCTTTTTATCAGATCAACAAAGTCCTTTCTTCCAATAGGGTCCAACCCGCTCATGGGTTCATCAAGAATCAGAACGTCTGGATCTCCCATAAGAGCGTAGGCCAAACCGGCCCTTTGCTGCATGCCTTTTGAGAATTTGCGAAGCCTGAGTTTTTTGGCCCGTTCCATGTCCAGAATTTTGGCCAATTCGTCTGTTTTTGCAGTGATGGTTGCCTTGTTCATGCCTTGGGAGCGGCCTGCAAAATTCAACACCTCTTCAAAGGTAAGAAAATCGAAGAGATTTGACATTTCAGGCAAATACCCGATGTGTTTTCTGGATTCAGTATCACTACAGGGTTTGTTGAGTATCCAAGCCGAGCCACTGGTGGGGAAAATCAGGTTCACCAGTATCTTTATGGTCGTCGTCTTGCCGGCGCCGTTTGGTCCCAGGAAGCCAAACACCTCTCCCTTCTCTATTTCAAGAGAAAGGTTTTTCAAAGCAGTAAACTCATCTTTGAGCTTCCTTTTGTATGTCTTTCCAAGACCTTCTGTACGTATAACTATATTATCCATGTATCATTCCTTGAAAGAAGTTTTCTCAGGAGAAGATTGAAAAGCGTCGAATTTGCTTCAAACCGAAAAAAAAGAATTTTAAAAATCATCTATACAACTGAGCCTTTTTCTCTACTGCGACCTCTTTAGTATTTTCTACTCTTCCCTGATCATCGAGGAAATACTCGCCGCCCTCGGGATCAACAGGTATGTGTTTCAAGAAATTCCTCGAAATAAGCACATCCAATGACTTGGGTTTCCTTTTATAAACCCTTTGATATGCCTCAACAGCCTTTTCTATTTTGAAACGGCTTTCTAATGATTCCAGCCTTCCTTTATACATCTCTCGAAGGTTTTCATCTCGGGCTTTCTCATAATCGTCTTTGACTATCGCTATGGCGAGTTCAGTGCGAGCTGACTCGGAATACAATCTTGAAGCCAATACCACCATAGCGCCTCTCGGGCTGTCTGGCATGTGCGCTGCCAGTTCAAGATACTGAGCGCCTTTCTCCGGCTCATTCAGAAAATAGTAACAATTGAAACCCATGAAGAATGGGATCCGCCAGTCTGTTTTGCGATATCTCAACCCCCTGTCCAATAACGCATTTGTCTCTCGAAATATTCTGCCATTCCATGTCAGAAATCCTTGTGCGATAAAATAAGGGTCGACATTATGAGGGTTAAGGTAAGAAGAGGCATCAAGGGTTTTATAAAGCCATTGCCATGTTTCCTGGTTATCCTTGCCCGATTCACGGCCTCCGACAAAAACAAGGGCATTTAAAAAAATCATGTCTGAAGCCAGGTTCTTAAATTCCAGCACAGACAGGTCAATCAGTTCTTTCTGCGGAACATAACGAACATCCCGCTCTGCTTCCATGTTTGTTTTTGAATATTTGTCTATAACGGGAAATAGAGCAATATATCCCGCCAAAAGAATCGCAAGGAAGGCGAGAGACTTCATGAAATGTCCCTTTTGTCGAATATCTTAATCGCCAAGATCAAGAGTATGGCAGTGTAGATAACACCATAGGAAAAGATGAACAATATTTCTTTCATCGGAACAGGCAGATTATACGCTGCCCTGGCCTTGAAGTCAAAAAGAGTCAGATTTGGAACTATGTAATATGCAGCAGTTACCACCGCCTTAAAGATCGCGCTCAGCTCCGTGCCTTTCCAGGTTTCGAGCAAAACTTTGACTTTAGCTATGGACTGTCCCGCATAATAAAAAACGATGGTAACAGCAAGCGGGAGAAAAGAGCTGGTTGCAACTGATGAAATTAAAAATGAAGTAGACACCAACAGGAGAAGCATTTCAAGGCTCAAAAGAAAGTTTATTCCGAATAGAAACCAGCTCGGCTTTTCTCCCAAATAGTTGAAGAATTTTATGGTAATATAAAAAGAGAGAAGACCGAATGCCGTTAACAGAAGCGTGGATACAAATAAGACAAAAACCATACCCAGAAATCTGCCCAGGACATAATTTGACCGCGAAATCGGTCTTGTAATCACCGAATAAATCGTCTTCTTGTCGATGTCCTTGGTGATCAGGTTCGATCCCAGGAAGACGGCTAGGATCAACCCCACAAATGATC
>Ga0209068_10000100_pt1 | contig 52316 bp, 49 predicted proteins | sample ColStrG_CSR_2012_FD_187200 | JGI IMG/M metagenome (GOLD analysis project Ga0209068, IMG submission 187200) | Freshwater sediment microbial communities in response to fracking from Pennsylvania, USA - Cold Stream Run_MetaG_CSR_2012 (SPAdes)... | ecosystem: Environmental > Aquatic > Freshwater >...
GAGGCGCTTCTCGGCGGTGCCGAGAATCAGCGTGGGCTGGCGAAAGGTTTCATCTTTTTTCGGGAACTTGCCGACGCCGAGCAGTTCGTTCAGCTTCAAAAGCCTGATCAGGGTGCCGCGTATGTTCACCATTTCCTCGCCGGCGGCGCGCTGGATGTCCTTATACGAGAACCGCGTGGTTTCTTCCACCAGACTCATGGGGATGGCCACTTCTTCATCTTTGAGTTTCACGATCAGCGCCTGGGCAATGGCCAGGGTGAGCGGGAGCCTGATCACGAACTTGGTTCCCACGCCCTTTTCCGTCTTGATCTCGATTCTGCCATTGATCCGCAAGAGATGGTTGGAGACCACATCCATGCCCACGCCCCTGCCGGAAACCTTGCCCACGGTCGCGGCGGTGGAAAAGCCGGGGTGAAAAATGAGATTGATCGCTTCCGGATCCGTGAGGGTTTGGGCCTCGGCTGCGTTTATAAAACCCTTGCTCACGGCTGTCTTCCTGAGGACCGCGGGGTCCATGCCGTGGCCGTCGTCTTCGATCTCGATGATGATGCTGTTCCCCTCGTGGCGGGCTTTCAGGATCAGCAATCCCGTCGGATCTTTCCCCAATGCCTTGCGTTCCGCCGCGGGCTCGATGCCGTGCGATACCGCATTTCTGATCATGTGCATCAGCGGGTCGGAGATCATCTCGAAGACCGTTTTATCGATCTTGGTCTCGCCGCCGGAGACCACCATATTCACCTGCTTGTTTTCATCATGCGCCAGGTCGCGGACGGGCCGCTGGAACATCTGGTAGAGTTTGTCCATCTCGACCATGCGGGCCCGGGTGATTTCATCCTGCAGGTTCGTGGTGATGGTGGAGATCCGCGCCGTGTCGACCTCGAAGGAGTCGAAGAAGCCCGCGAGTTCGCTCATGATTTCGTTCGTATCGTTCGTGATTTCCGTCAGTTTGCGCGACAGGAGGTTGAAGTCGTCGTACCGGTCGAACTCCAGCTCAAGAAAATCGTGGGACTGCGTCGCGGCCTCTCGCTCATGGCCCGGCGTCTCGACGGAGAGCGTGTATTCATATTTTTCTTCGAACTTCTTGATTTCGTGGATCAGGCGGTTCTGGCTGAAGGCAAGCTCTTCACGGAGCGATTTGATAAAATCAACCTGGTGCGCAAGCCGGTTGCGGTTTACGATCATCTCTCCCACCAGGTTCATGAGGTTGTCGAGACGGTCGATATTGACCCGTATGAACTGCTTCTCCAGATCAGCCGCGTCAGCGACACGGCGTCCGGCGCCGCGCTTTTCAAGGATACCGGTTTTCTTGGCCTCCTCAATCTCCTGTTTGAGCGAAACCTCTTCGTAAGGCGGGGGCGGGACCGGCGTCTGTATCGGCGCTGTTTCCCGTGCCGTTGCCGGCGCGGCCGGCTCTTCCGTTTCCTGGATAGGCTCCACAACAAGCGGCGCTTCTTCGGCTACGTCGAAGGTCTTTTCCCACGCCAGGTCGAGATCGTCTTTTTGCGCGGGTGCGGGTGCCGGCGTTACGGGACTCGGCGCCGGCGCTGCTGATGGGGTCGGCTTCTGGAGCGCCTCGATAACGTCCTTGTATGCGCGCGCGATGCTCTCCACCACGAGGGGATCCTCGGGCTGGTTGGCGGCGACGCTGTCCACCATGAGTTTCACGGCGTCCACGCTGTCGAAGAGGAAATTCAGGGTTTCTTTACAGATGGGCAGGGTTCCGGAGCGGAACTGACCGAGCATGTCCTCGGCTTTATGCGAAACGTCGCTGACGCCCTGAAACCCCATCATGGCGGCGGAGCCTTTCAGGGTGTGCGCGGCGCGAAAAAGCTCGTCGATCATGGCCGTATCAGACGGGTTCTTCTCGAGCGACAAAAGCCCCTTATTCAGGTTCTGGATGTGGTCACCAGCCTCGACGAGGAAGAACTCAATGATGCCTGATTTGTCTGTAGGCCCAGCCATACGATCTATTCAATAAACCCGAGCTTGATTTCTTCATCACTCGTGGTTACGTTCTCCGTGACCGGCGGATAGCCCTCGATCGCGGGAAGCGAGGTCTCGCCGGCTTGCGGCGCTCCCTGTTCCTTGCTGACCTTGAATCTGCCGATGGCGTCGGTAAGGCGCTTGGTGAGGTCTGCCAGCTTACTGATGGTCGTCACCGTTTCCTGCACGCCCTGGGTGGTTTCTTGAGTCAGCCGCGAGATGCTGCCCATGGTTTGCACGACGCTTTCCGTGGATTTCACCTGGTCTCCTGCGGCTCTCGTGATGTCCGTCATGAGACTCGCGGTCTGTTTCACGATCTGCTCAATTTCACGAAGCGCCGCGCCGGCCTGGTCGGCAAGCTTGGTGCCTTCTTCCACTTCCCGCGTTCCTTCTTCCATGACCGTCACTGCTTCGCTCGTTTCAACCTGGATGCCTTTGATCAGGCCGGTGATGTCCTTGGTGGAACGGGCGGCGCGTTCAGCGAGCTTTCGCACTTCGTCGGCGACGACGGCAAAACCGCGGCCCTGTTCACCGGCGCGCGCGGCTTCGATTGCGGCGTTCAACGCGAGCAAGTTCGTCTGTGTCGCGATTTCGTTGATCACTTCGATGATGGCGCCGATTTCGAGTGAGCGCTCGCCCAGGCCTTTGATCTTCTTTCCGGTAGACTGCACCGTTGCCCGGATGCGCTGCATACCCTTGATCGTCTCCGCCACGGCCGTTCCGCCCTTGACCGCGGCCTGGGTCGCCTTGACCGACGTTTGGGTGGCGGCATCGGCGTTCTCGGACATCCGCTGCGTGGTAACGGACATGGCGTTCACCGCCTCTGCGGCGTTCCGGATCTGGGCCGCCTGCTGCGAGGCGCCCGAGCGCATGCGCTCGGAGGAGCGGAGAATTTCCGACGTGGACCGCTGCACTTCAACGGCCACACTGCTGGCCTGGGTCACGAGCGACGTAAGACCGGTGATCATGAGGTTGAATGCATCGGCCACCGATCCCAGGGCGTCCGCGGTCACTTCAGCCTTCGCCGTGAGGTCGCCTTCCGCGGCCGTACTCACGACCGAGAGAAGGCCGATAACCTGGCCCTGCATCTTGTCTCGATCGGTCTCGGACTGGACCAGCCCCTGGAGCCGCTCGATCGTCTGGTTGAGGGTGGATCCCAGTTGGCCGAATTCGTCCGCGGTGGTAATGGTTGCCCTCGTTGAAAGATCGCCGCGGCCGATGGCTTCAGCAACCCGCATAAGGTCCTTTACCGGTCCGACCGTGAAGGACGACATGGTCAAACTGAGGATGGACAAGAGGATCAGCGCCACGATACCCACGCCCATGATGTTCATCAGGATGTTCCGGATGTTGGACTGGATGAGCGTCATATTCAAACCCACATGCACCGAGCCGAGGGTTCCGTTCCCAATGGGCGCGGTAATATCGATCACCTCGACCGTGCCGCCTCTGCTCGTAATGACCGCGGGCTGCGCGCCCCAGGCAACGCCGGGGTTCAGGTTGTTGATAGTCTGGAGTTCCGGCGGGAAGGCGTTTGCTTCGTACGTGGACGAAAGCACTCTCCCCCTTCCGTCCCGGATAAAGGAGTATTCCGCCTCCGGCAGACTCAGGGCCTCGCCCTGGATCACCTGGAGGGCATTCAGGTCCTCGACCTGCACCGGCTGTACGGCTCTCGTGCTCAGGCCGTCCGCCATAATGAGCGTCTTGTTGATCGCGTCATCTCTGAGTGTATTCTGTAACTGTCTGTAGATGAATGCAAGCATGAGGCCGCCGAAGACGACTGACAAGGCAACGATCGCAATCATGATCTTGGTCCGGATGCTCCATTGGTATAAAGGATTCGCTGTTTTCATAAGTTCTACTCCTTTAAGTAGAGGTAACGTGATTACCGGCGGTTATGCATGCCACGCGCCGCCCACCGTCCGTAGGTCCTGTAAACAACCTGTGTTCCGCTCTGCGAACGGCGCTGCCGTCTTCGAGTTATGCGAGCTTGATCTCTTCAAAAATCAGTTCAATATTAAGGAGCGCCGCGAGGCCGGCCTCTCGCTGAATGATGCCTTTGAAAAAACGGCTGCGGTTCCTGCCGGCCTGGGCCCCATAGTCCGCGGGTATCGTCATCACTCTGCTCACGGGCACCGACACGACCTCGAAGACGTTGTCAACAACGATGCCGAGCGTTATAGAACCGAACTTCACAATGGCGATCTGTCCGGCGCCGGACTGCGACGGCAGGGAAAGCGCGGACCGTATATCGACGATCGGAACGATGTTTCCGCGCAGGTTAATGACGCCGAGTACATGAGGCGGGGTGGTCGGGACAGGGAAAATTCTCTGAGGAATGATGATTTCCGTCAGCAGATCGACCGCTATGGCATACGTATCCTCACCTATCCGTAAGAGGCATATCCGTATCTCCTCCTCCGGCAGAACATCCGCTACATCGGTGGCGACATCGCTGTCAATCTCGGCCAAACGGGCCCCCCTCCAGGGATTAGATATACTTTTTAACTGCTTTGAGCAAGTCTTCGGGCTTGAACGGCTTGGTTAAATATTCATCCGCACCCTGTTTCATCCCCCAAAACTTGTCGCTTTCCTGATCTTTGGATGTGACCATGATGACCGGGATCTTTTTGTACTGCTCATTGCTCTTGATGTCCCTGCAAACCTGATAACCATTTTTTTTGGGCATTATCACGTCCAGGATAATCAAGTCGATTTTTTCAGACTTCACCTTTTCTTCAGCCGCTTCTCCATCCAACACGGTGACAATGGTATGGCCCGTCGGCTGGAGCGTCTGCTGGAAGATTTGAAGTTCCGCAACGCTGTCGTCTGCTATGAGTATTTTGGCCATTCTGGTCTCCTTTTTTCCTGGTACACAGGATACTAAAAATTAACACATTTCTTTGGTTGTGTCAAGTTTTCGTTTTATTTTTCTTGCGGTTAAGCGCCCCTTGGGTCAAGGAGCGGATCATCGCTTTTTTCTGATCAAATTTACCGACAGCAGGATAAACATGCTCTTTCCCACGTCAAACTCGCTCAGGTTGAGCAGATCAATGATCTCCTGGATCGACCGCCGTCCGTTGATCAGCGAGAACACCTTCATGTCGATGTCGCTCATCCCGCGCGTAGAAAGTTCGTCCGCATTGCCGATCATGGGTTCAAACACAAGGTCGAAGTCCGGAATCTTCTGCTGAATAAGGCCCCACTCATCCGCGCGCCGCGCGCCCTCAATCAACAAGTCATCCACCTTCAGTTGAATCGGGTTGGAAAATGACGGCCCTGCCGCCTTCTCAAAAAAGAACTCTCCTTGCTTCCACGCAATGACCTTATACACCGCAGACTCCGTGTGGCGCCTGAGGCACTCGGAAAAGGTCTTTAGGTTGAACATTTTTTCCTGATCGAGAATGCTGTCGATGGGACGCGAGGTCATTTCCGCGATACGCAGAACGTGCCGGAGGCTGTTTTCTTCGATTTTGCAGGACTTCCTGAGCAATTCTTCCACAACGGTACCGCTGCCGCCGGAGTGCGGCGAAGCAAAGACCACCGCGCCGTTCTTAAAATAGACCTCGATGCTGTCTCCCGCATGGTTGATGACCAGCTTGCCGGTCTGTCGCTGAAGCCCGAGCATCTGCATCACTTCCACGATCGGGACGCTCGCCAGATTTCCCTGAATGCCGGCGCCGGCCCCCGGTTGTATCTTGGCTATTGCTTTCTGAATCATCTCCGGAAGGGTCTTCTGAACGAACTCGTTAAGCGCCTGCTCCACGATGCTTCTCACCATGGCCTCGATATTGCCCGGCGCTGTTGGTGGGCCAAGAGACGCAGCCGCGGGCCGGGGAGCCGGCGCGGGCGTTTTGACCGGCGAAGGGGCCTGATTTCTCTTGTCGATGACTTCGCGTATTTTGGCGAGGAGTTCCTCGGGCTGGAACGGTTTGGTGAAATATTCGGTGATGCCGAGAACATCTACAAATTTGCTGCCGACTTTATCACCCTTGGACGTTACCAGAATAATGGGCGTATCCCGAAACTCGGGGTCATCCTTCAGGGCCTTGCAGACCTGGAACCCGTTCATCTTCGGCATGACGAAATCTACGAGGATCACCGCGGGCCGCTCTGAACGCGCCTTGGCAACGCCTTCTTCGCCGTCGGACGCAAGGACGACTTGATAGCCCTGTGTCGTCAAAATCATCTCGATAAGCCGTTGCACCGTCGGGCTGTCGTCGATGTCGAGTATTTTTTCCCCTGCCATCCTCTACCCCCTGCCGCATGGAACAATGAATATTAGCATGGTGGAAAAGCCATTGTCAACTGCTTATATCTTCAGGGTAGAGAAGCGCTCTTACAGGCGCGCGGCCACCGCGTCCAGGAACTCCTCGGTCAGCGCATACTTCGTTGCCCGGGGCTCCGAAACCAGCATGAGGTCCTTGGTCATGATGCCGCCTTCGATCGCTTCGATCACGACGCTCTCGAGTTTCTTTGCAAAGGCTACGACCTCAGGCGTTTTGTCCAGCTCGCCGCGCTGCTTGATCGCGCCGGTCCAGGCAAAGATGGATGCCACGGAATTGGTCGAGGTGGGGTTTCCTTTCAGGTGCTCGTAGTAGTGCCGCATTACCGTGCCGTGCGCCGCCTCGTACAGATACTTGCCTTCGGGCGATACCAGGACCGAGGTCATGAGTCCGAGGCTGCCGAAACCGGATGCGATCATGTCGCTCATCACGTCACCGTCATAATTCATGCAGGCCCAGAGCATGCCGCCCTCGGCCTTCATGATCTGGGCCACTGCGTCGTCGATCAGCATATACCGGTACGTGATCCCCGCCTTTTCAAACTCCTTTTTGTGCGCCTCGGCCTCCTGGTCGAACACCTCCTTGAAAAATCCGTGGTAGATTTTCGAGATAGTGTCCTTGGTGGCGAACCAGAGATTGCATTTTTCGCTCAGCGAAAAATTGATGCACGCCCGGGCAAAGCTCCTGATGGACTTCTCGGTATTATGCATGCCCATGATGACACCGGGGCCCTTGAAGTCGTGGAGGTCCAGGGACACGCTCTTGCCTGTCGCGGGCGTGAACACGAGCTCCGCCTTTCCCGCTCCCGGCACTTTATATTCCGTTGATTTATAAATATCGCCGTACGCGTGCCTGCCGATGATGATCGGTTTTTTCCAGCTCCGCACCGCAGGCGGCACGTTCTTCACGATGATCGGTTTGCGGAACACCGTGCCGTCGAGGATCGAGCGGATCGTGCCGTTCGGGCTTTTCCATGCCTGTTTCAGGTGGTACTCCCGGACCCGGGCCTCATTCGGCGTGATGGTCGCGCACTTGACGCCCACGCCGTATTGAATGACCGCGTTTGCCGAGTCAATGGTCACCTGGTCGTTGGTATCGTCGCGGTGCTTGACGCCGAGGTCGTAATATTTAAGGTCCATCTTGAGGTGCGGAAAAAGCAGCTTTTCCTTGATCATCTGCCAGATGATCCTGGTCATCTCGTCGCCGTCCATTTCGACGATCGGGTTTTTCACACGAATAGCCACGGGTATCTCTCCTTCTGTATATTGATGAGCGCTTCCTCATGCAGGGAATGAGTGGAATTGTAAAGCGAGATGAACGGATTGTCAATAAACAATTAACGGGCATTTTCCAAAACAATCGGAGCGGAGTTCAATCGATGGTCCCGCCCCCCACGACCACCTCGTTGTCATAGAACACCGCTGCCTGGCCCGGACAAACGCCGGGAACAGGGTGCTCAAAGACAACGCGGACCTTGTTGTCAGGCAACGGCTCGATCACGGCCGCGACAAAAGCCGAGCGGTAACGGATCTTGACCGTCACTGCCGTGCGCGAATGAAGCCCATCGCGTGCAATGAAGTTCGGATTCGATACGACCGTCTCGTTGCAAGTGAGTTCGGGCGCTTTGCCGAGCACCACGCGGTTCGTGCCGGGCTCGAGCTTGACGACATAGAGCCGCTCGCCGGCTGCCACGCCGAGCTTTCTCCGCTGGCCCACGGTAAAAAATGCAATACCCTCATGCCTGCCCACGACGGTTCCCGCGGTCGTTACCAGCTCACCGGGCCGGAGCGTTTCAGGCGCCCGCTCTTTGAGAAACGCGCGATAATCGTTGTCCGGCACAAAGCAGATCTCCTGGCTTTCCGGCCGTTCCGCCGCGGGAAGCCCCAGCTCGCGCGCAAGCGCGCGGACCTCGGTCTTGCGCATGGCGCCGAGGGGAAAGAGAACACCCGGCATCTGGTCCTGCGTCAGGCGATACAGGAAATAACTCTGGTCCTTCTGTTCATCGATGCCTTTTTTGAGCAGCATGCGGGAAGTCACGGGGTCGCGCTCGATGCGGGCGTAGTGGCCGGTGGCGAGAAAATCAAACCCATTCGATCGCGCGTAGCGCAGGAGCAGGTGAAACTTTATCAGGTCGTTGCAGGCGATGCAGGGATTCGGCGTGCGGCCCCTGCGGTATTCCGAAACGAAGTCGTCAATGATGCGTTGCGAGAATTCCGTTTGCGCGTCGATCATGCGGTGACGGATGCCCAGGCGCTCGCACACTGCCTGCGCGGAGCCGATGTCGCAGCACAACCCGGCCGTCAGCTTCATGGTAACGCCTTCGACCACCATGCCCTGCCTTTGCAGCAATGCGGCGGAAACGGAGCTGTCCACCCCGCCGCTCATGGCGACGAGCACACGCTTGCTCATGATACAACCTCACTTTGTGATACCGAGACACAAAAGGCATTCCGGATATCCGGAATGCCTTTTGAGGAGTTCACCTGCTGTGTTCTGCAAAAACTATTTCTTGCCGAGGATCGCCTCTTTTGCGGCTTTGGCAACACGGAACTTCACGACTTTCTTGGCCGGGATCTTGATGGCCTCGCCGGTCTGCGGGTTCCTGCCCATACGCGCCTTGCGCTGCACCAGCACGAGCTTGCCGAGGCCGGGGAGCGTGAAGGCATTCTTCGCTTCCTTGTAGGCGAGCGCTGCGATGTCTTCCAGGATCTGTACCGCCATCTTCTTCTTGATGTCCGCCTTCTTCGCGACGTAATCCGCAATCTGAGACTTCGTCATGGCTTTTGCCATAAACTACCTCCTTATGATGTGTAATCTAAAATGTCTAACTGCGCGGAGCAGATTAGTTTTGCAATTCGTGAGAAAGTATATACAGTCTAAAAAAAAATAGCAAGTGAAATATTCAATAAATCGGGCTGCGGACATGGGTATTTTAAGGGTATGCCTTTTGATGCATGCACCTGCGCATAGCCCGGATTTTTTCATCGTTGCCGACAGATGCTGGGCGTTGTCCCCTTTTTCGATGTTGACTTGAACGCCGGGTTTGTGATAATTTAAGCAGACAGTTCATAAAAAGGCTGAATCTTTTTTATCAGGAGGCAGGGCCATGGCCGCAAAAACGAATTTTATTTTAAAAGTTCAGGATGCGAAACTCGCGGACATCCAGAAGGCGCTCAAGGACGCGAACATTGCCGTGCTGAGCATCATGGAGATCCACAAGGAAGAAGCATAGCCCGTTGTCGCCTGGACCGAGATGAGCAAGCCCCGCTGTTTCCGCACGCGCGACGAAGCAGGCGAAAGCAATCCGTGCCTGTCTCGAACCGGCGCGCGGTCAAGACCTCCGCTTCATAATCTGCTATACTGAGTAGAGAAATACTAACTATGAAAATTACGCTCGCTGATCTTGAAAATGTCGCAAAGTCTCTGGCCATCAAAGTTTCCTATGAGGACCTCAAGACATCAAAGGGTGGATCATGCCGGGTGATGGAGACCCGCAGGATCATCATCAACAAGCATCTCCAGAACGCCGAGAAAATAAACCTCTTGGCGCGGGAGCTGGGAAATTTCGATCTTGGGGGTCTGGACCTGCCCGACAGGATCAGGAAAAAGATCGACCAGGAAGCAGAGCGAGTACCGGGCGCGTAATCGCTGATTGAACGCGCCGGCTCAACGGGGTTTGCCGAGTAGGTTGTCTTTCAAGAAAGGTTGTTGCGTATGAAAAAGATCGGATTGTTGTTCGGCGTTGTTCTGGTGCTTCAGGGTTGCACCTATGCCGTCTCTCCGGCCATGGTGGACAAAGCCGATAAAAAAATTACGTTTGAAAAATTGCGCTCGGACCCTGATTCGTATAAAGGGAAAATCGTCATCCTCGGCGGGACGATCGACCAGGTCACCAATTTAAAGCAGGGCGCGTTGATCGAAGTGGTCCAGAAAGACCTGGATTACTGGGGCAAACCCAAGCGTACGAAGACGACCGGCGGCCGGTTCCTGGTATTGTATCCTCGTTATCTGAACCCCATGGTCTATGAACCGGGACGGGACATCACCGTGGCCGCGCAAGTCGAGGGCACAAGCAGCAACGCGCTTGAGGACCGTGACTACGGCTACTTGATCGTGGTTTCAAAAGAACTCAAGCTTTGGGAGCGCGAACGCCAAACCTGGGACAAACCGCAGTGGCTCGACCCGCTCTATGACCGCAGCAGCAGCCCCAACAAGCGCGAATAGCAGCTCGCGTTCGCACAACAAAGGTCACTATGCGTAAGCAAGCAGTGTTGATCGTTCTCATCCTTCGTCCTTCCACGCGATTTCGAACCGGGAATTGCGCGCAGCCGTTTCCACGAGATCCGTCACGGGGTGTCTTCGCATGAAAAAAGGCTCTCAGCTCTTCATGTATCTTCTGTTGTTTTTGATGTTCATCAGCCTGTTCAGGCTGTTTTCCGAGCCCCAGGCCGAGGACATTTCCTACAGCACCTTCAAGACGCTGCTCGCGGAAAAGCAGGTGAAGGATCTTTCCCTTACCCGGGACCTTATCAAGGGCACCCGCATTCCCGAAAAAAAAGATGAAAAAGGGAAGCCCTTTACCGTGGTCCGCGTCGACGACAGCGACCTCGTGAAGCGCCTCGATGCCGCCGGCATCGTCTATCGCGGCGAACTTTCGGACAACTGGCTCAGGGATTTTCTGCTCACCTGGATCCTTCCCTTGATCGTGCTCATGCTTATCTGGAGCTTCGTGTTCCGGAAAATGGGCGCAGGCGGCCCGGGCGAGAAGTTCATGAGCTTCGGCAAGTCGCGCGCAAAGATTTACAGCGAGAGCGACATCAAAATCTCGTTTAACGACGTGGCGGGCGTGGACGAGGCCAAGGAAGAGCTTATGGAGATCATCGAATTCCTGAGCCACCCGGACAAATTCACCAAGCTCGGCGGACGCATTCCCAAGGGCGTGCTGCTTGTCGGTCCTCCGGGAACCGGGAAAACGCTGCTCTCGAAGGCCGTGGCAGGCGAGGCCAAAGTTCCGTTCTTTTCCATGAGCGGCTCGGAATTCGTCGAGATGTTCGTGGGCGTGGGCGCGTCGCGCGTGCGCGACCTGTTCCAGCAAGCCGTGCAGAAAGCGCCGTGCATTATCTTTATTGACGAGCTCGATGCGCTCGGCCGCGCGCGCGGCGCGGGCATCGCAGGCGCGCATGAGGAGCGGGAACAGACCCTGAACCAGCTGTTGGCAGAAATGGACGGCTTCGACTCGCGCAAAGGCGTGATCATCATGGCCGCCACGAACCGGCCCGAGATCCTCGACCCCGCGCTGCTCCGTCCCGGCCGTTTCGACCGCCAGGTGCTTGTGGACCGGCCGAACATCAAGGATCGTGAGGATATCCTGAAGATCCACATCCGGGGCGTCAAGCTCTCGATGGACGTAGACATTTCCGTGATTGCGGCGCGCACGCCCGGTTTTGTCGGCGCGGACCTTGCCAACATCGTGAATGAGGCGGCGCTTTTGGCCGCGCGCAAAAACAAGACTGAAGTGGACATGACGGACTTCGAGGCGGCCATCGACCGCGTGGTCGCGGGCCTGGAGAAAAAACGGCGCGTCATGAACAAGAAGGAAAAAGAGATCGTCACCTACCACGAGTGCGGCCACACGGTCGTGGCGGAACTCCTTCCTACGACCGATCCCGTGCACCGGGTCTCGATCGTTCAGCGCGGTATCGCGGCCCTGGGCTACACGCTCCAGCTCCCCACGGAAGACCGGTATTTGATGACCAGGACCGAGCTGCTGGACAAGCTCTGCGTGATGCTCGGCGGCCGCGTGGCCGAGGAGATCATCTTCAACGAGGTCTCAACAGGCGCGCAGAACGATCTCCAACGCGCGGCCATCATCGCGCGCAGCATGGTGACCGAATACGGCATGACCGAAAAATTCGGGCCGCTCACGTTTGAAAAAGAACGGCGACCCATGTTCCTCGACCTCGGCCTGCCGCAGGGCGCCAAGGAATACAGCGAGGAAACGGCGAGAGAGATCGACCAGGAAGTGAAGCGGTTGATCGACGATTCGTATAAGAAAGTACGCGGGATGCTGGGAGCCAATCAGGACAAACTCAAGGTCCTTGCAACGGCGCTCCTGGAAAAGGAAACGATCGAGGGCGAAGAGATCAGGAAGATTCTCGGATTGCCGGAAAAGAAGCCAACGGGATAGGGAATCGTTTCTCAGCATAAAGAGAGGCTTTGTAAATCTGTTAAACAACAAAACAGCCGACGGAATTGCTCCGTCGGCTGTTTTGTTTCCGTTCCTACAACTGCAACCACCAATCAAATCACCATATCAGATTTCATGTCAATGATTATAAGCCTGCCCTGGGAACGTTGTTGCTTTTTGCGTCGAACGTACTCTTCGGCTGATGGTCCTTTTTCTGCTGCATTTCATGCACATGCTTCATTGATTTCTGCTTCTGGCTCTTTTCTTTGTTCTTCTTGCCGCCTCTGTCTCCCATTGTTTGCCTCCTATGAGTAACTACATGAGTAACTGCATATGATGCATAGGGGAATTATACCATATTTTTAATCTTTGTTGTTTGATCAACGCATTCGCGCTTCCACGCCTACGCTCATCCACGCATCGAATCAGTCCTCATCCCTCAGTCCCGATTTTTCCTTGACCCTTGACCCTTGCTCCATGCCCCTGTCTCTCTACTCAGTCCTCAGTCCTGATCCACCCCTGCCCTCTCTCCTACCAGTCAATAGGGAAATAATCTTTCAGGAACTTCCCGCACCAGTGTTTGCCGGTTTGTATCCCGTCAAAAAACGGATCGCAGACCCTGGCAGCCCCGTCAACGATATCCAAAGGCGGCTGGAAATCATGCACGTTTTGCTTATACTGAGAAAGTTCCACGGGATCTTCATCAGTAACCCATCCCGTATCAACCGCATTCATATATATACCGTCTCTGGCTAAATCCTCGGCTGACGTATGGGTCATCATGTTCAAGGCAGCCTTTGCCATGTTCGTATGGGGATGCCGGTCATCCTTCCTGAATCGAAAGAACTTCCCTTCCATGGCCGTCACGTTCACGATATGCTTCTGCCCGGTATACTCTCGTCTCATCAGAGAGACCAGCCTGTTGCAGAGCACAAAGGGCGCCACGGAATTCACCAATTGCACTTCAAGCATTTCCGTGGTGGGAATTTCTCCGAGACGCAAACGCCAACTGTTCGTCTTGCGCAGATCCACCTGCTGCAGGTCAGCATCCAGCTTCCCGGTTGGAAACAGTGCTTCAGGCGCCAGGGTATCTTCATGGGTATAGGGGATCTGGGACAGCCGAGCTGATTCGCGCAAGCCGATTCCCGGATTCTGGTTATGCCATGCCAGAGGAAGGGCAACGTCCTTCTCGTTCGTAGTAGGACAACAGGACTGAATCTGTTTTTTACATGCCTGATGGTCTTTCAGAAACTTCTGCGCCTCTTTGGGCAATTCATGGGCATCTTTCTTTTCGTTCTCCAGGAGATGAGCATAAAAACCCGCGGGCCTTCTCACGGTCTGTGCGGCATTGTTGATCAACAGGTCGAGCCGGCCGTACTGTTGTGCCACGTAGCTTGCGAACAGTTCAACGCTCGGGATATGCCGCAGATCGAGCCCATGGATATGCAGCCGGTCTCCCCAGACAGCATGCCCCTCTTCCTTGGAATATCTGAGCGCCGCGTCAACAGGAAACCGGGTCGTCGCAATAACCGTTGCCCCGGTGCGCAGCATCATCAGCGTTGCCTGGTAGCCGATTTTCAAACGTGCACCCGTAATCAAAGCAACCTGCCCGTGAAGAGACGCTGTTTGAAAACGTTTCTGGTAATTCAGATCTCCGCATTTTTTGCACATCGTGTCATAGAAAAAGTGCAGCTGCGTATACTCTTCCTTACATATATAACAATTACGCGGCGTATTCAGTTTTTGATTGTTCTGCTCGGATTCAGACGAAGGGAGAGCTCTCTGCGCGGGCGCGGTAAAGGTTGCATCGAGCCGCGCATTCCGGATCCCGGTGGTATTCCTGGCGCGCCGGTTCTTCTCAAGCCGTGCCAGGCTTTGCGATTTTTTTGCGGCCGTATTTCTCTTTTTTCGTTCCGCTCTATCCGGGCGGGAGAGCTCCCCGGTCACTTTCAAAAGCGCAATTCGTTGTTCCTCCGGAAGATTCGCAAGCTGGTCCGTATCGTTCGCGAGATCCGCGAGCAATGTAATACAATTCTTAATCTCTTCCGCGGAGTGCTTTGGCTCAAGACAGTTTTTATACTCTTTCATTTCATATCCTAACCCGGACAAACCAAAACCAATAGCTATAATCAAAAGGCCTCTCTCGCGGAGCACGCGAAGTACGCAGAGTTTGAAAAGGCTATTCTGTCAAAAAAGTTTTTTTATTTTCTCACATTTTTCATGAATTGATGTGTAATTGGGTATTATAGCCAACGTCCCGTCGCCTCTATAATAACCTTTTGAGAAGAACTATCAAGAGTAAAAAGACTGGTTGTACCTGGTGCTTGCAAGGCGTTTTTCTAACAGGCTGCTAAAAAGTTTTAGTCGTCTTTGCGAGCCGAAGGCGAAGCAATCTCGGTTGTCGATTTATCAATAACTTCAAGATTGCCACGTCGCAAAAAACGCTCCTCGCAATGACATTCCGAGAGTTTTTCAGCATCCTTCTAAAGCTCGACGATCCTCGTGCTGATCTCGATGGCTGCCTCGGCGCCCTGGCCCGCGGAGATGATCGCCTGGGAATGGCCCTGGCGCAGAGCGCCCAGCACAAAGAGACCGGGAATGCTCGACTCGCTCGTGCCCCTTGTCATGATCTTGAACCCCTCGGCGTCCCGTTTCAGCGGAAGGCCCTCGAGGTATTCGTCGTTCAGGGTAATTCCGCCCCACCCCAGGATCACTTCACACGGGATGACGCGGCCGTCAGCAAGCCGCACTCCTTCGAGGGTCTTCTCGCCGAGAAGCTCCTCAGGCCGCCCCTCGATCAGGCCGATCCCCTCTTCCTTCAGCTGCGCAGCGTACATCGGCGCGAGCGAAAAGCCATGGGCAAGGAAGGTAATGTCTTTGGTGAACATATGTTTCATACCGATGCTGACGCGCACCCCTTTGATGGTGCGGTCAATGACGAGCAGCTTCTTGCCCGTGGTGCGATAGCCGTCGCAGATCATGCAGGTAAAATAGGAGGCGCCGAAGAAACTCAGGATGTTCTTGAAAGGCGCAATGGTCTCCCTGGCCCCTGAAGCCGCAATTACGAAACGGGAGCGATAGGTCTTTCCTCCGGCCTGCACCTCGAAAATTCCGTCTTTTGACACGACGCGCTCCACCTTCACGCGCTCGATAGCAACGCCGAAGCTCTCTGCCTGGGCAAGGCCTGTTTCCAGAAGGTCCGGGCCCGAGACAACGCGAAGGCCGAGGTAGTTCTCGATGTGTTTCGCGTGATAGGTCCTGCCTCCGGGTGTGTGGAACAGCATCACGCGGAAGTTGTAGCGCCCGAGGTGGATGCCGGCCTGCAGGCCTCCCGGCCCGGCGCCGATGACGATACAGTCGAGGAGTGGCTCGCTGCCTGTGGTGTTCGTTTCTTCCATGGTCCCTCCTGGTACTGTGTAGGTGTCGTGAAGAAAGTGAAATCCGACTGTTTTATATAAGGATAGCGCATCGCAGGATGTTTGGCAATTATTTGATGAGGAACAACGGCAAGATGGTTTGCTGTTCCCTTTCCACCCTGCTTGAAGTATTTTTTGTACCATCCTTGACAGTAATTAATTGGCGCGCTATAGTTTGCGTAAAGAGGATATATTTTATCCTGGTTTCACACCAAAGCGGCATCGGTCTTTAGGAGCAGATATCGGATACAGGGCGTGAGCCGGTTTTTAAAAATTGATGAAAGGAAGGTATCTAACCATGAAAGACGAACTGACGAAAAAAAGAAGCAACTGGATGCTGTTTTCGATCCTCGGAAGCGGGATTATCGGAGCGGGCCTCGGGTTGCTGTTTGCCCCGAAATCCGGGAAAGAAACAAGAAACGACATTAAGGATTTTGCAGTGCGAGCTCGTGACGCGGTCGGAAAAACCATCGATGACGGCGTGCATGTGTACGAAAAAGGCAGGAACGTAGTTACCAGTGCTATCAATTGCGGCACAGCGGCATATGCAGAAGGAAAAGAGCGGCATTTGAAGGCAGCATAGAAAACCTTCTCGAATGATAATGCGCTGTTTTTTAGGGGAGCCCCTTCAGGCGGGAGCCGGAGGCTCCCTCAAATAACGCAACCTCCCGCAGACTACCCCCGGCAGGAGCAGGGTGATCGCAAGTCGCGAGATTCGGCAAGAAGACCGTATGGTAGATGAAATTATACGGTCTTCTTTTGTTTATATATGATTGTACCTTACGACATTCCTCAGTCCTGAATCACGCATCCCCGCTTCGACGCATCTACGCATCCCCGCATTCACGCATCTACTCAGTCCTCATACCTCCGTTCTGGTTCCCATGACCCTATGAAGTTATGGGGGAAGCCAAACAGTAGGGACCTGTTCCCAAGATGTTTTCAAGATGCTTCAAAAAAGCCCGGCACCAGGCCAAGAAAAGCTTTTGCGGCCTCCGAGAGGTATTTGTTCTTATGATACACAACGTAAAGGTTCCGCTTGAGGTCGATACCTCTCAGCGGAATTGATTTAAGCATTCGGCTGGCCAGTTCTCCTGCGACAGCATGCTCGGAAAGTATCGATATCCCAAGGTTCGCCTCGACGGCCTTCTTGACTCCTTCCGTGTTTCCGAATTCAATCGTTTTGTTAAGAGTCACGCCGGCTTTTTGTATCCGCTCTTCGAGTATATTCCTGGTTCCTGACCCCTGCTTTGCCAGGAGAAACGGCTGGCCTGCGAGTTCCTGAAGGCGGACCACGGATTTGTTCTTTGCCCACTCATGTTTTACGGACACGACCAGCAGCAATCGATCTGTTTTGAATTTTTTTATCACCAATCGCTCGTCGTCTGCAGGGTGGCCGATAAAACCGATCTCAACGGCATTGTTCAGCACGTTATCGGTCACAGCATGGCTCAGGGCGATATCGACCGCTATCTCGACACCGGGATGTTTGCGCCTGAAAACCCCCATAAGGTCGGGGAGAATGTAGGTCCCGATCATGATGGAGGCGCCGACGCTCAATTTCCCGTTGCCCAGGCCTTGCAGGTCATCGACGATTACTTTTGATTCCGGGATCAACTTGAAAATATTCCGGGTAGTCTTGAACAGGATCTCTCCTGCCTGAGTAAGGACGACCTTTTTCCCGAGCCTGTCGAATAGTCTCGTTCCATAAAATTCTTCGAGATTTTTAATATGCTTGCTGATCCCGGGCTGGGTCAGGTGCAAGGCTTCGGCGGCGCGCGTAAAACTCAGCATTTCCACGACCGCGTGAAAGACTCTTAATTGGTTGAGATTGAAATTATTAAGCATAATTATAAGTAATCGATATGATAAAAACAATTCATTTGGATTATATATAAGAGGGCGGTATTCTGTCAACCAGCCTTTACAGCAAAAATCAAGGAGGGTAGCGATGGAGAGGGAAGAAATCACCCAAAAGGCCTTTGATTATTTCCAGGCGGGCTTTAACTGCGCTGAAGCAGTCTCGAAAACAATAACGGAATCGTACGCAAACGAGCGTGCTGCCGGCATTCCCAATGCGGCCACGGGTTTCGGAGGAGGAGTCGGCGGATCCAAATGCGAGACGTGCGGAGCGCTGACCGGCGGAGTGATCGCATTGGGCTCCTTGTTCGGCAGGACCAACCCGGGTGAAGATAAGCAGAGGATTTACGAACTTGCGACGGAATTCAGAAACCGCTTTCTCGATACCTTCGGCTCAACCCATTGCCGGACGATCCTGGACGGTTTCGGCAAACAGGAGAATCTGCTCAAATGCAAACGATTGACAGGCGAGGCCGCCGGAATTCTCCATGATATTTTGCAGGAAGAACGAGAAGAAAGCAGTCAGCAGCAGTAATGCCTCGCGTATGGGCAGCGCCTGTCCGGAGACGCGGTGATCGCTACTCACCCATGACGAGCGTTGTCATCATGGCAACGGACCAGACGATGTCCGACAGGGAAAGCTGGAAGTCGACTGTAGAATCGAAAAAGAGCCCAGCGCGAGCGGGGTATTCTTCATCCTGAAGCCACAAGATGATGGTCACGGGCACGCGCGGCAGCGGGTAGAGGCGTATTGCAACATCGCCGTACGAGGCGATCTCCGAGCCGAACTTCAAACCTTGCTCGATGAAGCCCGTTTTATCAAGCCCAAAGCGCTGCTCGATCCGGTCCAGCGGGAGGACGTGGGTCCCTGAAAAGAACCGTTGCCCGCCTTTCACATCCAGGGGCCTGATGAGCCGCCCGGAAGCCGGGATCTCCTTTGCGCTGGTCATATACCAGAGGACCGCGAGCCTGAAAAAATCCTTGTATCGTTCGAGAAAAAGGACCGACTTCGGATCTTCGCTCGTGATCGTTTTTGTATCGAGCGATAGGAAGAAATCAATGCCAAAGGCCTTGATCGTATAAACCCTGGACGCTTCATCGTATGCTGCCGCGGCGCCCAAGCAAACGTCTTTCGGCCTTAATCCCGCAAGGGTCTCCCACGCCTTTGCTTCTCCCCATACGGTCTTTATGGGGACAAGCTCGGGCTTGCTGTCCTGTTTTTTGATCCGATGTTCGATATGCTGTTTCATTACGCAGTCACCGTTCTCAAACCAAGGCATGTCCTACAAAAAGAGCAAACACGATCTTCACCACGCATCCACGCTTCCACACATCAGCGTATTTACGCTTTCACGCATTTACAACCTCTCTCGACACCAAACAGCAAGGCCGTTTAAAAAGTTCCTGAGCACCTGATCACCGCATGCCTTGAAGTTTTTATGTTCTTTATCCCTGAAGAAAGCGCTCAACTCCGATTTTGAAAGAACGATATTCCCGAGCTTCAAAATGCCGAGCATATCGTCCGCTTTTAATTCAAGGGCGATCCGTATTTTCCTCAAGATAAGATTGTTCGTAAGCTGTGGATCAGGTCGTTTCGCCTGTGCTCCCGCACCATCTTGCCTGCCCCGGTTGTAAATAATGAACCCATCCAAAAAAGAACCCAGGGCCTTGTTGCTGCACGCAACAAAGCCTTCCTCGTCTTCTTTTTTCAGCAGGTCTTTCAGGCCAGGCAGCTCCATCGGATGCTCGCCAAGCCTGAATATATCCATCATGATTCGATCATTGATGTTCAAAGCATATCGGAACCGTCGCAGGATATCATTGTAATCCATAATGCCTTTCGAAGCCCGTCTTCCCTAGACGCGGCGACGGGATGTCTCTTTGCGCTTTCTTACGCCTCATCCACGCATCAACGCTTCCACGCATACACACATCTATCCCTCGACACATTTTATGCAGCGTGTGTTTGTCGGGTCTGTTGAAAGCCTGAGACTATCGATTTCTTCGCCACACATAAAGCAGTTGCCGTAATCGCCGGCTTCAATTTTCCCGAGTTGACGCTGACGTTGCCTGGCTGGTTCCTCGGCCATACGCTGTGCCATCATGGCATCTCTGCGGGAAAGACAACCGAAAGCGGCTTGATCCGGTTCCCCGCGCTTTGCCGCTTCTTTAGATGATTCTTCCAGATTCTGAAGCTCGGCCCTCAGACTACAAAGCTTGTCTTTGAACTGTTCGATCTCTGTTTCACTGATTCGCGTCCCTGACATGTTTCACTCGCCTCCCACTCATGTACTCATTCACGCACTTCATTGTTTCTCCTCTTTCAGCCCCATGGTCACCCGTGCGATACTTTCGGCGATGATTTCCTCGATCTCATCCAGCATTGTTGCCGTTGAATCCGGCTCATCATCCGCTGTTTTCGGATCCAACTTCGCGGCCACAGCGATATTCTTCTGCAATCGCGCCGTCGCTTCTTCAAGTTCGTGCATCGCATCAACAGCATCCTCGGAAAAATCGTCTTCTTCTGTTCCGCCCAGATTGAGCCCTGCTATGAAGTATTGCACCAGCGACAGATCGTCTGTCAAATGCTGCAGCACGCCCTGATACGTGGTTGGATACTCCGCCTCGGGAAAGTAAAAGGGGTCCTCTTCCGGCTTCCAGCGAGCAAGGAAGTTCCAGAGCACCAGCAGATGATCCCGCAGGTTTTCAGCGTCCTCTTCTGAAACAGGAGTTGCAGCGTCTTCCTCGAAAATCACGGGCAGATACTTTTCAGGATCAGCCGCCTCGGGCGCTGCCATGCCTCCGTAAAAAAGTCCGTAGATCTCATGCAGCGTTCGTTCAGATCCGATTTTCAAGAGCGCTTCGCGCGTCTTGTTGTCGTCTGCGTCGCTCGATAACGTATTCCCCATCAATTCGTATCCTCTCTCGCAACCGCGTTGTTGATGCGCCGTTGTTTTAATATAGTTCGGTATTATACGACATTGGAGATACATTTGCAGGGGAAAATGTTCAAGGTTCGCGCATTGACGCATCAACGGATATGAAAGGACAAGGGGATTTACGATATGGGACAAACCGGAGCGTTATGTCAGCCAGGTCATGAACAGTATAGACCTGATAATCATATCAAGGGCACCTTAAGATGCTCTATATGTTGGAGTTTAAGTAAACAGAGAAAAATAAACCCATTGCAAGCGCCAGCAAAAGCGCGCCAACAAGTCTGATTATTGTAGGAGACAATCTGAAGTCAATTGCTGAGGCGGGTGAAGCTAACACATCAATACATCCATAGTTTTGCCCTTTCATTTTTTCCATCGGAAGGAGTCAAACATTATAGACCTGACCCCAGATGCTCCCTTGACATACCCTCCATCGGCCATTAAACTTAACTCGAATACTTTAGGGTTGGCTGGGAATAGGTCGGTTGCCAGAGGGGACACCACACTATGGGGGGCAAATTTTTCGGTGAGTTCCTGATTGAAAAGAAGGTAGTTACCAAAGAGCAACTGCTGAAAGCCGTTGCTTTGGCACGCAAGGCGAATCTGCTGTTCGGCGAAACAGCCCGGACCATGGGCCTGATCAGCCATGCCGATGTGGAGCGTGTCCATGCCGCGCAGCGGAAGGAGGACCTCAATTTCGGCGACCTCTGCGTCAAGATGGGGCTCCTGACCATGGAGGAGATGAAGCGGGTGGCCGAAGTACAGAAGAAGAACCGCCTTCACATGGGTGATGCCCTGGTCAACCTCAACTACATCAAGGCGGAGGATTTGCCGAAGCTTCTCGCCGAGTACGACGTTGACCAAGCGCCCTATTACGAGCCAAAGGCGCCGCCCAGTCCGACGGTCCCCAACGAGGACCTGTGGGTGCTGTACGCGGACCACGCCTACAACATGTTCACCCGCGTCATCGGACTGCCCTTCAAGCCCGTCCAGCGTTCTGTCGTGGACGGGATCGATTCCAACGATACCGTCGTTGCCATGCGCATGACCGGCGACGCGCCCTGCTGGTTCGTGCTGTCCGTATCCGCCGACATCCGGGATGCCATTGCCAGGACCATGATGCGGGAAGAGGATGTCTTCTCCGAACCCAGGGAAGTGCTTGTCGATGCCGTACGGGAGTTCGTAAACGTCATTTGCGGGAGCATTGCTTCGAAGGTCACGCAGATGGGCGGGAAGATCGATTACAAAAACGCTATAGTCCTGGATGTGCAGGACCGGTTCTGCCCCTCGTCGGAGTCAAAAGCGCTGCTCTTCCCTCTCCATGTGGCCGAGGGCCGGGCCGAAGTCGCGATATTCTGGGAGTAAGACGGAAATTTCTAACGCGGATTTACATGCCCAACACTCCGGCGATCACAATCGGATTTTCGTTCATACTGCGTTACCTTACGTGCTTGATGACTGCTTCAAGGTGGGAGTTTTTAATTCTTTCGAATTCAATTCTGCAATCCGCATTCTATTGATCTCTAAGGCGATAACGTCGGGATCAGGAAGGTTGTCGGAGGCTTCGAAGAAGCAGTAAAAATGATCTTTCACAGAGCTGTCAAGGTTAAAGAAGCGATCCCAACCCCTCAACCTATTCATGCGCCCTGCGTTTATGGAGAATTGTCAAGGATAAAGAAGCGACCCCAAGTGCTCCCTTGACAGTGTCCTTTAAATGGGTGACCCTGAGATGTTCCCCGCCGAGGTCTTCAGATGTAACTGCATCTAACAAATGGAACCTTAACGGATCAGTCTTCAACCGGGACTTCTCTTATTTTTTTTCCGGTGTAATCGAAAAGCCATTGCCGCCCATGAGCTCTCACGATAACGTTTGATGAACTTATACTCAGAAAATCATATTCGGGGGGGATAATTACTTTTCCGGATGATTTGATAAGTCCATATTTTTCTCCGAGCTTAATACCAAACGTATCAGAGGGAGGTGCATACCCGCCAATATCATCATACCTCGGAGAAATAATTTCTTTCCCTGTGTAATCGACAAGTCCGTATTTTCCACCAATTTTCACTATCACACAAGGGGTAGATAAATTGATACCATCATACTTCGTAGGGATAATTTCTTTCTCAGATGAATCGATAAGACCATATTTTTCACCGAGTTTAATTACAAATCTATCGTGGAAGGCGCCACCAATACCATCAAACCTCGGAGGGATAACTTCTTTCCCTGTTTTGTCAATATAGCCATATTTTTCATTCTGTCTGACCAGAATTAAACCGTTACGAAGATAAGGATCTATATATTCATATTTTCCTCTGGCTTGATAGTAATATTCAGGGTTAGCGAAGTTATTTTTAACCCTCTCCGCATCCTTTTTTACTTTCTTAACGAACTCAGATGTTGGCCTCCTCCCGAGCACTTTCCCTGCTGCGTTTATTATATAGATATAATCATCGAGTAAAGCTTCAATTTTACCATTTTTTAAAAAAGTCGTGGAGGTATACTTCGGGGGAATAATCTCCTTACCTGTTCTGTCAATATAACCCCATTTACCGTTTAATTTGATTGCCGCCACGCCTTCTTTTTCAAACTCCAAAGCTGCTTCATATTTAAGAGGAGTAATATCGTTTCCTGCAATGTCAATATAACCCCATTTGCCGTTTAATCTGACTGCAGCAAAGCCTTCCTTGAAGGAGTAAGTCCGTTCATACTGAGGAGGTATAATCTCTTTGCCGGCAATGATATCAAGCAAACCCCATTTGCCGTTTAATTCTATTCTTGCCACTCTTTTATTAAATGGGTAAACACTATCATATTTCGGAGGAACAATCTCGATTCCTTTTTCGTTGATACAGCCATATCTGCCTTTCCGTATAACCAGAATTAAACCGTCTTTGACAGTCCAATCTATAAAATCATATTTATTCTTAATTTGATAGTAGTATTCGGGTTTGCTGAAATTTTTTGCTTTTTCCTGGTCGTCACGAAGGTCACGAGGGGCCGCGTCACCGAAAATCGGTATGAAGAGGAGTAATAATAAGAATATGGTTGTTTTGGTACTATTCACAAGCCCCCCTTTTCATCATCTGAATATGCATTCATTTAGAATAGAGATGATAGTGAGATAATTTGCGGCATTCTCTCATTTCTTATACACAAAGGTCTTCTTATCCCAGTCCCATCTATAATTGCTTTCTGATAAAATGTGTGTCGGTAGAAATCCCATGCCTGCCTTGACTCTGAGGGTGATCGTATCCGTCCTGGTGTTCTTATCAGGATAAATAAGATCGGTAGATATATTGACGCTCCCTCCTTTCGCATCTGTGACCATATCAAGCACCTTGTTCAACTTCCCGTCATTGATATAAAAAAATACCACGCCGGTTCCGGATTCGGCATATTTATCCTTGTAGCCGGTAAAATCATATTTCATTGTTAAGAGTTTCAGGGGGGCTGTAAATCCCGCCATCGATGCAAACTTCACAGACGCCATCCTCACCGTAGCATTAGTGAATGGACGCCCGGAATATTCCGATAGCACGTTTACTTCAGAGATCATTTTTACGTTAAATTTTGGAGTGTAGCATTGATTTGCCCCGTTTGTCCTGTTGCGAATAAGAATCAGGATGTCTTTTCCCGTCATTGAAACCGTATATGCCGAATCCGCTATGTCGCCGCCCCACACATACCCGGTCTTCCCTTCATGCTTAACCTCGTACCAGCGGTCAGTCTCGTCCTCCACGGTCAAATCCCTGTCTATTTGGGACACGACCTTGATTTTTTCCCCGCCTGCGATCTTGGCGATCATATCAGAGGATGCATCCGGCTTCGATCTCATGTCCACGCGATCGCCGAAAACATAATGATCCCCTTTCTTTTTATCAAACGTACACGGATCCTCCTCGTACTCGAAAGCGCTTACCGCGTTGCCTTGCCTGTCAATGTATCCCCATTTTCCGTCAAGTTTGACCTTCGTTTTTTCCTCGACCAGGAATTCCGGAGCAGCGCTATATTTCGGAGGAATAATCTCTTTTGCCGTCATACGATCCAGATAGCCATACTTATTATTGATTGCCACTCTCCTCAATTCCTGTTTCTCGCTTTTATCATATAAATTTACCGGGGCTTCGTCATACTTCACAGGAACTATCTCATTCCCCTCAGCGTCTACATATCCGTACTTGCCGTTGATTTTTATTCTAAAAAACTTATTCCATGTTTCTGACAGATTGGGAAGCTCATCAAACTTCATAGGCACGACTACCGTGTCTGTGGAATCTACATAGCCCCATTTACCATTGAGTTTGACCTTGAACCGCCATCCGGACAACGCATTCTCCTCCCGTTGAGGCGGCCGTGGCCATTCGGCTTTCTTGCCTGGTTTATTTATGAAGAATTTGGCAATAGTTCCGCCATCGTGTGGGGATGGCTTCTTGATAATTTTTGTGACAAACGCGCGGCCTTCGCTGAACGGAGTAACAGAATTATATATAAGAGGAACAATCTCTTTACCCGTTTTATCTATAAATCCATAGAGCTGTATCTCCTCAGCAGATTTCGTAAATTTCCTAACGGCCGCCATCCCTTCGCTGAAATCGTAGACCATGCCGTATTTTGGTGGAATGACCTCATTGCCTGTCTTATCTATAATAGTCCATTTCCCATTTTTGCCGCGAGCCTGTACACTGGCCCTTTCATCGTGGAATCGACCGGCCCAGGCATATCTTGGCGAGACAATTTCCCTGCCGGTCTTGTTTATAAAACCATAGAGCCGGCCGCCAACATCGTTGAGTGATTTTACGCCCACTACAGCCAGATCTTCAGCGAAATCCTGGACGTTATCGTACTTTAGCGAAACAATTTCTCTGCCTGTCTTATCTATGAAACCCCACTTATTGTTTATCTCGACAGCTGCCATCCCATCAGAGAAGTTTCTGACAGAATCATATTTGGGCGAAACAACTTCTCTGCCTGTCTTATCTATGAAACCCCACTTATTGTTTATCTTGACAACTGCCATCCCATCAAAGAAGCTTCCGGCAGAATCATATTTGGGAGCAACACTGACCGTCGCCATATTCTTAACGTCTCGCCCGACCAGGTCATTTTTCGTGGTCTGGTCGTCCTTTGATTGAAACAATTCAGGGCTGCTTACCTCGTCATATTTTGGAGAAATGATTTCTTTGCCGGGTATATGTATATACCCCCATTTACCGTCGAGCTTGATCTTGGCGATTTTTGGACCCGCGTAGTAACCCTCCATAGCGTCATACTTATAGGGAATGATCGTTTTGCCTTTCTCACTACAGCCCCATTTGCCGCTGTTTGCGGAGCATTCTATATCCCCGTCCTTTATGTCGTGCACTGCCTTTGAATACCCTGCACTTGTTGGCACGCTTTGCAATATTAACAAAAGGAGAACTGTTAATATCGTAATCAATTTGCGCATAAAAAGCCTCCATTCAGGGAAACCTGCGGGTCAGGTCTTTTTTGTTGCATTTACATCTTCAACAACGCAAGGCCATGATCACTACAAGGAGAAAGACGTGGCCTTAGAGAACTCTCCTGCATCCACTATGCAGTTCTAGGATTCCTGTCGGTTTTCACCCGCTTGTGCATCATGCCGGCAAAGCGATACAAATCATCACGCGAAAATTTCAGCAAGCCTGTCCAGCCCTCGGGTATCCCGATGTAAAAACACTTTTCTTTTTTGGAAATGCCGTAATACGGGGACGTCTGGTTCGAAACCGCTTGCACATCTGCTGAAAACTGAACTGAGGTATCTGCGGCTTCAAGCCGGTGAAGCATTTTGCGGAGTTGCGCAGCGGTAAGCTCCAGAGGACCGGCGTGGTAATCGTTCGTGCTGATAGATACGCACTTTTTCTCCGCCGAGTAATCAATGGACCATGCGTCCGAGGAATTTGCTTTTCCCATAGTGCCTCCCCTATTCATGCGCCCTGCGTTTACGAAAAACTGGCAAGGGTAAAGAAGCTATCACCAAGTGCTCTCGCAATACATAAGCAATACATAAGTCAAACATTATAGACCTGACCCCAGATGCTCATTAAGTTCTTGTTATTGTAATTCGTATCTACTAATTATAAAACGATAACGTCGGGCTCGGGCAGTTTTCAGAATGCAATTTTGAAGATTGCTCGCCTTATCCATAAATATTTCTTGGTGGTTTTTTCTTCATTTTCTTTTCTTCTTTCAGACTTTGACTAAGGAAAACATAAAGAGATTTAGTCAGCAAGGGTTCAAAACCTATGCCTCTTGCACTTGCCACTTCATGACAAAGCCAGTACACTTCAGTGTCCTTTAATTTCCCTATCTTCTTTCGAAGCATGTATGAGTTGTCAAAGTCATGTGCATCGAGCATCTGCTTGGTTATGTGAACTTGAGGAGTTGAGGCACCATTTGGACGAACGCAGCCTTGGAAGTAGTGAAGCAAAGGGCTATTGTGAAGGTAAATCTGACGAGGAATCCCCGTGATCTCTTCCAATTCTGAAATCAATTTAAGGATGTCGGTATCTACTATATTATCTATCTGGGTTTGAAGATAACGTGTTTTCATTTGCTCCTCTGCGGTTTGGTGTACCTTATTTCTGACTCGTTCCTTGATCCCGAATCTGATCATATACCTGCTTCAATAAATGTTTGCCCACTGTATCCTTGAAATCTTTGTCGTTCATATACTTGGCCGTGATCTCTTCGTTCTGCTCCATGCGGTCGATGAACAAATTTTCCAGTGCCTTTAGGAATACATATCCGAAATTCTCCATGGTGTTTGCCATTGCCGCCTGACGGAGTCCACTATCAGCAAGTGCATCTTCTTTTATTGAATCGAAGAACAACTGATCAGCAGGCTTAAAGTCCGTGCCGAACCGTTCGTTCAGAACACCTACCAGCTCACTCAACGAAACCCAGGGACCCTCGCCCTCAGCAGTCCCGACGGAGACCGGGCCGTCTACTGCTCCGCCCTTACCCGGTTCAAGCGTGATCGTACCATCACAGATCTTCTGGAGCCGGTAATATTGGAGCGCGACCTCGTCTTCAAAATCATAGATCGGCCCCGCCTCTCGTCTCGGCAGCTTTTTGAGCAGGAAACGGATGAATGCATAAAGCTTTTCGAGATCGGAATCACGGAACGGGATAACTTGTGACAGGAAAGCATAAAGGTTCCGGTAGGCGACCAGCACCTTCCTGAACTCCTCTTGATTCTCCTCATTAAGCGCCTTGAATCTCGTCACAGCCGAATCAAGACAAGCATTCATCCTCGCATGATCGTCCGGTGTCTGGAACTTTTTCGGTTTATAGAAGACCTTGGCAAATTCTGCTACCTCTGTTTTGAAATAGACCTGTTGTCCGTCGAGCTTTGCCTGAAGTTCATATAACTGTCGTGCCTCGGCCCGTTCGCCGATAAGGGTCTGCTCGTAATAGGGCTTGAACGATTCCAGTATTTCCCCCGGCTCGTTTATGAAATCGAGGATAAAGGTGTCTTCCTTCAAGGGCGGATAGATACGGTTCAGCCGGGAAAGTGTCTGGACAGCCTGGATGCCGGAAAGCCGTTTATCCACATACATCGTGTGTAGGAGTGGTTGGTCAAATCCGGTCTGATATTTCTCGGCTACGAGGAGCACCTGATACTCCTCGGTACTGAATTTCTCAGGCAGCTCCTTTTCTTTGATGCCGTTGTTCATCCCTACTTCCGTGTAATTAATGGTAGGAAAATCAGGATCAGTTACGGTCCCGGAGAACGCAACAAGCGTCTTGATGCCTGTATATCCTTTCTCCTTGATGTACTTGTCAAAAGTTTGCTTGTACCGAACAGCATGAAGCCTGGACGATGTAACGACCATTGCCTTCGCTTTACCGCCGATCTTATGTATCGTAAAATGGCGAAAGTGTTCTATCATCACTTCGGTCTTTTGAGCAATATTGGCGGGGTGCAGGCTCATGAACCGCGCCAAAGCGCTGGCGGCCTTCCTCTTGTTTACGATGGGATCGTCTTCAATGGACTTGATCAGGCGGTAATAAGTTTTATAGGTCGTATAGTTTTTGAGGACATCGAGAATAAAGCCTTCCTCGATAGCCTGACGCATGCTGTAGAGGTGAAACTCTTTCGGCTTTCCATCAGGCCCCTCTGTGCCGAACACTTCGAGTGTTTTATACTTTGGCGTGGCCGTAAAAGCGAAGAAACTGATGTTCGGTTGTCTCCCCCGCTTCGCCATGGTTTTGAGTATCTCTTCCTCCACATCAGGAAGACCGTGCTCCTCAGCGTACTTCTCTGCTTCCTCTTTGATCGCTGCAGCAGCCAGGGTGCCTTTCAGCTCTGTTGCGCTTTCTCCCCCTTGAGAGCTGTGAGCTTCATCGATGATGACCGCATACCTCCGTTTCGACAGTTCTCCGATCTTTTCGGTCACATAGGGAAACTTTTGGAGGGTTGTAATAACGATGGGCGCTCCAGTTCCGAGCGCATTCGCGAGCTGAGTAGAGTTTTCGTCGATCTTCTGCACGACGCCTGACTTGTGTTCGAACTGGTATATTGTGTTCTGAAGCTGTTGATCCAGAACAAGCCGGTCCGTAACCACGATGATAGAATCGAAGACCTTTTCGTCTTTGTCCGTATACAGGCTTGCAAGTTGGTGAGCAAGCCATGCGATTGAGTTGCTTTTCCCGCTCCCTGCAGAATGCTGGATAAGATAATTATTGCCGGCGCCTTTCTCCTTTGCGTCAGACACCATCTTCCGAACAGCATCGAGCTGATGATACCGGGGGAAGATCATGGTCTCTTTCTTGATCGTCTTGCCCCCGAGCTTCTTCTCTTCAATCTGGAGATTAATGAACCTCGCAAGGATATCGAGGAACCTGTCCTGCTGCCAGATCTCTTCCCAGAGATAGGCGGTCTTGTGCTTTCCCGGATTCTCGGGATTCCCCGCGCCTGTGCCGTTCCCCTTATTGAAGGGTAGAAAATACGTGCTCGTGCTGTTCAGCCGTGTCGTCATATAAACTTCATCGGGGTCAACGGCAAAGTGGACAAGCGAGCGTTTCTTAAATTGGAAGATCAGGTCTTTGGGATCGCGGTCGTGCTGGTACTGATGAATAGCGCTCCGCCACGTCTGGCCGGTCATCGGGTTCTTGAGTTCCGCCGTGACAACGGGAATACCGTTCAGGCTTAGAACCATGTCGAGGGAATTGCCGTGTTTGGTGCTGTATTCAAGCTGTCGAGTGACAGTAAGACGGTTAGCAGCATAGAGCCGCTGCGTTTCCGGGTTCATGCCGCTGGCAGGGGCGAAATAAGCTACATGGAAAAGTTTGCCAAAACACTTGAACCCGTGCCGCAGGACCTTGAGGCAGCCTTCATGCTCAGAATCAAGCGCCTTGCATAAGTCATCAAGCAGCGTTGCTTCTGTTTTTTCTTTTTGGAGGTTCTTAAGATATTCCCATTCCTTGGGTTGGGTTTCTTGGATGAAAGGAATAAGGATGGTTGGGTCAATAGAGCGTTCACGGTCGAAGTTAGCAGGGTCGGCCTTGGAATATCCGGCAACAGTCAGGAGATGACTTTCTATAGCTGTCTCAAAAGTCTTTTCCGTATGTTGACCCGGCATCAGGCAGCCTCCTCACGAACATCGATTTTACCAGTAACCGCAGCAGAGATTAGAGTTATACGGTATTCTCGAAGCAAATCTATAGAAGCAGCGATTTTTTTAACCATATGATCATTTAGGACTGTCTCACGGTCTAAAAAGGCTACTATGTCTTCCTGCTCTTCGATTGGTGGAACTGCTATGGGCAAGTCATGAATATAGTTTCTATTAAGTGTGCCCACCGCCGACCCAGAGCTAAGACTCTTTAAATCCAAAACTGTTAGTAGATAGTAACTATATCTGGGAAGCGCCTGAGCAAATTTCATAACATAGAGAGCCGTATTATGAGGCCAGAAGTTACTTTCAACATAATTCACTTCTCCAACACTGCCGCTTCTACCAACGATGATCGACGGTCCCTTCGCAATGTATTGATCATGATACCCGATTATTCCATTAGACGCGCAAACCGGATAAGGGCCATCAACGAACTGCTCGGCTGACAAGTCAACACCCCTCGATAGAAGAAGAACGTATTTAAATCTCAGCAATCTCCAATACTCCGGAATTTCCCCTAGCCACTCAATCTCTGAATCTTTCATCTTGGCTTTGGGATTCAAGCCTTTGGTTATGGCACGGCTGATGAGAGCAGAACGTTTTTCCTGCAATAGCTTGATCTGGTGTTCTTTCTTGGCGATAAGCTGGTCAATTCGCGCAGTCTCCCAGTCAAGGAAGGCAGCGATGGCACGTTGTTCATTAAAAGATGGAAGCAGTAAAATTAGGTTCTTAATAATAGAAGAGTTCAGCCCTTCCATGATCGAGCCTTTGCTATTGGTGCTGACCTGAAAGCGAATATAATCGGATTCATTGATAAGGCTGGCTAATAACTGAGGGTGTACAGTAGATTTCGGTCTAATACGTAAAAGATGAGAATCCATTATGCCCTGCTCTATATTGTCTGGAACCACTTGGCATTTACCCGTTGTCCCCATCATAGAAATAACCAGATCGCCTGGAATTATTTCACAGGCGTTAAGCTCATCAAATTTATTCTTATCAACGTACTTTTCACCTATTTGGAAATCTCCGCTTATCACATGTTCCTGGCCGTAAATCTTATACCCACTATCTCGGATAAACTCGGACTTTAAAGAGCTCCCAAAAGGACCAATTTTAATTCCATCCTTATCTCTAAGAATTGTTCGGACCCGTTTTACGTCCCAATGTTCGGGAACCTCCCCAAGCCACTCCATTACCGAAGACTTGTATGCAGGGTATGACTTAAAGTGGCGCACAAATGCTTCGTTCTTTATCGAGGACTGCGTGCTCATCCCGCAACCTCACCAAGCATATCTGCGATCTCTTGCTCAACGGCTTTTAATTCGCGCTCAATTTCTTCAAGAGGCCGAGGCGGCGTGTACTTGTAAAAGTAGCGATTGAAATTGATCTCGTATCCGATCTTAGTTTTTGATGCATCCACCCAGGCATCGGGCGCATGTGGCAGGACTTCGCGTTTTATATATTCAGAGATGTCTTCCTTGAGTGGTACATTCTCATAATCACGAAGCTCAGGATCAGGCTCGGGATTGCCGTCACTATCCTTGCAGATTTCAGCAGCCTCGTCCCTCTCAGACAATGCGGAAAGAATGGACTTGAATAAAGGACCTGGGAGCGCAATCGCTTTTGTCTTAAAGGCATCCTTTAGCAACTCGACAAATTTCTCCCTATTCTTGATAATGCCATGAGAAGACAACCCGGCGAGGGCCTTCAAGATAGCATTCTGAATCTTCTTACCCTCTTCAATCTCTTGCTCAGCCCCTTTTGTGTTCTTTCTCTTCTTGCTCGCGGCAAGGTTCACGAACGGGCCAGCCTCCTTCACCCGTTGCAACCTTTCAGCGATCACCCCGAAGTTGAGGCGCAGTGGTCTTTCCACAGTTATACGGCTATACCCGAAGTCTTGATTGTCGAATATCTTAACGCACTCGCCTTCCTTGAAATCACCATAAAGGCGCGTGATATCGTTCCGCTGGTCTTCGCATATCTCATTGCGTTTATTACCAAGGCTCTTCCGCATTTTCTTGAAAAAGCTGGTCGCATCAATGAGCTGAATCTTTCCCTTGCGTTTCCATTCTTTCCGGTTTGTCACGATAAATAGATAGGTGCTGATGCCTGTGTTGTAGAAAAGCTGGTCAGGCATAGCCACAATTGCCTCAAGCCAGTCGTTCTCGATGATCCATCGCCTGATCTCGCTCTCCCCCGATCTTGCTGAGCCGGTGAAAAGAGGCGAACCGTTAAAAACGATGGCGAGCCGAGTTCCGCCATCTTTCGGGTCCTGTCGCTTGCTGATCATGTGCAGAAGGAACAAAAACGAACCGTCATTGATACGGGGAAGACCTGCCCCAAAACGTCCGCCAAAACCCTGCTCTTCGTGTTCCTTGGTAATGACATTTGCCTCGGGCTTCCACTCGACGCCGAAGGGCGGATTCGCCAGCATGTAGTCGAACTTCTTATCGCTGTAGTGATCGTCGGTAAAGCTGTTTCCGAAGTGGATGTGGTCGATGTTCTCGCCTTTGATCAACATATCCGAGCCGCAGATAGCATAGGCCTGATCGTTATAATCTTGGCCAAAGACCTCCAGTGTTGCATCGGGATTCAATTCCCGAAGATACTCCTCGGAAACCGAAAGCATACCGCCGGTCCCGCACGCGGGATCAAAAAGCGTCCTAACAATGCCCTTCTTGGTGAGGATATCGCCATCCGGTAAGAAGATGAGGTTTACCATCAAGCGGATGACCTCACGGGGCGTGAAATGATCACCCGCCTCTTCATTGCTTGCTTCGTTGAACTTTCTGATCAGTTCTTCGAAGATATACCCCATCTCAATATTAGAGACCTTGTCCGGGTGAAGGTCTATTTCGCAGAACTTCGAGACAACCAGATACAACCGGTCGTGTTTATCAAGGTTGGCAATGTGCTCTTCAAACTTGAAGTGGTCTATGATATCGCGAGCTCGGGAGGAAAAACCCTTGATGTAGTTAGTGAGATTTGCCGCGATATTGTTTGGATCGCCCTTCAGCTTCTCAAAGGTGTACTTGCTGATGTTGTGGAACTTCTGGCCTGCGATGCGGTTCAGGATCGGCTCCAGGTTTTTGACCTTGCCGCCTTTGAGGCTTTTATGTTTCTCCAGCACCTTGCTCTTTGTCGGCTCCAGCACGCAGTCCAGACGACGCAACACACATAAAGGCAGCATCACATCCCGATACTGGTTCGGCTTGTATGGCCCACGAATCAGGTCCGCCACGGACCAGATGAAACTGACCTTTTCGCTGAAATTATTCATAATTTAGATCACTTTTTCCCTATTGCTAAGAGACCCACGGGGTCAGGTCTATAATGTTTATATTCTGCTAAAATTTACCTTTCAACTCGCCGATCCTGGTTATCAGTGTCCTATCAGCTTGTCCAGAATAAACCACGCAGCAACAAGCACCGCGAGCGGCACCGCGAGGGTCAGGTCTTTACTCTTGACATTCACCGCTTCTTGCTAGTCCGATACACTGCCTGGCGTTCCCGTGCAATGAAGCCGATCTTCCGCTTTGGCTTTTCCGGTTGTTCAATCAATTGTCTGATCGCCTCAAATACGATTTGAAACTGACCGTCGTATTTCTTTTCAAGTTCGGTAAGTTTCTTTACCAGGTCCTTATGCGAGGAAATCATCTCCCGGAGCTTTGCGAAGGTCCGCATTATCTGAATGTTCACCTCAATAGCTCGATCGCTATTTAAAACGCTGGAAAGCATGGCTATCCCCTGCTCCGTAAAGACATAGGGCAGGTACTTACGGTGTTTACCACGACCGCTCTTTATGGTCGCAAAATGCGACCTTAGAGACTCGAATTCCTCGGTTGATAATTGGTACATGAAGTCCTTGGGAAATCGCTTCAAATTGCGACGGACCTGTTCATTCAGTCTTCTGGTGGTGACACCATATAGCGCCGCCAGATCACTGTCGAGCATTACTTTTTGTCCGCCTATCAACAGGATCTTCTTCTCAATTACTTCGATCGGGACGATTGCTTTCATTTATTCTCCACAATTATATAAAGACTCGAAGCCATCTTCGGGACATTGATACCTACGATGCTTTGCCGTCCCTTCATTCACTTGTTTTCGCCATCGTTATGATTATAATTTCTGAATTTGCGTTACCTTTTTCTTGAATCCCCCCTACTCCTCCCACCTGATCGCCTGCACCGGGCAGGTATCGATGGCATCCTGGCAATCGCACGTGCTGCACTGGTCCGGCCCGATCACATTCGCTTGTCATTCACGAGCTCGAACACTTTGGGGCACACCTCTGCGCAGTGGCCGCAGCCTATGCATATATCTTCTTCTACAACAGGTCGCTTCGGCATGAATATTCTCCAGGGCAGGGGCCAGGTCAACTCAAGTAAGAAGTATGCGCACTTCAATTATAAATTAAGAAAACGAGAAGTTCGAAAACGTCTCGCCCACTTCACTCAACTCAAGGAAGTATAAGTTATGAATTATCATACCCTACCGGCGTCCTGGTTCATTTTGCCGCTGCCGCAGCACCGCTTTCCTCAACCACCTTGAAACTCTTGACGATCTTCTCGAACGCTGCGACATCCTTGTCGAAATAATACCGGACAGGCGCGGAGAAGCGGCGCACCCCCTACTCTTCCCACCTGATGGCCTGCACCGGGCAGGTATCGATCGCATCCTGGCAATCGCACGTGCTGCACTGGTCCGGCCCGATCACATTCGACTTGTCATTCACGAGTTCGAACACTTTGGGACACACCTCTGCGCAGTGGCCGCAGCCTATGCACAGGTCTTCATCTACAACAGGTCGCTTGGGCATGAATATTCTCCAGGGAAAATCAGGACTGAGGACTAAGTCCAGAGGCAAGAGTATCATAAATGAGGGGGAAAATGAAGGGAAAACGGCAGGGGCAAGGTGGATCAGTTCAAAGTGTATCCGCTGTTATTTAAACAATTGCAAGTAGGCCGAAAACACGTATTGCTTCCCCCTCTTGCCGCCGGTGATTTCGTTCAGTATCCCGAACTGTTCCAAATCTACAATCAGTTTATAGGCAGATGCCGGAGATATGCCCGCCACCTCTCCAACCTTGGCGGCATCAATCATCGGCCTTTGATATAAGTAATGGACTACCTTCTGTGCATTTGCCGTTCTACTGCCAAGGGTCTGTATCTGCGTTTCCACCTGTTTTTGTAGCTTGAGAATCTTGTCAAATGTCGCAATGCTGCTTTTCGCGGTTGCAATGATTCCTATAAGAAAAAACTTGAACCATTGCAACAGGTCGTTCTTTTCCCTCACCCGCATCAGGTTGTCGTAATAATGCGTACGATTGCGCTCGAAAAAATCAGACAGATACAATACAGGCTGCTTTAATATTCCTTTGCTGACAAGATACAATGTAATCAGCAGCCGCCCTACACGGCCATTGCCGTCAAGGAACGGGTGAATGGTCTCAAACTGGTAATGCACCAGGGCAATTTTTAGCAGTTCAGGGAAATACTTCGTGTCGTCTTGTACAAACTTTTCAATATCAGCCATTAACTCGCCGAGGGAAGTATGCACAGGAGGTATAAAAATCGCATCGCTGATCGTTGCCCCGCCAATCCAGTTTTGGCTCTTCCTGAATTCACCCGGCTGCTTGTGCTTGCCGCGCACGCCATGGAGCAGGGTTTTATGGGCCTCCCGCACCAATCGCGCGGAAAAGGGCAATGTCTTCAACTTTGCAATCGCTTCATCCATGGCCTTCACGTAGTTTTGCACTTCTTCCCAGTCATCCCTTTTGTCCGGGGCAACATCCTCTTTTTCCAGAAGCGCCTCTTCCATGTTCGTTTGCGTGCCTTCAATCTTGCTGGACTGGGTGGCCTCTTTCAGTACGTGCATACTGATAAACAAGTCGAGGTTGGGGATATACTCGGAATACATATCAAGACGGCCCACCTCCCGGTCCGCCTGACCAAGGAGCTGAATCAATTCCATATTATCCAGGACCCAGGCGCGGTTGATCAGGCTAGGCTGGAAGCTTTTGTAATGTGCTTGCTGAATGAATCGACCGGATTGGAAGGTTTTCATAAGAGTGCCCTCATCTTTACGCTAAAATAGCCACCATTGTTATTTTAGATTTTACACAAAAACTAAAATAACGCAACATGTTCTTTTAGCGTCATTTGCAGGGGCCAGAGTCGATGCGTTAATATGTCAATGCGTAGACGCGGAAAAACAATCTCCACATCCTTTCTTGAGGTACCAATTTGGCACCTCAAAATCCCGCTGTTCAAGTCTAATTTGAAATCACAATTTGTGATTTCAAATTTGTGAATTCCGGATCCGTTAGTTTCCCCGTATAGACTCTCCGGTCAGACTGACAAAAACATTGCCCTCCTACTCTTCCCGCCTAATCGCCTCGAGTCCGCGTGGATCAGTGCAAAGTGCAAATTTTAAAGTGCAAAATACAAAATGAATGAGGCAGGGCATTTTCCTGATACTACTTCATCAGAGTAGCATAAATGAGGGGGAAAATGAAGGGAAAACGGCAGGGTCCAGGGGCCAGGGTCAAGTAGCAAGGGGCAAGATGTACGGTCAATGTGCACGTACCAGCAGATGCGTGGATGCCTATCCTTCCTTCATCTGCTGACTTCTGTTATAATTCGTACAAGCTCCGGCTGAAAAGAACACAGGAGGAACTACCCTATGATGGAAACAAAAGATTTTGCCACGGGCTGTTTGACGATCATACTGTGCGTCATTCTCTTCCCTCTTTTTTTCCTGGTTTTCAAATTGACTCTTCTGTTGGCAATCATCCTGGCAATTGTTATCGGCATTGTCCTGGGGATAACGCTTTTGGGGAGAATTGTGAGACTCTTGTTCACCGGGAAATGAATGCGCGTATGAGTAGACGCGGATATACGTTAATGCGAAAATGAGTGGATGCGTCAATGCGTACCTGCGTGGAAGCGGCCCGGTATCAGTGGTATTACAATTCCGTTATCACTTTGTGAATATTCGTAAACATCGGCCGTTCCTCAATGCAAAACCGTTTGCATGCTTCGGGATTTTCGCGGTTCCACTTGTAAATGGTCAGCGAAACCTTGAGCAGATCGCCGAAGACCCTGGTTCGAACAGCTTCTTTAAGACGAAGTATTGCCAGAAGGAAGAACACGGAAACGTTTATCGAGACGTACGTCGAACCCAGGATGTAACTACCCACGAAGACCGCTGCGATCGGGAGGGACAAGAGCAGTAATCTCTTATTCTGCACCTTGCCTCCTTCTGCCAGGGCCGCGTCCATGGCTTCGGCGTAGGATTTCCCTGTCGGCTGTATCTTACCGGCCTCTTTCTCAAGAAGGCCCTTGTCTTCCGCGCTGACTGTCGTTTTCAAGGTTTCGTAATTGGCTAAGAGCTGTTGCCGAAATCGGAAATACTTGATGCATGACCAGAATGAAGACGCCACCGCCTGCAATACGATGAGAAGAACGACTTCTGTTATAATTTTTTCCAAAGGCATGGCACGCTCCCGATAATAAGATGGCTTCCTGATAATTTCTCCTGCGGCAGATACAATAGTATAGAATGGAAGAAAAAGCAAGGGGCATGTGTGGCGGAGTGAACGAGTGAATGCGTTGAAGCATCAATGCGTATATACATTCACGCATCTACTCATCTTCATATCCACTCATGCACTCATCTACGCATCAACTCAAACTTTATTCCGCTGCTAAGCGGACTTTTTTGAACATCCTGCTGAGGGCCGGAAGCTGATAGCTTGCGTTCAGGCCGCTGGGGTTCGGCAGGACCCAAACCTGTGTGGAGCCGATGCGCTCTTCCTGAAGGCCGAAGCCTGCTTTCGGTTTTCCAAAGGCAATGCGGAAAGCCTGGATGCCGAGAATTGCGACCACGTTGGGACGAGTGCGTTTGATCTTCGCGATCAGGCGTTTGCCTCCTGTTTTCAGTTCCTCTTGTCCAAGCTCTGTTGCCGCAGCGGTGGATCTGTTCACGATATTCGTAATGCCGTACCCGCGCTTCAGCAATTCTTGCTCCTCGAAAGGCGAAAGCTGTTTATCAGTAAAGCCCGCCTTCTGCAGCACGGGCCAGAACCGGTTTCCCGGGCGCGCGAAATGATGTCCTACGGCCCCGGAGTACAGGCCGGGATTGATGCCCACGAACAGCACCTTCAGCCGGGGAGCAATGACATCCGGCACGCGTTTTCCGTATGCTTCGAGAAGCTGGGCTTTTGTGGGTTTTAAAAACATAGGGTCAGGTAGCAAGTAGCAAGGAACATGGGAGTCAAATTTCAAAATGCAAAGTGCAAAATACAAGCGCCAGGGTTCAGGGTACGGGGTTCAGTAGATGCGTGAATGAAAGGTGCCGCTTCAAGACCATGGCCGCAAAAAATTTTATCGCGCAGTTTTTGTTACATCACTTCTTTTTCAAAAACACCACGAATGCGCCGCTCCCGCCCTTATCGCGCGGAGCAGGCGCAAATTCCACGACCATTCCCTTTCCCTTCTCGCGCAGCCACGCGGCCGCGGCCCCTTGCAGCACCGGGCCTTCGGGAGAATTGATCCCTTTGCCCGTGATCACCAGGACCGCGCTCTGTCCGAGATCGAATGCATCAACAACAAAGTGCTCGAGCCGCGTGAGCGCCTCGTCCTTGAGATACCCGTGCAGATCGAGTTCCTGGCTGATGCGGATCGTGCCGCGCTTCAGCTGGCGCATTCGGCTTGTTTGGGAACGGTGTTCCGGTTCTTCCGGTTCCGGCTCGGGCACTGCATCGCGAAAATTGGCTCCCATCTTCTGCATGGCCTGGAGAAAAAGGGCTTCATCTTCCTGATGGCCGGCATCCGCTGTTTTCAACGGTGGTTGTTTCCGGCGGGCAACGACACGCGGCTCATCCGCGTTTTCAATTTTCCTCGCGCCCTCCATGGCCCGCAAGAAGAGCGCGGCATCGTCTTCCACGCGCAAGATTTTTTCCTCGCGTACCAGCGCGGGTTTTTTCTGCGAGGGCTCAAGCTTGGCAGCAACGCCTTTCAGGGACTTGAAGGGGTTGTTTTTAAATTCAGCGGGAGGGGCTTGTTCGGAAAGCTTCAATTTCTTTTTTTTCATCTGAAAAACCTTACCCGGAGAAACCGGGACCAGAGTTCGCCACTAAGCCACGAAGGCACAAAGAAGAGAGAGCTTAATCAAGTCTTTCTTCGTGTCTTGGAGACTTCGTGGCAATAATAATGTAAACACGGGTTTTAATGATCAGGATACCGCTCGCAGATACTCTGGATCGTATCGAGGTTGGAGAAGAACGTCTCGACAATTTCCGGATCAAAGTGCGTGCCGGTAGACTGCTTCACCTCGTCAAGGACCCGCGCCTCGTCCCATTTCTCCTTGTAGACCCGCTTGGAGCTCAAGGCGTCGTACACGTCGGCAAGGGCCACGAGCCTGCCGAACAAAGGGATCTCCTCGCCCCGCTTGGGCCGCGGTGTTCCGTCGCTCTTCTCATGCCCGGGAAGCACTTTCGCGTCAAGAAAATTGACATGCCCCGGATACCCGGTCCCATCCCACTTCTCATGGTGGTTCAGGGCCACGATCGCGGCTGCTTCATCGAATTCCGAATACCGCTCCGTGAAGAGCCGCGCGCCCATGACGGTGTGCTGCTTCATAATTTCGCGCTCTTCGTCGCTCAGCTTTCCGGGCTTTTTCAGGATCGCGTCCGAGATCGCGACCTTGCCCACATCATGCAGCATGGCCGCCATCCGCAGAACGTCGCGGTTCTTTTCGATCACCTCATGGGACAAGCCTTGCTTGGAGGCCCAAGCCTCATAAATGGCGACCGCGTATGCGGCGACCCGGTTTACATGCGCGCCCGTTTCCTTGGGGTCCCGCAGCTCGGCCATCATGATGGTCCGGAGGATCATGGCGCGGGTCATCTGGGCTCGTTCGATGGCCACGGCCGCCATATTGGCAAAGTGCAGGATCAACGGCTGGTCGCTTTTCCGGAAGGGCGCCACCTTGCCTTTGGCGTCGGTCGCGTTGATCAATTGAAGCACGCCGATCGTGTCGCCCTGGTTCGTCTTTAACGGAAAGGTCAGCATGGACTGGGTCCGGTATCCCGAGAGCTCGTCGTAGTGTTTATTGAACGAATACGGCAGGCCGGACCGAAGCTTGTACACGTCGGGGATGTTCAGCGTCTCCCCGGTGTTTGCAACGTAGCCGGAAATGGACTGGTTATTGACCGGGATGGTGAAGGTGGAATAGATCAATTTCTTGCCGGGCAAAAGCCTCTTTTGCAGGGTTGCATTTTGCGTATAGCTGAACTTCAGTTTGTCGTGTTCCTTGATGTACAGGGAGCCCGCGTCGGCATTCACGAGGCTTCGTGCTTCTCGAAGGATCCGTTCCAGCAGCACATCGATGTCTTTGACCTCGGTGATTTCCACTCCCAGGTGCATGATCTTCGCGAGTTTCTGTTTTTCACTCAGCATAGCTAATAGTATCGGGAATCCCTTTTTTTGTCAATCCACGAATAGAAAACGCCACGGCAGCAGGCCAATTGATTTAGCGATTGACTCACGAGCAATTTTTTGTTATAGTGCTCCATTATCGTCAAAGGGCTGCTTCGCCATGTCGGCGTGGTCAGCCCTTTTATACTGTACGGAGAGGGTATGCAAATGGTGGCGGATTCGAAACTGCTGGCAATCAAAAAGAAGCTCGTTAAACAACGACAGGACCTTCTTGTCGAAGCAGGGCAGACGCTGAACAGCAAGCTCAGTACGGAAAAAGAAAGTTTCCCCGATCCCACGGACCAGGCCGTAGCGGAGCTCGATAACAACTTTACGCTCCGCTTGCGCGGACGGGAACAGAAACTGCTCAAGAAGATCGATGAGGCCATATCGCGGATCGACGGCGGATCGTACGGCGTGTGCGAGTCGTGCGGCGGCGAGATCAGCATCAAGCGGCTCGAAGCCAGGCCCGTGACCACGTTATGCATCGAATGCAAGACCCGCCAGGAAGAAGAAGAGAAAATTCAGGCGGGATAAGCAGCGCGTCGCGCTTTGGAAAATTCAGAAGGCCGTCCGGAAATCGGGCGGCCTTTTTTTATTGCTTGCTCACGGGTCTTCTGATTTTTGTGTGGGTCGTTAAATTGTCTCTGTATTTATTTATGGGAACCAGCAAGTAACTTCAATTCTAATCTTTACCCCAACTTCATACGAGTTACCATCTTGATCGCGCCGACACTGCATACGTTCCTGCACAGGCCGCAGCCGAAACACTTCTGCGTATCAATACGCGCGAGGGATTTGCCGCTTTGGACGCTTGTGTCGATAGCGTGAAAATGACACTGGCTGTCGCACAGGCCGCAGCCCGTGCAGAGCGTCTCGTCCACCACAGCCACGAACTCCGCCCGCTCCATGATCTCCACCCGAGCCCGGGATAGGGTCCGCATGGCAAGGCATTCTTCTGCCGAACAGTTGCAGATCGCGCCGATGAACGGGGTCTTCATGGTCCAGATGGTATGGATTGCGCCCTGCTCTTCCAGCGCCCGCATCTGCGTGATTGCCGATTCCGGTTCAAGGGCTTCGAGGCCTTCATGTGACGCCTTGCCGAAGTACCCCATGTCGATATTTTTATACCATGCCTCGGGCCCGTAGCTCACCGCGTAGCAGCTGCGCTCTTCTTTGTTTCCGATGTTCCATTTGCACGCGCAGGGCATGCGCACCACGGTTTGGGCCTTGCGCACGACCTCGCTGATCTCTTCGATAGGCAGGACCTGGCCGAAATGCTCCTCCTGCGCCTTCGCGCGCATGGCCGTTGCGACTGCCCGGGGCACGCGACCTTTCTTCTTTGCGATCAATTCGATCCGGCCAAGGGCCTGGAACCCTTCGGTGAACGCGGAGGTCAGGAAGTTCTCGATATAGCGGCGGCGCCCCAGATCGGACAACAGGTCCTTGGCATAGTTCGCCGCGTTCTTATACCAGATCTTGCCGTCGCCGTGTTTGGTGCAGAGATCGCACATACAAGCTCCATAATGAATCTCCCGCAGCACGCTGCGGGGTATCCGATCATGATATTCGCCCCTCCCTTAATGGGAGGGGATTAAGGGGAGGGTGAAGTATCCGGCATTCGTACCCATCACCCCCACCTAACCCCAAGATAAAGCCCCCTCTCCCTTTTTCCCTCTCCCGCCCGGGGAGAGGGGGAGGGGTGAGGGTATTTATCTATGGGGAGGGATATAATCGATAATTGATACAATCATAACACAGGCGAATCCAGTCCGGAACGAATCAACGCTGCGCATTCCGGACCTTCTTATGCCGCCAGCACTGCACCAAGTGATCGTTCACAAGCCCGCACGCCTGCATGTGCGAGTAGACCACGGTGCTGCCCGTAAACTTAAAACCGCGTTTGATTAAATCCTTGCTCAAAGCATCCGATTCTTTTGTCGTAGCGGGAATTTGCTTCAGGCTTTTCCACGCGTTGACGATCGGTTTGTGTTTCACAAAGCTCCAGATGTAGTCGTCGAAGCTTCCGAACTCCTTCTGCACTTCCAGAAACCGCTCCGCATTGTTCTTGGCTGCATACACCTTGAGCCGGTTGCGTACGATTCCCGGATCGAGCAGAATTTTTTCCAGCTTTGCTTCACTGAAGCGCGCTACTTTGACCGGATCGAAATCAGCGAACGCCTTGCGATAGCCTTCCCGCTTTTTCAGAATCGTGGCCCAGCTCAACCCGGCCTGCGCGCCTTCCAGGAGCAAGAACTCAAAATGGATGCGGTCATCATGCACCGGCACGCCCCATTCTTCATCGTGGTATTGGATGTACTGCTCGAACTTCAGACACCACGGGCAGCGGAATTTCTCTTTGTTTACGGTCATCGTTTTAGAATTGGGGTGCATGTTTCTACGGCTCTCGATGCTTATCGGAAATTCAGGCAGTCTTCCAGTGAAGGACCAATTTCTTGTGAGACGCGGCGCAATCTCTTAGATAAAGATTGATTAGTGTCTGGTAAGGAACGCCGCTTTCACGCGCAAGAGCCTTAAATCAGCGCCAAGAGAAACCTGCTTTCCGGATATTCCGCCTGATTCCGAAGTCTACTTCACACCTCACTTCACAAGGATTTTGTTTACTTAGAACTAATACCCACTGGTTTTGCGATGAGTGTTTTTAGTGTATGGATTGTAAAACCTAGAAGTTCGGTTCTCCCTTCAGCTTATCAACAAACTCGATTTCATCAAAATCAATTGTTCCAATGCTTGGCTTTGTCGATCCTAAAAATGACGCCCCTTCTGCAGAAGACTCGATCTTTGCATCGGCAGTATGAATAAACAGCTGTGCGTAACGTAAACCTGCTTTTAAGGGAACTGGCACTTCACCCAAATTCTGATAGGTCGTTTATTAATGTAAACTATATTCACCTTTGTAGCCCAAGTCAATGTCCATTTCTGTGACGCTATTTAATTAATTTATTTGTTATTGCAATTTATCATACAGTAACGATGGCTTTATATATATCATTTTTATTTATAAATAGAACCTCTTTCGTTTCGGCAAAATCTTGTACATAACAGATAATGTTCTCTGATAAACAGGCTCTCCTACCGGCCATTGCATTTTTGTAGGTTTGGCTTGAAATAATAATCACTTTCTTAAGGTTGCTAGTGATGTTATTCATCTTAGCCACGGTGCCAGGTCCATTAAAAATATAATGCATTTGTGTACCGATCTCTTCAAATTGATAGCTTCCACCTTTTCTCATACACTGTGTTGTTATCCAGGTTGTTCGTGTCTTATTTACGTCTAGCCAATTAACCAACTCATGAACTATTTACTTGACATGGATACTATATCATAATATAGTCTATTAAAGTATGCATATAATACATAAATTCATTGGGAGGGTGTTAAAATGAAAAATACTATACGTGCGATGATTGTTACTTTGTGCACATTCTTTTTTGTCAATTCAGCTCATGCTATTGTTGCAAATGCGCCCTCAGCAATTGAAGATGGCGTTAAAAACGCTTATAATGAAAAAGTAAAAACTGACCGGCTTTTAGCACAACCAACTGAAGGTGAAGCAACGACTCAAAAAACATTAAACGATCAACTGAAAAAGTTGACCGAAGATACATATGTTAGGGCTTCGGTTACACTGCCCGGATTTAAGATATACAAATCAAAAAAGCCGGACACCATGGCAGATGTGGCAATAATGTCTGGAATTGGAGGAGGAATTAGCATCGTAAAGTATGATGAAGCGGCTAGTAAAGTATCAATTCAAATACCAGCAGATGGCGATAAAAGTGCGGCAACACCAGTAATAGATTTAAAAACAAAGTATTCTTTCTCACCTGTAACAATACTCATGTCAAAAGACGCAACAGAAAATATCAATGTTTCATACGCAATGACTTTCGGCATGTTTAATGATAAAATAATGCTGGGTTTTGGCTACGATTTCGGAACTGTTCACAATCAAAACCGCTTCTTTACCTTATTAAGTATGGGCGTTTCTTTTTAGCGAAGCAGGCAAAAGGCATGGGTACTTCCTTCTTCGCGGTAAGAAATAAGCAGCCCATCTTCATACTGTTATTTCAAGCCCTTTTCTCATTGATTGGTGGCTTTTCTTCCTCCGACAAAAAGAGCGATAGGCCTATTCCCTGCTCTTCTGATATCTTCAACATAGCAAACTTCTCGACCGCTAGCGAAATCAGACCAGCTCAGCAAAAAACCGACAAAAAAGAGCCAGCAGGTTTCTGCTGACTCTTTGAATTTGATGGTGGGCGCTACTGGGATTGAACCAGTGGCCCCTGCCGTGTGAAGGCAGTGCTCTCCCGCTGAGCTAAGCGCCCTGAAACGGTTACCATCTTACCCAGAGGGCTTTGGTTAGTCAAGCAAAAAATCCCGTTAATCCTGTAATCCCGTCGAAAAATTTTCATGCTTTCTGCAATATAATTCCCCAAGTGGCCGGTTCATTTAGGCAATGCAATTTAGCGGTAAACTGTTTTCAGATTACTCGATAACCAGAATCGCGCACTTCAAATACTGCGTCTCGCGCGCCGCGAGAAGAACGGGGTGGTCCCTGGCCTGGGAGCGCAGCTCCAAGAGCCGCGCCTGTTTGCCGGCTGAGTAGGCGGCATCGATCAGCATCTCCCGGAACAATTCCTGGTCAATATGGTGCGAGCAGGAGCAGGTCACGAGCGCGCCGCCCGGTTCGAGCAGCCGCATGGCCCGCAGATTAATCTCCTTATATCCCTTCAGCGCCTCGCGCACCTTGGCCCTGCTCTTCACGAACGCGGGCGGGTCCAGGATGATGCAGCCGAAACGTTCTTGCTGCTGTTCAAGGGCTCGAAGCTCGTCGAACACGTCCGCCTTCTTGAACTGCGCGGGCAGCTTGTTCAGCGATGCATTCTGTGTTGCCAGCGTAATCGCGCGTTCCGATGAATCGAGTCCCGTGACCTCTGAGGCTCCAAAGCGCGCGGCGGAAAGCGCCCAGGCGCCCACGTAGCAGAAACAGTCGAGCGTGCGCCTGCCTTTTACATAGTCCTTGAGCGCCGAACGGTTCTCGCGCTGATCAAAGAAAAATCCCGTCTTCTGTCCTTCGAGCACGTCAACGGTGTAGCGAATCCCGGATTCCTCAAACACGATTGGCCCGTTGATCCGGCCATGGACGACTCTTTTTTCCTGCGCCAGCCCCTCGATCTCACGCGAAGCGGTATCGTTTCTGAGAACGATCGCGGCCGGAGTATATTCTTCCTGCAGAGCAGGAAGGATCTCATCCAGGCGATTGTCTATCCCTGCTGTCGAGGATTGAAGCACGAGCGTATCCGCGTATTTATCGACAATGAGGCCGGGCAGCCCGTCGCTTTCACTGAAGATCGCGCGGAAGGAATCTCCGAAACCGAGTGTCGTTCTGAGCGCATGGGCCGCTGAAATTCTTTTTCTGAAGAAAGCGCGATCGATCTCTTCCTGTTTTCTGGTCAGGATACGCACCGCGATCAGCGTATGGGGATTGATGTATCCGCGGCCCAAAAACCGGCCCGAGGAGTCCTGCACATCGACGAGCTCGCCCGGAGAGAACGCGTCCGTGAAGCGCTGCAGCTCGTTACTGAAGATCCAGGGATGCCCGCGCTGAATGCGCCGCTCTTCTTTATTTTTGAGTTTTACGGTTTTCACAATAGTATGCCGACTCCTGTTTTTTATATTTTTCCCACCGGCGCAAGGTAGATCACGAACTCATCAATGCCGTCAACACCTAGGAGCTCATCCATAAACCCCTGGTGATACGCGGCAATTGCGCAGGTCCCCGCGTTGATCGCGGCGCAGGCCAGGTAGAGGTTCTGGCACACATGCCCTGCATCGATCGCGATGACCTTGTGGGCCGCGAGATCGTAGCGCCATTCCATGCGATAGGGTATCGCTGTCCAGATAAACGTTACTGCGGCTTTGCCAACAAAGGATTGGTTCAGAGCCGCAGTGGTAATCTTTGTGGACAGGTTTTTTTCCTGGGACACGGCCAGAAGCTGGTGTTCCACGGGCAGATACCGGTAAATCCCCTGCTCCAGCCCCGCGACATTCAAAACGCCGAGATAGGTCTCGAGCGCGTGGCGGCAGCCTGCCGAGGGAACGGTCCGAAAGGCCGTAGCCGCTCCCACCTTTTCCCGTATTCCCTGCGTGACCCAGAGCAGAAAGGACAATTCCTCCAGGGTCAAGGAGTCGGACAAGTACTGCCGCCGGCTTTTGCGGCTTTTGACCGCAGTCAAAAAGTCGATGGCGGGAATCTGCTTCCATTGGCCGGGAGAAAGGAGATCGATGCGCTTGCTGCCTGCTTCAACGGCTTTTTCCACGGCAGGCGGCGCAATGCCCCTGCTCTGGTCAGTCTTGCTGAAATCAAGAGACAGGCGGATGCTGTCTTTCAGAAAATACCGGTACTGCTCTCGTGATAATTCCATGGGCTTCCTCGTTCGCTCGCAGGCCAGGGCTGATAGTCGTTGAATCCTATCGCGGGTGATGATGCATGTAAAGCGCGCCTCGCTGCACACGAAACATCAAAAAGAAAAAGCAGAGGATACGCTCGTCCCTCTGCCTTGGATGTGAAAAGAACCCTCGTTGCCGCCTACAGCTTGTTCTCGATATGCGCTTCGCTTCTGAGCGTCTGGAGCCAGCCCCGGTAGGTGTTCTCCATTTTCTCCTGGTACAGCGCGTTCATGATCTCGTCTTTCACCTTTTCATACGGCCTGACCGGCGTCCGCACCTCTTCCAACCGGATGATGTTGAATCCGTCGGCTGCCTGGAACGGACTTGAGATCTCGCCGGGTTTGAGCGCTTGCGCCGCCTTCTCGATCTCGGGAATCGCCTCACCGCGCTGCATGAATCCAAGGTCGCCGTCCTGCGATGCGGTCACGCCGTCGGACTCTTCGCGGACGAGTCGGATGAAGTCCTCCCCTTTTTTAGCGCGTTCATACGCTGCCTGTGCCTTGGCCTTGATTGCGGCGATCTGGTCCGGCTTCGCTTTTTTCGGCAACGAGAGGAAGAGTTGGCGCACGTGGATTTCTTCGGGCAGGGCATAGTTCTTTATATTTTTCTTATAGAACGCCTGGGCCTCGGCTTCATCCACGGCGATCCCGGTGCGCACATACTTATTGAACATGCGCGAGAGCGTCATCTGTTCCCGCAGCTCCGCCTTGTACTGGTCGAGGGTAAGCCCCTCCTTGGCCAGCGCAGCATCGAACTGTTTGGCGTCCATGGTATTGCGTTTCATGATGTCGGCAACAGCCTCGGCGAGCTCCTTGTCCGTTACGTCCATGCCCACGCGCTTGGCTGACGCCATCTGGAGCTTGCGGTCGATCATATCCTCGAGAACGGCGCGTTCGTCCTGCTTGCCTTCGGTTTTCTTGTTGGTGGCTACTTCACGCTGGAGATCGCTCATGGTGATGATCTCGTCGTTCACGATCGCAACGACCCGATCCACGACCACGGACCCGCTCGCCGTTCCCTGGAGGCTGAACGCGAGAAGTATTGCGAGTATGGTTATACTGGAAAGTACGGCGTTCTTAAACATGGTTTGCGCTTCCTTTATATACCTTTCAAGATAATCTGCTGCGGATGCGTAGGGAAAACGAAGGGCTCGTCACTGTTTTTTTATTGCCTTTTGGCGACAAGTTGATTATTATCCCTGCACCCTATGAAAAAAATTATTGTTGCCTCTCTTCTTGTTCTGCTGCTCACTGCCCCGGCCTTTGGCGCTGATCCGCTGCCCCAGGATGAAATCACCATTGCCGCGGTCGGCGACCTTATGCTCGGCAACAGAACCAGCCCGTTCCTGAAAGAGTTCGGTCCGGACTACCCCTTCGTTGACGTGAGACCCGTTCTTGAGAAGGCGGACATTGTTGTGGGCAATCTCGAAAGCCCCATCTCCACGCGTGGAAAAGCAGTAGAAAATAAAAAGTTCACGCTCCGCGCGGGACCGCTCGCCGCAAAAGCGCTCAAACAAGGCGGCTTCCGCGTGGTGACCCTCGCGAACAACCATATGATGGACTTCGGCCCGCTTGCGCTCCAGGACACGCTTGCGACGCTGGATGAGAACGGCATCCTGTATACCGGCGCGGGCATGGACCTCGACGACGCCCGCTCTCCGGCGATCCTGAAGATCAAAGGAAAGACCGTGGCCTTTCTCGCCTACTCCCTCACCTTTCCGCTCGAATTCTTCGCTTCCGCAAAGCGTCCCGGCACGGCGCCGGGGTATGCCGAATTCGTGAAAGCGGACATCGAAAAAGTCCGATCCCATGCGGACCTCGTCGTGGTTTCGTTCCATTGGGGCGCTGAACTGCTGACCGCAGCCAAGGATTATCAAATCGCGCTCGGCCGCCAGGCCATTGACTGGGGGGCCGACCTGGTGCTCGGCGCTCACCCGCATGTGCTGCAGGAGCTCGAACTCTACAAGGGCCGTTTCATAGCCTACAGCCTGGGGAACTTTGTTTTCGGGTCCGAGAGCAACCGCACAAACACGAGTATGATACTCCTTTTGACCTTCAAGGGCAAGAGCCTCGTGCGGGTCGAGGTGGCGCCGCTGGACGTGAACAATTACCGGGTGAAGTACCAGCCGCGCGTGCTTACGGGGAAAACCGCCGTGGAGGTGCTCGAGAGCATCAATACCGCGTCAGAGCGGTTCAATACGAAGCTCATGATCGAGAAGGACCGCGGCTTGATCCTGCTCCCATTGATTGCGACCGGGGAAACGACAACGCGTCAATAAGGCGGATCAGGGTTCAGGGTGTAGACTCACGCTTTGAACGCATAACCGCTTTCTCGCTTGTACGCATTAACGCATCCACCACGCCCCTGCAGTTTGTTACTCCAGCGCCTGATAATTTACCTCGAACTTCGTTCTCGATCGTACATCCTTGAGCAACTGTTTATACCGTATGTCTTCTTTTGCCCGACGTAGTTTCTCCTCGATGCCCTTATAGGCTTCTTCGAGACCTATCTTCCCTGCCCGCCGTTTCTCCAGCAGCTTGAAGATATGGAACCCGTAGGGACTCTTCACGATCCCGCTCACGCCGCCTTTCGGAAGGCCGAAGACCACGTTGAACTCCCCGGGCATGTCGCCCATGGCAAAATATCCCAGGTCGCCGCCGCTCTCCGCCTCGGGCGCCGTGGACTTTTCTTTCGCTACAGCGGCGAAGTCCATTCCTGCATGCAGGAGTTCCTGCGCCTTCTTGGCATCCGCCTCGGTGGCGGTAACGATCTGGCGCACGCGGACCTGCTCGGGCCGCTCAAACTCCTGGGGATTTGCCTGGTAATACCGCCGCACTTCAGCGGATGATACGGACACTTTCCGGGAGACCTCGCGCGCGCGCAGCCGCTCGATCATCAGGTCTTCCCAGAGATCGGCTTTCCACTTCTCGAAGTCGATCCCGAGGCCGGCGAGGTCCTCTTTCACTTCCTTGCCGTGTTGCTTGCGAAAGTCCTCGATCCTCTGGTTGACCTCGGCCAGACCGACCTTGATCCGTTTTCGCTGGGCCTCGCGCAGCAACATGATGCGTTCGATCAGCCGGTTGAGAAATTCCTTCTTTACCTCGAGCTCTACTTCGCGCTCGGGCTTCAGCCCCGCGCGGCTGAACCGTTCCTGGAACTCGGCAAGCGTGATGGGATCGCCGTTCACCGTCGCAACGATCCGGACATTGGGTGAGACCGGAGCCGCGGTCTTCGCTTCGTCTTTTTTCTTGCAGGAAAAAAACAACAGCCCCAGCAGCAACGCCGGGGCTATATATTTTATGGTACGGGTAATGTTCATCGCAATGGTTATTTTTTGTTGTCAGCTTTCGGCGTGGGAATCTTCTGCACGTTCAGGTGTTCCGGAATCTCAACGGGCCGGGACAGATCGGCTATCATGGTGTCCATGGCCTTGTCGTCCAAGGTTATCGAGGCCTTTGCTTTCAGTCCCTTGGCATACTCGAGGTACAGCCCTCTCCGCTTTTCCTGCATCAACCTCATTTTGAGCTGCGGTTCGATATCCTTGAAGCTTATCTGCTTGCCGACGGCATTGCGGATCTTGTCCTGGTTCTTGCTGTAATAGTCCCGCACTTCCTTGTCCGTAGGGGCGGCCACCTGATTCAACTTGTCGCCCAGCTCTTTTTTCAGCACGTTGTTGAACAGCTCGTTTTTGAGCTCTTCCTGGACCCGGCGTTCCGCTTCCTTCTTGAGCGCCTCCTGCTTCTTTTTGTACTCAGCGTCCTTGTCCAGTCCCAGCCGCTTTGCTTCCTGGATCACCAGCTCGATCCCGATCAGATCGTCCAGGAACTCTTTCCGCGCTGTTTTGTCCATGACCACGGCCTGCTGCATCTGCGGATTCAAATCTTCAAGCTGTTTCTTGAAATCCGCCGCCGTAATGGCGGAGCGGTTTACCTTTGCCAAAACTGCGCCATCCGAGCCCTTGCTGCAGCCCGACAGGACGATCGCAAACGCAAGGATCGAAACACTTATTGCCGTATTGAGCTTCTTCATGAAAAAATTTCCTCCAATGAGTTGATTTCCATCTATAGGATTAGGCATGTTTATGCCGTGCCGTACAACACGCGATTATTCTTATAACACACTTATAAGAGTTCCTGCAAGCACTTTTTCACCGCATCCGTGGCAACTTGGAGCGTCTGGTCAGGAAGCGTAACCTGGAGCGTGTATTCCGGAATAAGCTTGATCCTTCCCTTGTTCTTTTTGAGCAGCGCCATGACTTTGTCCGGCGGAACACTCGCGTTCTCGGCAAACGTGATGTTCACCCGGTCCGTGCCCGCGTCGATCCGCGCGACCTTTGCTTTCTTGGCAACAAGCTTGACGCTCATGATCTCGAACAGGTTCGCGGCGGGCTCGGGCAGCGCGCCGTACCGGTCGCGGAGTTCGTCGAGAAGCTCTCGCAGCTGTGTTTCATCGCCCACGCTCGAGATCTCTTTATACGCCGCGAGCCGCAGGCTTACGTCGTTGATGTAGTCCTCGGGGATGAAAGCGGACGCGCGCAGGTTGATGAGCGTGTCCGGCTCAACCATAAGTTCTTCGCCCCGCAGCCCGGCCATGGCCTCTTCCATCATCTGGGTGTAGAGGTCGATACCCACGGCCGCGATATGGCCCGACTGCTGCTTGCCGAGAAGATTGCCCGCGCCCCGCGCCTCGAGATCCTGCGCCGCGATGCGGAACCCGGCGCCGAGTTCCGACAGTTCCTGGATGGCGCGGAGCCGCTTGCGCGCCGTGTCCGAGAGCAATTCGTCCGCGGGCGTCAACAGATACGCATAGGCCTTTTCCCTGCTTCTGCCGACCCGGCCCTTGATCTGGTAAAGGTCCGCGACGCCGAACCGGTCCGCGCGGTTGATGATGATCGTGTTCGCCGTGGGGATGTCGATGCCGGATTCGATGATCGTCGTGGTCACCAGCACGTTCAGCGTGTTGTTGATGAACCGGGACATCACGTCTTCGATCTCCCCTTCCTTCATCTGCCCGTGTGCAATGCCCACCTTGGCC